>TARA_R110002095_G_scaffold1432_4_pt1 | contig 66242 bp, 56 predicted proteins | sample TARA_R110002095 | Tara Oceans TARA_R110002095 (sample SAMEA4397255) | marine metagenome | biome: Polar Biome; feature: [SRF] surface water layer (ENVO:00010504); material: water (ENVO:00002006), including particulate matter (ENVO:01000060) such as... | depth 5 m | reverse complement strand
AGCGAACCCACCGCCATCGTTGTTGATCAATAAAAGTTTCATAAAAGGCTTTCCGTTTTTGATTAAATTTGGTTAAAAATATTCAGTGCTTGTTTATGTGAGCGGCCATCGTTTACGACGTCGTTTCCTGCGGCGTGTATTACCTTTCACACCACGTCGTCCCTTGATGCGACCGGCGTGCAACGTTTGACGCAGGACAGACTTCGCATTCGATCGTGCACTGAGGTCCTCTGGGACAGTTCGACAGCATTCGCTCATTTGAAGATCAGGCCACCACGGGTTCATGGCATGCCCCTTGTCGCTCGGAATTCAGTCGATTGGTTTCCAGTTCATCCCAGTCGATCACATAGGGGCCTGACTCTTCTGCCGCAGGATCAATGGCTTCGTCAGGCCCTGCCAGTAAAAAACCCAGACGTTTCACTGTCGACATGCTTTCGCCAGTTGCCAGAGCAACGGCTCGATTTAAGTCTGCCTGTTTCATCAGTTGTCTCCTTCAATATGAAAATGTTCAAACAAAAAAAGCCCCGATCCTGCAGGAAACAAACCTGCGAGACCGGGGCAAACCAGTAGTCAATTAAGTAGTCACTTCTCAGGGACTGGTATCTGATGGCAACCAATGCTGCTCCAGCCAGTTCGTTTCGAATTCCAGGGCTGCACTCCGCTGCGCGAATGGTCCCAACTGGGGGCCATTGACCGGTGACAAATCTACCAGCCACTGACCAGCTGCATTTGGTTCGACATAAGAGCCACGTGAAATGGCCAGTCGACCGAGGGTTGCCAGGTCAATGGATTCTGAGTAAACGCAGTACACCGTCCCCAGTGGTGAGATCATGAGTTTCATGTTGATTCCCTTACTTGGGAGTTCGGATAATTTGTCGCCGCGGACGATCAATCAAAAGTCCATCCAAGGCGGCTTGAACTCCCGACAGTTCAGAAGCGACCTGCTGACGGAGTTCGCCGCGTTTACGCAATTCCTGGGGCTGGATACCCTGCACAATTCCCTGACACTGGGCTACCAGAGTATCCAGCTGCTCGTTGGACCGCACATTCAGCGACCGGAAGCGTTCGAAGAACTCGTGCAGGTTACCGATGGCGGAATCACGGAATACTTTGGGCCGGCCATCAGCCTGACCACTCAAACGGTCTGTCAGATGCGACACCAACTGTGAGAGTTCACCCAGAAAGGCATCTTCCGCCAACCTGACCGCTTCCTCAAACCGAGACTGCACGCGCTGGCATTCCTGCTCATACAGTTCCGGGTTGAGCTGTCTTAAATAATCCGGCGGTTCGACGCTGGGAAAGTCCCAAGAAACTTCGAACAGACCGATCATACTCAAGGGATAATCGTCGTCATTGAACAGACTTCCCAGGCGCTCCCGGGCAGCTGACTTCAAGGACAGGTATTGTTCATCCAGTTGTGAAACAGCCTCATTGAGTTCTTCCGTAAACTGGTGCATCTGCTCCTGAAAAGCAGTCAGAGCATCCTGTCGCAGTAACCGTATCCCGGGTTCCGGAAAAGACAGGCTGATTGAAGTCCAGTATGATCGCACACGCTGACGGACCGCATTTACGGCCCGAAACCGGGGATGCCCCGTATCCAGCAGTTTCTTGCCCGCACTCAGGAAGGTCCCCTCAGCCCCAAACGATTCGGCAGCCTGAGTCTTCTGATCGCGTGTCAGGGATTTACGCGTACCAAACCATTCAAAACTGATGCGTGTGGCACACATCGTTGATCGCAGCCGATCGATGGGATCGGTGCGGGTATTTACTTCTTCGATAGCAGTCGTGGTCATATTGTCTCCTTAAATAGACTGTGGTTTAGTTTCTGTGCGGATCGCGTGAAAGATTTCGGCGTGAACGCGAACCGGTACGCTCGTCGTTGCTAAATACTCCTGTCTGTTCTGCAGACAGACAGCGTTTGCTGGCCCAGCGTCGTAAACGGGCCACCGATTCGGCGGCGGTGACGGCCACGGGAACCACGTTTTCAGCGGCCTTGATTAAAGGAACGTCGAGCAGCGCCGCCAGACGACAGCAGGCCCGGATTTCCGAACCAGTCCAGTGGCGGTCGTCGGGCAAACATTGATCTGACGTAATACCAAACAGCTCACGGTACAGACCCCAGATGGCCTGCTTCTGATCATCGCCTGGTAAATCCAGAAAGAACAGCGCATCAAAACGTTCGGCCCGTACAAACTCTGGTGGCAGTTTGGAAATGTCGTTTGCCGTACAGACCACGAACACGTCAGAAGTATGATCGTTCAGCCAGCTGAGTAACGTTCCCAGCATGCGGGTGGAAACGCCACTATCAGACTGACCGGAAGAGGCAGCGCCTCCCAATCCTTTTTCAACTTCATCGATAAACAGGATGGCCGGCTGCATCGCATCGACGATGCGGAGTGCTCGTCGAGTTCGCTCTTCGGTTTGACCGACCAGCGCGCCCATTAAAGCTCCGACGTCGAGTGTCAGCGTGGGACGTCCGGTCTCTTTTCCAAGTGCTTTAGCAAACGCACTCTTACCGGTTCCGGGAACACCCAGCAGCAAGACGCCACGCGGACGAACGGCTGTTGCATCTTGTGACCGTGGCCTGAGTGCACACCGGCAAAAGGCTTTGAGTGCTTCCAAACCTCCCAAACGTTCGAATGATTCCGATCCCTGATGCAGTGATAACAGCCCACTTTTCAATAATGTCTGAGATTTTAACTCCAGTACGACCGAGGCTTCGATGCGCTGGTATCGTACCAGTGAGAGACTGAAGGCCCCTTCCGCTTCATAACGGGTTAGGCCCGAGGCAGCGTCCAGGACACGTTCTAGTTCCGGTCCTTCTGGCAATTCACCCGCTTCCGTAGCGATACTGCGGACAATCTCTAGCAGTTGACTTCGATCAGGAAGATCATGTTCCAGGCAGACAAACAGTTTTTCCAACTCAGTGGGGATCTGCACCAGGCTGGAAAGTATGACAATAAATGTCCGTGCCTGCTTTCCGACATTGATCTGTTGTGTCAAAGCCTGAATGATTTCAGGAGAATTGATAAACCGATGGAAGTTTTTCAGGACCAGCAATGTGGGCCGATCTGGATCAGCCTGACTGTTTAAGCTGTGAATGGCCGCCAGAGGATCGGGTAGAGACGAATCGCTGCCACCAGCGAGTTCCGTTCCCTGAAGACCCCCGTCAATATCCCAGGAGAATAAACGCCAGTCTTCCGTGTGGCAGAGACGGGCCATCTCCAGCAACGCTTCATCGTGTTCATGACTTTGAATCCAGATTCCGGTAAAGCAGGCGCGTACGTTCTCTGCCAGTCGTTCGGATAATAACATAGATATTTCCTTGATGGTTTGAAGTAAAAGAAGGTGTGAAATGTGCTTAAGCGGCTTCAACTAGTTGGCCGATCGTCTCCAGCCAGGAAAGGACTTCCCCGTCTGGATCACGTTCCTGCAGCAAAGGGACCGTCATTTGTTCGACGGCGCTGGTATTGAGCCAGTGCTTGACGCGATTTGTCAGTCGCACCCGAGCACGTCGGGTGAGCTGTTTCCAGTTAGGGTTGCCATGACTGCTTTCGAATATCTGTTGCGCCGCAACGGTTGCCACACAGTCATGATCGCCATATTCCAGTGTCACACCAGCAACCGCCTGTATGGCACTGGGTGCAGATAGTTCTCCAGGCTCCGCTTCTTGGTCAACATGGCACGGCAGCGATAGCGTTGATTGATTGCTAAGACTGTTGCCTGTCGCTGTTCCGTGACCGGTGACTGTTCCCGATCTGATAAATGGAACTCTGGAAGGTTGAGAGGTGCCAGCCGCCTGGTCCAGGCTTGAGGATGTCCGCTGATCGGCAAAAAGATGAGTTCTCTATTACTTTCCATCGTAGCAAGATCAGGCAGAGCAGGATCATCGGTATGCAAGAGAGTGGAGATGCGTGTCAAAAATTCGATGTCGTGCGTCCCTTCGACGACGACTAGGACACGTACCGGCGCGGGGGCTTTGTAGACTCGTTTAGTTAATTCCTGTATGTGTTGTGAAGTGAAAGCTAATTCTCCTGTCTCAGTTGGTTGGGTTGATGTTGGATGGTTTGATGATATTCGGCGGTCAGTTGCTCTGAGGAAACCTTCCCCAGCGTCGCTTCCAGAAACCGGCTGGCGTCCATGCAGCGGGAGCCGGTAAAGCCGCGGGTTTCAATCCGGGACTGACCGTCGGTTGAAAATATGATGTCGATTGTTTTCAATGGTCTGATCCGATCTGAATGGTGAGTTTGATGGAACCGTCGCTGAGTTGGTTTTCCAGGACGGAATGCCCCTTCCGGCGTGCCTCCAGGCGGCATTTTTCCACGCCATAAAATTGAAGTAGCCGATTGAGGTGCGTCGGCTCACCCCATCGGCCTTCAAAGTTGTCGTAGCGGACCTGGCCCTGTTCGACGTCGAAGACGACGGGATACCGCCAGTCGGGTAGACGGACTGCGTAGCCGGTGGCTTCCCCGCTAAACAGCGGAACGGTTTCGTGAACGGGGGCTCCCAGTTCGAGCCGACGACAAGCAAGACGCAGCGATTCGGCATCGCGGACTTCTGTTTGGATGGTGACAATATGTGACATTTCAGTTTTCCCTTTCTAAAGATGGGTTATCAGGTGACTGTGGTAAATCAGTCAATCGGCGTTTGTCTGGTTCTCGTGTGGCAGGCGATATCAGACATGGTTCCGCTGAGACCATATCGTCCAGCAGTAATTCTGTGATCTCATTCTTGTCCGCCGGTTCAACCTTCTGCTGCAGCAACAGCCAGCAGAGCAAAAGCGGCAGCAGGCTGATGACTACAAGGGCCACCTTAGTGATCGCAGCTGCAATGATCGGATCTCGATTTCGGCTGTCAGCGATTTCGCGGCGTTCTGCCTCCAGTTGGTCCCGCTGGAAACCGATTTCATTTTGCCCAGCCTGGATTTCGCGTTGGATGGCTATCATCTCCTGTCTGGCTTTGGCATCTGCCTCCACCAGTTCACGAGAACCCGAGGTGACTTCCTGCTGCAGTTCCGACATCCGGCGGTTTTGATCTGCCTGGCGTTCCAGTTGCTGTGTAGCCAGATCAGCCACGCGACTGTTTTCGTCTGAATTACAACTGGCTCCGGTCAGCAGGATCAGAATTAGTGTGATTCGAAGCGTCTGTTTTTCCATGTGCCCTCCAGCGATGAATCAGATGTCTGAGAAGTCCCTGTAACGTCAGTCGCAGCCGTCGCTCTTTGATCAAAGCGACAACGGCCAGCAACAGCGCGACAGAGACAAACGTTAAAACAATAATTTCCAAGCAATGCTCCTTTCTGTTGAGGTTTCAGAGTGAAAAGCAAAACGCCTCGCATTCCTGTGAAATGCGAGGCGTTTTTAAATGACGACGATCTGAAACCGGTGATTGATTTTGATACAGAATAGATAATCCGTGCCCCTATTTATTATGACACGTTTTTGGCCAGAATTTAGGTTTTCGTGCGATCCCTTTCTGTGTCGTTTATTTCGTACTTTTTGACTATTGATTTGGCAATCAGTTGCAGCAGTCGATGAACGGGGCTTCCCGTCAGGACTGGTTCAGGTTGATGATTTTGGCTCTTTTTTGATTTAGATTGTCTGGTCTCCAAAAGCAGCTCCTTTCAGATAGCGCATTAAAAAACCCCGGTAAAGTGCCGGGGTCGGTAAAGTGAATGATAGTGACAATTCATTTTCAGAGAGGGGGCCGCTGATAGCCGACCTTCACCTGGAATGAATACTTTTTGTTCTTGTGCCTGCGAAGTTTTCCATAATCTTCAGGTGGTTCTTCCAAAAATTCATACGGACTCGAAAGCCCCTGTTCCAGCATCTGCTTTTGCAGCTTCAAGGCATTCCAGACTGCAGTCTGGGTGGGGTTCCCTTCCAGACGACGGGCGATCTCTCGCTGTTCTAAGCCGGTGGCAGCCAATCTGACTGCCTCTGGTCGAATCAGTTCACGTTGAGAAGGCTCTAAGAGATCCAGGGTGAACTCCTGAGATAGTAACTGCTGTACTTCAGGAATCGAGGTAGCATCGGGAATACTCCCAACTAGATTGAGGCGGATCTTGGCACGAGGCAGCAGATGACCGCCATCAATGAGGCGTACCTGGTAGACATAGATTTCAGGAACCAACTCCCGGATCAAATCACCGAACTCATGAGAGTGTGTATCGACGTCTTCGAGGTGATGCTGCAGTATCTCCTTGATCTCCAAAGTTGATTTCGGAAGATCAAGCTGCCGTTTTTTTGCAAGCTCGAATGCTACGCGGTCAAGCGACAGCTTTTTCTTCCGTTCGGTCAACTCCGACATCATTTCATATAGAATATTCGGATCGGCACCATCTATCTCTCTGATCAGTTTTTTGATCTTTTCACTTTCACGCTCAATTTCTTCCTCGACCCGGTTCAGCTTGTTTTCACGGGTACGAAGTTTTTCAGGCCCACCAGATTGTGCCTGCTGTAAGATCTCCTGATACTGAGCATCAATCCCCTCCAATGACGAAAGGCTCTCCAGGATCACTCCCAGCAGTTTCTGCGCTGCTTTAGGCCCATTAAACCCAATGGAGTTCCAGCAGTGCCAAGACCGCGAATTAGAACACATCAGACTGTCGGTGATGCCATTGGCTCCCCAGACGTAATGATGGCCACAGTAATAACAGGTGGCATGCTGGCCAAAGGCCCGAGTCCGTTTCTTGGGAACTTGATATCTGGAATCTACGCCGTTTGTTTTTTTCTTACGCTTAAAATGGGCATTCTTCTTTTCCAGTGCTTCGAGGACTGGGTCAATTTCATCAGGTGAGAAGAAGGCCAGATGAGGTTCCTCACGGTAAGTGGGCCCCTTTGGATTGAGAGTAGAACTTCTTCTGCCCGTTTTATGCTTCTTAGTGGTATGCATAGTACCCCGTGCTGGTAAGCCTTTTAAAATCGAGTTGCGGTAGTATCGAAGTGTCATTTTTCCGTCCCATTTTTCATTTTTACAATAGGGGCCTGGAGAAAATTCCACTTCATTAAAGTACTCCGCAACTGCTTCACCATTCAGTGTCCTTCTCAGGATCTGTAACCCTTCCTTGAGGTACTCAATAGCTTCCTTATCTTTAGACCAGTCTGAGAATGTCTCGGCTCCATCTGGTTTGATATAACCGGCGATGGGGCAGGGAGTCGCAGCGCCATATTTTTTAAACCGGTTCATTTTTTTCTGTTTGATCCGGCGTGATGTATGCTCATTATGCTTCATATGCTCTTTGCATGCATCCATCACTTTGGCTTCCCAGTCCGGATGGTTTGTATCAATATCATCATTCGGTGAAATCACTCTAGTACTTTGGTCCACCGCAGTAGCAAAAATAAAACAAGCCGTTACTCCGCGTACCAGACGCCCGACATCCTCAAACGTCAGTAAGTCAAATTCGTTAGCAGTGAGTCTGGCTTCAACTTCGGCAAGCTCAGGACGGTCAAGGCGTTCCCCCTTTCCTGTCGTCGCGATGATCCTGAAATCGATCTCTCCGTCATAATATTCCCTCGCGATTTCTTTTCCGTGGTCAACCTGGTCCTCAAGGCTGAGTTCCTTCTGGTTTTGACATCCAGAAATTCGCGCGACAATCCCAACTATTAGGGTATGACCGTTCCGTGGTACAAGTTCAACTTCTTCTCTATAGCTCATTATTTATTACTCCGTTTTAAATAGATTTTTTTGTTTTTAAATGTGTTTAAAGCAAGTCAGTATGTTTAAGTCACAAGTTGATAGAACTGGTCCATTGACTGGCATAAGCGAGTGACTGAGGCCAGAGACGCAAAGCACGTTCGATCTCGCGTTTTTGTGTCGTGGCACGGGTGTGCGTATACACGCCCGTCATGCCCAGGCCGCCGCCACGGGCGTCCTCACTCGGTTTATGGCCCAGCGTGATCTGTCTTATGAGCGGATCAACGTTGGCGTCCTGAAGTAGAGTGGCAAAAGTATGTCGCCAGCTTTTGGGGCAAGATGACTGTTTCAGACCTGCCACCTTAGCAGTACGGATAAATGATGTCCGTACACGCTCCGATCGTACCACTCCGGCTTCACGCCAGACTGATCTGGCGAGTTTCTCCTCCATGGTTTGAGATAGAGTTAGCACACTCTCTAAGTCAGCACGTGAAAATCGTTGCTGAAGTGCTTCCTGGAGTGACATCTGATCCAGGTTCCCTAAAGGTGAGCTAAAGGCATCAAACTGGTGCCGAATAAAAACGGGACCTGACGTTCGATTACCAATCACCCTGCGTAAGACGGCGACTGCTTCCTTGATTAAGGGCACTGAGCGTTCGCGTCTGGTTTTGACTTTCCAGTGCAATTCAGGCTTATTGCGAACATGAATCCATCCGTTTTCCAGGTCGACATTTTCTATCAACAGATGAATCAGTTCGCCTGACCTTAATCCTGCCTTGGCAAGGATAAAGTGGATGGGAAACGTCCAGTCATCCGCATTCTGGAAGAAACGCAGTTCATTCTCAGCATCGAAGACAAAGATGGGTTTGGCATCTTCAATTTTCATCCGTTCCAGATTGAGTTTAGAGAACGGGTTTTCGAAAGTGGGAGGAAGAAACCGTCGTTGGGCGGCGTAGATATAGACCGACCGGCAAACTTCCAGTATGAAACGCAGCCCTTTATCACGAAGTGCCCGTTTGGCCGTATTAGGATGGCCGTTAGGGGAAATTTTCTGTTTCCTCAGCCAAGCCACAAAATGATCAGCCCGGATGGAATGGGCCAGATCAGATGCGCGGCATTCATTGAAATAGTTTTCAAGATGCTGGGTTGCCGATCGATAGCGTCGTATCGTGGCCGGAGAGGACCTCACCACAGTTTCATGGTGATTGAGAAAAGCCTGCCGCAGTTTTGAAAAACTGACAGAGGTAAAGGAAAACAGTGTGGGACAGGATGAAGCCAACTGCGCATTGACTTGCGCTGCGATCTGTGCGGCTTCTTCTACAGTTTCAGCTACCTTGGGACGTTGTTGTACCTTCACTCCATTTTGGTATTCAAGGTAATAAAGATACCAGGCACCGTGATGAAGATAGTACGAAACGCGCCCCACGCGTTTTCGTTTTGAAGACTTCTTGCGTCGTCTCATTAGAACCTCCTGTGCACAATGTGTGCACCAACTGTGCACCAGGAGGTTTATTATGTCGCGCAAAAAATAACGCTAAGCTATTGAAATCAATAACTTAGCGCGTTTGATCAGATTGAAAAGCGGAGAGAGGGGGATTCGAACCCCCGGTCCCGTTACCGGGACACAGCATTTCCAGTGCTGCACAATCGGCCACTCTGCCACCTCTCCGAGTGGGTCATTCGTCAGACGAACTCTATCAACCAGAATGTCAACTCAGAAATTAGTCTTCTGAAGCGTGTTTCTGTTTGATCGCTTCTTCTCTGTCTTCAATCACTTTCAGGGATCTAAGACGGTTTACGATCTGAATTCTTGATGCGTTGGCCTGCCGCCATTTGGGGTGCTTTTTACGCTCGGCGTCAGTGATTTTCTGCTCATCCAGTACTTTACCGTATTGTGCGATGGCGGTTTCCGCGTTCTGTAATTGTCGTTCCAATTTAGCTCTTCGTAAAGACATTGTCTTCCACTGTCCCTTATGATGTATTAATGACCGTTTTTTCGTGATCCGGGTTCAACCCGATTATCTGTGCGCAAAAAGAGCACTTCCCTTTTAAGAAACGCAAGGGAACGAAGATTCTAACAAGATCAGATTGGATTTGACAACGGTCAAGTCGCGTAACCTGCTGTATTCACGTGTTTTTTGTCAGAAAGCCAAACAGTTGATCATCATTCATGGCAATCTGGAACGGCGCCGGTGCCATTTTTTGTGATGGCAGGATGGATTACTCAGTGTGTGCTGAGAGGTTCGACCTCATTTTGTGTCGGTTCCACAGTCAAACGATTGTGGACCTGGCGAACTCCGTCAACTCGACTGACCGACTCCTGAGCCAGCTGCTTTTCGTAATAGCTGCTGACAATGCCTGTTAAAAAGACCTGTTCCTGCTCAATTTTGTATTGAACACTCTGGTTGGCAATCAAGCTGGAAGCTGAAATAGCATGCTTTACCAGCTCACTGAGCTGGTGACCATGATCGAAGGCGATGTGCTGTGACATAATAGACCGATACTTTAATGATCTTAAAAAATTCACCCTATCCATATACATTATTCTCATCCTGAAGTTAGAAGAAGTAGTGCAGCCTGCATTTGCACACTTTGCTTTCTTCGGCCAGGAGGTTTGAGGGTGTTCAGGAAATGTGTAGCGATCCGGTTGATTTCGTAGTTCTGGTCATGATTAGGGATTACAATCCTGAGAACTGGCATGAACAGAACTATTGAGAAGTAGGAAAAACCTTTACTCTGTCAGTAGTTAAAGAACCATGACTACCGGTTTCTTCAAGTCTTTTCACTCAGGAACAGTGTTCCTTCGTTTTTCAGTCCGGTACAATTAAGAGGCGACAAGAAAATGAGGTGCAGTGTCCTGCTCTCTCAACAGACGCCGAGTCAGAGGCGTCGGAGGCAATACTGCGGTTTTGGTAGAAGGATAAAGCCCCTTGGTAATTATCAGTGACCAGGAACTATTACGACGGTCTGTAGAACCTGCTCATGATTTATTTCCGGTGATGAGACGTGCGTCGATCATGTCGCCACTGGTCGTCTTATTGGCTTTAGGCCCTGGTTTGCTCGCTTTCCATTCCTATCGTATTGATGAGTTGTCGGCCTGGTTCGGCTTGGAGTGCCTTGGTAAGGCGCATCTGATCAGCGATAGTAGCAACGCACTCATTTCTCAGCCCCCAATGATCCGGTGGCTTTGTACGGGGTTGCTTTCAGTGGTCGGGCACTGGTCCTCATCTCTGGTTCTCTTTTCCTATTTTTCGACAGCCTGCATGCTGATCGTTGCGTATCGATTAACGAGAAAAGTAGGCAATCCACGTTACGCACTTGTATTTTGTTTCCTGCTTGCCTTTCATCCTGTAGTCTTGAAGCAGGTTCAACTGATCGAAGCGCCCGCATTTCCGATACTCTTTGCCTTGTTGACGATTTGGGGATACATCACCCATGTTCGATCCGAATCCGGAATTGTGTCGTATAAATTGTTGTGTGGCGGAATTTCGTTGGGGCTCTGTTTGCTGTCCGGAGGGGCTCTAGCATTGGGAGTCCTGTTGATGCTGTCACTGTATATCGTGAATCCCATCGATCTCCCCAAAAGCCGTTCTTCCTCTGAACAGAAAAAACTGCCCGTCTTGAAACAGGCAGTACGGGCCTGGAAATCATTATTGATTCTGGGGTTTACCGGTTTTGCTGTCGGGGGCTGGTGGGAATTGATGGCGGCATCGCAGATTGATGGATTCTGGGGGAAATGGTTTGCCGGTCCGGGGCAGCCTAATATCAGTCTGTACTGGAAAACCGAATTCTATCCCTCTTATTTTGTCCGCGACGTGATTTCCTCGATGGGATTTTTACTTGGATTTGCGTTGTTTGGTTTGTTTCATGGAATCAAACGGGTTCTCAATCCCGAAGGAAATCAACAGGAAATTGCCTGGCTGCGACTGGTCGTGATCTGGGTTTTCTGTAGCGCTTTTTTCTGGTGGGGAGTTCAATTTCTTCCCCAGATGGAAACCAGTACTCGTGCGATGTGGAAATTGTTTTTCATCATTCCGATGATGGCGATTGTGGCCTGGGAATTTCAGCAGATTGCCCTCCGTCGCGTCAGTTATCCGACGGTGCTTGCCGTGTTCACCGTCGGAGTGCTTTCGGTGATTTTTATCAGTGCATCGCGTGGGGATACACTCAGTCCGCAGATCTCAGCCCGTTTTTTACGCCAGCTAGTCACTCTTGGTTTATCGCTTGTGATGGTGCTCTGGTATAGCCATCGCTTCAAGAAAGAGCACGGTCATCGTGTAGTGGAAATAGCATTGGTGGTTGCGTTATCTGGTTTGCATGTTGTGTATGGCGTGTATTCTATTCCCAAGCCGAACCCGGCAGGGGAACGGTTATTGCAGTTCGAACATCAACTGCGGCTCACTCAAAACGTGACGAATTGTGTTCTGGTGAGTAAAACGGATCATCCTCCATTGGAGTTGACCTTTTTAATCTTCTATCTCTGGGGCGACATCGACTTCAAGCAGATTCAAGGGACAGTGCTTCCCCAGGATCTGGAGCTCCCGGCAACAGAGAAAACGGATCCCACTCAGGAAAAACAGGTGATTATCCGCTGGGGTGCTTCACCAGTTTCATTACGGAACCTAGTCAATGCCGGATTTGTTTTAAAACCGGTAGCCTCGCCTGACGTTTACAAGCAACAGGAACTGCAGGCAGATTTAATCACCAACTCTCCTCAGGGTTTTTAATTTTAGAATTTGATTGATTTTCAGTAAGTATTTTCTTCGGAGCAACAAAGATGAACCGCCTTGATATTACACGCAGTCGCGCGCAGCAATATTCTTTTCTGAAGCCAGGCTTGTTCCTGGTGGCCTGCCTCTTGTTTCTGGGAACGAACACGGATGCAGCAGACCCAGTTCAGTTGAAAGAGACGGACAATCAGAAATGGTACAAAGGGAACTTACACACGCACTCTCTTTGGAGTGATGGCGATGATTATCTGGAGATGATTGCCGACTGGTATAAATCTCGCGGATATGATTTCCTCTCTTTTACCGACCACAATGTACTTTCAACATCAGAGCGTTGGACGGTTCCCGAAAAAAATAAAGGCAAACTACATGCGTACCAGGAATTGAAAAAGCGTTTTCCGAACTGGATCGAAGAACGGAAAAACAAAGACGGTCAGATTGAAGTTCGTTTACGCACGTTTAAGGAAGTGTCGGACAAACTGGGGGAACCCGGAAAGTATCTGATGATTCAAAGTGAAGAAGTTACGGATCGCTATAAAAACCGGTCCGTACATATGAACGCTACCAACTTGCATTCACTGCTCACGCCCCTCGGTGGTAAGAGTGTATATGACGTGATGCAGAACAATACCAATGCTCTACTGGCACAACGGGAACGAACCGGGCAGTCCATGATGATTCATCTGAATCATCCTAATTTCGGCTATAGTGTTACGGCAGAAGAATTGATGAAGGTTGTCGGCGAAAACTTCTTTGAAGTTTACAACGGCCATCCCGGAGTGAACAACAAAGGAAACGAATCTTATGCCAGCACCGATCGGATCTGGGATATTATTCTGACCAAGAGACTGGCGGAGTTGAAGCTGCCTATCATGTACGGTCTGGGAACAGATGACGGGCATAGCTATCACAAAATTCCCAGTCGCGCGAGTGAACCAGGCAGGGGCTGGGTCGTTGTTTTATCCGAAAAACTGGAGCCCGAAGCACTGGTGGAAGCGATGGAAGCAGGACGCTTTTATGCCTCATCGGGCGTCAAACTGAAATCTGTTACTTATTCCGACAAAGGAATTCAGATTGAAATCGATCCGGAAGAGGGAGTGGAATATACCACCGATTTTATCGGAACGCTGGATGGTTACCCCAAAGCAGGAATGCCAGTATTGGACAAACGAGGGCAGGAATTGCATGCCACAAAACGGTACAGTAATAAAATTGGTGCTAACTTGAAGTCAGTCAAAGGGAACTCATCCAGCTATGACTTCAACGGCAAGGAAATTTATGTGCGGGCAGTGGTGCGATCAACAAAACTGCATCCCAATCCGGCACAACAGGGGGAAGTCGAACGTGCCTGGGTTCAACCGGTTGCAGGGGCCGCCGCTCCCAAACAGGAGTAGCTTACGGTTTCTCGATCGGCTTTGGTTCGATGAGGCCGCTGACTCTGGTGACGACTAGGGTCTGGCGGCTGAGAAGCTGGTTGTTTTTTGTGTTATAAACAGAAGTTTCCAGCTGCGCAATTCCAAAGGGGATCTGGTCTGAAATCCAGAGATCATTGCGATAGCGCAGTTTTTGCTCTGCTTCTGTCTGGGATGCAATTGTGACTGCGACTTGAGAAGCCGCCAGTTGGCAGCGGAACGCATCCTCGCGGAGTGGGGTAAATAAATGTCGGATCTTTCCCGGGTTATACTTCCGGCTGCGGGGCATTCCATAAAAAAATCGGTAAGCCGCATATTTTTCGGACTGACTGACTTCCGCATTCGGCCAGCGTAAGAACTCTTTTGGCCATTGACCCGCTTCGAAGGCAGGCACGTCAATCGTGTATTGTTTTGTTTCTACTTCTTCTGTGCCGAGGTAGTGTGAGACCTGTATTGTTCGCAAGTTATCATTTGCTTGCTCATTAGCAGGCTTCACAACACGGATTCTAAGTTTGATCAGGCGACCATCGTTAGCCGGGCCTGTGAATTCGACAAAGGGTTCTGGAATCTCCAGCGTTGGTTCAGGAATCGAAGCCAGCCAGGTTGTTAGCGGGCGTTCCATCGCAGGTGGACGTTGATCGTAATGAATCCAGCCAGATTGTTTTAAGGCTGTGAATAACCAGGGAGCCCGCCAGGGATTGTGCAATGGATGGTGGGCTGAAAATACCGATCCCAGCAGACAGACGACTCCCAGTACCTGTAGCCAGCGTTTGTGAGAAAACTCATCTAGGAGTGGGATCATGCTGATCAGCCAGAACGGCGTGAGCCACAACATCCAGCGAAGTGCGGCACTATTACCACCGTAGTTGTAGTTGCCCGTTCGAGACAGATAAAAGCCGAACACAATCAGACTTAAGCAGACACTGATCCATAACAGGGGTCGCAGAATATGGTCCTGTGTTTTTCTGATCCGCAAACAGGAAATTAAAGTCAGAAAATAAATCGGCGAGAGTGAGAAAATGCCGTGATGTCCCAGGGTGCAGTGGAACAGATACACCAGCGGCGAATCCAGATTCTGATCGAGTCCCTGGGGATTTTTCCAGTAGCTGGGGATGCCACGGTATTCGTATAAATATTTCTCCGTCCCATAATACATATAGAACGGTTTCCAGCCTCCCGTCGCCGCATAGTTGGTTACAAAAAATCCCATCAGAGGGACCAGCGCTGCAGGGGTGAAAACAAGGCACGTTAACCGCGGGTTTGCCTTGAACAGGAGCCCGAACACAATCAAACCGAATAATGCTGCCGGCAATTCATTGCAGCAGGTAAACATGGCAAAGAAACCCGCCAGCAGAAAGTAACGTTTCTTTTGTTCCTGATCGAGCAGGATTCTCATCAAAGGATACAACGTGAAAACCGCACTGGCGGCTGCAATCGAGTGATTGTTCAACGTTAACAGAAATGGTGTTAAGAGTGTCGCAAAGCAGGCTGCTGTGACGACGAAGTAGCGGGAGAACTCGGTTCGCGCATAACGTTCAACCATCTTACAGATCAAAATAAGGGCGATCAGCATCGGCAGCAGATTGACGATAATTAATATAATGTGTGCGACATCATAGAGATTCGAATTCAAGTTCATCCCGGTGGTCGTTTTAATCATCCAGTAGAGACCTGCCACCATCGTCGGGAAGAGGGGGGGCTTGGATGAATAAAAATGCTCGTTATGTCGAACCTTGTCGATACTGGACCAACTGGATCGCTCATTGATTGTATCGATCTGGAAGGTGCCTTCTTCTACCAATGACCAGACGGTGCACCAGCGCGAACGATCGTTGGCGCTTTGCAGAGGCACACTGTTGAGGATCGCAGCCAGGTTTTGGCCCATCGTAACCGTCAACAATAATACATAAACAAACCAGCGTAGTCGGGTCGAACTGATGCTTTGTTCCTCAGGGGAGAGCGATGGCGCGGCGGTAGAATTTGGCATATAATCAGAGACGTTTTCTGAAAGGACGCAGGTTGAAAATCAAAGAGAAAGACGAAAAACAGACGTGACACAAGGCAGAATGATTTCCGGATTCAACATGCAGATTATAAGATGCCACGAAAAAAGCAAACGGGGAACAGCCACCTTTGCAGCCTGTTTTTGATATTTTCACTAAATATGACTGGATAACAGGTCTGAAATAGCGATAGCCGAGCATTCTGATAAGTGGCTGCTGGCACGAATACTTAGAATAACTCGTGGATTGGTTCGCCATCTTCGATGGCAAAATTGGGGCGACCTTTTTCATCAATATACTGGGTATCCAAGGGAACTCCCATGTATTGATAGATCGTCGCTGCCAGGTCTCCCGGGCGAACGGGACGATGTTTGATCTCGGCACCATCGTGTTCACTGGCGCCAATCACCTGACCATGATTCATGCCACCACCGGCCAGACACATCGACATCACCACGGGCCAATGGTTGCGGCCATCGGTACTGCCCTGTGTGCCGGATATCGGAGAGCGACCGAATTCTCCCATCGCAATCACCAGCACCTGATCCAGGATCCCCCGTTCTTCCAGGTCCTGGACCAGCGTTGTCAGCAGATGGTCAAACAGTGGCAGTATGGGGCCAAGACCATTTTTGATACCACCGTACGGAGGGATATTATCGCCGTGATTGTCCCAGGTTCCGGAAGCCGTATGATAACTCAGATCAAGTGTAACGAAAGAGCTACCTGCTTCAACCAGGCGACGGGCGAGCAGCGCTTGTTGGCACCAGAGGTGTTTTCCATAGCGGTCTCGTGTGGCCAGTGATTCCTGATTCAGGTCGAACGCTTCTTGCACACGTTGACCAAGTACCATGTCATACGCACGTTGACTGTAACTGTCGACGGCTGACATCGAACCAGCCTGGTCAATATCACTCCGCAACTTATCAAACTGCTGCATTAAATCACGTCTGCTTTTCATCCGTTCGTAGGACAGTCCGGGGGCAAATTGAAACATTTTGCCCCCACTTGTTTTCCCGGAATCTTTGCCCACCATGTCATAGACAGGCAGGTCGGCTGCATCGTTCGCGATGAATGGATCGTATTGTTTTCCCAGGTGACCACCCCAGGCAATATGCGATTGATGTTTCATGAACGCGACATAGGGCGGCATGCCGGGATGGTTGGCGCCATGATGCTTAGCCACGATCGAAGCCATTGCAGGGTACTTGTCACCTTTGCGGTTAGTACGCGGGGTTGCGCGCAGGTTGGCAGTCTGCATCACCTGATTAGGCTGATGGCTGCTCATCTTAGGATCGACTGACCGGATTAAGGTGAAACGATCCATCATCGCGGCTTGCTTGGGCAGCCGATCAGTGATTGTGATACCTGGCACTGATGTTTGTGTGACTCCGAACGGCCCTCGGTTTTGAATCGGCCGATCTGGTTTGGGGTCCCAGGTATCAATGTGACTCGGTCCTCCCGTCATCCAGAGGAGAATCACACTTTTTTTTGACAGAGAAGATTGACCAGCAGCCTTGAGTTGATCGGAAGCTTGTAACAGTTTGGGGACCGACAGTCCTGCCAAGCCTGCCAGAGAGGCCTTGAGCATATTCCGCCGACTGCGTAACACCAGACCTTCAGGAACCAGCGGATTAAACGCGGTAAATGCATGTTGGGTGTGATTACGTGAGTGGTTTCTGGACTTCATTGCTGATTCCATTCCCCATGTTGGTTAACGAAGTGCGAGCGACAGCACGACTTAAATATTTAATCTTCTTAAATATATCGTCATTTGCTGATGCGTTCAATATCGATCTCACGTTGCTTGGGAAAAATAACCAGAAATTGGTTTGAGTCAGGAAACCTGGCTGGCGCAGGCGTAATTCTTCAATATCGATCCTGTGCCAGGTGGATCCATCGGAAAATTCAGTTGAGAAAGCCGGCTTCACTTATTTCTTCGGGGGGGCTGGCTCGAATGCGACCCAGTTCAGACAGGTGTTCTTTCCAGCATTCGACTTACCAATCTCAATGGTCAATCGCTGGTCCGAGACAGTCACGCTCGTTTTCCGTTCCAGGAAAAAGCCGTCATTCGTTGCTTCGTCTTTGATGACCTGCTTTCCTTCAACGGTGACCCATTGTCCGGTTTGTTCGTGTCCTGAGTCTCCAACGCAAACGGTCACGAGCCATGTTCCATTCGGAACTTCACATTCCCAGATATCGTGATCTCGCGTAAATATAAAGGTATCGCGGTAGGTCTCGGGAACTTTTTTTCGGTGTCGCTGATTTTGACTGAGATCCCGCTGCCAGCCATATCCCCGTTTGGCGTCGTAGGCATAACCATGGTCTGATTCAAAATCGGAAAGAGGAGCCGCCTTCTTTCCCGTGAAATTGATTCGCCGGGCATATTTCGTTTTGTTTTTGCCCAACAACCCATCCTGGTCTGCAGTTGCTTTTTTTTTCTTCCACTGAATTTGTTCGCCCGGAGTAAACAGACTGGGGTCATCGATGTCTGGAATTCCATCGCCGTCAGCATCATTGGGTTTCACTCGAGAGTAGGGGCGTAGGGGCAACTCTTTCAGCGAATCCCATAACCGTTGGCAGTACTCGCCTCGACTGAGTCCCTCTTCCAGGAATATCGGCAGGTTGGCGACTTCAACGGTTTTGTAAGCGAGTTGTCGCGTTTTCTGGCGCCATTCCGTGGTCGCGAGTGCATCCGGTTGAAAATCAACCTTACGGACTTCCATCGGTAAAATACCCCGTGCTGCCAGTCGGTTGATGGCGACAAACGCCGGGTGCGATGGTGCTAAATCACGATAAGGCCAGATCAGTACTGCCACCCCTTCTTCCGAAGCACCACACAAAGCATGGCGGACCTGCTCCAGTCGCTCGCGATCGTAGGGGATGTCGCGGGCTGCGATGTCCTGTTGTAAAGAGATCGCTGCCGTTGCACCTGCGGCTTGTCCGAGTGTGACACATTGATCATGCAGACGAATCGCCGCGCTCACAATACTGCTATAGCCCACATTTTTCTGTGCGCCCATTAACCCATCCATGTCGATCGGAACCAGACTGCGTAATGGAAATACCGAGCGGTCGCTGACCAGCTTGGTGTTTCTTCCCGGTTTTTCAAAATCGATCCATGGCCCGGTGTTTCCCTCTGATTTTAAATACGCGCGTCCGGTGCGGTGAAAGTCATAATGAAACTGCCAGGCGAATAACCCGTCCGGATACATGACCCGTGAAAAACGCTCGCGCGCGAATTTCTTGGTCGGTCCATCCATATTTCGGCCATCCTGCTCGCGCATCATATACATGGCTTTCAGACGCAATGACTCTCGGATATAGGGTTTAGGAGGCAGTTGATCTGTCGTGCCAAATTCCTGACTCAACTGAAAGTGTCTGAAACTATTCGTTTTATCAGGGGCGTGTTCGTGCACAAAATTCTGCAGATGATAGAACAGGCATAATGAATGTCGTTTGGCGTCGTCAAAAATGATCTGTCGCTGACGACGATTCATCAACACAATGTTTTTCGTCGATGCGCCAGGCTCAGTTGCTTCCAGTGCGTCGACTACATGCTGGGGGAGTCGTTCCAGTGGGTAATCCTGCCCCAGCATATAATTCAGCAGGATGCTCGTTTTGTGATCTTTGCTGGTATAACCATCCACAATTCGACGTACGGTAAAAATTGAAAGCTGTCGCGGCGATGCTTTGCCAGCATCCGGCCAATGTGGAATGGATCCCAGTCTCGCCGGACGATCCCATTTCAGATGTTTCATCTCAGCCAGACTCAGTTTCGAGGTCCGCACAAAATTGCGATCATCATAGCGTTCCGGCTTTGAAATGGGAACCTCTTTGTCGGCTTCTTCAACGATCATCGCCCATGTGATCGGATTCATTTCATTGGCAGGATAATCATCAGTATTCAGTGGGGCACTCGGTTCGTTGTAACGCGAACGCGGATCGGCCCCGAATTCAAATTCCGCTCCCGCAACCTGGATTGCGTCGCCCCAGTCTGATGCATCAATTGTTAATTTCGCAGCAATGTGCAGGTCCGGCGTTTCTGAACCGACGGGGGCAAACCAGAGCCCCGTAAGCTGCGGCCTGGACGCATTCTGTTTTAGATCTGCTTTCACCGGATAATGTTGTGTGATCAGTCGCACCTGACCGTTATCGATATAGGGTTGCAACATTTCCCGGAAGATGGCCTGCGCTTCAGCGGGTCGAAATGTAGACGGACCATGATACGGACGGCCTGGCATGGGAGAGCCATACTTTTCAGTATTGAAAGCTTCAATGCGATCCATCAGTTCTTTGAATAGTCCGCTGCGATGAAACGAACGCTTCATCGGGTGCCAGTCGACTCCCCAGCCGACTTTGCCCGGCCCTTTGTTTTCATCGACGCAGGCCAACGCCTGTTCGGTGTATTGTCCGCCCAGCCATTCCCCGTCCAATACGAGTGTGATCGATTTTACTCCCAGCCGCGCGGCTTGAATCGTAGCCGCCCACCCCGATTCCGTTCCCCCGACGATTAATAAATCGGTTCTGGATTCCTTTACCTCCGCCTGGAGTGGGAAACAGATCGCGAAGATGGTCAAACAACAAGTGAGCGATTGTATTTTAGTCATCGACGTATCTTCTTATTCGAGGTGTGTTTTATGTCATTTGATGTAATATCAAAATTAAGAGTTGTATTTTCTTCGGGAAGTGATTGTTTCAACGTGTAGTCTACAAAGATTGGGGTGCCGTCGCCTAATTCTCCGGCATCCACCTTTCCATCAAATCCGGAGATGAATATTTTATAAGGGCCGCCCAGTAGGCCTTTTTCGGGTAACGTCTGATAGTAACCTTCACTTATTTTAGCCATGCTGCCGGGGCCAGGTTCAGAGTCTGGTTCAAATGAAATGTATCCGACAGGAACTGGCTTTCCATCAAAGGTAACGGTTCCTGAATAATGATATTTTTTGAGATCGGAACCTGATCCTCCACACCCTGCAGTGGAACAGAACAATAAAAGAATGACTAAGTCGCGGGATCCGTTCCATTTGAAATATTGAATGCTGCTCATCGTTCAAAGCCTCCCAGAGGGTAACCATCACCTCGGTCGGCGAGAGTTCGATAAGTCGTTAAATCCATGTTTTCGCTAAGGAAGTGAACTGAACCATCAGCCATACAGACATGGCAGCCGCCTTCATGAAAACTGCTAAAGGAACCATTCATTGCACCGCGATTACTGTATCCCGTGTCAGTCTTTGAACCATCTGAATCCAAGTAGTTTATTTGCCAGCGTGCTCCTATTTGGACGCCAGGGATTTCTCCTGGTGCCTGGTGACTGGAATCACTGGATGCCCAACCATAATGCGCATCGGCAGGGGTGCGACTTCCCGGACGAAGTTGGTACTTTGATTCAGCGACCATGAAAATGTTAGTCGAACCATCCGTTAAATCACGCATACGAATTTGGGAATCGGTGTGGAGTACTCCGTTTGTAAAAAACCAGCGATCGGTTTGAGTAGAGCATCTTCCGGATGCCGGTCCGGTTGCGCCGCCGTTCACACCAAAGTAACTGCTGTTATTGGCGCCCGTTTGAGAATTGATATCACTGGGACATTGGTACTTGGGGTTGCTTCTTAAAAATTCCGCATGGTTTGCAGCTGAGCCATGTGGGTGTGATCCCGTGGGAGCGTGATTCGCAAACCCCGTAAATGCCTCTTCGAAGATGAAGGAATTGTATCGATTACTTTCATCAAGAAAAGGTAATATCAAGACAGTCCAGGGAGCTCCATTTCTGACGTTCGTGCCGCTCGCTGGAAAATTGCACCAGCCCGTTTGTGGAAAAGAACTACCCATGACGGTTCCCGGGGGGAAGACACGATGCGTTTCGTGATAATTATGTAATGCCAGTCCTATTTGCTTTAAGCGGGTTTTGCAATCCGAACGTCTGGCTGCTTCACGTGCTTGTTGAACTGCTGGCAGCAGTAGTGCGATGAGGATTGCAATAATGGCGATCACAACCAGCAGTTCAATGAGAGTAAACCCCTTTCGGGCGAATCGAATCAGTTGCCGGTGATGTTTCCGTATCTGGGGTGATTTCAAATTGGAGTACCGAACTGACATGGTCTTTTGCTCCTTTGTTAATCATAAGTACGAATGGCAAAGCAGGTGTTAAAAGTTCGCGTATGAATTAATCGTTAGACAAATCCCATTCTCGCTGAAATTTCGCTGGCGTGTTTCATGACCAATGAACCCAGATTCTCAAATTTCAGATGGTTGATCCGGGTTTCAGGTCCTGTAATCCAGATTGCGGCGATGGGGTAACCGCTATGATCAAAAATAGGAGCGGCGACGCAGTTGATACCTTCCACTTCTTCTCCCCAATCAACGGCGTAGCCCAGTTTACGAGCTTTTTTGATCTCAGATTTGAATTTGCTCAAACTCGTAATCGTACGCTCGGTGTATTTCTTTAGCGTCAAACCAGAAAGCATTGCTTTCTGTTCCGCAGTCGGCAAATACGCGAGCATTGCTTTGGCGGGGGCTGCAACGTGTAACGGGAAACGCGTGCCTAATTCGACAAAGACCTTAATCGGATGATTGCTGCCAACTTGGCCCAGAACGACGCCCTCCTGGTCAATCAATCGGCCTACCAGCGTTGTCTCGCCGGATTCATCGCGCAGACGGCGTAGCACATCAAACGCATTTTCCAATAATTGCTCTGCCCCGGTCCCTTTGCTTCCCAGTCCCAGAAGTTTACCGCTGAGTCGAAATTTCTGCGTTTTCTCATCGCGCAACACATAGCCATGTGCCAGAAGCGTATTCAGAATTCGAAACGAACTGTTTTTCGGGATTTCCAGCGCAACGCTCACGTCACTCATGGTCACTCCTTCCAGTCGTTTTGACAGATATTCCAATATTTTGAGTGCCCGCTCAAGATTAGGCACATGGTATTTTTCGGTATTGATTTGAATGTCTTTTTTATTCATTGTTTGTCCAGTAGAAAGGTGTTTGGGATATGGTACATTGATATTGGCACCTGTCAATCAAAAATTAAGTCGATCAAAACAAATCAAGATTAACTAAAAAAGAAGGGGCATTGTTTGTGGCACAATCATTAGTGGGGAAGACAGCCGTTATTACAGGTGGCTCAAGAGGTTATGGAGCAGGGATTGCCAAAATTCTCAAAGAAGCGGGAGCGGATGTCTGGATTACTGGTCGTGATCCTGTGTCTCTTAACAAGACGGCTCAACTTCTGGGGGTGAAGCATCTGGCCGCAGATGTCGTTATTCCAGATGATTGGGATGTGCTGATCCAACGTGTTTTAGCAGACACAGGGAAGCTTGATATTTTAGTAAATAATGCCGGCTCAGCGGTTCGGATCAAACCACTTGACGAACAGACTGATAAGGAAATTATCGAATCCATCCAAGTTAATTTGATAGGGACAATGCTTGGCTGTCGGCGAGCTGCAAGCACGATGCGGAAACAAAATTCGGGAATGATTATCAACATTTCCAGTATCTGCCAGCAATTTGCCTGGCCTGGTTGGGCAGCCTATTCAGCAGCAAAAGCAGGCGTTGCGCAAATGTCTCGGTGTCTCTATGCAGAATTGCGAGCACATGGGATTCGGGTGACAACGGTGGTGCCTTCCTGGGGAGCCACTGATTTTACTTCAACGACAGAAGATCTAGCGGATGCACCTGCGTCTGATCCATTGATTCATCAGCAATGTATTCAGCCTGACGAATTGGGAGAAGTGGTCGCTCATATTTGCACGCTTCCTTCACACCTGGAAGTTCTGGAATATACGTTGCTCCCCCGAGTGCAAGAAATTATCCCTTTGTAAGAAACGATTCCTGTGACAGATTTCGTAGGTTTTTCAGAGACTGTATTACGAAAAATGGATGAGCTCGATTTTCCGTCGTCGGAAGAAGAATTTCACATCCGAGTTCTGTATGCCACTATTCTGCATCTGCTGGGGTTTGGCAGCACAAACACGATCACTCTGGAAATGAGAGTTTGATATGTACTTGTGTTGACTGGTTTGTTATGCTCAGATGAAGACAAGACAAGATCTGAAAAACAAGATCTGAATCAATGGCAAAGGGAGTGATTTTATGAAACCGAAAACCGCAGTACTTCTGATACTGACCACTTCGATATTCTTTGCTTGTGCAATCATTCTGGCAGACAAATTGCTGGAAGGCACGAAATATAATCAGATTGTGATGTATTCACTCATCGCTCTGTGGTGCGTTCCCTTTGCGTATTTGTCGGTTGCATCCAGACGCCCCAAGCAAACATCTTTTACTGGTACAAACAAATAACGCTTGCGTTAGAATGTTAAACTGACTGCGCCTGTTCGACTAGATCAACGCCCACCATCTCACTCCATGCCGCCAGCAGCTTCTTCGTGATCGGACCGACTTGGCCATCGCCAATCATGGTGCCATTAAACTTCGTCGTCGGCATGATGCAATAAGGCGTGCTGGTGAAAAAAGCTTCGTCCGCGGTGATCACGTCGTAGGGCAGTAGCTGGCATTCTTCGATGGGAATATTGAGCTTCTCGGCCAATAGAAAAATCGTTTGTCGACTGATTCCGTCCAGGCAGTTGATCGTACTCGGTGTGCGAATCCGGTTGTTCGTCACCAGGAAAAAGTTGCCTCCTTTGTTTTCCGAGATAAAACCATCGGTGTCGAGCAACAGGCTCTGGGCCAGCGGGTCAACCAGTTTCACTTCCGACTCAGCCAGCGTATACAGAAAACGGCTGCGGTTTTTGATCCGTGCGTCAAGCGATTGTGCTGGTTGAATTCGTGTAAAAGGAGTCACAGCATGACAGCCCACTTGATAGAAGTCGGCCCAATAGGATAAATCGAGTGGTAAAGTGACAATCATCACCGTTGGTTTTGACTCCGCCGGTTTTTGTCCGCTGGAAGGAACCCAGGTTCCGGGAGTGATATTGTGAATGATCCAGGCATCGGTACCTGTATCGTAATTTGGCTTGTTTTTCTCCCAGACTTCCAGTGTGAGTTGTTCCAATTCATCCGCCGTCATGCCTGCATCGAACCGGGCTGCTTTCAGACTGAGAAACAGGCGATTGATATGGTCACGCAAACGATACGGCTGATGTGCGAAGGTGCGCGTGGATTCGGTAACGGTCATTCCCAGGCTGATCGCGCCGTCAAAGATCGAAATCTTTGCTTCATTGGCAGGAACATATTCGCCATTCAGATACACCAGATTCTCAGACATGGAAGTTCCTCTCAAGATTCAATTCTGTTCCAGTTCATAACACGAAAAACAATTCGACTCGTATGATCTTAGTTGTCCCGCTTCGTGTCTGAGAATCAAACACGCGGTTCCCGGTTTTTTGTCAATCAGTTTGATTCCCTCTGCTGGGCCCAGTACGCTGACAGCAGAAGCCAGGCTGTCTGCTGTCACACCATCCGAGGCAATCACAGTGACGCGACTCTGATCGGTCAGTCCCAGGCCAGTGTGCGGATCAACAATATGCGAATATCGTTTGGCATTAATGACGACATGCTGCAGTGCATCGCCGGACGTCGCTACCGCCATATTGTGTAATCGAAGATATCGATCAATCTTCGCATTCGGGGCATCCGAAGAAGAGATGCCAATTTTCCAGCCGCACGTACCGGGGGGAGGATCACCCAGAACAATGTCACCGCTGGCATCGACCATTGCCCGAGTGATGCCATGCTCTTTCAAAACACTTAATGCGATATCAGCGGCATAACCTTTCGCGATGCCTCCCAGATCAAGGCGCATGTCCTGTTTAGTCAGTTCAACGGTCTGATTCTGAAGTGAAATCTTCATCAATCCCGAGCCTACTTTCGAACGGGCCGCCTGAAATCGTTCACTGTCAGGCAGTTTCATTTGACGGCGAGCCCGACGCCAGAGTCGCACTACAGGGCCGATCGTAACATCAAATGCCCCCTTTGTTTCCTGTGAGAGTGCTTGACTTTTTTTCAGTAGTTTTAACAAGTGAGGACTGACTTTGATTGGTTTTCCCGGTCCAGATAACCGACATAACTGATTTAACTCACTTTCCGGATCGTAATCGCTGAGTATTTTATTAAGTTCCTTTATACGGGCAAAAGCATTTTGAGAGGCTTTGTTTGCGATTGGTTTGTCAGTAGCATATAATACGATGCTCCACTGCACCCCCATATGTACTTCCTGAAATTCATACCGACTCAGAATTTCGCTATCCGTGCACTGTTGATTGCCTGACAAGGTGGAGAGCAGCAGGCATGTCTGAAAAACGTATGACATCATCAACCCTGATAAAAGACCGATTGAAGCTTACCGATACGGAGTAAACTAAGATGCTTAGCGTATGTCGATACAGTCTCTTAATGCAAGGCAAATACGCATTCCTTGCTGCAATCCTGTTTTCTGTTTCTCTGGCGAGTGCCGGGGAAAAAACCAAAGAGATGAAACCTTACACAGAAAAGATTGCGAATACCGATATTTCTTTCGACATGGTGCCCATTCCCAGCGGCGAATATATGATGGGCAGCCCTGCGAGTGAGAAGAATCGGGAAGAGGATGAAGGCCCACAGATCAAAGTCAAAATCGAACCTTTCTGGATGGGCAAGCACGAAGTCACCTGGAACGAATATGATATCTGGAGCTTCAATCTCGATATTCAACGTCGGAAACTGCTACGGGGAAAATCGGACGCAAAAGAAAAAGCCGCCGATGTAGTGACTCGTCCTACCAAGCCTTACACCGATATGACCTTTGATATGGGCCACGATGGCTATCCCGCCATTTGCATGACTCAGTTGGCTGCCAAGACCTATTGCAAATGGTTAAGTGAAAAAACAGGTCACTATTATCGTCTGCCGACAGAAGCAGAATGGGAATATGCGTGCCGTGCTGGTACGACGACCGCTTATTCATTCGGCGATAATCCGGAAAAGTTAGATGACTATGCCTGGCACTATGCCAACTGCGATGACACCTATCAGAAGGTCGGTAAGAAGAAACCAAATCCCTGGGGATTGTATGACATGCACGGCAATGTCTCCGAATGGGTGCTCGATCAGTATATTCCCGATGCTTACAAAAAATGGAGTGGCAAGGGGACACTCAACTTCCCGATCAACGTACCAAGCACCCTCTATCCTCGCGTTGCGAAAGGTGGGTCATGGGATGATGAACCAGAGGGACTGCGAAGCGCGAACCGAATCGCTTCCAGCGCCGACTGGAAAATTCAGGATCCACAGCTTCCACAAAGTATCTGGTATCACACCGATGCGATCATGGTGGGATTCCGAGTGGTGCGTCCTTTAAAAGTACCAACGGCTGAAGAACGCAAAAAATATGGTCTTGATCCAGCAATCCCTGAAGATGAAGGACGCTGATCGTAAGCCATTGTGAAGGAAATTATTGGAAAACAGATGCACTGGTAGAAAATCAACAAACGATTTGTCTTACTTAATGCATATGTAAATTAGGAAACGTATAACAGACCAAATCCACCTGCAGATTAGGGAAAGGCCTCTGATGACTCAATCTAACAATCAATCAACATCCAGACGTGACTTTTTGAAAACAACAACGGCAACTGCTGTTGGGACTGGAATTCTTTCCAGTCTAGGATCGACGGCTCATATCTATGCGGGCGGAGACGATAAAATCAAAGTCGGTCTGGTAGGCTGTGGGGGCCGCGGTACTGGTGCTGCTTCGCAAGCCTTGTCCACAGACGGCAACGTCAAACTGGAAGCCATGGGCGATGCGTTTAAGGATCGCATGGATAGCAGTCTGAGCAACCTGCAGAAACAATTCTCCGGCCGTCCCGAACGAGTTGACGTTGCCGAAGAGAAGAAATTCATCGGATTCGATGCCTACCAGGAAGTCCTCGACAGTGGTGTCGATGTTGTGATTCTCGCAACGCCTCCCGGTTTCCGTCCGATTCACTTTGAAGCCGCCGTCAATAAAGGCGTGCATATCTTCATGGAAAAACCGGTTGCCACTGATGTCACTGGTGTCAAAAAAGTCTTAGCTGCTGCTAAGAAAGCCAAAGCAAAGAACCTTGCTGTTGGTGTTGGTTTGCAGCGGCATCACCAGGCTCCTTATATCGAAACCATCAATCGCTTGAAAGACGGTGCGATTGGCGATATTACTTCAATGCGTTGCTACTGGAACAGTGGTGGAGTGTGGGAACCACGTCTGGCTCGCGAAGATGCCAAATCAGAAATGGAATACCAGATGCGAAACTGGTACTACTATAACTGGTTGTGTGGTGACCACATCAACGAGCAGCACATTCACAATATTGATGTCTGTAACTGGTTAAAAGATGATTTCCCCGTCAAAGCGTATGGCATGGGGGGACGTCAAGTTCGTAGCGACAAGAAGTATGGTGAAATCTATGACCACTTCGCTGTCGAATTCGTCTATGCAGATGGCACTCGGTTGAATAGCCAGTGTCGACACGTTCGCAACTGCTGGAACAGCGTGACTGAGCATGCTCAAGGAACCAAAGGTTCTTGCGATATCAGCGGTGCCAAGTACGAAACCGACGCCGGTTACAAGTGGAAATACAAAGGCAAGAAGGCCAACCCTTACCAGGTGGAACACGATGATTTGTTTGCTGCCATCCGTAAGGGGACACCTTACAACGAAGCGGAATATGGCGCCAAATCAACCATGACCTCCATTCTGGGACGTCTGGCAACCTATAGCGGAAAGCCAGTCACCTGGGACGAAGCCATGGCATCAAACGTCGATTTGATGCCGAAAGAGTTCTCTTGGGAAGGAACCCCCGTTACGGTTCCCGATGAAAATGGTTTCTACCCGATTCCAACACCGGGTGTAACCAAAGTTCTGTAAGATCTGTTAAATGTCTCTTCCAAAGCCGATTTGTTCTTCACGAGCGAATCGGCTTTTTTTATGTGAACGAGTTCAGTACACTCTTCCGTTGAATTCAGAATCTACTTCTTTCAACATACATTAAACGCACAAGTAAGATGCCTCTCCAGAATCAGATCACAGTCGTCACTCCCGCAGATTATCCCCGTGCCTTAGAAGTCTGGGAATCTTCCGTACGGGCTACGCATGATTTTCTGACGGAAGCAGACATACAATCGCTCAAGCCTCTGGTGCAAAACCATTGTTTGATGCGAATGTCTCTCTTTTGCATCCGTGACGAGACCGAAGCTGTGGTCGGTTTTCTGGGCGTGGATGCACCAAAAATTGAAGCACTGTTTGTCGATCCTGCCTGGCAGGGAAAAGGCGTAGGCCGCACATTGGTGGGGTATGCGATCAAGGACCTGGATGCGGATCTTGTCGATGTGAATGAGCAGAACGAACAGGCGCTCGGCTTTTATCTGCACTTGGGATTTGAAGTCGCGCATCGCTCTGAACAGGATGGTTTCGGGAAGCCGTTTCCCTTATTACATCTCAAGCTACCCGGCTAAGTGTTACTTAGTCAGAGAGCAGGCTCTTTCAATCAGATCAGTCCCTTTAATTCGCCGGTACTGTCTCCAAAGCGGTCTGCTTTGATACCCATTCGGTTCAGCATCGAAACGTAAAGGTTACATAACGGCGTATCCTTGGGAGCCGTCAGGCGACGGTTCGGACGAATGGTGCCACCCCCTTTGCCTGCGAGAATGACAGGCAGGTTATGCTCATCATGCCGGTTTCCATCCTTGATCGTGGAGCCGAACAGCAACATCGAATTATCGAGCAGTGTCGATTCTCCTTCACTTAAGGAACGCATTTTATCAATGACGTAAGCCAGTTGTTTGATGTGCCAGGTTCCGATGGATTCATACATGTCGCGTTCTTTTTGCTGTTCTCGATGATGTGACAGTTGATGGAAACTCCCTTTCACTCCATCCAGGAAGGAGAAGTTACGACCAGTCTGGGCATTACCAAACATGAATGTCGAAATCCGGGTGGTGTCGGTCCAGAACGCCAGCACCATGATATCCAGCATCAACCGTACGTGTTCCTCATGATTCTTTGGAATCCCCGGGCCGGGGCGGGGGACGTCAAAACGCCCTTCATTGATCCAGCGTTTTTGTGGTTTCATCGCCGATTCAATCCGGCGTTCAACGGACCGCACGGAATCCAGATACTCATCAATTTTGGCCCGATCATTAATCCCCACTTTCCGTTGCAGCGACTTCGCATCTTCGCGTACCAGATCCAGCACGCTGGTATCATCACGCTGTAGAGACTTCACAACCTGAGGCTGGTTCGGATTAAATCCCGAAACGACTGGGCCCGCAGAACTGGTCCGAAACAGGCGATCAAAGGCAAGCTGAGGAATGATTTCCTTGGGGACCGGCGAATGCGGATCACGCCAGGCGATATGCGAACCGTAGATGCGCGTAAAACCGCCGCCAATATTATCGACACCGTTGCGTGCAGGATCGACTCCTAGTTCGAATGTCGGCAGGGGAGTGCGATTTCCAATCTCACGTGACATCACCTGATCGAGCGAAATCCCGCCGGTATCCATATCCCGGCCCGATGTTCGAACCACAAATCCACCAGACAGAAACGCGGGAACTTTCGGCCAATGACCATTCCGGCCGACCGTCTGTTCGTTCCACAGATTTTCCAATAGCAGGAATTCTTCTTTGACTCCTGCCAGAGGTTTGAGCATCGGAGTCAAATCGAATTGATCGTTCTTATTATGAGGGGGATCCCAGTGCTTGGGAACGACGCCGTTGGGCATAAACAGGAAGGCGGTACGAACCGGAGGCCGGGAGAGACTTTCCGCAGCCCTGCTTCTGGAAGCCATTGCATCCAGCCAGGGCAAGGCCAATGCCGCGCCCATTCCATGTAACATGGTTCGTCTTGAGATTGGTAAAGCCATCTCTTGTCCTTCCTGTCTTTCGTATGACAGTATTAAAAACGAAACGTTATTTTGTACTTTTTGATTTTAACTCAGTCGCAGTTCCATCGCGATAGAGAAACGGCTTGCTTAAGACGATTTCACGAATCAGCGTCTGTGACTGGTAGCCGTTTTGTTCCAGTTGTTTGACAATCGTTTCAATGGTACAAGCGTCGGCGTCTTCCAGGCTGCGCCCCAATGCATAGCCCAGCATTTTGGCGGTGAAATGCCGCGACAGCTCATCTTTTCGCTTCAGTAGAATTTTCTTCAATTCAGCTGGACCTGCGAATTTTTCGCCCGAGGGAAATTCACCCGTCGCATCGACGGGTTGATCACGTTCCTTTTCTCTCCATCGGCCAAACAGGTCCTAATTTTCCAGCCCAAATCCAATGGGGTCGATAATATCATGGCAGGCGGCGCAAGTGGCATGTTCACGATGTGTTTCCAGAATCTGCCGAATGGATCGCTTTTTGTTTTTGCCGCTCTTTTCTTTGAGTGGGGGAACGCCCGGCGGCGGAGAAGGAACGGGCGTTCCGAGTAGTGTTTCCAGTACCCAGGCACCTCTTAAGACAGGGCTCGTACGCTTCGGATACGAGGTCAGCATATGCACGCCACCCAGCCCCAGCACACCTCCACGCCTGCCATCGGAGATCGAAACCTTACGAAACTGTCGTCCTTTGACCCCTTCGACTCCGTAATGTTTCGCGAGACGTTGCGTTAAAAAAGCATAGTCGGCGTCAATGATTTCCAGCAGACTTCGATTTTTCTGAAAAATGTAATCCATCATCTGAATCGCTTCTTCGCGAAAGTCCAGAGCCAACTCGGATGAATAGATTTCACGAAAGTTGCCGCCTACTGGTGAGACGCGACCTCCAACATCTTTGGTACCCAGCCATTGTTCGGTAAACAATTTGGATAACGCACGTGCTTTCGGATTGGCCAGCATTCGGGTGATTTGCTGATTCAACACAGCCTCTTTGTGTAATTGACCTTCGTCAGCCAATCGCATGAGTTCTTCATCCGGCGTACTGGCCCAGAAAAAGTATGACAGCCGCGTCGCCAGTTCAAAATCAGAAATCGGTTGCATCTCCGACTGCGCGCTGTTGGCTTCGGTACGAAATAAAAAGTGGGGAGAAACCAAGACTGCCTTGAGTGCCAGCTTGACGCGTTCTTCAAAAGGATCACCGCGGTCAGCGGCGCGGTCATAGAGCTGCATCAACTGCCCAAGTTCCTGCTCGCTCACCGGTCGCCGGTATGCTTTCTTTGCAATATGACGAATGATCTTCTGTGCGGAATCTCGATTTTGTGGCTGATCTTTTCCACCTACCTGAAAGATACGTTGATGAGCTTGTTTCTTCTCGATAAACGGCGTGCCTCGTTGCTCGATTAACTCCATCGACAGGACGTTCACGGCTGCGTCAGTTTTCGGGATAGCCAGGGTAATCGAATGTAAGCCGCGCATCAGACGCACATCCGTAGACAATGTTTGATTTGCTTTATTGCTGAGTTCGAATCGATGAGCCTTGATTCCGTCGATCTTTAACACGACATGCGTACTTTTTTTCTCGGGCACTTGCAGTTTGACTTTGACTGCATAGTCGCTGGTGAGATAAATGCCTTCGATAATCGCAATTTCTGCACCCGCAGGGATCGTGCGCGTCCCCGTTTGATTCTCTTTCAAGGCTGGCAGGAATTGAGAGGCTTGATATGTTTTCTTGATCGGGGGCGTGATAATGGCCGCATCCAGAATCTGCTGAGCTGTTTCCAGATAGCGTTCCATTAAGATCGGTGGTAGAAACAGGGTTTCGCCGTTGTTATCAAAGCCTTCACCTCCGGCACCATCGTTGGGAAATGTTTCCGAGAACTTCAGGTTCAGACCAAACAGATCCCGTATGGTATTATCATACTCGGTCCGATTCAGGCGACGTGGCAACACACGGCCCGCATACTGGCCGCGATCGCATGCGGTTTCACGCAGATAGGTCTCGATCCAGTTTGCAATCCGTAACCGCTCCTCTTCGGTCGGCTGAGGCTCATCGGCGGGGGGCATGGTCCGGTTTCGCAACTGGTGTGATGCACTGAGCCAGATCTTGCTCGATTCAGTGATTTCGTCTGCCGTTTTCGCTGTCAGGAGTCTGACGTCGCTTTTCGAATCTTCTGTATCGTGACAGTCTGCACAATACTTGACCAGGATCGGGCGAACGGATTTTTCAAAGTAGTCTGCGGGTTCCGGCTCGGCAGCAAACGTGCTACCACACAGCAGGCAGGCAATCTGACACCAGAAAACGATACGCATATTCAGACCTGTTCCAGGCTGGGAGGGAAATTTGTGCAAAGGCAGGCAGCGGGAGAATTCTCCCGGAGTGAACAGTCTCTCATTATAAACGGATCAGGAACCAGTGAAAAGCATTGATCCGATTACTTTCCCATTGCGTATATCACTCATATCCAAAAGATCTTTCTTGCCAGGTGAATCAGGTTGACCTCATCAAGGTATTTAGCACATAATCCCCTTCGCAACACGTCGTATCGTATTCAGCGTCTTAATCCTTGAAAGCTTCTCTATGTCTGATTCGAAACCTGCTCAAGAGACGAAACCAGAGACTTGGCGCGAGCGTCTCTATGAGATTATCTTTGAAGCAGATACACACGCCGGAAAACTGTTTGATGTCGTGCTGCTGATTGCGATCTTATTAAGTGTACTGGTCATCATGTTGGAGAGCGTGGAATCATTTGATGACCTTTATGATTTCCAATTTCATATTGCCGAATGGTTTTTCACGATTCTGTTTACCATCGAATATGTAGCGCGCATCATCTGTGCCCGTCGACCACTACGGTATGTCTTCAGCTTCTATGGTGTGGTGGACCTGCTTTCCATTTTACCTACGTATCTGATATTTATGGAATCAGATGAAATGCAGCGTCTGGGGGTCATTCGTGCCTTGCGGTTGCTGCGTGTATTCCGAATCTTCAAGTTGGGGCATATGCTGACCGGGGCATCTGAACTACGGCATGCCATCTGGACCAGTCGCTCAAAAATTATTGTGTTTTTGACAACAGTCCTCATTGCAGTTGTCATTGAAGGTGCTGCATTGCACTTAGTGGAAGGTTCTGTCGAAAGAGAACCCGGCGTAGAAAATGGCTTTGATTCGATTCCCCAAAGTATGTACTGGGCGATCGTCACAATGACAACTGTTGGCTACGGTGACGTCACACCAGTCACTCCTTTGGGAAAATGTCTGGCAGCAATGATTATGTTTTTTGGCTATAGCCTGATTATCGTCCCGACGGGAATTGTGACAGCAGAGTTAGCGCATTCCGGCTCAAAAATGGACCCATCACTAATATCGACCCAGGTCTGTCCGGAATGTATGAGAGAAGGGCACGATTCCAATGCGACCTTCTGTAAATTCTGCGGTTCACGCTTGAACTGAAATTCTGCCATTCGATCTTCATAAAAAAAGAAGTTCCTGAAATCGGTCAATTTTTGGGAACTTCTTTTTTGCGCTCGCCGTCCAATGAGCGGTGCTCAGTGTGAAGCACTTCATTTCTCAGTAATCCTGTACTATTTCAGGAGTAATTTCCATGCGCAAACTGTTTCGAGTTACGGCCTTAATTCTCTTTACTTTTTGTCTGTCGATCCAAATGAGCCAGGCAAAGGAAAAACCGCAGCCAGCAGAACCTTCACAGCCCTCAATTGAGTTGGCGATTCTACTTGATACCAGTGGCAGTATGAGCGGGTTGATCAATCAGGCACGCACACAACTCTGGAAGATCGTAAATGAGTTGGCTACCGCCAAACAAAACGGACAAATTCCCGTTATGAAAGTCGCTCTGTATGAATACGGGAAGAGCAGCCTGCCCGCCAGTGAAGGGTATTTGCGACAAATCGTACCGTTAACGGAAAACCTGGACCAGATTTCCGAAGAACTGTTCGCATTACAAACCAATGGTGGTGAAGAATATTGTGGCCAGGTAATCCAGGCAGCCACCAACGGACTCAAGTGGAGTGAAGACCATGACTGTCTGAAAATGATCTTCATCGCCGGCAATGAAGGATTTGATCAGGGAAAGGTAGACTTTAAAGTGGTCTGCCCGGCCGCCGTCCAGAAAGGGATCACTGTTAACACCATTTTCTGTGGGCCCGAACAAACGGGAATCCAGACGGGGTGGAAAGAGGGCGCATTACTGGCAGATGGTTCTTATCTGAGTATCAATCATGGACTGAAAATTGTCACTCCTCAAACACCCTACGATAAGAAACTGAATGAATTGAGCCGGGGAATCAACAAAACCTATCTCTTTTATGGATCTCGACAAGAACAGGAAAAATCCAGCAACAGCCAGTCAGCCGCCGATTCATTGTCACTAGAAGCAGCTCCCGCGTCCGGTGCCGAACGGGCGGCGTTTAAAGGCTCAGGCCGATATCGCGCCAAAGGAGATCTAGTCGAAGCCATTGCCGGAAAGAAAGTCAAACTGCAGGAACTGAAAGAAGAAGAGCTGCCCGCCGAACTGAAAAAACTATCTCCCAAGGAACGGACGGCATTGATCAGTGAAAAGCAGAAAGAGCGAAAAGAAATCCAACTGCAGATTCAAGAACTCACCAAAAAACGAAGTTTGTTCATAAAAGAAGCAATGAAGAAACAGAAAAACCAGTCAAAGGACAACACGTTTGATGCCGCTGTGATCCGAGCGATCAGAGTACAGGCACAGAAAAAGAAATTTCAGTTCCAGTCAGAATAAAACCGTTTTAGAGCAGCAGGTCGAATCTCTTTTAACCGGAACGCACTTTCATCAGAGGAGCACTGTCATGCCAGGTTGTCAGCGTATTTTGGGAATCGTCGGTGCTGCTATGCTGCTATCCAGTATCAGTACCATGTCGTACGCCTGTTTTATGCGGGCTCCTCAACCGGTTCAGGTCTGGCTGGATCATATCAATGTCGATATTCAAGACCAGGTCGCCGTGAAGACTTACCGTTGTGGTTTCAGAAATCCAAACGGTCGGGCCATTGTCGGGGGCATCTGTTACATGGAACTGGAGCCGGGCACGCAGGTGAATAACATGTCCGTGCTCGTCGATGGGAAGGAAATACAAGCGGAGATCCTGGATGTCGAAAAAGCGAACAAGGTATTCCAGGAGATCGTGAAAACAGGAGGCTCGCCTGCACTCTTGGAGTATTATGGCAACCAGCTTATTCAGACCAAAATCCCGCGGGTCGAAGCGGGGAAAACTGTGATGGTCAAACTGACTTACACGACGGTGTTGAAAAAACGGGGCGATCTGATTCGTCTGCAGATGCTCAATACGAACCCCAAAGCGTTAATGCAACCGCTCAAGGAAGCTTCGGTGACAGTCAATATTCGTAGCTCTGAACCGATCAAGAATATTTACAGTCCGACCCATCAAGTGAAACTGGTTGAGAAAAAAGACTGGGATGTTTCTGTCGAATGGAAGCAGAAAGATTATCTGCCCAAACATCCGTTTGTCCTTTATTATCAAACGAGTCCCGATGAAGTCGGTGCCAGTCTGATCGCACACCGGGAACCAGGTGAACCCGGTTATTTCATGATGATGCTCTCACCCACTCAAGGTCAGGGCGTCGGGAAGCTGACTGAAACGCAGGTCCTGTCGAAAGATGTGGTCTTCTGTGTCGATACCTCAGGTTCCATGCTACAACAGAAAAAGATGGATCAGGCCCGCGATGCGTTAAAGTATTGTATCAACCATCTGCGTCCCGGAGATCGGTTTAATATCATCGACTTCAGTACAATAGCACGGCATTTCAATCAAGAGGGGCTAATCGAGTTTGACGAGGAATCAAAGCAGAAAGCGCTGGCTTATGCCGATGCGATGACGGCCCGCGGAGCAACTGCGATTGAAGAAGCGTTGTTACTCTCTTTGAAGCATCTTAAAACTGAAAAATCAGCAACCAGTCAGCGACTGAAAATGATTGTTTTCTCTACCGATGGTTTCCCCACCGTTGGCGAACGCGATGCCCAGAAACTGTTGAAAACCATCTCGCAGCAGAATACGGAAGATGTCAGGCTGTTCGTCTTTGGTGAGGGATACGATGTGAATACGAAGCTGCTCGACTTTCTGGCCTTTGATCATCGTGGAGAGGCGGATTACATTTTGCCCGATGAAGACCTGACGAAAAAAATCAGTCAATTTTTCGACCGGGTCGGCAGCCCGATCATGACAGATGTGTCGATCGATTTTGCAGGTGTGGAAGTAATCGATGTCTATCCGCGACAGGTAAAAGATATCTTCAAAGGCGAACAATTATTGATTTATGGACGTTATGCAGGTTCAGGTTCGAAAACAATTCATCTGACAGGCACGATCAACGGCGCTAAAATGACGCAGTCCTATCAGCTGGAATTCCCCCTGGAATCAGCCGATGATAAAAACAGTTTTGTGCCTCGGCTCTGGGCAGGGCAGAAAGTTGATTATCTGATTGCGCAAATTCGCAATAACGGACAGGCGAAACCGGATCAGGAGTTGGTAGACGAAATTACCTTGCTCGCGAAACAACATGGCATTGTGACGCCCTATACGAGTTTCTTAATGGCCGATGATACCGTTTCCGGAAATCGTCCGATGCCATTATTGAGAACGTATCGTGAGAAATTGGAACAGAAACTCCAAAAAGAACTGGCCTATGATGGGTTCAAACGTCGGGCGAGTGAAAGTGTGCGGCAGGAACAGGTTCTTGATGCGCAAAGTTCCAACCGGGACCGATATGCAGCCGGTAAAAGTGGAAATGCGGCCCGCTTTTACGAACAGGCGGAACGTGAAATGAAGAAGTTCAATAAGAGTGGTTCGGCTTTAAATTCGATTCGCTATATCGGCAATCGCACATTCTATCAATCAACAGGACCGTTCTGGAATGAAAGCCTGTATGACCCACAGCTACATAAAGATCTCAAAATGATCGAAGTCGGATCGGTAGAATATTTCCAATTGCTTAAACAGGATCAGCGGCTCGCCAAATATCTGTCGCTGGGAAATGTGATTCTGCAAATTGATCAGCGCTGGTATCAGATATCCGAAAAGTCACGCTCGTAAAGGACGATTCAAACTAGACGGCCGGTTCGGGTTCATTCTCTTCTTGTTTTTTAAACAACCGAGGAGGGTGAGCTGACCAGACGGCGGCTGCTGCGACAAGTGGCATGACAGTGAATAAACACAAGACCGGGTTATACGATCCGAAATAATCGATCGACATTGCAACCGGCAAGGGGCCCAGCGCGGAAGCCAGAATCATCATTGACCAGGCAACGCCGCGGACAGCACCCTGATTCATGCGGCCGTAATAATTGATCCAGACGACTGTCGCCGTGCTGCGAAAAATACTGCCGGTCAGACCCAGTAAAAAAGAATAACCGACCACCATCCAGATGGCGGGCATTGTCAAAACGATTAGATTCGCGACAGATAAACAGAGCATAGAGAAACACAGGATATAGCGGCTGGGAAGTCGGTCGGTGACCCAGCCCGCGGGAAACATCAATACCGTCGCACAAATTGCCTGGAAGGACATCATTCTGATGGCCCAGTTTTCGGAAACACCATGACTGCCCAGTAATGAAATCTGATGGAATACCAGTCCGGTACCTACCAGGGCATGTGTAGTGATTACGGTTAACAGTTTCCAGAACGTAGGATCACGCAGCACTTCGCGCACAGTCCAGGATTCAATCGTGGCAGTGATTAATGGGCGTCTCGGTTTCTTTCCGGGGGTTTCTTCTTCTGGCTCTGGATCCGGTTCCTCAGCAGGATCGATGCCATCGGGATGCAGGCCCATGTCTTCCGGGCGGTTTCTGACGATAAGGATTCCAGGCACAATCAAACAGACGGCAACGGTGACAGCATGAAAGATCCAGCCGGTTTTCCATCCATAGTGAGTAATCAGCCAACTATTGAGTAACGGCACCGTCATGACGGAAAAGGCACTCCCAAAACCAGCCAGGGCAGTGGCGCGGCCTCTTTTTTTTTCGAACCACTCACCCACCATCCAGACCGAAATTAATGTGAGTGCCCCTTGTCCCAGGCTGCGCACCAGACTGAATCCGATATACAGTTCCGGGAGTGTGTGGATGCGGGACATGAAAAAGCAGGCCAAAGCCAGTCCCGTTGCCGTCACTGGTAAAATGATTCGTGCGCCCCAGCGATCCAGCATCCGACCGACAAAGGGGAGTAAGCAGGCGCTGACAATGGTGGCAAATCCGTAGGCTAAGGAGTACTGTGTTTCTGATAGCCCCAGCCCAGCTCGCATTGGGTCTTTGAAAACAGCGACGGAAAATGACTGGCCGGGAGCCGACAAAAATTGCGCCATCGCAGCAATTCCCAGCATCGTCCAGCCAGGAAAATATTTATGGGTGGTGGAGATTTCGTCGTGATCTTTTTTTGGTTCCGCGTCAGCACAGGCAGGCTGCGAATTCATTTCTCTTGTTTTCTTCCCTGGGATCATTAAACAGTCGACACGGGGCGCGCGACCGGTGGGCTGAGCCCAAATATAGCAGAAGCAGAAACGATCGCGTAGGGTATTGAGTGTTTGCTTTAAACAAAAGTAATTTCTTCATACAGTTCTCATCGAACGTGAATGAGTGGTTCCTCTACTTCCCACTGAACGAATCAGAACAAAGAGGCAGGCAAGGGGAACGCAATTGGTGATCAAGATGGCTGTTTTATCTTATTGAACGTAATAGACTTAACAGGTGTGGCGTCACAAAATAAATCTGGAAATGGCTTAGATTCCCAACCAGTTGTTAAACAGAAAATCGAGCCGCCCACTGAGCAAGGCAATTCGCCCCATCACCGTGTAGGCAAAGCTGGCGCCGAAGGTGACCATCAGGAACCAGATCCCCAGACGCGAAATATATTTCACCACTCCTTCATGTTCGATGGAGAAAAAGAAGTAGACCATACACGACAGCACACCCACAATCACAATCGAATTCCCCAAGGATTTGATCCATAGAAAAGATCCTGTGGAATCAAAGACGATGAATGGCATGATCGTATTTTGAATTTGTCCAACAAAATCCGCTTCGAGATAACTGATGAGACGAATTCCGGCTGTGGCGCCAATAAAGAACGCCAGCGGCCAGCGGGCGATCCAGTTACCCTTGGGAACCAGACGCCACAGGAGCAGGATACTGAGAACAAGGGGGACCAGATAAAGCCAACTGACCTGAGTCTCTTTATCCATATCAGGGAAAAAACTGATCCGCGCTAGAGCGGGTAAGAGCTTGGCAAATAGATTCGTCGCGATCTCGGTCCAGAACGCGACGACCATCGCGTAGGCAGCAGAGACTCCAACGAACACGGATTCCGTAAATTTGTAGAGTGGGTTATCACCATAGAGAAAGGAAAAGATGGCCAGCGTACAAAAAGCGGCCACCCACAATCCCAAGGTGCGCGACAGACTAAAGCTGACGCCCGGTTTGCCTTTTTCTGTCGTGGAAACCCGTTGGGATTTGGACCAGTGGTAAACTTGTTCCGGAGAGCCAGGCTGTGATGCTTTCGCTTCGACGGGAACTTCACGGACGTAAACTTCTCCTTTACCGCGGAATAATTGAACGGAGACCAGACCCAAACCACCAAATATCATCAGCAGTGTCCAGATAAGTGTTGACTGTTTCATTAAGCCGTTCCCTGCTTTCGTTCCCAGAAATAGATCACATTACCCAGAGCAATCAGACTGATCAGCAGCACGTGTGCCACCAATTGTGGCCCCATGCGTTTCAGTCCTTCTTTAGCATTTGGGTTCTTTTCGAGTTCGGGATAACCATTGATAATTGCCTGCTCGTATTCTGCCGCACCTTTGATAGCGGCGATCATGCCAATCATCTGCTGTGGTATATAAGGCAGCATTGTCGGTGCCTGCACCCCGGTGCAGCCGACGACGGTCGGAATATCAAACGGAGCCGATCCATACAGTACCCACTCTTTGGAGCCGGGATAACCGGCACTGACATTCGCTAACAGGTCAACCTGTTGAATGTTCTTGAGATTTTTGGTGAGCGGGATATTCTCAAGATCCGTGCCATTGATGTCAGAAGAATAGGTTTTTCTTAAATCTTCCACTACCAGTTTAATGACGCCTTCATTACCCGCACGAAAGCCCAGATTGACAAACTTGGTGCCATATTTTCCTTTGTAGGTTTTGGGGTATTCATTCTCCAGCAGCTCAATCGAGCGTTGAATCATCGGAATTCCCTGCGGCCAGAGTGTCATGAAATAGATATTATGTTTTTTCAAGGCACAATGCCGGGTAAACGCCGACGACATTGGTTGCAGCTCCCCCTCACTTGCTGGATCGTAATCCAAAGCGAGGACCACATTCGAACCGTCGGGGAGATTATCGATGGCATGAAAAACATCCATGATCTGGTCTGAAGGTTTTTCCGGAAACGTCGTACCCATGATGAGTGGTACGGAGACCGCGATAAACATCATTAAAAAGATCCAGCGACGATCCAGGTTTTGTAAAAATTCGAGCATCGTTTACGCCTCCTGATCTGATCCAAGGTAAGAACGGTCGACGCCTAACAGAACTTTCAGTGAAGTTGAAGCGACGCCTAAAGCGATCCCGATGGTGATCGCTCGCATTCCGGGAGTGGTAAAGTATTCCATAATAATTTCAGATAAATGGGGTAAATGAAAATCACTGTAAGTGATACCGCTGGAACCGAGAATGGGTTCATTTGGGAGCCAGCCGGTCAGCCAGACTCCCGCATAAGTACGTCCGAGTAAGACAATGACAGCGATTAGCAGCAAAATGGTCGCTTCCGTGTTTTTTGCACGGAACGCTCGAAAGGCAGCAGACGAAATATAAAACGCCAGTAAAGCAAACATCGTGGCTGAGAGGGGGTAGAAAATATATTCGAATAGCCACCAGAAGACGCTTCCCTCTTCAAGGTAATCTCCTGACCAGGCATATTCAGGAAAATTCACATTCGGATGTACGCCGACTTTAAAAAGTCCAACAACTAGTGTGATGAAAAATGCAATCAGCGTGATGGCTGAATATCCCCAGCCCGCCTGCTGCGCAGAAATTTTCTTCAGTTGCATTTTGAGCAGGTTACCACCGCCCAGAATAAATGCGAACGCGGCCAGGATATTAAACCAGGCCATCGCATCATTTCCCCAGTCCACAAATTTGGGGATGAACGCCGTGCCAATCAGCACAAATCCCGTGACTGCGGAAATCAACAGGGGGATTGTTCGTTTCATTATTTAAAACCTCCCTTACCGAGGATATTCTCTTTAAGATACGTCTGAGCGGACTGCAGGAACGTTTTGTTTTCTTCGTCCGGAGCGACACCCCGCGATTCATACGCGGAGAGCGTCATGATCAGGCAGCCGGCAATCAGCAGCAGACCTCCAATCAATTTACCGAAGTCCTGTCCTTTCAGACTGCCTATCTGCTGAGGTTCACCGGAAAGGTAAGCGGAAGCGGCGAAAAACTCTTCTCCAATCAGAGTAAAATCACAGGCAGCCACAAAAAACGGGAGCTGTGTGGGCATCGCGGTTCCAGCGATCTGGATCGCACCCACCGAATTGCCGGTCTCTGCCAGAATCAGAGACTCGGCATAAAATGCCCCCATGTAGAAACAGGCAGCCGGTTTGTCGCGAACCATTTTTCCCGTCACGCTGGCCACGTAACCAAACTGTTCGTCAGTGATATAGTAGATATCGTCTTCGTTGTATTCATCAGGGCGCCCCGCGGCGAGGTAGGCGGCTTCGACGGTATCTCGGGCTGTTGTCATGACCAGAGACCGCGATGTCGGAACTTCAATATGGGCGCGATAGTCGGCAGTCGTTTTGGCTACTTGAGCCAGTACCGTGATACCGGCGACAGTCTGAATATCGTTAATGTCCTGAATGCCGGGCACGAATAAACAGGATCGCCCCATTTCGGTAGCACGTCCAACCGCATCCGTAATGGCTTCCAGACCGGCGATTTTGCGCACTTTGAGTTTTTTTCCTTTGCGGGCCATTTCAATGAATACAATCACCGAACCACAGATTAGAACGACAAAAACTGCGAACCAGCTGCGTTCCAGATTAAACCACTGTAGTGAGGCAATCACGGGTTCGCTGATGACGACCGGTGTTGATGTCAGATTTTCCTGGCCGACCGCTTCAATGCGATACAGATAAGGTACATCGGTTTCGCAGTTGGAATCTCGGAAGGTATTCACGCGGTAAGTCGGTTCACCGATGTTTTCGTACTGGGTCTTCTCATCGCTGTCTGCTTCTTTGCGGGAGATCACATAACGTAAAACCTTGCGTGGTTTTGTATCTTCCTCGTCATCCGGGGAGAGTGTCCAGAATAGATCGATTCCAGTTCCTGCATCGCCGGGAACATCTTCGGCTCTGAAATCCGTCGGCGGAGCCGGCGGTTCCGCTGCGTGCGCATTCGGTAAACTTGCTATCAAGAGCAGGAGTGGAAGCATTGGTCTGGTAATGACATGTTTCCCTATATACATAACAATTTATCCTTCGATGAGTTCCACATTCGCGCGGGGAACAATCACTTTATTTCCTGAATGGAGAATCACCTCAAGCACCCGTGATTCGGAACCCGATTCCAGAGTTCGTAATTCCGTTGGCATCTCTCCTACTTCGCCGAGTAATCCGAAATAAGGTTCGCGAATCACTCGCACGGGAGCGCCTGTTTCTAAAAGACCCAGTGAAATTTCCTGTTTGGCTTCAGTTTGGTTAGAGGCCTGCATCTTTTCATCCAACGGGATGACGATTTCAGGCCGCATTACACCCGCACGAATTTGTGTGGTACCATTCACGGCGGCTTCAGCGCCTTCCCGTTCTTTGAGAATATTGAAGGTCCGATCCGCCATCGCAATATCACCAAAGCCTTCGGTGATGATTAGTGTTGTGCCAATATGTTCCGATCCGGTGACAGCGACTCCCAGGTCGTAGCCGAGAATTTCTTTCAAATCCTCGTCATCCATTCCACCAGAGATGATGGCTGCTACGCCAATTTCAACACCCCGCTTAACGGCTTCTCCCGTCATACGGGCACCGCCGATGACAATTTTTCCCTGCATCGATTCATCGAGCAGCGAGGAGACCAGCGGTTCCTCTTTATCTTGGCAGGCAAACTGAATGGTTCCATAGGTTTCCCCACCAATTCCCAGAATGCCCTGCAAGAATGTGACTTCTGATTCAATGACGACTCCCTGTTCTGGAATGACTTCTTTGATCGTGCCTGCTTGATAAGCGCGAACTTGAATCGGCAGGGGCGCCCCGCGCAGAAAAACCTGACCCGTTACATTTGAGATTGATTCAATCGTGCCAGCTGTTTTCGCCGTTGTTTCTGCTTTGAAGAAACCAAAAATCCCTTTGCTGCGGGCCAGGACGTCTCCCACATGAATTTCGTCTCCCACGGAAAAGAGCATGCTGCCAGGAACTTCAGAGGGGGCAACCGAAATTTGATTGGCGACATTGATCGGTGTGACGTCGCCGGGCATGAATGTTTGCGCGACAATCTGTTGAGACGTGACTTGTTCGCCGACCTTGACCAGCACATCACCCGGAATGGGGAGAATGCGCCGGCTGGAATGCAGCACTCGCTGACGGATTTGTAATCCTGGTGAATATGCCTTTGCCATAATAGTCACTTCTCTGAGGGTTTTATCGATGTTCCATCACATGAGTGTCAGGGTATAACTTCATTTCCTCGACCCAACTCGTCAATTCTCCCAAATGGTTCTTCTCGTCGGCGGGGACCATAAGCGGTCTGCCGCGTGCATCAAGAATCAGTCCAACCGTGCCGCCACGCGCCTGGAATTCCATTCGTTTGCCTGAACCCGCTCCAAAATCATAGCCGCGTTTTGGTTCCACGGTGACAGTGGCCGACTCATCATAGCCCAGCGGTAATAGTTTCATTTCACCGCAAGCCATTTCGCCAGTTTCGTTGAGCGACTTTCCAGTAATCTGATATCGAAAACAGGTTTTGCCAAGGCGATACAAGCCGCGTGGTGCGATACAGGTTCCCAGATAGACAAGGCAGTCCCGTTCAAAAACCTGTAAAGCGGCATGGGGATGTACCTGGGACAGCACTCCCAGATGTGGCATCATGAAGATACTGTCTTTGGCGAGTACGGTCATCCCTTCCGGCTCGAAGGCATCGACCATCATGGCTGCGGTCTGATTCATGTTCGGCGCGTGTGAGAGAACGCCACCGGAACCGACCAGGAGATTCAGTTTCATGTTATCCACAATTGATTGACCGCTGCTATTCTGGCTGAAGGTATCCCCTACTGTTCGTTGCTGCTGGACTCCTTTGAGTGTGGTTGCGAATTCCTTGTGTTGAATATAGGCCAGCCGTAACGCCTCACGCGCAACTGCCTGCTCGAAAACCAGACCTTCTTTCGTTTGAGGAATGGTAGTCGGGCGGATCATTTTGTTTTTGATGCGGTTCTGCAATTCGCGTGGATCCATCTCCAAATGCACCCAGCGTAAAATCATGGGGAGTGTCGCAGAAGCGCATACGTTGGAGATCGAGTAGCTCATTCCCAGGTTCGCACTCACGGTGCGGTTAAAGGTACCATCGAAGACACTGAAGACATCTGTCGTCGCACCACCAATATCAACCCCCAGTGCGTTAATGCCCTGGCGTTCCGCAATTGTTTGCAGAATGTTTCCAACCGCACCGGGAGTCGGCATGATTGGCGCATCGGCCCAGGAAATCAGTTTGTTGTAACCCGGGGCATGTGCCATCACATGTTCCAGAAACAGATCGTGAATTGCATCACGAGCGGGGGCCAGATTTTCCCGTTCCAGCACCGGGCGAACATTCGCCACAGATGTCAGTTTGACATCGTCATCAAAGGCGTCTTCAACCAGTTTCGTTGCTTCCTGATTGCCGGCGTAGATGATCGGCATTTTATAGGTGCCGCCAAAGCGTGGCTGAGGCTTGGCCGGCGCAATCAGTTCTGCTAGTTCGACGACATGTTTTTGAGTACCCCCATCGGTGCCGCCGGCGAGCAGGATCATATCAGGCCGCAATTCACGGATGCGTTGAATTTGTTCGTGAGGCAGGCGTTTGTCATTGGAGCAGAGCATGTCCATTACAATCGCCCCGGCACCCAGAGCGGCACGTTTGGCGCTGGCGGCTGACATTTCGCGTACGACGCCCGCCACCATCATTTGCAATCCACCACCCGCACTGGAAGTCGAAATATAAATGTCGCAGCCAGTATCACCTTGTGCAGGACGGATAATTTCTCCATTGTCATCAATCAGTTTGCGACCCGCCAATTCGCCCACTTCCGTCACGGCATTCACAACGCCGACCGTCACATCGGCGGCTGGCTCTTCCACCGTAGTAGGAGCTTCGCCTCGAAACGTCTGCCGGTATTCGCCATTTTTTTTCTCGATCAGAATCGCTTTGGTGGTCGTGCTACCACAGTCTGTGGCTAGGATCACATTAATTTGATCAGGATCTAATTTTTTATCTGCTGTCGAGTTCATATTCTGATTTGCCATCCGTGTAAATATGAAAGCGGGTGGGGCACGTTTCGGAAAGATTGATCGTAGTCAGGAATCATCCTGTTTGACTGTGATTTCTGAGTAAACCAGAGATTGATCCTGATTCGCAGACAGACTCTCGTTATCTGCGTGTGGTGAACTCAATGTTTCCAGACGCTGGCACAACCATTCGATGGAGCCTCGTTTTTCAAGAAAATCCGCGAAGATGTTTTGCGATTTGGGATCAACCAGGAAGGACAGGAAGGGAGCAAAAAAATGAATCGCCTGCGAACCGATATAATTCAAAGGGCGGCAGGTTTCTAATGAGAGAATCGCCAGCGTTACCATCTCCCGCCGAATAATTTCCCGGCAGATGCGGTCTGCAATCTGTTGTTGCTCTGCTGTGGGAGAAAAATCTTCAGGGCGTTCGACTGCGAAGGCGTGCGCGAGCCACTTTTTGATCATTACCATCCTAGTAATACCTGCTGTGGGTTCAATTGACGCAAGTTATTTCTATGACTCAACTAATTCTAACAATAGCAGGATTAGATAAAAATGAAAGTACCCTCTTCGAAGAAATGCAGATTCTGAAAGAATCTGCCTGAAGCAGTTTCAGGCGCTGAGGCGGCGCGGATGCTACTTGAGGCAAGTCAATTGGACGATGAGGCCGGCGCTGAGTCGATGTTGAATAGCGCTTTTGCATTCTGCGTCGTGATTTCTGCCATCTCTTCGGCTGTTTTGTCATGGAGTTCTGCCAGGCAAGCACAAGTGTGCTTTACAAACGCCGGTTCATTGCGTTTGCCACGCATTGGGACGGGCGCCAGATAAGGTGCGTCTGTTTCGACCAGCAGGCGATCCAATGGGATGTGACGAGCCGTTTCGCGCAGTTCATCATTTTTCTTGAAGGTTAACATGCCGGCAAAAGAGATATACAACCCCAGTTCCAGGCAGGCGGCGGCGGTTTCCGGGCTGCCGCAAAATGAGTGCATCAGCCCTTTGAGAGGAGCGTTCTTTCCTTCCTGCTGCAGTAACTCGACCACATCTGCTTCCGCTTCGCGGCAGTGGATGACAAACGGCAGGTTCAACTTTTGAGAGAGATGGATATGCTTACTGAAATATTCGCGTTGCAATTCGATGGGCGCATAATCCCAGTAGCGATCCAGGCCGGTTTCTCCAATCCCGACCACTTTGTCCGCGGTGGAGAGTGTTTCGATCAATTCCCAGTCGCCTGGTTTCATTTGCGCAACATAGTTGGGTTGAATTCCAACGACTGCGTAAACGTTGAAAAAGGTGGCTGCAAGATCAACGGCGCGCTGGCTGCTTTCGGCTGTAGTGCCGATGCTTAGGATTGTTTCGACGCCTGCTTCTATCGCACGTTCCACGGTTTCAGCCCGGTCAGGATGAAAGCTTTCTTCATCAAGGTGGGCATGGGTGTCAAATAATTTCATCGTGAGTCAATGATTTCAGTTTTGAGACGTGATCGATTTCTTTTTGGGGGCGATTTTATTCACGTCGGTGGCAAAATGAATGGAATTGAAGCCGGCAGCCAGGCAGGTATCATAGGTGCGAATCATTTCACCCAGAGGCACATTCTCTTCGATATCCAGGATCACGGGGATCTCTGGAGCCAGCTCTGCCAGTTCGACCAAGGTCTGTTTTAATTGATCGAACTGAGCATACTCGCGCTCATTCAATTCTACAATAGTCTGGTTGTCCTGACGTTTCAGTTTTAACCAGACTTCCCCTAATGGCTGTTCTTGTGGAACGGTTTCCGTAGATTCAATACTGCCTGTTGCCAGTTCTGTGGGGAGCAGAAATTCCCGAATCTGATTGGCTGAGGCGCTGATAAAAAAGATCAACAGCAGAAACACCACGTCGATCATCGGCGTCATGGTCGCCTGATCCTGAATGTCGGATCGCATATTGTGGTGAGAAGGAATTTTCATAACAGACAGGTTTACTCATTCAGAACAGCAAATTGAACATTGGAAATACCGGCACGGGCACAGCTGATAAGCACACGTTCGACAATCTGGTACGGAATCCGTTGATCGCCGCGAATACGAATTTCCGTTCCTTTTCGCTTGGAGTCATCAATTGACAGCAGTTGCGCGTCCAGTTCTTCAGCCGAAATTTCTTTACCACGCAGATGCAGCGTTTCATCTAAGGTGATCGTGATGATCATCCGCCGCGGTGCTTCTGCCGGTTCACGTTCATGCTGTGAAGCTTGCGGAAGCTCAACGGCTTCCAGCTTTTCATTTTGCGTTAAGTGAGTGGCTGCCAGAAAGAAGACGATCAGCAGAAATACAATATCAATCAACGGGGTAATATTAAAGCGGATTCCCTGCTGACGGGCGCGGGTTGGAATTCTCACGTTACTTCTCCTCCAGGGGGAGGCGTAGGACGGGTGGCCTGCTGAGTGGCGATTCGTTGCGCCAGTTCTTCTTCAGGCCGTTTGCGAAGCGGCTTTCCGGTTTGTTTTGCAGGAATCGCCATACTGTGTTTAAAGTCGGCAAACACATGTTCGGCTAACAGCGAGGATTGTGCGACCAGCTCGTCAATGCGATTGCGAAAGAAGGCAAAGCTGGCTAGTGCGGGTACGGTTACACTTAAACCAAACAGTGTCGTGATTAAGGCTTTGGAAATTCCGGGGGCCAACTCGGCGACGTCCGGATTTGCTTTCGCGGTGAATTCAGAAAAGGCGAGGATCATGCCCCAGACCGTTCCCAGTAGACCGAGCATGGGAGACAGGGTTCCAATCACGGAGAGATATTCAATTTTACGATTTAAACGAGCCGACTGCTGCATGGCAGCGTCTTCCATGGCTTTCTCAACGGCGCCATAGCCCATCTGAACTTCCGCTAAACCAGCCGAGAGTATGTAAGACAAAAAACTCGGATTGGACTTACAGACCGAGTCGGCACTGCGGTATTGTTGCTGGATAATTAACGAATGAACCTCCTCAGCCAGACCGGGTGGCATCAGGGCATTACTGCGAATGCTGATGATGTGTTCGACAATCAGCGCGACCATCGCCACACTCAGCACAGCAATGATAATTCCAATAGCACCGGCGTCATCAACCAGTTGGCGGAGATCGATTTTTGCGGCACCTGTACCTTCGGCTCCCGCAGGCTCGTCAGCGGCTGAGCAGATTACAGGAGTTGCCAGACTGATGCTGAAGCAGACAAGACTCATCCAGGCAAATTTTAAAAGGGGTTTACTTCGGTCCATCAAATTATTCTTTTCCAGACTTGGTTGATTCAAATCAATTGGGGGCAGTCGGGGGACTGTTGTTGAAAGCATTGGGTTTTAAGAGTTGGTCAATCATCTGTTGTGCCATTTGTTCTGAAGAGGACTTGGGGTAGCGGGCGACTGTTTCCTGATAAAGCCGCAGGGCATTCGCCGTTTGGCCGAGTGCCAATAATGAGTCTGCCGCTTTCAGATTTGCCAAGGCAGATAATTGAGGGTTCGAGTCATAGGACAGTGGGACCCTGAGAAACGAGGCAGCCGCCTGGCCGTGGCGTTCCAGCATGGCATAGCCGGTTCCCAGCAGGAAATAAGGGCCTGCGCGCAAGTGCTCGGGCACCTGAAGCAGGTTTCGTTCCCAGCGCTGCAGTTCCCTATGGTTGATATCGCCCTCCCTTAGACGGAGACGCCAGAGTTGTGTGCGTGCCAGTTGTTGGATATTGACGTTCGTACTGGTAGCCAGCGATCGCATCGCGGCTTCGGCCTGCGCCTGATAATCAGGGGCAGTCAGCAAAATGCTTGCCCCCATCAATTGTTTGAGTTCATCCTTGTCTATCAGCCAACTCCGCGCGGCACTACGGGCTGGAGAAAGTGTTTCTTTGATGGACCAGTCCAGAGGAATCAGATCGAAGGAACGAGAGTCCGGTTCATTTTCCACCATGATCTGAAATCGCAGGGCTGCCTTCAGGTCGTCGCCCTGAGCTAACGCGGCTTTGATCATGAGCGCCAGTATTTCACGGCGTACCCAGGACCGGTTTTCGATATTCAACGCCTCGTTAAATGAGCTAATAGCTTTTTCGTACTGCCCGTTTTGCAGTTGTTCCAAACCCTGTTGGTGTTGCTCAGTTTGCGGGGTATGAACCTTAACGATTTGTGAGCTGGGGTAGGTTCGCACGTAACCGCTGGGAAGCAGTTTGACTTTAATGTTCGATTGCGTGAAATCCAGAATGGTGCAGGGGAGGGTTGCCTGGCCGACGTGATGATCGGGGCGAACTTCGATCTTATCCTGTGCACAGGTCGGGACTGTTTTCAGTAACAGAAAAACAGTGATCAAAATGACAAGAGCAAAAGTTCGCATAGTATTCTTTCGAAGTCAGCCGAATTGATTACTCCGTTGTAGAAGGAGTGGCCTGTTCCGCCGGAGACAATTCAACGTGGTTTCCTTTCTCCATTTGATCTTTGGTGAAAAACCACGATACCAGCATTAGCAGGGCGCCTCCCGTGATTGCCATGTCAGCGACATTAAAAATTCCCGTGCGTAACGGGCCGACGCCAATGTTGAGAAAATCAATTACAATGCCGTTCAGAAAGACACGATCGATTAAATTACCAATACCACCTGCGAGAAGCAGCGAAAGTGCAATGAATTGAACCAGCGGCATCTGCCAGCGAAAGATCAGCATGCCGCTGACAATGATTAAAAACGCTGCGTTGGCGATCACCAGCAGGAAAAACCGAACTGGTTTCGAAAGCCGACTGCCAACGCTAAGAAAGGCGCCGGTGTTTTCCGCATATTCCATGCGCAGTGTATTATTGAAATAGGTAATGGGTTGTTCATCTTTGAGCTTTTCAACGGCGATCTTTTTGGTGTATTGATCACAGCCTACGCAAAACAGCAAACAGGCTATTAACAAAGTATAGCGAGTTGCTTTGGATACCGTCGCAGACATGAATGATCGACTTTCTGAGGTGGTTGATGATGATTCGGAATCAAGTTGGCAAAACAGCAAAAGCTTAACGGTTTTTGATAAACTTGCGGACATTATAGTAACGGTAGCTGCCTCGGTTCTGTCGAGCGAGTTTGTCGAGCGAGTTTCCTTCTTTGACGGGAAAACCCTCGCCGAACTCAATACAATGAATCTTGGCTTTGCCACCATTGCGGACGCGAATTTCGTTTAAATCCGCGCTGGATAACTGGGGATGCTTGGCATCTGTCAGAAAGAATATGACATCCGGTTGAAAACTTAAAGCTCTCTTTATCGCCGGGAGGTGATCTGTGCCTCCATCTGGTTCGACACTTTGGATGAATTGACGGGCCAGGGTTCGGTTAATATCAGTCGCGTAAAGCAATCCGGCTGCTTTACCGCGCTGCTGCATTGCTCTTGTCGTCGTGTTATAAAAAATGATTTGAAACTGCTGCTGATGATTAAGACCAGCCAGGCTGGCAATCAGTTCTGAGCGGGCTTTTCGAATGGGGGCTCCTTGCGGCGCTGCCATACTTCCGGAACAATCGAGAACAAAGACAAACCGCTTTCCAGAATCCACGGCATCAAAAAAGTTGACATTGCCAGTGCCCATGACAGGGGGGGCGAGTGCCGTGCTCGGGGACATTAACTGGTCTGTTGTGAAATCAGTAGCAGGAGAATTAGGGATGCTGGGGGTCTGGGTTGGTCCTGCTCCCAGCAGTTTTGAATTCAATTCCGGGAGTCGAGTATCGACGGGGGGGTGATCCTGAACTTCTTTCACCTGGTCTTGAGGAGTCAGCTGGTTTTGAGTGGTTTCTTGCGATTCCTGATCTGATTCCTGAATTTGTTCGGCATCAGGCGACTGTTTCACATAAATCCCGACACTTCGTAGATCTCCGTCCTGACCTCCTGTTTGCCCACTATCACAACGATTGAGACTGGAGATCAGAATCAGCAGGATTAGAGAGTGGATGGCAAGCGAGGCAGCCCAGCTGGGAACCACATGCAGAGGAGAATTGCTCTGCCAACGTGATTTTTGCTGTTTAAGTTCTGTAAAGGCTGCCGGCATAGTTATTGTGATCCGATGATTGTGTTTCCGCGTTGAAACAGTGGCTCTTGGGTGTTCTGGTTTAAGTTGTTTTACAGTAGTGGTTTAAGGTGTGTAAGTCAGCTGGTTGAGAACTACGTACGGCTGCTGACGTTTCGAGACGCTTCTACTATTACGTATTTATTGCGTCAATTGTTTAAGATATTGATTCGTGATATCAACCGGAAAAACGCCATCAGGAGGTTCGTAGGTAAATTCAGTTGCTTCAATGGGGGCATTGAGAGTGACTTTCGAAAAGTTGAGGGTCACCATGCTTTCCAGAGACTCTTTGTTTTTTTTCAGATAGACAATTCTTCTGGGAAAAAGTGTTTGCGGATCCAGGTAGATTCTAACCCCATCTGGAACATAAGCGGGAAGCTGCACCGGGGCATTAGGGTCTCCCCCTTTCCATCGAGCCAGAAATTCGTCTTTCCAGGTCCCGTTTAAGACAGTCAATGTTTTCCCATTAACATTGCGTTCGGAGACGCTCTCCAGTTTCATGTTTTTCTGGATCGATGCTAACAGGCCGGGCAATCCACCCAGACCAAGCTCGGCGACAAGCATATTGGGCTGTGATTTCGGATTCAACTCGGCTTGTTGCAAGATCGCCTGCACATCACGGCGGGTGACTCGGGACGTCCCTTTGATATTGTGTTCCGTCCAAAGTACCTGTCCGTCGCAGATTTCTAATAACGTTCCGACAGGTTTTCCATTTTTCTTCTGGTTTTGCACCTGAAATTCAAGGCGGAGCTTCAAATCCAGTCCTTGCAGATAGCTTCCACTGATCACAAAGGGCTTCGGCCCGATTTCTACTTTTTCAGTGATGTGTGCTCTGATTGAGCTGTAGGTAAATAATTTTTGGCGTGCCTGTTTCAGCAATGCATTCGCCTGGCCCGGATTTTTTTTAAAATTCTTTTCTGACTCATCCGCAGGGGGTGCAGACGTATTTTGATCGGCATCCTGTCCTGCCCAAGCCAGCAGTCGCTGGGGGATACTTGTTGTATCCTCTTTGTTAGTAGGGTCTTGTGACGAGTCGGCCCAGGATGGGATTGTGAAAACGTCATTCAGGCCCGCGACAAGCAGGAGACAAACTGTCAGAGTTAAAATGCGTAACATGTTATAATTGTTCGGAAAAAAACGAATTTACCAAAGAATCGGACCACGATAGTCCGAAAACAGATGTATGAGGCCATCTATGTGCCTCTAGTTGGCTGGAGTATTTCAGTCAGCAGACCGTTTAAGCTCAGAGTGTAATCGTTGAAATATGGGACTCACTGTATTTTAACGAAAATTCGTGCTTGGGGTCGACCTGAAAACTGAGTCTTTTTTGAACCGAACGTCGACCGTTCCAGATTCCAGGGATCGACGTCTTAGTTTGTGATGGACGGTTCTTCATTTAACAAGTCGCATTATTCGTCGTGGTGTATTCGAACAAGGGGTCATGATGAAGTACTACTTCCTGGCTTTAGGAACTTTGGTTGTTGTTTGCGTTGGCTGTGCAGCTGACGGGCAACAAGTTATTAACAAAGGTGAGTACCATGCTCCACCCGCTGCGATGATGCAGCGTCCGGGGCCTATGGTAGATGGACCGGGGCCTGGCGTGTTGCCAATGCTGGCTCCCCCTCCAATGAGCGCATTTGCTGCTCGCACCTCACAAATTCGTTTTGTGGGACCAGCAGGTATGAAGGTTGGCTGGCAAGTCCCTGAAGGCTATGCCGAAAACCAGATCACTGCACCTGGACGCTACAATTTTCACCAGGGGGCAACCTACCGGTTAAAACTGTCGCACATTCCGGGGCGTGCGATTCCGGCATTGTATCCTTCGTTGCAGGTGTATCCTTCACACCCGACAACGGACGCTTATCTGTCTCATAACAGTATTCCTCTGGAAATCACTCCGGAAGATCTGGATCAGGTAGAAAGCAACAACTTTGTCACCAAAGTCATCTATCTACCAGATGAAAAATTCCAGGAACTGGCCATTGCCGGTGTGGAGACTTTGGTTTCAACACGTCTTGATCCCGGTGTAGACCCTGTCGCGGAAGCGGATCGTCGTGGTACGATTATGGCTGTGCTGCGAATGGGTAACATGGATCTGGAAATGCCAACTGAAGATGGCGGTAACCAAGGGGTTTCACAAGTTTCTTATGATGGTGATGCAGGAGCACACATGCCTCCGATGCCCATCCCTGGACATTCCATTGGTGTCGCTTCTGGTGTGCCTGCCCCCGCAATGATGGGTGGAATGGGAGCACCCGGACAACCTGCTTACAATCCGATTGCCGGTGTTGGACCGACTCCTGCCTGGGGTATGCCGATGACGGGAACACCAATCGGTCTGCCTGGACCACCTCACATTCCATTGGGGGGACCAGCCAGCTTGAAGTCCTACACTATGAGAAATCGGTCAAAGACCAATTTACCCAAACCAGTGGATCACTTCCTGGTGGATGTCAAACAGAATCCGGCACCAAGTCTGCCAAAACCTGTTAAGTATGTCCAATATTCAGAAAGCCACCCGGTTCATAGTCCCGGCCAGGTTTCTTATCCAAGAAACATGGCACCAGGATCAGGGTATTAAAAGACTCAGGACCCACGTTGCACTCCCTGCATTCTGTTGCAGGGAGTGCAACCCCTTGTCTTTTCGTGTTTCATTTCTTTACAGCAGTCGCTTCTCAATCAGCTAAATACTCTTCTGTCATCCTTCAGGACATTTGATCGTAGAAAAGCTTAGTCATGATGATATTCAAACGACAAAACCGATTACGCTTATTAACATTGCTGTTAATGACCATGATCGTTTTTGTCATGGAATTGCCTTCTGCCTGGTCTCAGCAAGTCGTTGGAGGCCGCAAGTACAATGCGGGGAATCAATTCTATCATCTTCTGAATCAACGCACGCCACCCGGAGTAGCCGGTCAATGGGCGGCTCTCTCTGGGCAGGTTCAAGCTGGTTACATTCAACCGATGAAATTGTCTCTCCCCTCAACAGGGGCAGTCACATTCTTTGCAGGTGGTCCGGAGCAGACGATTCCCAAAGCCTCGCCCGCTTCCATCGGATTTGCAGTCGGTTATGTGTATCGTGTCAAACTTAGTGGGATGCCCGAATTTCCGGGAGTCGAATTGTATCCAACGATTGAGTTGATTGATCGTTTGCATCCGCCTGCAGGGTTAGCAGAGCAGTATCCGATTCCGATCCGTTTTACTCAGGAAGATATTGAGTTGGCACTGTCTGGCAGAATGGTAACCAAGGTGATTTATTTGGAACGGCCTCAGACAGCCGTGCCCGCAAAATTTGAGCGACAACCAACACAGGCAATTACGGGTCAGAAAAACCTGATTGCCGAGGCAGACTTATTAGGTCGTCCGATGCTGATCCTGCGTCTGGGCGGACGCTTGCCCTCGACGCGGGGAGAAGACCCTGATTTTTATGGTGGTGGGGCACCTGTCGTTGAACTACAAAACTCGAACACAAAAAATTGATACTTAACTGATTGAAGGATACACCGTGGTGAATTTGTCGTACCGAATTCGAAGAGGAGCAATGCGAATGCAGCGTGTCTGCTCAGCGGTAGCGATCATGCTACTCGGCTTCAGTTGCGGGTGCTCCAGTTTATCACCAATCACCGTCTCGACGCCTTGGAATAAACCAATTCCCAAACAGGCGCAGGAACAATCGCCCGCCGTGCAACATGCCGACTTTGATACCAAAGTCGGGGCAGCCCGCCTTTCGGCTCCTGCCCAGGCTGTAGCTCCGGCATCACCGGTTCAGCAGGTGGCCTATCATCAGCCCGCTCCTGCGATGGCGCAACCGTGTCCCGATTATTGTGAATTCTCTCCTGCAGTCGCACGAGATTTCGTATTGCCTCCCGGTGCTGATCCAGCGGTCGTCCAAATGTACCCGGATGAATATCTGTTTGATGGTGGCGATCGGGAAAATCCAGTGCACTATGATGACTACAATCGTCTGGGTTTGGATACAGAAGATACGATTGTTGAATATCAAACCCACAAAGGGAAGCACGAAGTGAAAAAGTCAAATCGGGTTGCCGTTTATGCGCCCCGGTTTGCTGCGATTCGTTCGGCCAGCTCACCTTTGTCGGGAACGTCTGTTGATACTCTGGCTACAACCGAAGACACCGTGCATGGTGTCGGCATGGAAGCGCGTACGGTCATCACTCAGCATAAACAGCGCGAACAGCTGGAAGGCATTCGCATGCGTTCGCGTGCCAGTGGTGTCGAAACCGAAAGCCAACAGGGATCTGTGGGGCAGACTGCTTACGTTAGCGGTCATACCAAGTTGAACAACCTGTTCCAGGATACAGGCACAGAGTCCACCGGGCAGTTTGAACAATCGGATGAAGCCCGGATTGCTTATCAGATCCAGGCAGCGGCAATCTGGTCACGAACTCAGTTTCCCGTTATTGCGATTCGGGAACAATCGGCTCATGAATCCAAGCGAGCTATCAAGCCTGAAGAATATGTTGGCATCGAAGACAAACGAAAAACAGAGGGTAAACTGCAACTTGTCAAACTGGCAGATAAGAAAAATGCAGAACCCGGTGACGTGATTACCTTCACCATTAAATATCAAAATATCGGTGATTTCGATGTCGAAGGAATCAAGGTCGTGGACAACTTAACGCCTCGACTGGAATACATTCAAGATAGTGCGACTTCAGATCGCAAAGGGCGATTGGTTGTCGAGGATAACAATGAAGGCAGCTTGATTCTGACCTTTGAAGTCGATGAGACGGTCAAAGGACACGAGGGGGGCGTAGTCACCTTCCAAGCACGTGTTCGCTGAACAATACTTAAAACACTAAGTGGATTCCCGCGAATCCTAAGCCCGCTGTGCAATATTGCAGAGCGGGCTTTTTTAGTGGAGTGACGCGACTGTCCACCAGTAAATCAGCTGGTTCTCGCGAGTAGGAATAGGGGGCGGCTGCCTTAGAAAAAAGCAGAGGTGCCTTGGAAGACTGTTTCAAATTTTAACAGGGTGAGGCATTTTACTGCAGTCCGATAAAATGACGCGGTCGCGGCTGATTTCAGATCTGTCAGGGCGAGATTGCATAAACGATATGTATTAAACAACTTATGCTGTTGATGTTTGCTTTAAAAACAGTCGGCCTAGAATGTTTTGTATAGATGTTGTCGTTGGCACAGGAATTGCCAATGATAGTTCGCTGAATTGGAAACGAATTGCGAAGCTGCTTTGGGACTTTGTTGTATTTTATTTTCTTCTATTTGCTTCGCTTCATTTTCCCTTAAATAAAGGAATTGATTGTGATGACAGTTCAACAGGGAGGAATTCTCCAGGTCTATCATGCGGGCCCCCTCTGTGTGGCCGGATTTGGTGGCAGAGATATCCTTGATAGCTTCAGTGTCAAAGATATTCGGGATGAGTTACTGGAACTGGTCAAAGAGAACCATTGTGAAACACTCGCCATCGATTTAACGGGCGTGAAGTTGATTCCCAGTGGCATGCTCGGTTTACTGGCTTCCATGCGAGATCTCAATATCGAGATTCACCTTTACAATGCTTCTGACGATATTCGCGAAGTCTTGGAGATCACAAAATTGAATCAGTTCATGCGACTGCATGATGTAGAGATTCCCTATTAGTGGATGAACCGGAATTCATTGAGAAGCGAAGGTTGACCAGAATCGGCTTTCGCTTTTTTTATGCGCAGTCAGACAAACTCCTTTTCAAAACCGAGATGAGTGATTAGGCTGGAAACAGTTGTTACCACTCTTCTTCTACTCTGAATTGTATTGGCTGTAAGAATGCCTCAAATTAATGCGGAACGCTGGGACGCCGTTGAAAAACTGGTTGATCAGTTCTGTGACACAGATCAGGTGCCAGCGATCGCGCTGCAGGTCATGGTAGACGAGACATCTCGCTGTTATTTTAAAGGACGCCAGCAAGTCGGCAACGGAAGCGATCCCCTGCGCGAAGATGCCATTTTTTTGGTGGCTTCGATTACAAAACCGATTGTTGTGCTGGGAGCACTCAAACTGCTGGAAGCGGGAGAACTCTTGCTGGGTGATCGGGTGAAACAATTTATTCCCGAGTTCGGCTGTGCCGGCAAACATGGAGTCACAATCCGGCATCTGATGACGCATACCTCCGGACTACCTGATATGCTGCCCAATAACCGTGAACTCCGTGCTGCGAACGCACCGCTCTCTGAATTTGTCAAACAGATTTGCCAGCTCACTCCCGATGAACCACCCGGGAGAATGGTGCAATATCAAAGCGCGGGGATTGCGATTTTAGCCGAGGTGATTCAACGGATCACCGGTCAATCGTGTGCTGAGTTTTTAAAACAGTCTCTGTTTGAACCTCTGGGGATGCGCGATACCTCTCTGGGTGTTCCTGAGGAATGGACGACCGGCACTGATCCAAGGATCGAACGAATCGCAGAAATTCGCATACCGGAAGAATTAAATATCGAACCGCATTGGGATTGGAACAGTCCCTACTGGAAACGCTTTAGCGCACCCTGGGGCGGGTTGTTCACGACTCCCTCCGATTTGGCAAAGTTAGTCAAAATGCTGCAGCAGAGGGGGCGCTATCGGCAGCAGCAGATCTTTTCTTACCGGACACTTGAGGAGGCGACACGAAATCAATTGTGTGAAATCCCCGGCTTGTCAAAGGCGGCTCGACAGGGCAAGGGCTGGGGGCTGGGCTGGCAAATCGTGACAGCAGCCAACAGCGACTATTATGGAGACTTGCTTTCGTCTGCAGCATACGGGCATGGTGGTGCAACGGGGACCGTGTTGTGGATTGATCCTCTATTACAGGCGTCCGCCATTATCCTGACGACTCAGCCGCAAGAGCCGCACGGGCGTTTTCTGGCCCGCATTTCAAATACAATCGTTGCAACGATCGAGCAGTAGGTATTCGTGCGTGGTTTGCGAGAGTTAATGTTGCCTTATTTTTTTTGATGAGACTATAATTAGGCACAGCAAATCCTGTATTCCGTGTTTCGTATCTTACATCTTGTTTTGCATGAATCTTGATTATGAATCCAGAAGCAGCCGGCATCCTGACGCTCATTTTTTATGCATTAGTCGTATTAACGATTATTGTTTATCAAGCGGTGAAACTTCCAGACGGATGGCAGGCTTGGGTTTTATTTGTGATTGCGCGTGTTTATGCTCCGAGTATGTGGCACGTCAGAGCAAATCGTCGTTGTCCCTTTCCAGGCGATTCGGCCGCCATCATCGTTGCCAATCATCGCAGCCCTGCTGATCCGCTGATTCTGTGGTATAACTCTCATTTGGGAAATTCCAAGAAAATAAAACGCTGTATCAGTTTCTTGATGGCACGCGAATATTACGAACTTCCAGGTATCGTTGGCTGGATCTCCCGATCTATGCAATCGATTCCTGTTGACCGGAATGGTAAAGATGTCGCCCCTGTTCGCGAAGCACTTCGCAGGTTAAAGCAGGGGAAATTGATCGGCGTCTTTCCCGAGGGAGGCCTTCAGGAAGGACGCTCCATTGCACACGCGAACTCGGGGATTGCGTTTCTGGCATTGCGTTCCCGAGCCCCCGTGTATCCGGTTTATATTAATAATTCTCCCGGCGGTAAAAATATGATGGAACCGTTTTACTCGTTTACGAAGACATCTCTTGTTTACGGCGATCCAATTGATCTTTCAGCATATTATGACCTCCGTGCCTCGAAAGAAGTCCTGGAAGAAGTCACCACTCTCATGATGCAGAAACTTGCCGAACTTGGTGAAACCGAATATCTGGGAAGCCCTTCCTCTGACGAGAAAGAACAGCTTATCCAAATGCCAGCAGATCATTATCGTTCAGCGAACTGAAAAACTGATCGGATTTCTGAGAACGTTCCTGATTGTGATGAGCACGAACATTCTCGGCAGGTAGGCGGCGGATGCCGGGCGAGAGGGTCGGTTTCCTTACCCCAGACGATTCGTGTTGATGTCCCAGCTGGTGTTCTAATTCATGATAAATTGTCGTCAGTAGATCAATCCGCCGGGCAGCTTGCGAATTAGTGCGAGCCTTCCATTCTGATGCGCCTGAAGTATGAAATTCAGAGTGAGTCCATGGGGTGTTGTCCACAAACCATCCATGACCGGCTGCAGAGACATCAATCAGAATTGTACCCGGCATTGCTTTGGCTAAGGTCTTCCCGGGAAGATCTGCAAGTTCGATTTTTGTGTTCTTGAGTACCTGGTATTTCTCCGGTGAAACAGACTCCGAATAGGCTTGGATGGCTGCCTGCGCGGTCGAAGTCGCTTGTTCTATTGTGAGTGGCGTTGCCACTTGTTGTTGTAATTGAGGCATCGATCCCGCGATCAGGTTTTGTGAAATCCAGGCATTCGGGAAATTCGGAGGGAGTGTCACATTGGAATCGTTCGATTTCGATTTACCATAATTAGAGATCAACAAGACCAAATCTCTAAAATTTACGCTTCCCGACTGGTTATAATCCATGAGCCAGGCCTGCGGTACATTCGCATTGGAGCTACTTTTTCCATAGGCGTTTATGAGTACGAGCAGATCGCGAAAATTGATCGCATCATCATCGTTCGCATCATAGGGGACAGCCCAGAATTCTGCTTCCGCGACATTAACTGCTCCCATTTGGCTCCCGGTCTGATCGGTCAGTTGGAATTCCGGTTGCTCAATCGCAAAACCAGCCTGATAAGGACCAATGCTCTGGGTTTCGTCATCAATGCTGACCTGATCATTGTCGGTCGGCGTGAATTCAATCCGAACAAGCAATATAAACTGATCATCGCCGGCATCGCTCAGGTTTGTGCTGGCTGAGATGCCTCGAATCGTTCCGCTTGCATCATCAATTTCTCCCGACTGGCCTTCTGTAAATGCGGCACCATACTCAATACTTGTTGCCGTTGTGTATTCGGTATTGTAATTCAGATTGAAGTAAAACGTCTCAATGCCGGTGTCTGAGCCGGTGTCTGACGAATTCGAAATACTGCCCCAGACTTCGACCCAATACGTTTCCCATTCATGAAGAAAACTGGCACTTTCAGCTAGTGTGGGGGTTTCTCCATTCTCAGAGGTAGCACTGGGAGATTTGACAACGCTCAGATCATATTGTGTAAAGAGAAGCGGACTGACGTTTAATTGGAACGAACTGCTGGCTTCGAGACCTGCCAGATCTGTGGCTGTGATCACAATGTCGTAGATGCCAGCATCACCGATGCCGGGAGTCCCACTCAGTTGTCTTGTTTCGGCATTGAAAACAAGCCACTCTGGTAATACGGCGTCTCCGGACAGCATGGCAGCTAATGTGAGTTGATCTCCGTCGATTGCATTGGCATCAGAAAAGAGGTCGTTCACATTCAGTAAGAAGGGAGTCCCTTCTTGAATATCTTGATCCAAAATGGTCCCGGCGACGGGAGCAACATTGGTAAAATCGTTGTCGAGGATCAGGCCTGTCGCCAGGCTGACTTCTCCCAAAACGTAATGGTCATCATCCAGCAGCTGGATTTCGATGGATTCATCCTCTTCGTCGATGAGGTCTTCCAGAATACTGACGATGAGTGTCGTCGAAGTTTCATTGGCCAGGAACGTGATTTCACCCGTCAAATTATTAAAATCATCATCGGGTGTGGCTGTTCCAGAAATTTCATAGTTTACAGTCAGAGGTTGATCGAGTTGGTCTTCGCTACGAGTGAGTACGAATTCCAGAGTAGAGGTACCAAGTTCCTCCACCTCCGAAACAGGCGATTCAATATTGACTACCGGTACAACGTCGTTATCGTTAATAAAGTCGAGAATCGACTGGTATTCATAGGATTCTTCCAGGGGTTGGTCCATCGTATGTAACAAGCCCCAGTCACCCCAGCGAGCGGGTGCTCCACCGCCTGTGAAGGTAAATTGATTATATAGATCCACGCCAATTTGCTGTGAACCGTTTAACAGAGTCTGATAGACATCATACATTCGAGGACTGAGTGAAGCTTCATGGGCCGCATCCTGGGCAGGTGTGTTATAGGCACTGGGGTGAGAACCTCCTTCGTATGTCACCAGGTCAATCTCACGCCCCAATATCTCTGAGTACTGATTTGCTATAGCCTGATGTTCTGCCAGATGTCCCAGGCTCCAGGGGACAGATACTTCCAAAAGTGAATCAATGATATCGTCTGCTGTGGTAAATTCATCAAAAGTCGCGAGTTGATCCTGACGAAGACCCGCATATGCGGTTACCGAGATGGCGTCGAAATTCCCATCCATAGATGCTAATAGACTTGCCAGAACATTGGGGTTGGCCTGCTGGCCGGCGACAACCCGAACCAGTCGGTCTTCCTGCCCGGCGAAGACGTCCTCCCAGATGGCAAAATCTTCCTGTATCTGACTAGCCGAAAATTCAAATCGGTTCATTCCGGCGTTTTCCGGCAGCGTGAGTTGTTCCTGAATCCAACGACTGGCATCAAATCCATTGGCAAAGTTCCAGATTTCATTTGACCATTCAACATAAATCGTCAATTCCGGATCGAGAGTATCTCGTACCAGTTCTGCAAAATTACGTACGAAACTTTCATCAGCCTGATGAGGCATATTAAACCAGGCATTTGCATCCAGGGTATTAGAAAGCTCAATCATATATTCGGGAGCAATGCCATTATGGAAATCATCTCGATCACTACCAGCGAAATAGGTCGCATCAGAGAGTTGAGCACGATCGTCCCAGGTGACAACGTCAGAGAGGTTGGCCTCCATCCAGTCCATAAACCGAAGTGTTTCAAAAGGCTCTAGACGTTCCAGGAACAGGGGATGAAATGGTGAAAAAGACTCTCCCGGTTGCCAGTCCTGCCCGACAAAACTTTGTCCGTTATACTCAGGCATCCAGAGATTGAAGTTTCGGAAGTAATTGGCTGGATTGATGTCTAGAACTCGTAGTCGCGCATTCTGGTTTTCTGCTAAATCCAGCAATGCATAATTTCTCCCCTCGGGAGTCACTCCCTGTTCGATCACACCAGGTAGCAATACCAGTGCTTCACCATCCCATTCTGCACGGTAAATTCCGGCTGGATTTACATTTCCCGTAAGAATAGGAGAAATATACTGTTGGATAATCGTCTGACCTAACTCATTCACGGTCTGGTGAGTTTCCATCGGCCAGCCATTTTCATCTAATTCCAGATCGAACAGAGTTGATCCCGAGATTGATTCGTTGGTTTCCAGGTTCAGGCTGACATTATTCCAGGAACGCATGGTGTGAGCCATGTCTATAAAAGTCCAGGCGGAGTTCCAGTCTGCAATACTCGCCAGATTCATCCCGATCTCCATCGGAGAATCTGTGGTCGGGTTGATAGGGGCTGGGGAATTTACGTTGTCGCCCAGGAATGATAGTAATTGTGAATCAGAAGCGAGTAAGCCCAGATTTAATCCCTGTAAGGATTCCGGAATTTCAGGTCGATCAAACTGAATGTACTCGAATCCTGCGATCAGATCCGGCTGAAAGGGGACGTCTGGTGTCGGATCAAGCCCTCCCGGCTGCAGTATATTGTTGTTTTGGTCAAACGGGACATAGTCATTTGCTTTTTCCCAGTCAGTATAAGTTACCATGCCGACCTGAAGCGTTTCGGGTAAATCAGATCGAGGAATACGTCTATTAAGTACCCATTCCTCACCGGGAAATTGATAGAGCGTAAAGACAGTGTCCCCAATACGGGCGATCTGCAGGTTGATGATGGAATTGTTACCCATATCTTGCAGTACGAGATTAGAATCGCTGTTTCGAGTCGTTTTCGTTTCCATTTGAAATTGATCCCCCGAACTTCCCCAGCCGAGAGAAAGGAACACATAGTTCTCGCCATTATTGGTTCCGTCATCTGCCTGCGATCCCAAGCTCCAGTCTACTTCGGGGTTTACAATGTTCCGCGGGGTACGAATCATGAGCCCCGCGAGTGAAAACTGCGATCCGTCAGGTACATCGTCCAGATCGTTGTCACCAATATCGTCACGATCTCCGATTTGTACTTGTGTTGTAACGACAAAGTCACCTGTGAGTTCCTTGTAAACTAAGGGGCCGCGGTAATTTTCAAACCAGACAGTCGTATGAGGGGCAAGCACCATTTTTCCCTCTTGTGTGTCATCAATATTCCAGGTTTCCAGTTGGTCAGCATCCCAGCCTTCGGTTTCGTAGATTCGTTGCCAATTGGCAATCGTGGCGGCATCTTCAAAGTCATCGCTCAGGTCTGTCAAATCGTCGGCTGCCAATAATTGTCGCTCTTCCAGGTTTTCTGTTCGAACAATGGAATAACTCGCTGCTTTTCGGCTCCGCCGCACAGAACGGCTCGTATTCTGAAACAGGTTTTGGCAGTTACAGGTGATAAAACGCTGGTAGAATTTGCTGGATTTATTGAAAAACATGGGCATCTCACTGCTGAATTGAAGTTGCGAATCAGTTGGAAACAGGGAACTGGATACTTGATCCTTAAGTGATTCGTCAGTGAGTGCTAAAATGCGACAAAAGAGTTCCATTTAGTTTTGAAAATAAAATGATTGCCTGAGATTCCCGGAGTCCTGTTCTGGATATTCTCTCAAAAACCAATAATATATGTTTTATCCTTTTGAGATTTGTGAGAACTAATTTGGAGTTTGATTGTCGAGAAAGCGTGACTTCGTCTCATATTGTTCTCTGGTGAGTAATCTCGAACCCAATTCTGTTTAGAAAGAATATCTGCCATGCCAGGTCTGGGCGTTAATATTGATCATGTAGCCACCGTTCGACAGGCCCGTTTAACCTATGAACCGGACCCGGTATGGGCCGCAGTTCTGGCGGAATTAGGCGGCGCGGATGGCATTACGTTGCATCTCAGAGAAGATCGGCGTCACATACAGGATCACGATCTCTATACAATGAAGAAGACGGTTCAAGTGAAATTGAATCTGGAAATGGCAGCCGAAGAAGAGATGACCGCGATTGCACTGGAAGTGCGGCCTGATCAGGTTTCGCTGGTGCCGGAAAAGCGGGAAGAATTGACGACAGAAGGTGGTCTGGATGTCATCTCAAACCTGGAACGCGTCAAAGTATGCGTGCACAAACTGCAGGAAGTCGGCATCGAAGCCAGTCTGTTTATTGATCCTGATCTGGACCAGATTGCTGCCGCAAAAAAACTGGGCGTGCATGCGGTCGAGTTGCATACAGGCCGTTATGCAGACGCATCTTCGTCTGATGAGCAGCAGCAGGAATATGAAACACTCCTCAGGGCATCTGAGTTTACGGTTGAGCAAGGTCTGAAGCTGCATATGGGACATGGATTAACCTATCGCAATGTGACAAAGATTGCAGCGATCCCCAATGTATGTGAATTGAATATCGGGCACAGTATTATCTCTCGCGCTGTCTTGGTGGGAATGGAGCAGGCGGTGCGTGAGATGAAAGCATTGGTCTCAACGTAAGCAACTGCCAGAACAGGCGATGATCCGCAAATCGCGGCGCTTTTGTGCGATACCTGTTTTACCTGCGAAGGATTAGATCTGAGTTGTATTCGATCATTATAAAGCGACCTGTTTAACAGGGTTCGCTAATCGTTAATCCTCTCAAATTCTATTTGTTTGTCAGGAGTTAGGGAATCTCAAATCCGGCGAGGAGATTTATGATGAGAGAGCAGCCTGACAGTAGATTTCTGCTGATTTTTTCGTTACGGTAGTATTCTATCGAACAAGATGTACCGGCTGAGAATTCCGTCAAGATCGTGCGTGGCTGCATCTTGTGCCTATGGGTTTCAGTATGGTTGCGATCTCCTGCAATCGCTGTTGGTTCCAACCAATCTACTTTGACTCATGATGACTTTATGTGACCAGGGAAGTGTGAGTTTCATTTCTGAATTCACTTCATCGGATGAGGGATCTAGAGAGACTCATACGAATATCAGGTAAAGGAACGAGTGTTCTGAAGACGATGGCCGTTTTCAACAGCTTGCTTTTTCAGATACGGGAACAGGTTTATTTTCCGTCACTCACTTTACTTGGACTTATTGTAGATATGATCGGTTCTTCGCAGGACAGGGTATGACGGGCCTCTTTACCTGCTGTTTCACTCTGACATTTAAGAGGAGCAAA
>TARA_R110002095_G_scaffold99107_2_pt1 | contig 68709 bp, 57 predicted proteins | sample TARA_R110002095 | Tara Oceans TARA_R110002095 (sample SAMEA4397255) | marine metagenome | biome: Polar Biome; feature: [SRF] surface water layer (ENVO:00010504); material: water (ENVO:00002006), including particulate matter (ENVO:01000060) such as... | depth 5 m | reverse complement strand
AGCAGCTCAATATAGCAATCAGGCACTTGCTTGCAAGTGTGAACGACTGGCTGATTCCAAAAAATGTTATCTTTTCTTAATGCTGTATGCCTATGTGGCCTATGAATTTCCATCTCAATGCAATCTACTTTTCATCCTTGGGCGACCTGATTTACGATACACAAGTGGTAAGACACAATTTCTGACACAAAGTTCAAATAAACCAGTCATAGACACGGGTATTTCCAGACGCTGCAACACGCACACGTACGCAAGAAACAAAACACGAAAAAACAGGCATGGTTCTACGAACCATGCCTGTTTAAAGGGAGGACTCACTAATAAGCCCGAAAAACGGACTTGATCAGTCTGCTTCAAATTCCCGGTATTTCAACTCGTTCTACTTGGGTGATTCTCCGTAATTTCTTCAGGGCACGCGACTCCAGTTGCCTGATCCGTTCCTTGGTTACACCAAATCGATTGCCAACCTGTTCAAGTGTCTGCGGCTCGTTACGTGCATTCAACCCATAGCGATAGATCAGGATATCTTTCTCACGGCCATCCAGTTGATCCAGAATACTCATAATCACAGCATGCTGTTTCTGATTGATCAGCTCTTCACGGTACTGGCTTTCCCGCTCATCGGTTGACTGGAAGAAGAGCTCTTCATTACCTGTTCGGAACCGATCGAGTACCTTGTACTCGGCAGGAATCGAACGTGCGTAATTCTTCATGATCGCCCAACTGGCGTAGGTGGAAAACTTGTTCCCTTTTGTGTAATCGAATTTTTCGATCGCACGAATCAGCGACATGTTACCGTCACTGACCATTTCAAAGAAATTGTTTCCCGGTCTGATGTGGCGCTTGGCAATCGAAACCACCAACCGCAGGTTGCTGCGAATCAAAAAGTTTTTTACATCCGTACTCTCATCGAGCAGCTTTTCGATCTGATCCATATCCCGTGCTTTGGGTCGGTTTGGATCCAGATGTTCCTGAATGTGAAATGCTTTGTACTTCAGATAATTCAGTTTTCGGAAGTAGTAAGCCTCTTCTTCTCTTGTGAGCAATGGAATGGAATACAAGCTTGCCAGATAAGGAGGTAATCCGGGGGGAGTACGAACTTTATCCTTTGACTTATCCACTTCCGGAGGTGGCCCTAGAATCAGTTTGTCTGCATTTGTTGGTTCAAACTCATCACTGTGCATGTAGTCGATCGTCTGGGCATGCAGACGCGCTGCCCGGGCTTCGGAAATGATGCGATAAATACTGGCCTTAGTGCGGCAGTAACGACGCGCCAGCTTTTCAACGGGAATACCACGCCGAAATGTGTTGTAAATATCACGTTTCTGTTGCTCGGTAATTTTTTCGGGAGCATTCGGAAATATAGCCAACTCCGGGTTCTCCCGATCAAAATTTTTCAAAGTGTAGCGAATGGTCTCTGGCGAACGATTCATGTGCCGGGCAATACGCCGACTGATCTCAGCAGGACATCCTCCATACCGAGCCAGACGCCGGGCGCGACGCAAAATCTCTTCGCGATCCTGTTCACTTAGCTGGCTGAAATTCATGCTGCGTGTGATATGACCTTGATTCTTCTCCAGAAAACGATCCACTGACGACTTCAGGAAGCCAACGCGTTTCCGGCCGTTAAACCGAAAACGACGACTGACCAAACCTTTGTCTCTCCAACGATCAACGGTCTTCGTGGAAATGTTGAACTGTTTACTGAGATCCTGGACTGTCAGGACCTGCTCTTGGACATCGTCAACGTTAATCTCAGCGCTGTCAGACAGGTCTTCAATAAAGCAACGCAAATCATGCAGCACATCCGAGCCCGAAATTACCAGGTCTGGATAAATTTCAGAGCGGTAGGTTGTAATTTCCTTGCAGAGTTCCGGATACGGATAATCCTGCTCCTGCTCTATATTCGCCAGGAATTGCTCCGTGCGGCTGATTTGCTCAAGCTTCACCTCTCGCGGTGCGTACTTTACCTGCTGCTCAGCTAATTGTTTCATCGCCGGGTTGTTGTATTTTGAACTGATCATAGCTTCCCACCCTCATTTTTTTGACTCTTCCCAGTAACCACAGTGTCCATCACGTGCGTCGTCCCCAGGTTCTGTCACTAGTACGTGTTATTAGACGAATTTGAGAAGAAAAAGTTCACACGTAAATAATTTTAGTCAAACATCTCATATTTCTGCCAAAAGCTTGAATCTGACCGGGTTAAACCAATGACGTAAATGACGATAAACCATATCTATAAAATAGCTTACGGTCTGTTCTGTCAAAATAAGACTAGGATCCTCTCTCCTGATTAAACACACAAAACTAACTATGATTCGGTCCAAACTCACTCTTCTTAGAAATAAAAATATGTGAAATAGCTCACATCTGCGCGTCACGCCGGCTTGGCAAGTATGGTATACAAAAAGAAATCATCCAGGCCGAATTATACGGACATGATCTGAGATTGATTTCCAAATCCGCACCGGACTAGTAAACGTTTGCTCTGTGGTGGGTGAATAATTCAGTCTGTCCTGATTCGAATCCATCAAATTCTATTTACCTTTGCACTAGCGCAGATACCATTTAAGGAAAGTAAGTTAAGACTCTACTTTCAGCTGAAAGTGACCGTTTCAACGGCTCATCTCTAAAATACAATACGACAAATACATTTACTTCATTTGACGCATCTCTAATTCGGGTCTCCGAATCTCTCTTTCAGTAGCGGGTAGTATTATGCTGAAGCGTGGTCAAAGTTCTTCATTCAGGCCCCATCAATGGATCGTTTTCATCACATTGATTTGTCTATTTCTTACAACAACTTTAGTGGCTGCACCCAGAAAAAGAGTAAAGCAGAAATCGCCGGCGTTGAACCTGCCCCCTCTGAAAACTCAAGAGCAGAAGATGCAACTTCTGGGATATATTCGATCAACGATGCCGACGCGCCGAATTGCCCGTAGCGTCAGCTTCAGTTCCGCTGATCTGGATCAGGCCCTCGAGCAGGAGCTAGGCCCGAATGCCGAGGCATCCCTCGCCAAAACAGTCGATGACGAAACCTTTATTCGGCGCGTCTATCTCGACCTGACAGGCACTTTGCCGACGCCGCAGAAAATCGAGTCGTTTCTTGCCAGTCAAAACAGAAATAAACGAGCGGCGTTAATCGACGAATTACTGGAGACTGAAGAGTACGCACGTAAGTGGGCCCGCTATTGGACCTCGGTCATTTTTTACGATAGTGTTGCCAACAAAAATCGCGTCAAGCCTCAGGCGCTGGAGGACTGGCTGGCTGAACAATTCCAAAAAGGTGCTCCCTGGGATTACATTACCGTAATGCTGATTTCAGCAACCCCGCAGCGCAATAAAGCGGTGCGCAACGATTATGGTCAGAAGCTTGGTTACAATAACTTTGTGCTGGCTTGCGAAAATAAATCGACCGAACTTGCCTCGCAGACCGCTCGCATCTTTATGGGCATCAGCATCAAATGTGCGGAATGTCATGACCATCCGTTTGATAACTGGAAACGCGCGCAATTCCATGAGCTCGCTGCTTTTTTTCATCCTTACACTTATAAGATGCCTGACGCAGATGATCCGACGGTCAAAACAGTCGTCAAACCTCGCTTTCTACTGGGCGAAAAACCACACGAGAAAATGAAATCAGATGCCCGGCGCGTTTCTATCGCAGCGTATCTGGCATACAACCCGAAAAACTACTGGTTCGCTCGCGCTTATGTAAACCGTATCTGGAGCGAACTGATCGGCGACGGGTTCTATGATGTCGACAGTTTGGGGCCTGACAGCGATGTGATACACAAGCCGGTCGTCAACCGCATCGCCGCCAATTTTCGCTACAAAAATTTTGATCCCAAGTGGGTTTTTCGGCTGATTATGAACTCGAAAATCTATCAGCGGGAAATGCGGACCATGTCTTCTGCATCAGAATTGTTTACAGCAGTCCGGCCTTCCCGATTGCGCCCGGATGTTGTTGCAGACTCGATCGAAAAATTAGCAGGATATGACAAAAAACTACACCAGGAAATCATACAGGTCTTCGATATGAACCCCTCTCTACCACAAGGGTCACTGGAGGGTTCGATCCAGCAGGCACTGCTCCTGATGAACAACGCCACCCTGCAGTCCAGACTCTCCCAAAGCGATCTCAAGCAACAATTAATCAAGCTTAGCTCGCACGAAGAACTGGTCCAGAAACTCTATCTGAACGTACTGGCCAGACATGCAAATGAGCAGGAAGTACAGCGAAATATCGAATATTTGAAAGAGTCGGCAAACCGCGAAGAAGCCATCGATGATCTGCTCTGGGTCCTCGTCAATTCCACAGAATTTCGCACGAAACGCTAGCCATTTTGAAGCATAGGAATCATCACATGCAGGCAGATGCGCTCTTACATCTGAATTTAAATCGTCATGGCGGGATCTCCCGAAGAAACTTTTTGCAGTCTGCCTCGCTAGGAATCGCCGGCTCTGCGCTGCTGAGCCAGTTCCGCTTAAACGCGGCTGAATTGAAGAAAGAAGGCCGTTCCTGCATCCTGGTCTGGCTAGCCGGTGCCCCAAGCCAGATGGAAACCTGGGACCCCAAACCGGGAACTCCTAATGGGGGTGAAACCAAAAAGATCGCAACGCAAACTCCGGGAATCGAAATCGCCCATTATTGGCCCAAGATCGCAGCAGTCATGAACGACATCGCGGTTATCCGATCCATGACCGGCAAAGAAGCTGCCCACGAACGCGGCACCTATCACCTGCATACCGGACACCGCATGCTCGGTATTGAAAAGTTTCCGCACTTCGGTTCGGTCGTTGCCAGAGAGATCGGTGATCCTCAGTCTGATATCCCCAATTTTGTCAGCATCGGTCAGACGCTCAGTTCGGGCTTTCTGGGAGTTCAGGTGGCCCCGTTTATTATCGATCGTCCTGGCCAACTTCCAGATAATGTTTTCAACAACACTCCCGCATCACGGCAGCAACGCCGACTCGCGTTGTTAAGTCAGCAGGAAAGTGACTTTGCAGACGCAGGCGCCGCAGCGCTCGTCAAAGAACAAAGTAAGCTGTATCAGAAAGCGAACTTGATGATGCTATCACCTCGACTGAAAGCATTTGAATTTGATAATGAACCGACGGCGATGAAAGAGGCCTATGGGAAATCGCAACTGGGACAGGGATTGCTGGTAGCACGCAGGCTCGTGGAAGTCGGCGTGCCCTTTGTTGAAGTGCGCAGCGGAGGCTGGGACATGCACAGCAATGTTTTCAAGGGAATGGAACGACGTGCCCCTGACGTCGATCAGGGCTTGTCCCAACTCCTGATCGATCTGAAACAGCGCGGCTTGCTGGAAAAAACGCTGGTGCTCTGCATGGGTGAATTCGGGCGCACCCCAAAAATCAATGCGCGCCCGCCGGCCCCAGGCCGTGATCACTGGGTCAAAAACTTCAACCTATTGATGGCAGGGGCCGGCATCAAAGGGGGACAAGCTATCGGCAAAACAGATGAAAATGGACAGAAAATCGTTGATTCCCTGGTCGAAGTAGACGACCTCTTCCGCTCCATGTGCCATGCCATGAAAATCAATGCCGACCTGGAATTACATACGCCCATCGGACGCCCTGTAAAACTCGTCGAAAGCGGCACTGTGATTAAAGGCCTCTTCGGCTGACAGTGATTCTCAGGACTTGATCTCGATCACCAACTGGTTCTCACCATCTTTCACAGCCACGGAATAATCACTGGAAGTTTCGCTCATATATTTGACGGGCATTCCTCTTAGAGGTTGTCCATTGCCTGACAGAAAATAGATCCGGTAGTCACCGGGAGCAATTGGATCAGAGAGTTTAAATTTTCCATCCTTATCGAGTGCCGCCTGTCCGGCCATTCCAAATTGAAGCGAGAAGAAGCCCACTTCTCCTCCACTCACGGGTTTACCGTTCAGGGTGACTGTTCCGGATACTGCTGAGTTGTCCGCAGGCTTTTCAGGCACCGCGATTGAGGATTCACAACCACTGACCGTGAATGCCAAGCACACGAAGTAGGTAATCAGCAAAGTGAATTTGAATTGAACAGAGCAACGACAGCAATTTTTCAAGTGGAGCATGCTTGGAAGATCCTTCAGAATTAAGCTTGAGGGTACAAAGAGGGCGGCTACCGGGAAGCCGATTTGAAGCAGGTACTGCACCAAATCGGCTTCCGGTTGGTCACTATTAAGCATTAAAGAAAGCAGAACTGTGAATCATGAATTAGGGAAATTCAACAACATTCCCATCTGCTTTGTCACTGAGGTTTTGGTAGAGCTCAAAGTCCATGTTTTCAGAAAGAAAATGAACCGAACCATCGGCGAAGACAAAGTGGGCGCCGCCGACATGGTCACTACCAAAGTTCGCCGTGTTGTCATCCCATGTCCTCACCGGTGATGTTGTGATGACGGTTTCGTTGATTCTCGCTTGCTGAGTATTGCGAGCACCGTGCCAACCCCAACGATATTGAGGACTGGTAAGTGACACTTCAACCGTTCGTTTTTCTCCAACAGCAAATGTATTAGAGGCTCCATCTGTCACATCTCGCAATCTGGTATTCGAATTCTGATTAAACATCCCTTTCCAGTTACTGTGACTTGCTGAATTCGAATGTCCAGTTCCTGTGCTGACGGCATAGTCGCCATAGGCCTGGTTACTGTCATTTAGACTGGAACGTGGTTTTGAAGGGCAGAAGTACGATGTAACGGGAGCACTATTCGCTTCTCTGTTGTTCGCATGGTTTTGGACCAAACTAAAGTTCCACTTATTGTATAGTGCAGATTGTTCCATAAAGGGGAGGATAAACGCCCAGACGCTGTGCGCGTTTGTTGATGGTCCAACGCTACCAGGAGGAAAGATAGTGTGTGTTTCGTTGTAGTTGTGTAAGGCTAGTCCAATCTGTTTCAGGCTATTCTTACAACTACTTCGGCGAGCTGCTTCTCGGGCCTGCTGAACTGCGGGTAATAAGAGGGCAATTAAAATTGCAATGATGGCGATCACCACCAGGAGTTCAATCAGAGTGAAGCCTTTACGAGAGTAGAACCATTTCTTTTGAGTCACGAGCACGTTATTTCTCCTCAAATATATGAATAATACCTGGGTTGCGTGATGAAAATTCACGACGATTTAACATTGTACTAGTCAAAAAAACAATCGAATTCCGAGAACACGTAATTTTACTCAGGTTTTGCAGCAGGATGGTGAGTTCAAAATTCAAGATGAAATCGGCTCATTAATTCAGAGACATCTTTTGAAAAATGATGCGTTGCGGGTTGGGAAGAGAGAGGGACTGATCTGGTTTTTGGGTACTTACTACCGTCATAATGTGTCTATTGGGACGCGCATTACTTAAAAGCCACTCGTTGTTTTGAGGGGAGCCGCGTGTTGGGCCAGCACAAACCACAATTACTGAGAAACCGGTCTTAATCCAAAACAAGCCTCAAAAAGACTTGGCAGTACTCCTCGACAAAACGTATGATAAAGGAAAGCGCTGCTCCTGCGTGTGGTGACATGCTGCCGCTTTACTCCTTACCACGATTCATCTTACGAAAACAACATACTCACAGGCGGATTCATGACAAGCATTGCTGTCCCTTGTCCTCAATGTAAAAAAAAGCTCAAACTCCGGGATAAGAGTCTGCTCGGAAAGAAAGCGCGCTGCCCTAATTGCAAACATGCGTTTGTGCTGGAACTTCCGGTCACCTCACCGGCGATCCCGGAAGCGGGGCCTGAGCAAATTCAAATTGAGACAGTTCCCCCTGCAGCACCGCAGCATAATGAAGAAGTGAAAATCGAGTTGGCACAACCCGTCACTCCAGTTGTGGGGACTTCTGCCAAATGGGTTCCCGACGAACCGGCAGAATCGCCGCAACCTGCAGCATTCACAGCGCCCGTTGAGAGCCCCGGCTCATTCCCACAGATCGATACATCATCAGACGCTTCAAAAGCGGTGGAACCGTCGGCACCCGTCATTAACACAGATGCCCCCGGCTCCGTGGTTCCTAATATTGCATTAGAGTCAACAGAGCACGCGGGCGTGGCGCGCCTCCGCGAACTGCGTCGAAAAAACGCGAAGCGGCGAAATATCTCGATACTCATCGGTTTGACATTGATCCTTGTGATCGGCGTCGGTGCCTTTTTTGTCTGGCCAAGAGTCGAACAAACGATTTCCGCAAAACCTGCGACTCCTGCTGCCGCGAGCTCTGTCCCCGCAAAACCAATGCTGCCTGGCAAGCTAGTCAGCCAGACTCAGGAAAAGATTCCCAGCCCTACATCGGGGGAACCGATCCGTCTACTGTATGTCCCCGCCGGTACCCGCGTCTTGTTTCACTTGAGACCAGCCGAACTCTGGGCACCCGGTTCTCAAGGCGAAGAATTTCGCGCCTGTCTGGGACCGATTGGAATCTGGGCCGAGCAGAAAATCAAAGAAATCTGTCTTCGAGACCCGGCGCAAATCAAAGAGCTCACCTTCTGCCTGATGCTGGGAAGTCCCGGCGCACCACCAGAGTACGCGGCCGTCGTTCGTCTCACCGAACCCGTGAAGCGTTCAGAATTGATCACACAGTTCGATGGCCAACAACTGGATAGCTATAGTTTTCCCATCTATTCCGGTGACAAACATTCCTACATGATCGTGGATGGAACCACCTATGTCATAGGTCCTCCCGGAACCGACCGTGCTACAGAAATGGCAGAATCGCGTGAATACGAAAGCAGTACTTCTCCTGGTATCGAATCGATCCTGAAACAGACCGACCGCGACCGCCATCTGACTGTCGTCTTCGATCCCGATGAAGTCCGCCGTCAGCAGGATGTGCTGATTCCCGAAAAAGCACATCCCTTTTTAAACCAGCTACTGGACTGGATCGGCGATGGCGTCGAAACTGTTGCCTGGAGTGTTCATCTGGGGCAGGATGATTTTTATTCCGAAATGACCTTCCGCAATACCACCATGATTCGGCCTCCCAAACTGGCAATCAATTTAAAGGAACGACTCGACCAGCTTCCGCATGAAATGCTGACAGGGGTGGAGAAAATGAATCCGGGAACGGTAGGCAGCCGCAAAGTCATTGGCCGCTTCCCCGCGATGCTCAAAGCCTTCAGCATGGCAAATCAACAGCAGTCTGGTGAGCGCTACGCTCAGTTAACCAGTACCTTGCCAGAACGTGCGGCGCCAAACCTGGCGCTTGCCAGCTTGCTCGCCTGGGATGAATCAACGCGAACCGATTTTTCCGCCAAAGCGAAAATCAAGCCCTCTGCTGGTCCCAAGTTGCCTGATAAGGTGGTGGATCGTTTGAAGCAAAAAGTCGAAATCGATTTTCGTCGGATGCCGCTCCAGGAAGCGTTCGCGTATATTGCTGACGAAACGAAAACGAATATCATTCTCGAAGGGGAAGCGCTCAAACTTGTTGGTTATACCAAAAACATGCCACAGACGATGAATCTGGGCCTGGTTTCCGGACTCGATGCGATTCAGGCGATTTTCAATGTCAAAGACCAGGATCAAATGTGTCTGGTCATTGATGAGGCCAAGAAGACAGCGACGATCACCAGTAAGCCTTATGCGAAGCAAAATAATTTGAAGCAATTTGAATTTCCGCCCAAAAAATAACGTTCCACGTCGGATTCAATCCAAAGGTGATTGCTGATGGATGTCACCACCTTTCAATGCCCTCAGTGTCAGGCTCTGCTCAGAATGCGCAGCAGGCAGACAGCTGGTTCTACGTTTCACTGTCCCGACTGCGATCATCCGCTTCAACTGACACAGACTCCCGACGGGCAATGGACGGTCCGCCAGATTTCCACGCCACCTGTCCGAGATCGTTCCCCCGGCTTTTCTCACAAAATGCGAGCAGGCTGGAACTCGGTACGCCGTTGCGGGGCGTTATTACTTGCCAGCCCCGTATTGATGTCCTGGATTGTCGCGGGCACCGGCGCGGTCCTGATTCTATTGATGATGTTGTTGGATCGGTCCCCTTCTGCAAAAGTTCAAACAGAGGAACCGGTTGCCACCGTCTCAGAAATATCCTCGCCCGATGCAACAAAAGTAGAAGCTTCTGCCTCCACAGAAGTTGATATGCTACAGCCTCCTGCTGAAGATGTCGAACCCACACCAGCTCCGCCACAACCAGTCGTTGAAGCCCCACCTGTCAAAGCAGTTCCTCTGGAGCACGTTCGGGAATTAATCGCCGTCAAACCGGAACACATTCCTCCTCTGATTGCGCAGAAACCGCTCCCGCCTGCACCGCTACCAGTGCCGGCAACAGACGTCACCGTTGCGCTGCAAATTCCGATCGTGGAGTTTCGCCAGCGGGAAGAAGTTCCGCTGAAGACACTGATTACACAGTTTGAAGAAATACTGGATACGGAATTTCAATTCGCGGAAAATATCGAAAATGACCCGCAGTTGATGGAAACGGCTGTCGCTGTCTCACGCAAAAATACGACTCTGGAAAAATTATTAACACTGATATTAAGCAAAGGTGCCCTGACATATACTGTCAAATCAAATAAGATTCACATCGAGAGAGCGGTAGTTCCCTGAATTTCAGCGAGCATCGTTCGCATTCATTCAACCGATTCCAGACGAAATTAGAATCCACCGTGAAACCTGACGACAAAGTCTGTTACTGTTTTCATATCAGTAAGCGGAAAATTATTAACCATCTTCGCATTCACCGTCCGAAGCGCGCCAGCCAGTTGAGTGAATGTGGCGGGGCCGGCACTGGCTGTGGGTGGTGTGTGCCTTACTTAAAGCAATACTTTTCCGAGTTCGAAAAAAGTAGCGTTCCCGATTCTGGTGAGTCTGCCCCAACGGGAGACGAAACTATCACCGCCGAAGAATACGCTCGGCAACGAGATAAGTACATTCAAAGTGGCAAAGGGACTCCCCCTGCTTGATTCCAGCGACCAACTTCAATCTGCTCAGAGACCACTATCATGCCTGCCCCCGATGCTGACGCACTTCAACCTCACCTCCCCGGCGAGAGCCCAGTTCTGCTGTCTCTGAAATCCATTTCCAAAACATACATCACTGGAGATGTTTCCGTCCCCGTGCTGCATCATGTAGACCTGGAAATCTATGATGGCGAGTTCCTGGTCATCGTCGGCCCGTCCGGGTCTGGCAAGAGTACCCTGCTGAATATTGTCGGCGGCATCGATCTCCCGACCGAAGGCAGCGTCTCTTTTCAAAATCAGAATATTTCAGAATTCAACGAACAGCAACTCACCCGCTACCGTCGTGAGAATATCGGTTTCGTCTTTCAGTTCTACAATTTGGTGCCGACGCTCACTGCCCGGGAAAACGTGATCGTCGCCGCGGATATCAGCGATTCCCCCATGTCGCCCGACGACGCTTTGGAGCTCGTCGGCTTGTCATCGAGGGTAAATCACTTTCCTTCCCAGCTCTCGGGTGGCGAACAACAGCGCGTCGCGATCGCCCGCGCACTGGTCAAAAATCCGGAACTGCTGCTCTGTGACGAACCGACCGGCGCCCTCGACCTGACTACCGGCCGCATGATCCTGGGAGTACTGGGAAACCTGAATCGAGAACTGGGAAAAACAGTGGTCATCATCACGCATAATTCCGCCATCGGGCAAATGGCACAGAGAATTGTGCGCATCGGTTCCGGGACGATTGCCGAAACGAGCGTTAACCCGCATCCCATCGCTGCGCAACAGGTGACCTGGTAATGAAAGTCCTGCACCGAAAATTGCTGCGTGAGCTGTTCGCTGCGAAAGGGGTTCTGGCAGCGATCATCAGCATCATCGCCGTAGGTATCGGCTGTTTCATCGCGATGTCATCGACCTACGACAATCTGGAGTATTCACGGAAAAACTATTATCGGCTGTGCCATATGGCTGATTTTTCTGTTGAACTCAAAAAAGTCCCCATTGGTGATCTCGCCACACTGACTGATGTTCCCGGCGTGATAAACATCTTACCCCGCATCATCTTCGAGGTGACCGCGTCGCTGGAGGGAGTCGAAAAGCCGCTCTCGGGTAAAGTGGTCTCTCTGCCCGCACATGAAAACGCCCCGATCAACAGCATCGTCATTAAACAGGGAAGCTACTTCACTGATCAGAGGCAGGAAGAGGTGATCGTGAATGATGCGTTCGCACGCGCCCACAACCTGCGTCCCGGCGATCGTATTCAGTTAATTCTGAACAACCGCCTGCAGGATCTCCTGATTGTTGGCACCGCCATCAGCTCCGAATATGTCTATCTCATCGGCCCGGGTGGCCTCGTGCCGGAACCGGAAACCTACGGGGTGTTTTATCTGAAACACAACTACGCGGAAGATGTCTTCGGCTTCGAAGGAGCCGCCAATCAAATCCTGGGACAGCTGGCTCCTGAATTTCAAAACGCGAATCGAGTGCGACAGGTGCTTGACCAACTTGAACTCAACCTCGACGATTTCGGCGTGTTTTCCACAACACCGTTGGAACAACAATCGTCGCACTGGTTTTTAAAAAGTGAAATCGACGGCCTGAAAGTCAGCGCCACGATTCTGCCCACCATCTTTCTGATCGTCGCCGCTCTGGCGCTGAACTTACTTATGTCGCGGATGGCCGAACAGCAACGGACGGTCGTCGGCACCTTCAAGGCACTTGGTTATTCCAACCAGGAAATGTTCCTGCATTTCATTCAGTTCGGTCTTTTGATCGGTATCGCGGGGGGCATTTTCGGAACGCTCATCGGTTATTCGTTGGCAGGTGCGATGACGGCGCAGTACCGCAACTTCTTTGAATTCCCCTCGCTGACGAATCAGATGTATCCGCGTGTCATTCTCCTCGGCATGCTGATCAGTGTGTTCTTTGCTGTTTTGGGAACGTTTCGCGGTGTTCGCTCGGTCGTTCGTTTATCGCCAGCGGAAGCCATGCGTCCCAAGCCACCACTGCGTGCCAGGCGAATCCTGCTGGAGAAAATTCAGGTATTCTGGAACGCACTCGATTTTCGCTGGCAACTGGTTCTGCGGGACATCTTTCGCAATCGGACACGCACGCTGGGAGGATTGTTGTCTGCCACCGTTGGCGCGATGCTGCTCTTGGTGACGTTCTCCATGTATGACAGTGCGTTTGCGCTACTCGATTTCCAATACGATAAGTTGCTTTTAAGCGACATCGATATCGGCTTCAAAGACGACCATGATTATTCTGCCTTTTATGAATCGCAGCAAATCCCGGGCGTCGATTATGCAGAGCCGCTGTTTCAGGTTGGTTGTACCTTGAAGAATGGCATTCATGAAAAGAAGGTCGGCATCATAGGGATTCTCAGCGATGCGCGGCTGACCATTCCCCGCGATACAGCCGGAGCTCGTGTGGAAGTACCTCAGACCGGCATCCTCGTCACGCGCAAACTGGCCGACATCCTGCAGGTTCAGGCGGGCGACTCGATCAAAATGATCCCGGTCTCCGGGGACCGCATCGCCAGACAGGTGCCGGTGATGAAAATTATCGACAGCTATTTGGGATTAAGCGTGTATGCCGACTTTCACTATCTGAATCGGCTGATGGGGGAATCAAGTTCGCTCACCAGCGTGCAACTCAAGACCAACCCCCGCCCGGCGGTCACGCGGCAGATTTATCGAGAGCTCAAACAGGTTCCCGCGATTCAATCGGTCAATTCGATCCGAGACCAGAAAGACAAGTTGCAGGAAGTTCTCGTCGAACAGATGGTTGTGATGATCGTCGTCGTCATCATCTTTTCCTGCCTGATATTTTTCGGCAGCATTTTGAATGCTTCATTGATTTCTCTCTCTGAACGGCAGCAGGAAATCGCCACGCTTCGCGTTTTAGGCTATACTCCGGCCGAAGTCGGTTCGATCTTTCTGCGAGAAAGTCTTTGTATTAATCTGCCGGGCATCCTGCTGGGACTTCCAACCGGTTACTGGGCAGCCAAAGGTATTAACATCGCCTACGATACCGAATTATTTCGCATGCCTTTCACCATCGGAACGATGAGCTGGGTCTACACCGTTCTGTTGGGAATATTATTTACACTGATTTCACATTGGCCGGTACAAAAAGCAATCCAGAAGATGGACTGGTTAACGGCGTTAAATGTAAAGGAATAAACATGTCCCGAAAAGCCATTATCATTACGGCAATTTTGTTTTGTGGATTGGGAGTCGCCTACTTTTTTGCGGGTACCCCGCTCCCCGTTGACGTGACAGTCGCAGAGACAGGCGAGGTCAAAGCCTTTGTGGAAGAACGCGCCAAAACCACGCTGCCTCGCATCTATCGCCTCGCCATGCCTTTAAATGGTCGCATTCTGCCGATCACTGTACGGGAAGACCAGAAAGTCGCTAAAGGTCAAGTCGTGGCTCAGATGGACACATCCGATCTGGATGCGGAAGTGGCTAAAGCAAAGTACCGAGTCCAGCAGTTCTCTAAAAAAATTATTGAGCAGGCAGATAACCGACTGGAAGACAACTCTCTCATTCAGTTTGACGAGTTCCTGAAGTCAATGGATCTGACGGTCGAAGCCGCAAGCAAACAGCAGGAAGCCAGCAAAGCCAAATGGGAATACGCCCGCTCTGAGTTTGATCGCAAGTATCAGCTCTCGAAACAAAACGCGATTTCGGAAAGCGAACTGAATGAAGCGGATCTGTTTAAGAAACAGAGCGAAGTGGATTATCAGAAAGACATTTTAACCTGGCGTTCCCTGCAGGCAGTTCAAAGTGCGATGCAGGTCGGGAAGATTTCGATTCAGAAATACAAAGAGAAGAAAGTGCTTTCCGAAGCCGTGCTGAAAGAAGAACAAAAAGAGGCGATCTCGCAACTGGAGCAGCTACAGCGCGATCGCAAGCGGGCCACAATGCAGAGCCCGATTGACGGGACGATTTTAACAAAGAATTATGAAAACGAACGGACTCTGCCAGCCGGCGAAATCTTACTGGAAATCGGCCAACTGGAAGAGCTGGAAGTGGAAGTCGACGTGCTGTCTCAGTATGTGGGCAATATTCGGATTGGCACGCCCGTTGATATTGAAGGCCCTGCGATTGGCAACCAGGTTGCCAAGGGAAAAGTCAAACGCATCTACCCCAAAGGCTTCACCAAAATTTCGTCTCTCGGCGTCGAACAGCAGCGGGTCAAAGTCATCATCGGCTTCGAGAACAATATCTGGAAAGAGTTGCAAAAGCAGAAACGGAACCTGGGAATGGACTTCCGAGTGCGGGTTAAAATCTACACCGACATCATAGAGAATGTTGTCAAAGTTCCCCGGTCAACGCTGTTTCGCAATGGTTCCTGCCAATGGCAGGCCTTTCTCGTTAGAAACAATAAGACCATTCTGGTAGACGTTGAACCGGGTGTGATGAACGATTTCGAAGCCGAAATCCAAACAGGCATTCAAGCGGGAGATCGACTGATTGTCGCGCCCAGCATGAACCTCACGCCGGGGCAATCGGTCGAAGCCCACGTCATTGAAAGTCTATAAGAGAGATCGTTATGAGATTCTCTCTAGGATGCAAAGCCGGCACCGGATGCACTGTTAATCGGAATCTGGCGTGACTTCTCGGTGGACGATTTTTCCAGTACGACACTTAGGATTCCGTTCTGAACCGATGCGGTGACCTTATCGGGATCGACGGCGACCGGCATGGGAACCGAACGGCGAAACTGTCCGGAAGGTCGCTCACTCATCCGCACGGTTTGACCGGCAGTGGTCGCTGTTCCGGTGCTGCGCTTGCCTGTCACCGTCAGCATATTTCCTGCCAGCGTAATATTGATCTCTTCAGCCGTCACGCCAGGTAAATCAAAATAGACCTGAACCTGTTCTTCCTGCTCCAGAAGGTCGACACGTGGCATCCAGACCGCTTCATTTCCAAACAGACCCAACTTGTCCAACGCGCGTTCTCCCTGCTCGACGGCGATGCCTAATAGCTTATCGAATTCCGTGCGCAAGCGATCAATCGATTTATTCGCTCCCGAAGTCTCACTTTGACTGCTCTGTTCAGCCTGGGGTTGTTCGCTGGCTTCTTCTTCCGTAGAAACAGGAACGGGTTCAGGATCGGCTTGATTATTTTCCGTTGTTGACATGGCAACCTCCTCTCGAGATCGATAGATGTATCTCGTTGCGATTAATTTCAGATGGCTTATTCAGAAAAGACGGCTATTCTTCCAGGAATAGATCGACCTTAGTATCATTGTCTCACATCTGATTCGATCTACCAAGAAAAACATTGAAATATTTCCGGCACGTTTTCTTGGAAACGACAGCTTTTCCGAAATCAGTGCAATTTGTGGATTTACTCTTCATCCTCAGCGGCACAGGAATTAGCAGCGGTAACCTGATCGTTTTTCTGCTTCTGATCGGAAACAGAACAGCCTCCACATTGTGAGCAGTCCTCGGCACCTTCCAGATTCGCAAGGCCGCCACAGGAACCCTTGATACAGCGATTACTGAAGATCACGCCCACGGCCATCCCTGCAAAAGCAAGGACAAAAATACCGAGAGCGAACAAGACGGTTGTCATCATAATTTGTTTTCCTCTCCCAATAATTCGTGCCAGCGTGGGGAATAACGTTCTTGAAAGCCATTGCCTGTTTTTACAATGAAATAAGCGGCGATCTTCCGTTCCTTTGCCCAATTATACCCCTCTTCAGGGCCTAATACCATCAGGCAAGTTGCCACCGCGTCACAGTTCATACAAGTTTCTCCCACCACAGTGACTGATGCCAACGTGTGTTTCACAGGCCAACCTGTACGGGGATCAATTGTATGGGAATAGCTGACGCCATCCACCTCAAAAAAATTGCGGTAATTGCCGGATGTTGCCATCGACAGGTTAGAGAGTGGCACGACACTCTGCACAACCCGTGTTTCACTGACCGGCTTTTCAATACCGACTTTCCAGGGCAGCCCCTGGTTATTGTGTCCTCGCGCTCGCATCTCACCACCAATTTCCACCAGATAATTTTCAATCGAGTGAGACTCGAGCAACTCTGCAACCATATCAACGGCATACCCTTTGGCGATGGCAGACAGATCCACATACACCTCGGGAATCAACTTCTTCAACGCAGGCGGGTCATGCTGCACTTCAATGTGTTGGTAACCTACACTCTTTCGAGCTGCTTCAATCCGGCTGGCTGCGGGCAATGTTTTTTTGCCGGGATTCGGACCAAAGTGCCATATATTCACCAAAGGTCCCACCGTCATATCAAAAGCGTCTGCACTGTCTTTGCTGAGCTTGAGGCTTGCGTCAACGACCTTCACGACAGACGGCGAAACGTTAATCCATTGATCCGGCTCTGACTGATTGAACCGCGAAAGCTCCGACGTTTTGATGTACGTCGACATCTGCTGGTTGATCTCTTGCAGAAGTTGATCGACTTCCTGCTGGAGCGCAGGTTCTTCGACTGCGTTGTCGGGTTTGGTGCAGACCGTAATATGATACGAAGTCCCCATCGTAGGGCCTTCAATCTGCTGCTTATTGAACGTGTCTGTAACAGAAGCGGTTTGGTCTGATTCACATGCAGTTTGCATCAAGCCGAGCAGCAGTAATGCTGCTGCTCGACAGAGCAGAGTTTGTGTCTGTTTAACCGAAATCATCGTACCTGATGTTCTCAGGCTCGACACCCAGATCATCCAGCATGTTACGCACTGCGGACAACATCATTGGCGGACCACAAATATAATATTCGCAGTCTTCGGGTGACGGATGCTTGCTTAAATACTCATTCAGTAACACCTGATGAATGAACCCTTGCAGTCCAGACCAGTTATCTTCCGGCATCGGGTCAGATAATGCGATATGCATTTTGAAATTCGGGAACTGTTCTTCAATCGCCCGGAATTCATCTTCATAGAACATTTCCCGCATGCTGCGAGCACCGTACCAGTAAGAAACTTTCCGATCAGTCTTACGTTCTTTGAACAATTCATAGATATGTGATCGCAGCGGAGCCATACCAGCACCACCACCGATGTAGATCATTTCTGCTTCGGTGTCTGCGATGAAGAATTCCCCATAAGGACCGGAGATGGTCACTTCATCGCCCGGTTTCAAATTGAAAATGTAGGAAGACATTTTACCCGGAGGTGTATCCTCTGGTGAGCGAGGAGGCGGGGAGGCAACACGCACATTCAGCATGATGATCCCTTTTTCACCGGGGTAGTTGGCCATCGAATATGCGCGAATCGTTTCTTCATCGACTTTGGATTCGAAACGCCATAAGTTGAACTTATCCCAGTCTTCTTTGTATTCGTCGGGAATATCAAATTCGCTGTATTTCAGATGATGTGGTGGTGCTTCGATCTGAATGAAACCACCGGCTTTAAAGGCAACGTCTTCGCCTTCTGGAAGTTCCAGGACCAGCTCTTTAATGAAGGTCGCCACGTTGTCATTGGATTTGACTTTGCAGACCCACTTTTTGGTTTCGAAGACTTCCGGCGGTACTTCGATATCCATGTCCGCTTTCACGGGCACCTGACAGGAGAGACGACAGCCTTCTTTGACTTCGCGGTTATTAAAGTGTGATCGTTCGGTAGGCAGAATGTCTCCGCCCCCTTCCAGAACCTTCACTTCACATTGAGCACAGGTCCCCCCCCCACCACAGGCCGAGGAAACGAAGATCTGGTTTTCGGCGAGTGCGCTCAGCAGCTTGCCTCCCACTGGGACTTCGATCTTTTTCTGTTCGTTAACAGTGATCGTCACGTTACCAGAGGCAACCAGTTTTGATTTCGCAATCAGAATGATGGCGACCAGGGCTAATACAATGCCCGTGAACATCAACACGCCGAACAAAATTTCTATAATCATGATAAAACGTTGACCGCTCTAAAAAACCAGTAAAATGTAAAAGTCTTATAGTTGAATTCCGGAGAACGCCATAAAGGCCATCGCCATTAAACCAACGGTGATAAACGTGATTCCCAGCCCGCGTAATCCGGGGGGAACATCGCTGTATTTCATTTTTTCTCGAACGCCCGCCAGTGCGACAATCGCCAGCGCCCAGCCGATTCCCGATCCGAGACCAAACACGCAACTTTCAGCAAAGTTGTAATCGCGTTCAACCATGAACAGAGTTCCGCCGAGGATCGCACAGTTCACAGTAATCAGCGGGAGGAAAATTCCCAGCGAGTTATAGAGTGATGGGAAATATCGGTCCAAAATCATTTCCAGGATCTGAACCATCGCCGCAATCACGCCGATATAGCAGATCAATCCGACAAACGTCAGATCCACATTTGGGTATCCCGCCCAGGTGAGAGCTCCTTTTTTCAGCAGATGCTGAAAGATGATATTATTCACGGGAACAGTAATGGTCTGAATTACGACCACGGCGATTCCCAGACCAAAGGCCGTTTTTACATTCTTGGAAACAGCCAGGAAGGTACACATTCCCAAGAAGAAGGCCAGTGCCAGGTTCTCGACAAAGAGACATTTAATAAACAGGCTCAGGTAATGTTCAAACATGTTATGCCTCCTCCAGTTGATCGGTCTTCCACGATCTCAATGCCCAGATGGCAAAGCCGATGATGAAAAATGCGCTGGGGGGCAATAGCATCAGGCCGTTTGCTTCATACCAGCCACCGTCGCGACTTAATTTTAGTAGTTGTACGCCGAACAGGCTTCCCGATCCGAATAATTCGCGGAAGAAAGCCACCAGCATTAGAATCGCACTATATCCCAGGCCGTTTCCAATTCCGTCGAGGAAACTGATGCCCGGTTCGTTTTTCATAGCGAAGCCTTCCGCCCGTCCCATCACGATACAGTTGGTGATGATCAGCCCCACGAATACGGAGAGCTGTTTACTGATGCCAAAGGCAAATGCTTTCAGGAACTGATCGACGAGAATCACCAGCGAGGCAATAATCGTCATTTGCACGATGATGCGGATACTGCTGGGAATCTGCAGGCGGATCGAAGCGACCGCGGCATTCGAGCAGGCGGTTACCAGAGTCACCGCGATACTCATCACGAGTGCGGTTTCCATCTTGGTGGTTACCGCCAGCGCCGAGCAAATTCCAAGAATCTGCAGAGCAATCGGATTGTTATTCAAAATCGGCCCGGTCAGGACCTCTTTTTGTCTTGAATTCATTATTGTTTTTCCTCCTTTTCTCGAATGTCTTCGAGATAAGGCCTAAACCCTAAATCACCCAGCCAGAAATCCAGCAGATGAGTTACGCCACGTGATGTAATCGTTGCCCCTGAGAGCCCATCTACTTCATGGATCGCATTGGAAGATTCCGGATTCACTGATCCTTTGATGACTTCAATATCAGGCTCGAATTCTTTGTTATAGACTTCTTTGCCTGCCCACTGCGCTTTCCACTTGGGGTTATCAACTTCGCCCCCCAGGCCGGGTGTTTCACCCTGTTCGTAGAATGTCAAACCGGCAACAGTCGTTAAATTTGTTTCGAGTGCAATGAAGCCCCACATGGTGGACCAGAGTCCTTTGCCTCTGACGGGCAAAACATACTGAGTGAGCTTGCCGTTCTCATCATTGATCAGATAGACCCAGGAATAATTTTCGCGGCGTCCGATTCCGGCGATATCTTCGCTCGACTTAATCTCGATGCTCAATTTGGGATTGTCGATCGCTGCCTTCTGATCATATTCAGCAGGATTGGGGAATAGTTCTTTGTCGTCAGTAACGACCTTGCCCGAATCCAGATCGACAATGATTCCTTTCACCCGCTCTTCGTAAATCTGCCTGATGTCAGCAGACTCGCCGGGTTTAATCAAACCGGCAACCGAGAGGATGTTTTTTTTACGCTCATTCTCTTTATTCAGCTCCTGGCGACCGCGTAAACCGACCGCCGCCCCGGAGACGAGAATTGAGCATGCCACGCATAACGCGGCCGATACCAGAAATGTGAATCCTATTGAATCACGCGACATTTCGCGCCAACCTTCTTTTAATATTTGCTTGAACAACGTAGTAGTCAATCAGAGGCGCGAAGACATTCCCGAACAGAATGGCCAACATAATTCCCTCTGGATACGCCGGATTGATGACCCGAATCAGGATCGTCATTCCACCAATCAATATCCCGTAAATCCATCGTCCTGTATCAGTCATCGCCGCAGAAACCGGATCGGTTGCCATGAAGACTAAGCCAAAGGCCAGTCCACCCACAACGAGATGCCAATGTGGAGACATGGAGAACATGGCATTTGTACTGCTGCCAGCCAACCACAGAAACAGGGCGAAGCCCATCGAGCCTGCCAATACGCCAGCCATGACACGCCAGGAACCGATGCCGGCGAAAATCAGAAAGCCAGCACCCAGTAGGCAGGCAAAGGTGGATGTTTCACCCATGGATCCTTGAATCTGTCCCATGAAAGCCTGCATCCAGGAAATCCCCAGACCACCATCGGCGATTGGGTTGGTAATTGCTTTCATGCCGACTTCCGGGCTGGCGACCGCCAGTTGACCGAGTGAAGTCGCACCACTGAAACCATCAACGGCGGTCCAGACAGTATCACCCACGATTTGTGCGGGGTAAGCGAAGTACAGAAAAGCACGTGCTGTTAAAGCGGGGTTCAGGAAGTTCTTTCCGGTTCCTCCAAAAATTTCTTTTCCGACGACAACACCAAAGCTGATCGCCAAAGCCACCTGCCAGAGTGGAATTGTGGGTGGCAGTGTTAACGGAAACAGCATCCCGGTGACCAGGAAGCCTTCGTTAATTTCATGTCGACGAACAATACAAAACAGGCCTTCCCAGAGTCCCCCCACGGCCATACAGACAATATAGACCGGGAAGAAATAGAGACCGCCGTGAACCAGATTCGAGAGCATGCTGTTCGCATCGGGGGCAACGCCCAGAGATGCCATCACAGCACCGCGCCAACCGGGTACCGATTCAATGCCCATGGAACTCATGGCGGCATTGGCCTGAAAGCCCGTGTTGTAAAGTGCCATAAATACACAGGGGAGCAGAGCGACAATCACCATGCTCATCATGCGCTTTAAATCGATGGAATCACGCACATGAGACGCTTCGTGTGTCACTTCACCCGGAGTGTAGAGAAACGTATCTTGCGCTTCATAGAGCGGGTAAAGCTTCTCGAACTTTCCCCCTTTATCGAACAGGGGGTGAATTTTATCAAGAAGATTTCGTAACGGCTTCATTTCGTGGTTTATCTTTCTTGTTTGATGACCCCCGAAACATAGTCAATCAGGCCACCACCGACCTTGACTACTTTTATCGATTGTCAGCCGAAACAAATCGGTTTTGACTGACAACAAGGGTTAACGACTTTCAACAATGTATATTTATCAGGCTAACAATCACACACTCGCAGATATCACTCTTACACAAGCATTGGCCCTTCCCGGGCACACGTCTCGCCTTAACCTTCAATTTCAATTTTTGTCAAACTATCACGCAGTAACGATCCGTAGTTATATTTCCCCGGACAGACAAAGGTGCATAACGACAAGTCTTCTTCATCCAACTCCAGGCACCCCAGTTCTTTTGCCTGCTCGGTGTCTGCGGTGATTAAAGCCCGCAACAGAAACGTTGGCAGAATATCCAGAGGCATGACTTTTTCATAGGTCCCAATCGGAATCATCGCCCGCTTGCTACCTTCAGTTGATGTGGTGAAGGGAAACTTTTTCCCTGCTCCCAGCCAGGAAGAGGCAAACACGGGAACGACGGAGAATTTTTCGAACCCCGGTCCCATCCAACCCAGAAAGTCGCGGTGATTGCCTTCTTTCAAAACTGTTACCTGCAATGCATAACGACCGAGGTAAGCAAAAGGGCCTTTCGCTGCGCATCCGGAAAGAGCCGAACCGGAAATAACACGATTTTCGCCTTCTTCCAGATTCCCCTCTGTCAAATCCTCAAGACTGGCTCCCATGATCGTTCTGACCAGTTTGGGGGTCTTAACTACGGGGCCGGCAATCGAAATGACACGTTCAGAGCAAAGCTTGCCGGTCGCGAATAATTTCCCGATGGCGATCACGTCCTGGTAATTGATGGTCCAGACTGTTTTCTTCTCACTAACCGGATCCAAGAAGTGGATATGAGTCCCAGGCAGACCGGCAGGATGTGGTCCGCCAAATTCTTCGACCGAGACAAAATCCAGATCGCAACCAGGTAGATTGGTTCCAGGTGCTTTACAGAGAAAGAGCTTACCCGAAGTCAGGGTACGCAATACTTGTAACCCCTGAGTAAACGCGCGGGGCTCTTCACTAAGAATTACTTCTGGCGGTGGTGCTAAAGGGCTGGTGTCGATCGCCGTCACAAAAATCGAATGTGGCTCTGAACCGGGAGCGGGCACACGACTATAAGGGCGTGTTCGCAGACTGGTCCATAAACCGGATTGCAACAGATTCTCTTGAACCTGTTCCCGCGTCAGATTGGAGAGATCACCCTCGCCGTAAGAGGTGAACGTTTCCTCGTCATCCCCCTGCACTTCAACCACCATCGATTGAAAGGCTCGCTTGGCACCGCGATTGATTTCGGTGACTTTCCCAGCAGCAGGAGACGTATAAATGACGCCTTCGGTCTTCTTATCACTGAAAAGCAGCTGGCCTTTTTTGACGGTATCGCCGACTTCAACAGCCAGAGTTGGCTTCATGCCAACATAATCAGGGCCAATCAGAGCAACCGATCGAACTTCCGGCCCGTTTTCGATCAAAGCAGAAGGCTCGCCTGCGATCGGCAGATCCAGCCCTTTTTTTATTGTAATCATTAAATTATGAACCTGAAAACAACGAGTTTTACTAACCGACTCGCCTGATGTGGTTTAAAAACCATCTGAATGCTGTACAAAACCGACAGCTACTTTTCTGCTGTGCTTTGACTTCTTTATAGGCGAAAGAGCACCGATGCCTATTATTTCGCGGTCATTTTACACACATCCACCTCTTTTTGTAGTGAAAGCAGCGAACAAATTGAATCATTTTCCATTCTGTTTCAGAAAAACCGGATTCGCTGCCGCATCCCGCCGTGATTTCAAAAATTCCCTGGTGCAAAAAAAACAGAGTGCGGCCTTTAGGAAAAGCCTGGTTCACATACAACAGAATAAATCTCTCTGGTTTCACCAGCTGCTCTCATCGCGTTCGTTGTATATAAAAAAAGCCATCTGAAAGCGGTATTCCTCTCAGATGGCTGGCAACTTATGTGATCACGTTAAGTTTAAGCTTCGGCTTAAAGCGCTTTCAACTTTACATTCTTGTACCAGACTTTATGGCCGTGATCCTGAAAGCCAAGGTATCCCTTGCGAGGGAAGTCTTTGACAGCAGCTTTGAATTTGTGCTTGGAACCGTCCAGCCGTTTACCTGGTTCGGTCCACTCGTCCGCATTGAGGCTGGCTACAACTTTGCCATTCACGGCGACACTGATGTGAGGTCCTTTGCAGGTGATCTCAATATTCGTCCATTCGCCCGGTGCACTGGCCTGGTTGACTGCAGGAGCGACCAGATCGTAAATGGCACCAAAATCGTGCATACCAGTCCCTTTACCGCTGAGCACCTGTGCTTCATAGCCGGTCTGGACTGGGTTTTTCAGGTCACCAACGCGGAAGAAAATCCCGGAGTTACATTCTTCCGGCATTTTGACATCACATTTGAATTTGAAATCGCTGAACGGTTTGTCATAGACAATCAGGTAGCCGCCCGACTTATAAGGAACCAGCGAACCATCTTCGATGGGAGCGGCGATCGCCTTGCCATTATTACACTTCCAGCCTTTGTAGTTCTTGCCGTTAAATAGCAATTTCCAGCCAGCCGCTTTCTCTGCAGCGGTCAACTTATTGTCGGTGGCGGCAGATCCACTGTCAGCCAAATCGAGCTTCGCCAGTTTTTTGTGTGCTTCTGTTTTGGCTTTATCGAGTACGCTGGCCAGAGAGACTTCGGCGCCTCCCTGTCGTTTACTTTCGTCAGCAGCTTCCATGAAGCTGTAGATTTCCAGTGTTTCTGCTTCACTGACCGGTGGTTTTCCAGAGCGGAAGAACTTTGCGATTTCAACTAACAGCGGCTTATAGCCGTCATATCCTCCGACGGCCACTTCGCCATTCTTTCCGACAGCCGTTCCGCCATAACCTTTGGGAGTCCCTTTACGCACACCCGAAAATTGACCTTCTCGGCCTCCCAACCACTTGCCGACGACTTCATCCCGGTCAGCGTTACTGACGGTCCGCTTGGCAGTTTGACACCCTGGTCCCATCACGGTGAACAGCGTTTCGACGCCATGAATCCCGTACCAGAATAGATCGGGATGTGTGGCTTCCAGAGAACAGGGGCTATGCGTGCTGCATTTGGTGATCTTGCCTTCTTCGCCATTTCTCAGACGCTGTGCGCCTTTTGCAAACCGGAGCGAAGATGAGGAAAACATCGGTGTATTGTATTTGCGTGACAATTCGAAAATCGCAACGGCATCGGTCAACGAACCTGCGATCGGTTTGTCAATAAAAACAGGCTTCCCTGCTTGCAGAACCGGAAGCACCTGCTCCAGGTGAGGCCGACCGTCATTCGTTTCCAAAAAGACCACGTCGACTTTTTTCAGCAACTCATCGATCGAGTCGACAATCTCGACGCCCATCTCTTTGACTTGCTTTGTATAACCGGGAACGCGCGAGACGCTGGATTCAATATCCTTACTCCCCTGCGGGTAAGCGGCGACGACTCGAATGCCGGCCAGATCCCCTTCGGGTTTTCCCGTATTGAGCATTTTAGTGAAGGCAATCGCGTGAGACGTATCCAGCCCGATAATCCCAGCCCGCAATTCCTGCTTTGATTCCCAAGCCATCAAGGGGCGGGTGAGTGCCACCGTCAGTATCAATAACAAAAGTGTCGCCTGGCAAAATAGCCGTTTGAAGGGTTCCGGATTCATAATGTTCCTCAAATCAAGTGTGACAGGTGGGCAAGGGGGAAACTGGCAGGTAAAGCAGCCTCTTATATAGTAAGAAACGGCCGCGATTTCCTAATGAATGTTTATAAATTCGATTATTGCAAACTCAACGCATGAAATGCAATCAAACAATCCGTTCGAGTCTGAATTTTCGCGTATTCCATTTCTAATGGCTTTGAGACAAGTGATAACAACCGATCAGTCAGCGTAATCTTTCCCATTCAGACTATCGACCACCGACTCCTGCCAGCCTTTTAAGCCCGCTTTCATCTTTTTAAGCCGCGTAGGATCTTCTTTGGACAGGTCCTGCTGCTCTGCTTTATCTTGTGACAGGTGATACAGCGCGTATTTTGGTGCTCCTTTTTTGGAGACCGATTTCAACAGCTTATAATCTCCGTCAATCCAGGCGGCTGCTCCCGGCAGGTCCTCTTTTGAGTAATGCGTTGCCAGACTGGAAGCGTCCGCATCAGGAACCGGTCCTTTGGGGTTGATCTGCTGAGGTGTCTGTTTCTCCTTGAGATCAAGTAAGATTTGCGTGCTGCGTTTTGGATGCCCTTTTGACGGGTAAGTCCAGAACCCCATGGGGTGGGCACGCGCCGTCATCTGTCCTTCCATCAGCGGTAACAGGCTGACGCCGTCCAGGTGAGGCTGGTGTGACACTTTCGCGCCGGTAATCTGCAAAACGGTCGGGTAAATATCAATCGTTCCGCAAGGCACATTGGTCGTTTCCGGTTTTTTGATGACAGCCGGCCACTCGACGATGGAGGGCACTCGAATGCCCCCTTCCCAGAGATTGCCTTTCCAACCTGCCAGACCGCCGGTCGCCTGAGATCGTGACTCTTCGTTTTTAAAACGGGGAGGACGCGGTCCATTATCGCTGGTAAACCAGAGCAAGGTGTTTTCTGCAATCCCCAGATCCCTCAACTGTCGTCGCAAATGCCCCATGGCACGATCAACGCCGGTGATTTCGCCGAAATAGTTTTGAAAGCTGGCATCCTGTTTGGGATAGAGAGCCTTCAGTTCTGAAACTGCTTCATGAGGTGTGTGGGGGTTTCCAAACCAGATCACAGCCAAGAATGGTTTTTCTTGCTTGTCAGCCTGTTTGATGAAATCCAATGCGGCATCCACGGTCGCTCGCGAACTCTCGCCTTTAAGCTGTTCTACCACACCATTGTGGCTCATCCAGGGATCGTTCTCATAAAAGTTCGGGCTCGAAACCCATTCGTCAAAGCCACTGTTGCCGGGAGAGACCGGGCTGTTTGCCTGAACCGATCCCAAATGCCATTTCCCGAAGTGGCCAGTTGTGTACCCGGCCGATTTGACGGCTTCCGCCACGGTCACTTCCTGTGGCCTTAATGTATGCCCCCAACTAAAGCAGGCAAAGCGATTTGGATGCCGGCCGGTGAGGAAACTGCCACGTGTCGGAGAACAGACGGGGGCCGCTGCATAAAAGCGGTCAAAACGCAGCCCACTGGCGGCCATATCATCCAAGTGCGGTGTTTTCAGAATAGGATGTCCATTAAAGCCGGTTTCTCCCCAACCCTGGTCATCGGTCATGCACAGTATAATGTTCGGGCGGGGGGACTGTTTCTCTGCGGCACTTTCTGTGGCACTTAATGAAGAGGGGGTGAAGCCGGTGCAACAAAAAGCCAGTAGAACAGCTATAAGTCGATAGTCAAAAATCATTTCATGCCTCGAGGTTGAACGATAGCGGCTGAGCAATACGGAATGTCTGAACCGTTTCATCCTGTCCCAAATGATGTAGGGCGCCAAGGATTTTCGCCGTCTCGGTTCGGATTTTCCGGAAAGTTCTCTCGGTTTGCGATGGCGGTGACCAGTGCCCATTGGCCTGATTCACGGGTTGTTTGCCTGATTCTTGATTGCATCACTCCTACCTGCTCGGCTATACTTCGACGTGTGCTCCTGGCCTTCCTCTGTTCAGACGTCGATCAACGTAACTCCGTTTTAGATCACGCTGAGTCTGCAGGCAAAATCGAGGATTTGCCTTGTATGAATTTGGTCAGACGACTGCAGTTTTCCAAAACCCTGATTCGAATAGAGGAACTACTCGTAATATGAAACCGACAAAAGATACCGGGCCCTATTTTGTCGGCGTTGATATTGGTGGTACGAATGTCAAAGTTGGCATTGTCGATGACGCGGGACAGACACTGGCTTTCAGCCAGGCAAAAACAGAAGTTGCCAAAGGCGTTGAAGCAGGCTTGCAGAATATTTATCAGGCAATCGACGATGTATTGACTGACTGTCAGTTTACGATGGACGACATTAAGGCCATCGGAATTGCCACACCGGGTACAATGGACATCCCCGGCGGGAAACTGGTAGACCCTCCCAATCTTCCCACTTGGAAGGGATTTCCCATCCGTCAGGTGATCAGTGATCATTATTCGGGGAAAAAGACGATCTATCAGAATGACGCGAATGCAGCCGCTTATGGAGAATACTGGGTCGGAGGCGCACGCGAAGCACGCAGTCTGGTACTCTGGACTCTGGGCACAGGCATTGGATGTGGTATTATTATAGATGAGATGATCATCGAAGGCCGCCATTCACACGGGGGTGAATGTGGCCACATCATCATTCAAATGACGAATGGCCGATTGTGTGACTCGGGACAATATGGAACGCTCGAAGCTTATTCCGGTGGCAAATCGCTGGTCCGTCACTGTCAGGAACTATTGGACACAGGACGCCCCTCGTTATTAAATGAAATGTTACAGGAGGGGAATAAACTAAGTCCGCTCTTAATCGCCCAGGCAGCAGAACGAGATGACGAATTGTCAAACGACTTGATCATGGAATCAGCCATGTGTCTGGGAGTCGGCACCACGAGTCTGATGCATACCATTGATCCGGACATGATTTTGTTTGGAGGTGCTGTGACATTTGGAGGCAAAGACTCTGTGCTGGGGCAGCGGTTTATGAATCGAATTCGGCAGGAAGCAAAAACGCGGGCGTTCCAAGTCCCTTATGAAAATACCATCATCGACTTTGCCGAACTCGGCTCAGATGCCGGTTACATCGGCGTCGCCGGGTGTGCTCGACTGGCGTGCCTCAAAGCCGAGAAATAATAATTATCTAACCAGGTCAGCTTTGCCCCTGGTTTTCTTAAATGAGAAAATGAGATCCATTCAATGGCTACAGAGGCCCGTTTAATTCGAAACTTTTCGATTGTCGCACATATTGACCATGGTAAGAGTACGCTCGCCGATCAATTGCTGCTTAAAACCGGTGCCATCACGGAGCGGGAATTTAAAAACCAGATTCTGGATGACTTGCAGATTGAACAGGAACGCGGCATTACCGTCAAAGCACGGACAGTGGTCATCTATCATCAGTACAAAGGTGAAACCTATGAACTGAATCTGATTGATACCCCCGGCCACGTTGATTTTCATTACGAAGTCTCCCGCAGTCTGGCAGCCTGTGAAGGTGCCTTGCTGTTGGTCGATGCGTTTCAAGGTGTGCAGGCACAGACTGTGGCAAATGCGTACGCCAGCATCAATGCTGACCTGACGATCATTCCTGTTGTCAATAAAATTGATTTACCAGTAACCCGCATTGATGAAGTTCTGGAAGAAGTCGAAACCATTATCGGCCTCGACCCGGAAGACGCTTTGATGGTGAGCGCCAAAAATGGGATCGGCATTGAAGGAGTTCTGGACGCCATCGTCGAACGCATCCCCCCTCCGCAGGGTGAAGTCGAGGCACCATTGCAGGCGCTCGTGTTTGACAGCAAATACGACCATTACCGCGGCGTAGTGACTTACGTGCGTGTGGTTCAGGGAACCATCGAAAAAGGTCAAACCGTGGTCCTGATGCGCGGCGGTGCTAAGCTCGACATCATTGAAATCGGTCAGTTTTCCCCCCTCATGAAGCCGACTTCAATCCTGGGCCCCGGCCAGGTAGGTTATCTGGTCAGCGGTGCGAAAGAACTGGATCAGGTTCACGTAGGGGATACGATTGCCAATCCCAGAAACCTGCCGCCCGAACCCCTGCCCGGTTATCTGACACCACAACAGATGGTGTTCTGCGGTATGTATCCGATAGAAGCAACCGACTTCGAAAAGCTGCGGGCGGAATTGCAGAAACTGAGTTTGAACGATGCCAGTTTCAGTTTTGTTCCCGAAACCAGTGATGCACTCGGCTTTGGTTTCCGTTGCGGATTTCTAGGCATGCTGCATATGGAAATTATTCAGCAGCGTCTGGAACAGGAATTCAATATCGACCTGCTGCAGACAGCCCCCAACGTCACCTACGAGATCCTGGAGCGTAACGGAAATGTACTGCTGATTGATAATCCGCAGGACGTTCCCGATGGCGGCCGTATCGAAGAATTCCGCGAACCGATTGCTCTCGTCACGTTCATCCTACCGTCAGAAAATATCGGCACAATGATGCAGCTGTGCGCGGACCGACGGGGAATCTATAAGAACACCGAATACCTGGGGACGAATCGGGCGCAACTGATTTACGAATTGCCGTTAGCGGAAATTGTGTACGATATGTACGACCGTCTGAAGAGTGCGACCCGCGGGTATGGCACGATGGACTACGATATCATTGGTTTTCGACCGGCAGATCTGGTGAAAATGGACATACTCGTCAAAGGCGAAAATGTCGACGCGCTTTCCACCATCGTGCACCGCACACAGTCCGAACGTCGAGGCCGGGCGCTGGTAAAACGTCTGAAAGAAGAGATCTCAAAGCATCAGTTTGAAATCCCGATTCAGGCTGCCATCGGCGGTAAGGTCATTGCCCGCGAAACGATTAAAGCACTGCGGAAGAACGTGACGGCGAAATGTTACGGCGGCGATATCACCCGTAAACGCAAACTGTGGGAAAAACAGAAAGAGGGCAAAAAACGGCTCAAGCAATTTGGCCAGGTTGAAATCCCACAGAAAGCGTTCCTGGCAGTTCTGGATGCGACCAAAGACGAGTAGGACTCTGTCTCTCTGCGCGGTCAAATGAAAACGGTAACACGCGAGCGTGGGGAGTTATTCCACCTGTTGCAGCAACTCTTCCAACTCTTTGGTGCAAGCTTTCATCGAAATCACAGCCTGCTCAAAATTCGTATGCGAGGAGGCATCGGGCGCTTCCATTGCAAATTGATCGGTGGCTTTTCGCAGTTTGCTGATTTTTTTTCGCAACATTTTCAGATACGCATCGGGATCATCAACGCGTGTTTCCAAAGCCCGCGATGCATCAAACACGGCACGCGCGATATGCATCAACTCCGGAAAATCCTCACCTTCATCACTGTGTTTGACAAACGTGCGCACCATCCACGCATGTGATAAAATAATCTGGCTGCGATCAACGGCTTCCTGTTTGGTATAGGTCATCTTTTGTCTGCACTCTGAAATTCAACGACACCTGTGGCAACACATTGTGTGCTGACTCTGTCCCTGAAAATTAACTGCTCAGCGAGGGACTTGCAAGAGCTCAGAATGAAAACAACCGCACGATTTGTCTGACAATCTCACGCATTAAATGGAATGTGTGAAATCGTCGCCACGATAATACTCGTAAAACAGGCGACCAATTTCATCGCTCAAACGCGAGAGATACTCTTTCTTAAATTTAGAGAACGTTACTTCCGATGTCGCACGAGGCGCTCGTAGAGGGTAGAACGAAGTGATTTCCTTACTGTAAAGTTTTTCGCCTTCGCCGTTCTCATCCATTTCATAAACCGTCACCATACCTTCTGCGCGGCCGCGGTAAAGATCGGAACTGTTTTCCTCATACAGGCTGTATTCATGCAGCTCGACATGAATCACATACGTCACATCGAACGCTTCCCCAATTTCTTCCGGCTTATCCCAATCAGGGTTTTCATCCAACCAGGCGCGAATTCGATCCGGGTTCACGACTTTCACACCATGGCTGTGCAGGCGAAATGTGGTGTACTTGGCCAGATCGTTATGGATCCCATCAAAGTTGTATTGTAGTTCCAAAGGGGCATAGCAGACGATCGCCACCGTGACCTCTTTGTCCGTCATCGACTTCTGGGTTTGTGCATCGAAGTCTGGCTCAATGGAAGGGGGACCACCAATCAGATAACCCAGCAGAATAAAATAATTGCAGCCTGACATCGTCGTCCACATCACCAGCATCAGCGCCAGTTTTGTGACTGCGTTGAAGAAACGTTTATGAGTACGTTGTCCGAACGGAAAAATTGTCATCGTGTGATCCTTCACAACTCCGAATGAAATGTTGGTGCTGCCTCTGAAAGTTGAATGGAAGAACTAAAAATCTTCTCCCGTATGATAATTGTAGAAGAAGCGACCAATTTGATCGGCTATGCGATCCAGATATTTTTTTCTGAAGACTTTGGGGGATTCTGACTCAATTGAAACTGGTAAATGGGTTGGGTATTCTGAGGTGTATTCACTGGAAAATACTTCCAGAGCCCGTCTGAGACCATCCACTTCTACGACTTCATATGCCGAAACATTTCCGAAGGCTTTCCCACGCAGCAAATTGGGGCTGTTGGGTTCGCGATAATCGAAGTCATCGATATCAACATGAATGATATAGTCGGCTTCAAAATTTTCGGCCAGCTCATCGACGTCGTTCCAGACACCGCCATTATCGTCCAGCCAGGTCGCGACATCACCTGTGTCCATTACTTCAACATCGTGACGACGCAGACGGTAGGTAATCTGCTCCAGCAGATCATAATTCAATGAGGGATAATCCGAACGGATCGATTCTGGAGTCGAACAGATCACCAGAACTTGTTTCTTATCTTCCGCCAGATCAACCTTGGTGCGGCTGGTAAATTCGCACGTAACGAGTGGGTCACCAAAAAACATTTTGCCAACCATGACGCCCAATGAGCATCCACTGGAACTTAAGCAGACCAGCGTTAACAACAGCACGGAAAAACAGCGCTGATTGAAAAAATGGGCGTTCTGGATGTGTAACGCATATCGCATATTGTCTGCCATCCTTGGCATGAACCGAATAATAGATTTTGTCAGGAAATGATTTGAAGACGGGACTTGTATTTAATTCCGGATCAACCGGAGTGTCGCTGATTTTAAAAGGTCAGCCGCACTGCCCACTCCATCACGGTGATCATGACCAGACCACACATGAGCCAGAGCAGACAAATTTCAGGATTGGAGACCAGCCAGAGTCGCTTGCGATACACACTGATCCAGGACCAGGGAATCATGACAAGACAGACGATTGCCAGAACCAACCCAGCGGTATTGGCCTCGGCAGACTGACGGATCTGACCTCGAACAAAATGTGAAAAGGAAGTTGTCATCCCACAACTGGGACAAGGAATGGATAGTTGATTTCGTATAACGCAAGGTGCAAAACCAAGTCGTTGATGGGTACCAAATCCACGTGGATCCGGTTTTGTTTGAATCGCAATGGTAAACCCGGCAATCAGGAACAGACTCCAGCCGATTAACAGCAATTGCAGTTTCCAGCCTATGGGGTGTCCCGGACTGAAAGGAAGCAGCGCTGAAAACAGATCATTGCCTGTCGAATTGGTTGTAGGTTTTGGATTGAAATTCATAGTGAGAATGAGAGAAGCCGTTGTTTATCAGTTCTATTATTTTACTGCAAGATCATTTCAAAGAAATGTCCCGTCAGCCATGATTCTTCCCGATCATTGTGGTCCCGTCCAGATCCCTTCATACACTTCGACGGCAGGCCCCGTCATGAAGACTTCATCTGAGTCAGCCCATTCCAGGCGTAAGTCACCACCTGGCAAGTGGATAAGCACATTTCGTTCGGAACGACCTGTCAACACGCCGGCGACCGCAGAAGCGCAGGCTCCGGTTCCACAGGCCTGTGTTTCTCCCGAACCCCGTTCCCAGACCCGCATCTTGAGCTCGGCGGGAGAGATCACTTCAATGAATTCAGCGTTCACTCGATTGGGGAACATCGAATGCACTTCGACCTGAGGCCCGATTTGATGCACCCAATGATCATTGACCTCTTCCACAAACGTGATGCAGTGCGGATTGCCCATTGAGATACAGGTGACCTCCAGCTTTTGTTCCCCCAGATCCAGCTCTGCGTTCACAGGAGGATCGCCGGGAAGTAGTGTAGGAATCTCGGCACTGGTTAAAATGGGTTTCCCCATATTCACGCGCACCTGACTGACTTTCTTGCCGGTGAATTCGAGGTCAAGATTTAGAATGCCAGCCCCGGTTTCGATCTTCAAATGATCCTGTGGGGCAATCCCATGGTCATAAACATACTTGGCCACGCAGCGAATGCCATTGCCGCACATTTCCGATTCGCTGCCGTCTGAGTTAAACATCCGCATCTGCGCATCGGCTGTTTCCGAAGGGCAAATCAAAATCAGGCCATCTGAGCCAATTCCCTTATGGCGATCACTCACCTGGATCGCCAGGCTGGCAATATCTTGAGGCAGTCTCTCTTCAAAACAGTTGACGTAGACATAATCGTTGCCCGCGCCGTGCATCTTGGTAAATTTCATCGTTGTGTTTCTAGATCGTCAATTGATTTATGGTTGTGATTCAGGGGGCGTGAAATCGTTCATTCGGGCGATTTCAATCCCAGGAAAATACTTCTACGTAAGGCATTATCACGACTGGAAAACTCATCTTCATTACTGGGCAAGATATTTTCCAGTGTCGCCGCCATCATATGGAACTTGGCATCAATGTCATCCGCATAATGGACCAGCAACGCTTCCGGCGTGTGCGGTGCAATCGGCGAACCCCACTCCGGTAAATTCTGATGTGAAACAATCATATGTTCCAGCCGTAATAACGTTTCTGGGTCGAGATCGTCAAACTTTCGGGCATGTTCCCGTACCAGATCCCGCCCCAGCAGGATATGGCCGATGAGCCGTCCCGCCGGCGTATAGCTGGAAGCATGCGGTTTGTATTCCAGCTCGGTTAGCTTTCCGATGTCATGCAAAATGGCCCCGGCGATGACCAGTGATTTATTCAAAGGGGGCTGCATTTTTTGGTAATAGGCCACATATTTGTCTGCCAGATAACCAGCAGTCCGCGTCACAGACAGAACATGCTCTAGAAAACCGCCCGTAAATGCATGATGATTCTTACTGGCGGCGGCGATTGTTTTGATCTGGTCTGCATACTGTTCCAGTATGTCCAGTACCAGGTTGCGTAATGGCACTTCTTCGATTTGTTCAGTGGCGATCTCCGTCAGTTCCTGAAACATGTCCTCGCTCGAAAAGCGGGAGCGTTTAAAGTACAGACTGGGATCAAAACCATCGGCGGTATCATCATCGACGACCGCGCGAATGCGATCTATGTCTAGCTGGGGGCCATATTTATTTTCATCATAGCGGGCTCGGACTTTATAAAACTCCCCTTCTGACCACTGGGACTCACAATCTTCAAACCAGGTGGTGTCACTCCAGATCATGGCAGTTGCCGTCACACTATGGTCGCGGAATTGAACACGATAATACGGTTTCTTATCCCGCGTCGTGGATTTCTCTTTGGAAATCAGCAGCACAAAGCTGTCCGCGAACTGTCCCGGTTCCATTTCGCTTAATAACAATACTTGTTGAGGTGAATTCATCGGCCCCGCCTTGGGAGTTCAAAATAGAAAAAGAAACATGGTCCCATTCTAACCTGTATCCAGGTTTATTGTAGGGTCTCCACGGTCAATCGGACCGACGATCGTCGTTTGGTGGACGTGAATGTGAAACAGGGTTGCGGGGTGAATTGCCACTATCGTAAATGGAACCGTACACTAGCTCGCCTTGATTTAAGACAATCCAGTCCATTTTAGGCTCGCTTTTTTAATGCTATCTAAAATTCAATGTACAAGCAGAATTCAAGCCAGATTTTGTCGTTACTAAACCAGAAAATCTCCGTAAGGGGCTATATTAAAATAACTTACAAAAAACAGCAAGTTTAGTGAGAACTCAGTAAAAACCATCTCGGAAAAAATAAAGCTCCTGCTATAATAGTAAAAGCGAGCAAGCGTAATAGAAGCTCGTGCTTCCCCCGAAATCGCACTTTGATTTTGGGCGTATTTTCGCCGACATCAACCTGATTTCAGGTTATGAAACTTAACTATATTTTAAAGCGGAGATGTTGTTCCATGGCAGTCACAATTACTGAAAATGCTTCCAAAGAGCTTAAACGATTCATTGAGGACCAGAATATGGGTGAAGGTTCTCTGTTAAGAATCGGAATCGTTTCTGGTGGTTGTAGTGGATTCCAGTACGATTTCAAATTCGTAGACGAGTTTGATGAAGAAAACGATACGGTCTCCGAACAACACGGCGTGAAAGTGGTCGTCGACAAGAAGAGCGGTCTCTATCTCGATGGAACGACCGTTGATTTCTACGAAAGCCTTGAAAAACGTGGATTTACCTTCGAGAATCCCAATGCCGTCAAATCCTGTGGATGCGGCAGCAGTTTCTCTGCCTGATTTGTCAATGATCACCTGAATCGGATCGATCCCGAAGCAATTAAAAATTCCAAAGATTTTGCCGAGGAGCAGAGAATGCTCCTCGGTTTTCTTTGTTTTCAGGCGGCAGTTGTTTACAGTTTACCCTTGGTTGAATCAGTTTCCCGGATTCCAGTTTCTGTATTGAAACGTGCTCATTGATAGAGGTGCCACCAATTTAATCAGCCCTGAAGACGCTTTTGGATCGCCAGCGCCCCGAGAAGTGTTTTCCTCAGGCACGGCTGACGTCTCCTGTCATTGGTGCGACTACCACTAAGGGAATCAGATCGCTATAACTAAGTCCAAGCCCACAGTGGTTTTGAATCAAAACAAATCGCATAGTACTCTATTAACGCTACAATTAATGAAGGAACAAGGACAATGAAGCTGGAAGGTCGAAATGCGCTCGTGACTGGCGCCTCCCGGGGAATTGGTCGGGGATGCGCAATCGAAATGGCGAGAGCAGGGGCAAACGTTGCGATTAATTATCGATCTCATCCCGAAGAAGCTGAAGCAGCCGCAGAAGAAGCACGCGCTTTCGGTGTAAAAGCAATCACAATTCAGGCTGATGTTTCCGATCAGGAATCTGTCGAAGCAGCCGTTTCGAAAGTTGCAGAAGAATTCGGCAGTCTCGACCTGTTTGTTTCTAATTCCGCCTACAGCGACCGCGAACTGATTTTGGAAGCCGACATGGAAGGCTTCAAACGAACCATTGATGTCACGATGTGGGGGGCTTTTTTTGGTGTTCGTGCTGCAGCCAGCCAAATGACCAAACAGGGAAAAGGTGGCTCGATCGTTGTCATCAGTTCTCCGCACGCCATCATTGCGATTCCTACGTCCGCAGCCTACAACATGGCCAAGGCGGCCATCGACCATATGGCGCGAACAGCGGCCATCGAATTCGCGGAACATAAGATTCGTGTCAACACCGTTCATCCCGGCTGGATTGATACTCCGGGAGAACGCAAATTCTTTACAGACGAACAACTTCAGGCCGGTGCAGAAAATATTCCCTGGAAGCGACTGGGAAGCCCGAATGAAGTCGGCAAGCTTGTGACATTTCTCTCCAGTTCAGATGCAGACTACATGACCGGAGGCACCACTACGATTGATGGGGGAATCGGTCTTCCCTGGTGGTCAAATCGAGCAGAAGGGGGACAATAAGCCTGGAAGAAGTCAGGGCAATTCTCCAGTCTGATTCTGTGCTAAATCAAATGCCTCAACTCTTGATATAGCAAAGACTTCAGGTTGGCCTAGCCCTTAAGTGCTTCGTCAAGTATGCTTTTGTTCCCTGTTAAATTAGTGCCAGGATTTGTATTGAAAGAGAGTGCTCTTCTGATCTGGTAGCTTTACGACTAAGATTTACCGCTGGGAAGCGAAATACATTGACTTATTCTTTACAGCGGAAGTCCCTGAGGATCCAGAAATGACTGACAGTCAGAATAAAATTGAGTTGAAAAATCCGGTGATCGCCGCAATTTTAGCGTTTTTGATTCCCGGCGCCGGCCACTTCTATCAGGGGCGAACCTTTAAAGCGGCCATCTACTGTTTCTGCATTCTGAGCACTTTTTTTTGTGGCATGGCATTAGGCGACTGGAAAACAGTGTACTACCAGTCACAGCCAGGAAAACGGACTCTCGGTTATTTTGCACAAGTTGGTGTGGGGTTACCCGCGATTCCGGCACTGGTTCAGACATCACGCTATAATAAGTTGGTCTCGCCCTCAAATCTCGCACGAAATGATGTTGATTCCAACTACTTTGAATCGCACCCGTATCGCATGGAAATGCCTTTGGAAGCACCTTTCAAAGGGACACTGCTGGATCGAGGCGATGATGGTAAAAACATCAGCGGCGAGCTGGAAGGCTATATCAAGCTAAAAACCGTTCCCAGTGATTTCGGTACCGCAATTACCGGCACCTTCGAAGGGACTTTGGACAACAAACCCATTTCCCCTCTGAATCTTTCGGATCCGGTCGGTATTGGCTTACCACTAGGTGGAGACAAAGAACGGGCACTGGAATGTGCTGTCGTGCGTGAAGTGAATGGACGGGAAACTGACACCGGTCATATTGAAGGTTCGATTCCCAGGCCCTTTCTAAACTGGTTTGAAATGCCTTTGAGCAATCGAGAGCTTGATGATATCAATAAAAAACTTGGAAAGCGGTATGAATTTGCCGTCGTTTTTACCTGGATCGCCGGACTGTTAAATCTGCTTGTGATCTGGGATGCATTTGAAGGTCCCGCCTATGGGAGAGGTGATGAGGAAGAAGCCACCCCTCAGAAAAAACCGGTGGCAGACCCAAAACCTTAAGTAAACCGATCCCCTTTGAAGCACACACTATTCGTCCCCCCTTTGATCAGTTAAAGGCCCTACATCATGTTGATCCCACTTCTATTAGCGAATCAGGTTAATGCCGTAGTTTACCTGATTCCGCTCCTGGCGGTGATCAGCCTGGTCTATAACGCCACACGTTACGAAATCCCACAGGTGATTATTCGGCGTTCGATCCGTTTTTTCTTCACGGCGATTATTATCATGGGCGGACTCATGACCCTATTGGCGTTACTCTCCTGGAACCTCTGAACAATTTGACACATCGCAATATCGTTAATGATGTGAGAAACTATCTGACCGTGTCCCTTTATTTTGACTTATTAATATTTTATTCTCATTTATTTCTATTCAATTGCACTTTAGGTAAATGTTGCACATACTCAGACGATTGCGGGGTTTTGGATTCCCTTTCTGCAATAGTTAGGTTGGGATTAATTTATGCAGAATAATGGACTTGCACTAACGGAGTTAGTAGATCTGGCGGATCATACTGACCTGTTTGAGCTATTGGATAATGAGAGTGTTTACGCACTATCTCATCAGGGGGTCTCTGCGGGCTTTTCTAGCGTCAAAGCGATTAGCCGTTCAACTGGGATCGAGACACGTCGACTGCTTCAGTTAGACCTCTCACCAATTGATATCGCGACTGCCATCGCCGAGAAACTTCAGTTGACGGTTGGCTTTGACTGGGCTGAATGCCCGGCAATTCTGCTCTGTCATTCTCATACGAACAATCAGTCGGCCCGCCAGTTATGTGATCAGCTCGCCGAGAAGCTGGGTATTCCACCAGAAAAATTTATTGCGTTAAGCTATGGGTGTGTCGGTTTCGTCGAACTTCTGAACCGCGCGACGCAACTCCTGGAAGATCAACCAGAGGGTGTGCACATCCCCTTGCTGACTGTGGAAACACCCGAACACTGGCATGACTCTTCTGACAAGGCATTCTGTGGAATTGTTTCAGCAGGTGCCACCGGCACAACGCTCTGGCGTGGTCCCGGTCACTCTCTGCTACATGTAGAAACAGCGACCGAATATATTCCCGCCGAACGCAGAAAAGAAGACGTTCCATTATTCTGGACCGAACAGGGAGACATGTACGACTTCCGAGGTCAGCCCGAGCATAAGCTGGTCATGCACATGGATGGTGAGTCCGTTTTCCTGAATGGCGTTGACCTGATGCTCGAAGCGTGTCTCAAATCGTATGAGCAAGTTGCAGGCACCGCAGACCGGATCCTGATTGCCCCGCATCAGCCAAGTGGCAAATTGTTAAAAGCCATGATTGCAGCGGCACGGCAAATTCCAATTCAGGCTGATTTTCTCAACAATCTGCCGAATTACGGTAACTCCATTTCATCAACGATTCCCACAATTCTGGCCCGGTTGGACGAAGTCGTTGAAGAAAACGGTTATGCTCCCGTGGAGGAAGGCGCCCTGATTCTACTGCCGGCTGCTGGCATCTGTATGGATCGTCTGACCGATTCGATGTGTATCGGAAGAGCGGCCCTCAAATGGCAACCCGGGCGTTATCGAAGCGAATCCTAAGCGGCATCCCGTTCAGTAGCACGGGTTCCAAAGGCTTCACGCCCTTCGATAATGGACCCTTTGTCAAACCGCTTACCAAAGTACAACGCTTGCGCCGATTCATCGCTGAGTACCGTCTCTGCATCGCCGCTGACGAGTACCTGCCCAGCGCTGATGATGTAACTGCGGTCGGTAATCGTTAATGTCTCACGCTCGCGGTGGTCTGTTAACAGAATGGAAATACCACTATCACGCAAATCGGCAATGATGTCTTGGATATCATGAATCGTGACTGGGTCAATACCGGTAAATGGTTCATCCAGTAAAATTAGTTCAGGAGAACTGGCCAGGCAGCGGGCAATCTCCAACCGTCGTCGCTCTCCCCCTGAGAGGGTCGAGGCAATCTGCTTCCGCTTCGCCGTCAAACCAAACTGATCGAGCAGATGGTCAACGGTCTCGTGTCTCTGTTTGCGAGACAGGTCAAGGAATTCGAGAATGGCGTAGATGTTCTGTTCAATCGAAAGCTTGACAAACACGCTTTCATCCTGGGGCAGATAGCCCATACCCTGCCGTGCCCGTTTATACATCGGCCAGCTGGTGACATCGGTCCCTTCAAGATAGACACGCCCTTTTGTCGGAGCAACCATGCCGCATGCCATCCGGAACGTGGTTGTTTTGCCTGCCCCGTTAGGTCCTAGCAGACCGACGATTTCGCCGCGTTCCACATAAAAATCAACACCATCTACGGCGCGTTTTCCGGGGTAATCTTTGACCAGGCCCACACATTCCAGCAATGCCATCGTATACGTCCTCCTTGACGAATCCGTTTTCTTGAAGACTCATTAAGTGTATTCTAGCAAAATCAATGAATCTGCTTAAGATCGATTTTGCCATCCCATTCCAGCAGAATAGGCGACTATCGAATCCGTTTCATCCTGGAAAAGTTAGGATAGAAGGGAACAGCCAGCTTGGCATAGGGATCTTTGGGGTAGTGCCCTGGTGAGGTCTGATGATAGAAAAACTTCTTTAACGGCCCCGCATTGGGCGAGTAACCATGGCCATCATTCATAAACGGAATTCCATGTGGCCAGTAAATCATGAACGCTTTCCCGACCAGTGCGGAACGGGGTACTGCATGCCGTCGCTCGGCCTCGCGATCATTACCCCACAGGCGGCTGTCGGCACTGCGGGCAGAATTGTCTCCCAGCACAAAAAATTCCTCGTCCGACATTTTCGCGAATCGAACCTGCTGCCGATGGTCTTCATATTGACGACTCCAGGCAGCCGGTTCCGAAAGTAACTCCCACAGGTGCCGCCGATCTCCGGAATACTCCTGGTTCTGATAATACTCATCTGCGCGGTAATAAATATCGCGCTGTAGATACAAATGCGAAATCACAAAATCAGCCCCGCGGCCCGTCACTCCAGCGGGAGCCAGGTCCCCATCTCGAGGTGCGGGCGAAACAGGCGGCTGGTATTGAGACATGGTTCCCAGATCAAGGGCGGTCCCATCAACCCAGAGACAGAGCCTCTGATCCACGTTCGCGAACATCAGGGAGTACGAGCCTTTGCCTCTCACTTCTGTCTCAATCGATGTCAATTCAGTTTCTACCGGCTCCGGGTTCGGAAAGTCTTCCACGTAATATAGTTTTGCGAGACCTGTCTTCAGATCAAAGCGGACCCGATAGTGGCGGTCCCCACGCATCAGTTCGACAAAGAATTCTCCCCCTTCTGTTAGGAACTCGACATCGAAATTGAGTGTCAAATCACCAACCCAGAACGCAGCATCGTACATAAATGAACCGTTCGGAGATCCTCCCGAATAATTATTGTAAGCAGTGTAATCGCCGATTAAGCGTGGTTGTGGCGGTGAGGATGCCATCGTCTGTTTGAATAATTCTGGATTCTCCTGCAGCAACGCCCACTCCGATTGACGAGGAACCAAATGCTGATATCGCAGCCATTCCAGTTTTTGTTCATCTGCCGCCACAGCACTCCCCTGATACTGATACGCACGCGACTCACGATCTATTTCCCAGGCCGACTCGTTCAAGCCCTCAAATTTTGTCTCATTTGGGGCGACCTGGCGCATGGGAGACCAGCGTTCTGGCCAGTCAAACTGCAGGATCTCGCGCGGCGGATAGTCATCATCATAGACCAGTTGTTGAACGGTCAGTTGTTTCTCCAGATTATCCTTCCGGAGGATGACAAACGGATCCTTCTCGTTTTTTCTAGCATATACATCGCCCCGGGAAATCTGGAGCTCTTCGCCGGGCAATCCGACCAGCCGTTTGATGTAGTTTGTTTGTGACGCTTCTGGGTATTTGAAGACGATCACGTCCCAGCGATTGGGGTCACCAAAATCAAAGGGAAACTTATTCACAATAATCCGATCGCCGGTGAATGGCATCGCCTCTCGCAGATCAGTGAAATAGCGGCAGTTCGGGCAGTACGCGCCGGTCACTTTATTGGACGGAATATAGTAGTCCGATTTTTCCACCAGCTCATCACTGGCCCCCACGGCATATTTCACACCACACTCAGCACAGTGTAATTCTTTATGGCGACCATACAGCGTTGGTGCCATCGAGCCGGTCGGAATCACAAAGGCTTCGGCTGAATAGGCGCGAAAGACAAACGCAAAAACCAGTGCGATGATGATCGACTCGATCGTATCCCGCAGTTCATTGTGCCGCCCCGGGGTCTGCTCTTTCTCCACCTTCGCAGGTTCCGTCTGTTTGGTCAGATCTTTTTTACTTTTTGTCTTATCTGCTTTTTTTGTCATAACAAACAACCTGCCAAGAATTCCTAGTCAGTCTGAAAACCAGTCCCGATGCATGTCGGCCCGTTCTGGTGATTCGCTGCCTGGATTGATTTATGAAATTCTTTCCTCAATTTTGGAAAGATCTTCTGCAAATAGTAAAATTTGATATTAATGAATATAGCGAATCCGGGAGAAATCTGGAATGCGTATGTGACCCACATGACTGCCGATTTTCACTTCCCCCTGCCTCGATGGTAAATGCACTAGAAAAGGCTTTCCCAGTAAGTATTTACATTCGACTTTCCCGTCCGCCCAACTCCGACTGTCCAGGGAAACCGGGCTGTTATCACCCAGTACAAAATAGCTTTGCTGATCAAGCTCATAAGGTTCTTCCACGCCGTGCAGGCCTTTCCCGCGCGTATAATGAATGTCACGATAAAGTTTCAACTGGGTCACTTCAAAATACCCACCATTCGCACCGAACCGAACGGGACCCCGAATCGCTTCCCGTGGCTCAGACGTCTCACTGAATAACAGAGGTTGATAGATCAATTGACCATTGATGGCGAACAAAACCTGACGATCCATAATCGACATCTCAAGCTGCATCGATTCCTCTTGCAGCGTTTTGTTCAGGCCGCCTGTGCGCACAGGCTGATCCTGGTCATCCACAAATAGACTGACCTGTCTAGACTTGAAATCGATCAGGTTCCGAAATCGATGATGGCCATCGAACATCTCAATGGCAAACTGCCCCTGTCCGGATCGAGCATTCAAATCGCATTCAAACAGACAATCGTGAACGGGAATCGCTTCCTGATTTTCCAACCCTGAATTGTAGGCATAATGATCGAGCACCGGAGCCACGTGAGATTTCTCATACAGCAACGCAACCGCATAACGGAAATCATCATCTTCGGACTGATCCAGAAAACGGTGGCAGTCCTCAGATGTCATTGCGCCTCGACAGCTTAATTGTTTTTTTTCCGGATCAAACTGAATGGGTCCCAGGACAGGCTCCGGCGGTTCAATCTCTTCAGGCCACGCTTCCAGTGACACCGTTGTGAGATACCGTCCCCCCTGCCGCATCCAGTGTTGATATTTCACCCACGACCATTGCTGCGGAGTCGCTGAACTCATTGGATCGCCACCACTGGCATCATACACAAAACCCTCTGATTCAGGCATCCAGGGTTGATGATTGCTGCGTGCCTGCTCATTCTCTTCAATCGGCTCTTCAACCGGAATAAACCGGGGTAGAAAGAAATCATCGTGCTTTGGTTGATAGTGGTGGTCATGCACGAGCAAGCGTACGGCGCGTTGTGTTTGTAAGTTCTTGCGCTGAATCTTGCCATCGATATACAGGTCTCCCTGCTTGACCTGCACGGCTTCACCGGGCAAACCGACGACGCGTTTGACATACGCCTGAGTTGGTTTAATAGGATTCAGAAAAACGGCGACGTCCCATCGCTGGGGACCTTTCAAATAGTAAGCGTGCTTGAAGACCAGTAGCTGGTCCCCTTCATTTCGTGGAACGTTCGCTAAATCGATGGAGTGAGTATTGCAGTTAGGGCAGGTTGCATAGTGACCGGATTGATGCAGAGCCTCGCCGTGGGAATGTCCCTGTGGTTGAAACCGATTCCCCGAAACAGAATCATCATAGGCCACGCCGTAGGTGAAGGAAAAATCGCAGCGGGGGCATTTCACCTGTTTATGATAACCCAATAGAGAAGGCGCCATGGAGCCCGTTGAAATCATGTAACCTTCCGCCTGAAAGGTCCTGAAAAGAATCACGGCGATCGCCAGTGAAACCACAGATTCCAGCACCATGCGGAACAGGCTGGAGCGACGTTCCACCTCTTCTGATTGGGATTCGAGTTGACGGGGGGAGTGGTGCATCACAACAAACAAAAGAAGAAACAGAACTTTTCCTGAAATGATTTTTCAGAAAGCAAAATGCTCAGGGCTCTATTTTAATAAATCCCGGTAACCTGAGGAAATAGAGAATCCCGCGCTAGATCAGAATTGGTGAAAGCATTCAGATCTCAAGAGGAAGAATTAAGGCGTAACGCTTTTTAGAGAAACAACTTATCCCACAAAGCAGAAAAGCAGCAACATGCAAACCCAAACCACACCTAGAAAATGCCAGACGATCGAACAGGCATGCACGCCCCAATGATATTCATGATCGTACTGATACAGATACGCCTTATAGATCACGAACCCCAGTATGCCGAAGGCGACCACAAAATGTAGCGCGTGCAGCAACACAAAGGAAAACAGCACGCCATAACTGCTGGGATAGTGATACGCATTTTTGGCCTGGTCCAGCACAAGCATCACTTCAGAGTGCTGGCGTAACACGTGAATCAGTCCCAATGTCTGAATGACAAAAAACGCGCCACCCAGCAAAAACGTGAGATTCAGGCAATTCCGAAACTGCTGCTGTTTTTCCTGACGGACAAAAGACAAGGCCCGATGAATGGAAAGGCTTCCCAAAGCCAGCAGCACGGTACTTAACCAGAGAGCCGAAGGAATGACGAGCGCCGTTGGTTCATACGTCTTCGCCAGGTTTGATCGCACGATGACATAGGCGATCAAGCCCCCGACAAACAGGACCGACAGGGTAAACAGGAAAATCGCCAGGCCAAAATCTCTCTGGCTTAACCGATCCCGGGATGTAAATAACATCGCGAGTCGATCTCGAATTGTGCGGCTCCGGAAGGTAGACATCATAACCTGCCAACGTACTAAGCGCAGAAACATGTACTGAGAAATATCGAATCAGGCAATTAAGCTGACTGTTCTATTTTCGCCGAACACGCCACCAGATTCAACATTATTTCTTAGCAGGTGCTGCCGCCGGTGGAGAAGCCGGTGCTACCGTGGGCGTTTTATCCTGCTGGAATCCCTTCACGTAATTATCATACGCATGGGAGTCCAATAAAATCATGCACAGAAAAAAAGCGGCGAAGACTATTGAGAAAAAGAACATAATCCGGTTGAGTGGTTTGTCGTACCAGAGGTGCATGAAGATGAAGACCACAAGTGATGCTTTGACTGTGGCAATCGCCATCGAGACAATCACATCGACGTCCCCGACATCATACTTAGCTGCTTCAACAGTGACGATAGTCAAAACAACCAAGGCGAGAAACACGCCGATCAGAACTTTTATCGGCACAATATGCACGTGGCAGCTTTGCGGGTTTTCTGTCTGAACACCACTTTCAGCATGATCTGACATGATGAATTCTTTCGTCTCTTTATTTTAAAACTGCTGGAAGCTCAAAGGCCTCGCTAATAGATGGAAATCAAACTGATACCGACTAGTTAATCAGATACAATAACGGGAACAGATAGATCCAGATCAGGTCGACCAAGTGCCAGTACAGGCCGACAAAATCGACGGCACCGAAATAGTATGTGGTAAACGCACCATGTACGGTTCGCACGATCAACCAGCTAATGGCAATCATCCCGCCAATAATATGAATTGCGTGTAAGCCGGTCATACAGAAATAAACACTGAAGAACGTTCCCGCCAGTTCAGGCTCAGGAACTTTTTCTTTCTGCTTGGCATATTCTGCGGGAACGGTTTCCGCCATCAGAATTTCTTCATCGGTTGGTTTTTCTGCATGTCCGAGATGGTGATAGCCAATACTGGCATAAGCGCCCACCTGCATGCCCATCGCAGAGACCAGGAAACAGCCAGCGATGGTTGCCAGCGTTTTTTTGTTGGGATTCTTGATGAGTACTCCCAAAGCCACACCGGAAAGCAAGATGATAGTCCATAACACGGTTGTCATATAAGACAGGGTGTGTTTGGTTTTTTCGAACAGGCTATCATCACTGTGATCATCGTGTGCTGCTGCTGACTCGTCATGTGCATGATCGGATGCTTCGCCACCTGCTGCTGGTGCAGCCGCAGCTTCCGCCTCATGATGTTCGGGGCTCTGATACATGCCCGCCCACAATAGGCCGTGGTGTGCTTTTTCAGTGTATTCAAAGGACTTCACACCCAGAAAGATCGCGGCACAGGCGAGTGTCGTCACCAGACAAACCAAGAGGCCCTTCGTTTGACCTAATTGAGCACAACGCACGCCCCACGCCATTGTCAAACTACTGAAGAGTAGGACGACGGTGTTGGCTGCGCCTAATGTCGTATCCAGAAACTGGCTGGCATACAGGAAGACTTCGGGGTGCAGAGAGCGGTAGACGGCGTAAAATCCGAATAAGCCGCTGAAGAATAGCACTTCTGTCACCAGGAACAGCCAGATCCCCAGTTTGCCGGTGTCAAACTGTTGCTGGTGCGAATCGAAGTGATGCGCCAACCGGGAATCATGATGCTCATGATCGTGGCTGTCGGAATGTTCGTCTGTTGTCTTGGTGGCCGCGGTATTCATTAAACTTCATTATCTCCTGATGCGGTCACAGATTCCTTGTTATCCCCCTGAGATTCAACGGGAACGAAGCCTCCGATTTCCTCATTGTAGACTACGGATTCCATAACATAGGGATCGCCGGCCAGAGGAGGATGATCGAAGTTATTATGTGGTGGTGGTGAAGAACATTGCCATTCCAGAGAAGCCCCGCCCCAGGGATTGGCAGGTGCCTTCTTACCGCGGTAGACTGAATAGATCAATGTGGCAGCCATCAAAGCCGAACTCAGCCCTAATAGATAAGCTCCCATCGTCGACAGAATATGCAGGTTTTGGAATTCCGGCAGATACGTGTAATAGCGACGGGGCATGCCACGTGTTCCTAAAAGGAACTGTGGGAAGAATGTCAGATTGAATCCCATGAAGACACCCAGGCAGGCAATCCGGCCCCAGAACTCGTTAAACATTTTGCCGGTAATTTTCGGCCACCAGTGATGGACGGCAGCAAACAGTCCGACGAGCGAGGAGCCCATCATCACATAGTGGAAGTGAGCCACGACGAAATAGGTATCGTGCAAATGGATGTCGGTCGCCAGGGTCGCCAGAAACAGCCCGGTTAAACCGCCGATCGAGAAAATGAAGATGAAGGCCAGACCGTAACACATGGCTGTTGTGAAACGAATCGAGCCTTTATACATGGTGGTTAGCCAGTTAAACACTTTAATAGCCGATGGGATCGACACACTGAATGTGATACCACTGAAGATCACCGCGACCATTTTGGACTGACCGGAGACAAACATGTGGTGTCCCCAGACCAAAAATCCAAAGATGGCAATGGCGATACTACTGTAGGCAATGAACCGGTATCCGAAGATATGTTTACGACTATGAACGGCAATCACTTCGCTGACCACACCCATCGCCGGCAGGATCATTACATATACGGCCGGGTGAGAATAGAACCAGAAGAAGTGCTGAAACAGCACCGGATCGCCGCCTAAAGCCGGATCAAAAATCCCGATGTGAAACGCGCGCTCGACGATCAGTAGCAGACCGGTAATCCCCAGAATGGGGGTCGCCAGGATCTGAATCAGAGCAGTTGCATACAAAGCCCACAAAAACAGAGGCATCTTAAACCAGGTCATCCCCGGTGGTCGCATGGTGTGAATTGTCACAATGAAATTCAACCCGGTAAAGATCGAGCTGAATCCCAAAATAAAGACCCCCATTAGCGCGGTAATCACAGCCGTGCTGCTGGTGATACTATAAGGTGTGTAGAAGGTCCAGCCGGTATCCAGTCCGCCCAAGACCATCGCCGCCAGAAAGAACGCGGCACCGAACATCCAGAGATAAAAACTCCCCAGATTCATTCGTGGAAAGGCAACATCCTTGGCCCCCAGCATCACCGGTAGAATAATATTTCCGATCGCTGCCGGGACCCCCGGAATAATCACCAGGAAGGTCATGATGGCGCCATGCAGGGTAAACATCTGATTGTACGCATCAGGCCCCATCAGCACTCTATTCGGCGAGAGCAATTCGGTTCTCAGCAGGACCGCAAAAATTCCACCTAGGAAAAAAGCGCAGGTCACGCCGATCAGGTACATGATACCGATGCGTTTATGGTCGAGGGTGAAAAACCAGCTTTTCCAGCCCTTCGAACAATTTAAATAATTCAATTCGCGGTATTGAATCGGAAAGTTAGATTTTGGATTGGAGGAGTCAACTACTGTTGCCATCTTCCAGCCTCCTGAATAAATTCAAATAGGGTCGGATTTAAAATCCGGAAACACAATCGAGAAACGGGTTCTCACTTATTATTTTCGTGATTGGATCACGTTAGCTACTTTTGACTCTTGATAAACGCAATGATTGCGGTGATATCCTGGTCCGTTAACTGCCCTTTGAAGGTCGGCATAATCGGTCGGAATCCATCCACAATTTTGGACTGCGGTTCAAGAATCGAGTTACGGATATAGTTTGCGTCTGCAATCGTAGAGGTCCCATCTGTGAACTTTCGCTCTTTGCCAAACAGGTCTTTGAACGAGGGTCCATTTTTGGGTACTCCATCCAGTGAATGGCACTGAATACAGCCACGGCTTTTGTAAAAATAGGCACCCGCTTCAACAGGGGTCTTGTTCTTATGAATGTCAGATGCCAACTGCAGCCATTTATCGAAGTCGCCGCGGGTCTCATGTACGACCACCTTTGTGACCATTTCCGAGTGTTTCTGACCGCAGTACTCAGCACACATTAGCGGATACGTTCCTGCTTTGGTGGCGTTAAACCATTCCTGTGTGTAACGGCCGGGAACCACATCCATCTTGGTCCGGAAGGCGGGAATCCACAAGCTGTGAATTACATCATCCGAAGCCATCGTCAAGGTCACGTTTTCCCCTTTGGGAATATGCAGTTCGCTTTCGATCCAGCCGTTCGGATACTTGAACGCCCAAGACCACTTCTTAGCGACGACATCAATTTCATAACTAGAAGCGGGAGGGGTTCGCATATCGAGATACGACGTAAACCCGACCCAGAACATGACAACTGTCAGAAGAGTCGGAATGACCGACCAGGACAATTCCAGTGTCAGGTTATGCGTGGCCGTTACTTCTGCTTCCACACCTGGACGATGTCGGTATTTGATCATAAACAGGACCATCAAACCGACAATCAACACGAAAAAGAACGTGCTGATATACAGGATAAAGAAGTAGACAGAGTCAACGCTCTCTGCCACCGTGGAACCTTGAGTCGGGAACCAAAACCCGGCTTCGCCATTCGCTAATAAATTAGGGATGAATAGTTTCATCTGCATTCACACAATCAACTGTTGAGTGTTAAAATATTTAAGGTATTAACCAAATCTGATTAAAACACAAACCGACTTCTTAGAAGACTCCTGTTTCAGGACCCCTCTGTCGTTTCCATAGTCTGACTTGCCGCCGTTTCAATACCCTGCTTGCCTTTGCGTCCCCGCCAATAGGGAATCAAAACGACCGTTAAGATAAAGACGGTGGCAAATCCACCAATTTTCATAATATTTCGTGCCGTCGGTGCATACCGACCACTGTCTGCATCATAGTGAAAACAGAACAGTAAAAAACGATCAATGGTTGTCCCAATTTTCCCTTCAGACGCTTCCACTAAAGCCAGCTTCAATGTCTGTTTTGGAAAATTCACTCCATACAAGTAGCGGGAAATCCGCCCATCGGGAGTACACACTAACAGAACTGCTGGATGAGCATATTCCTGGCGTTCCTCGATATACTTGTACTGAACTCCCATTGCCTCTGCTAATGTTGTAATTGCTGCCTGTTTACCACACAGAAAATGCCAACCATCGGCTGTTCCTGCACGGTTATATTCTTTGAAGTATTTCTGTTTTGTTAAATTGGCTCGCTGATAGGTTTCTTTCGGATCGATACTTACCGACAAAAATTCATATTGTTGACCCGCAGACCACTCTAATTCTTTTAAACCCCTCACCAATGCTGTCAGTTGTAACGAACACAACATCGGACAATTCGAATAATTCAGGGACAGGATGACGGGGCGATTATTTTTAAAGTAATCATCCAGCTTAACCTGTTTTCCAGAACTGTCCTGAAACTCCAATCCCAAAGGCAACGGACTCTTCAGATGCTCAACCACATCCAGCGACTCGATACTTTTCGGTGCTTTTTCCATACGCTGCGCCTGGACCGACATCACGCTGGATAACCAGATCAGAAGCGTCAGAATGAAGAACTGAAATGATTTCATGGGCTTTTAGTTTTGGCTTGTTTCTGCTTGGTTTGTTCCTCTTGAACAACAATTTCCATGGCCCGGTCAATGGGCACGGCAACGATATTTTTATCCTGATTAATCCAACGATATTCGGTTAACGCAGCCGCCTGGTTGGCCAGAATGCTATCAGCATTTTTCTCCGGTACCAGAATCACCTTCTCTATGTTTTCGGATTCTTCGAACGATAGATCCAATGCGGCAATCGCGAAGACCAGAAAAAAGGTAACGACAGTTCCGACGAAACCAACATAAGCGATCATCGTGGTATCGAGATCATCATAGGCTGCTTTATGACCGGACATAGTTTATTCTCTTATTTTAAAAGGCGCTGATCGAATTCGATCAGACTGTGATTAAATATTATGAAACTTGAGTGACTCTTCCAGACGCGGATCTCTTACCGGCATGACGGATGTCTGTCCGGCAAGTTTCAGTAACCCAGCGACATAAAGCCCGCCGACCCCGATCGTACAACAGACATCGACTAATATCATTCCGAAGGAGACACCCTCTAATTTTGCATTCGGCATTATCAGCCAGAAAATATCAATCCAGTTCATCACCAGCAAGTAAACGGCCCAGAAAAACAGCATCTTGGGGTTCCGCTTCATCCAGCGAGACATAAAGAACACAAACGGAATCGCAAAATGGCCGATAACCAGGATCAGTGAAATGATTCCCCAGCCATGCTCTTGGCGATGCAGGAAGAAGATAGTTTCTTCGGGGATATTTGAATACCAGATTAACAGATACTGTGAAATCGCGATGTAAGCCCAGAAGCAGTTAAACGCAAACAAAAGCTTGCCCACATCGTGTAAATGTTCCACGGTAACCGGTTCCTGCAGTAAACCTTTGCTGCGCAGGTAAATCAGGCTGATCGCCAGAAAGCTGAAGAAACCGACCAGACCGGCGGCAAAATAGTAAATCCCGAATATGGTACTGAACCAGTGGGGGTCCAGCGACATAATAAAGTCGATGGCAGCAAACGAGATGGTGAACGCAAACAACAACAGTCCTGGACCGCTGCGTCGCTCCATCAACAACGTTAATTCAGGATCCCCGTTCACATCCTGAGCGACTGATTTGTTTAAAAAGAACCGGGCTAGAAAGATCCACGAACCAAAATAAATCAGGTAGCGGAGTGCGAAAAAGCCACCGTTCAAATAAGGGGCTTTCGCTTGCAGCAGATGATCTTCAGCCACATTCTTAGCACTGGCCCATTGATATAAGATATCGTTACCGGCCAGTGTCACAAGCACGATCGGCAGTACGAGTATGGCCAGCGGAAGTACGCCCATCGCGATAAACTCAGATAACCGGCGTAAGACAACACTCCAACCAGCACGTGTGAGTTGCTGAATCATCACAAAGAACAGTGCGCCCAGCGAGATGCTCAAAAAGAAGAAGGTGCTCTGCAGGTACGAGAAGGCAAACTTTTCCATCCCGTTTTCGCTGAACAGCCCTAACACAAAGGCTACCGGCAGCAGGATAGCACAGCCCAGCGCCACCTTCATCGGCAGCGGCCCCAGTTCGGCCAGTGTTTGAACGGTCATCTTTTTATTTGTGTCAGGTGAAGTATGCATAACGTTTCTTGTTTTACAACGAGATTAAATTCAACAAGTTGCCTATGGAAATAACTCTATTATTTGGTGTCCCGAAGTTTTCTTTTTTCTTCTTCGGAAATTGTTTTTGCATCAATCAGGCGACTCTTCTGCAATGCTTTCAGATACAACACAATGGTCCAACGATCTTCTGGTGGAATTTGTGATCCGTAGGCGGGCATCTTGCGAACGCCGTTCGTGATCGTGTTATAGAGACGACCAATGGGAAGCTTTCGCACATTTTCTGTATGATAAGAAGCTGGTTTGACCCAGGTTCCCTGTTGCAGTTCCATCGCTCTTAAGGTGACAAGTCCATCACCGTCTCCGCCAAGGCCGTGGCAGGCAGAACAATAAATCCGATAACGTTCTTTTCCGCGGGCCATCATTTTTTCAGTGACTGGCATGGGGAACTCGGTGATCCAGGGAAGGCTATCAAGTCTTTTCGCTTCAGCAGCCGCGGCATCAGTGGCCGCCGGCTTTGCTACTGGTGTTTTTGCAGCATCCGCCTGCTTCTCAACTGCTTGTTTTGCGTCTTTTTTCTTTTCATCCTGTACCGCGATTGGCACGACATTCTGATCTTCAGGGAGATATTTCAACCCGTAGTAGAGGGGAATATTGTCATCTTTAAATTGGCCGCGAGCAATCGTGCCTTTGATATTCGGACGTATTTCGCGACCATCGGAGAATACGCTGGTTGTGTTTTGAGCTTTTAGACTAGGCTGAAAGTCCATGTCTTGAATGATATGAATCCGGGGTTTATTCGATTTTGTTGAGCGTACATATGCTATCAGTGCGGGCCCCATGATCATCAAGACACCCACAATACTCAGGCCTAGTTTCAGATTTCGAGGCAGTTTGGGAGATTCGACGTCAGACCAGAATTCTTCGACATTCGTGGGATTTAACGACTTGAGAAATTCGCCTGTATCGATTTCGGAAAACTTCGCGTCTTTGGCAACCATACTAATAAAGAAGCGATCATTTGTTGCACGACGAAAGGCATCAGATTTGAAGATAGGGTTATACAGTTTCGGCAACTGGTTCAGCCCGAGCATCCCGAAAAACGCACCAAAGGCGGCTAATAAAACAGACAGTTCAAACACAATCGGAATACAGGCAGGGATACTAAACGCCGGCTTACCACTAATCAGAAACGGGTAATCGTATGCGTTCATATACCATTGCATACTAATTGCAACTGTGCCACCCATTAAACCGCAGCAGGCCACGATCCAAGGCAGGATTGTCCACTTGATTCCCATTGCCTCATCAATCCCGTGTAGCGGGAAAGGAGTGTGCGTGTCCCAATTGCGGTAGCCGGCATCGCGTACTTTCTTCGATGCTTCGATCAACGCATTTGGATCATCGAACTCGGCAAGTAACCCAAGTAATTCAGGCTCTGCTTTTGTTTTTACAGGTTGTTCGATTGTGGTCGCCATAATCTTTTTATTCAAACTAAGAAGGTAAGTTGTACCTGACCGCTATCCCGCAGACACGCCTTTAGTGATCGCCATGACCACCAGGTCGAGGCATCACACTTTTAACTTCCGCCATTGCTACCATCGGCAGGAATTTACAGAAGAGCAGGAACAAAGTCATAAACAGACCGAAACTACCGATTAACATTAAAACATCGACGATGGTTGGTTTGAAATACCCCCAACTGGAAGGGAGGAAGTCACGGCTCAAGGATGTGACCGTAATCACAAATCGTTCAAACCACATACCGATATTCACAAAAATACACACAATAAAGATCATCCAGGGAGTCGTACGGATTTTCTTAATCCAGAACAACTGCGGGCTGATTACGTTACAAGAGACCATGATCCAGTAGGCCCAGGCATAGGGGCCGAAGGCACGGTTAATAAAGGCGAATGTTTCGTAGCGGTTACCACCATACCAGGCGATGAAAAATTCCATGGCATACGCATAACCCACCATCGTACCAGTGGCAATAATCACCTTGGTCATGTTTTCCAGATGGCGCTTCGTTAACAGATCCTCAATGCCGCAAATTTTTCTCGCGGGAATCATCAGCGTCAATACCATCGCAAAACCACTGAAGACGGCTCCTGCGACGAAGTAGGGAGGAAAGATCGTGGTATGCCAACCCGGTAACTGGGAAACAGCAAAGTCAAAACTAACGATAGTATGCACACTAAGAACCAGCGGTGCGGCGAGTGCTGCCAACAGCAGATAAGCTCTTTCATAGCGATGCCAGTGTCGCGAAGAACCATTCCACCCAAGTGAAAACAGACCATATGCGAACTGCTGAATTTTTCCGGTTGCCCGGTCCCGTAACGTTGCCAGGTCGGGAATCATGCCCATGTACCAGAATAACAGTGAAACGGTTGCGTAAGTCGAAACAGCAAACACGTCCCACAGCAGCGGACTTCGGAAGTTCGGCCACATCGACATCTGGTTGGGAATCGGGAATAACCAGTAGGCCAGCCAGACGCGACCAATGTGAATCCCGGGGAAAACACCCGCACAGACCACAGCAAAAATCGTCATCGCTTCAGCAGCACGGTTGATTCCGGTTCGCCAGTCCTGACGAAACAGGAATAAAATTGCAGAAATCAAAGTACCAGCGTGACCAATACCGACCCAGAACACGAAGTTGACAATCGGCCAGCCCCAGAAGACAGGACTGCGGTTACCCCAGACACCGACACCGGTAATAATCAAATATCCAATCAGACCAAACAACATTCCCATTAAGCACGCGGAAAAGCCTAATGCCAGATACCAGGTTTTGGAAGCCTTGCTCTCGGCCAGCCGACAGACCGCATCAGTGATTGTCCCATAGTCGTGGGCACCAGTCACAAGCGGAGTTCGTTTGCCGGGAACTTCGGTTATTGTGTCAATTGGCTCTGATGTTACTGAAGCCATAGCTTTTGATATCTTTGTTCTATAAATTCAAAAGGGTTGGTTAATCACTCTTATCGTCGTGTGACAGAAATTCCTGCTGTCACGAATTGTCTCGACTAATGTTTCTCTGACTTTTTCTCAGTGTTGGCTTTCTCAGTGCCCACTTCTGCGTGCTGCTCGTCATGACCGTGTCCATGCTCTGCGCTGGCAGGTTTCGCCAGTGAAGGATGAGGATTTGTAATCTTGGCCATATAGGACGTCCGAGGTTTGATGTTCAACTCGGACAGAGCAGTGTATGAGCGAGAATTTGCACGGGCCTGAGCGACTTTACTTTTTTCATTCGCCAAGTCACCAAACTCAATAGCCTTCGCGGAACAGGCCTGCTGACAGGCTGTTACGATTTCACCATCTTCGATCGGACGCTGGTCATTCTTGGCTTCGATCTGAACTGCTTTAATACGCTGCACACAGTAAGTACATTTTTCCATCACGCCACGATGACGCACGGTCACTTCCGGATTCAATACCAGAGCTTGCAATTTTCCGCGAGGCTCTTCGTAAATCTTATTGAAGTTGAAGTAGTTAAAGCGTCGCACTTTATAAGGGCAGTTGTTGGCACAGTACCGGGTTCCGACACAGCGGTTATAAACCATGTCGTTCAAACCTTCATCGGTATGCACAGTGGCAGCAACGGGGCAAACCTGTTCGCAAGGAGCCAATTCACACTGCTGACACAACATCGGCTGCACAGCGACACCCGGGTTGTTTTCATCATCACCTGTAAAATAACGATCGACACGTAACCAATGCATTTCACGACTGTTAAGCACCTGCTCACGACCGACGACAGGCACATTATTTTCTGCCTGACAGGAAACGGAACAGGCATTACAGCCGATGCACTTGGATAAGTCGATGGACATACCCCAGGCTTGCCCTTCATAGGAAAGCTCTTGATAGGCAGGCTTGCCCTCTTTGTTTTTATCCCATAAGGAGACCAGAGGGGGGTGATGTGTACGTTTTGTCGCGAAATCAGGATTTGCTTCATATTCGCTGAGATCGCCTTCGCGTACGAGCTGGCCGACGCGTCCCTGAACTTCGTTTGCACCAACCGCATCAATGGCATGGTGGTCCTGAGTAATGGCTAACTCATACTCTTTGTCTGTCTTTTCGACTTTCAGGCCACCAGCAAAATTCATGGCTGCCTGGGACTGCAGTGCCGCGATGTTTTCGCCAACAGGCTTCACATCACGGGCAACGTCGCCACCAACGAGTCCGGCTGCCGTGCGGCCATAACCCAGAGCAACCGCAATGGAATTTGGTGCCTGTCCTGGCAGAACATAAACGGGCAGTTCGATCGACTTGTCATCCAGAATCAGTTTTACAACTGACCCGAACTCAACCCCAAGGTCTTTGGCTGTTTTGGGAGAAATCAGGGCAGCATTGTCCCAGGTAATCTTAGTCAGGTTATCGGGAGTTTCCTGTAACCAACCGCTATTCGCAAATTGGCCATCATGCAGTTGCGGACTGATGTAAAAGACCAGCTCCATTTCTTCGCTGGCTGCTTCGACAATTTTGGCAGCAGGCAGGGATTTGACTTTTGGCGAGACTGCTGCCAGTGAACTTCCCTTTAAAACGCCATCATGTACCAGCCGGCGCCATGAAGCATTCACTGTCATTGAATCCAGTGAGCCTTTGACGGATTCTTTGATCAGATCCAACGCGACCGGATGTTTGTCTCCACAGAGAATTGCCAGTAATTCTACTTCTGATTTGCCGTCGTGTAATGGTTCAATTAAAGGCTGTGCCACACAGAGTGTTCCGTCATAAGCACGAGCATCGCCCCATTGCTCAAACGGATGTGTTTTGGGCAGATGCCAGTTACACAACAGTGAGGTCTCATCCTCATACTCGCCAAGGTGCATCGAGTTGGGCACCTTGTCCAATGCGGAAACAAAGTCGATATCACCGGGAGCATTATAGGCGGGGTTTCCACCCAGAATGACCAGGGTTTCGACAGCACCCGACTGCATTTCTTCAGTTAATGTTCTTAACGCTTCGACGGAAGATAAATCACGTGCCAGCGGCTCTTTGGAATACCGGACTGCTGCTCCCACATTACCCAGCTGCTCATTCAGTTTATTCACACGAGCATGAAGCTCGGCAGGTTGATTCGCGCCGATGGCAATCAGTCCGGAGCCCTGGTTTGCAACCAGATCTTCAGCCATGGCTGCTAATACTTTCGCAGCATAATCGTCACTTTCTGCTTCCGCATGCTTTTCTGACAAACGCTGTTGAACCTGTTCTTCCAGCTTCGTCAGAAAATAGCCAAGGTCAACCGATCGAGTTGGCAGACGATGATCGGCGGCAGCCCCTGTTGTTGTAAATCGACTTTCAACGGCATACAGACGATTCATTGGTCCTGCAGCAGGGTCGCGTCGGGCAGCCCATTCGCGTGTGTGCAGAAGCGATGCAGGATGCTCGGACAGCAGATCCTCATCCAGGCAGACAATCACATTTGCCTTGGTTAAATTGAAGTGGGGACGAACCGCTTCACCAAAGGCAATTTTGGCACCTTCGTAAACATGATCACGCGAGTCGGCTGTGTAATCATACCAGCGTGCCTTCGGATATAACGCAGAAAACTTCTCCTGAAGATTCTTTCTGGCAGCCGAAGAACTCACATCAGCCAGCACCCGTAACTTGGCGCCGCCGTCCTTTTGTGCCTGACCCAGCACAGTATCAGAGTATTCAAGAAAGGTCTGCCAGTCGCGAGTGTAACGTGTACCGCCTTTGCGCTCGACAACACCGACGGCCCGGTCGGGGTCGTATAAAGACAGGGTTTCTGATTGTGCAAAAACAGTAGAAGCTCCCTTGCTTTGTGGCGAATCGGGATTGCCTTCCACTTTAATCGGCCGACCATCGAGGCAGGTTACCAGCAGGCTCTCAGCCTGCCCACCCAACTCCATGAATGTCGCGTATTTTTGTGGTTTACCGGGAATCATGCCTTCCGGGCGTGACACACTCGGAGAAATTTTTTCATCTTCCCAGCGACAGCCTGAAACCCCAGCCAGAGCAACAGACGCGCCCATTAACTGCATCCAACGCCGACGCGAGACCCCTTCGGGGTATTCGGACGCAGCTACTGGAAATTCTCGATGCAAAATTTCTTCAAACTCCGGCGTGGAATGCAACTCTCCCAGACTTCGCCAATACTTTTTATCCACAACCGAACCCCTTAGCGGTGACACGTAGAACAATTAGTAGAAGGATTCAAATTCAGTTCCTCACGAACTTTTTTACCCACTTCGTGCGGATTTCCCTCGGCCTCCCAGTCAAGTTTTGTAACAAACTCGGGTGGACGAAGGTTCGGCTCAGGATTTCGATGGCATTCCAAGCACCAACCCATGCTTAATGGCTTTACCTGAGTCACTGTTTCCATCTTGTCGACCCGACCATGGCAGGCAACACAACTCACGCCACGACGAACATGAGCACTATGGTTAAAGAAAACATAATCAGGCAAGTCATGCACACGCCGCCACTGCATCGACTTTCCAGTTGCCTGACTCTCGCGAATGGGAGCCAGCTTAGTACTGGTAGAATGAACGGCAACCGTGTTCACAACGCCATTGGCATCGGCGCCACTATGACAATTCAAACAGGTTGAAGTCGGAGGAATGGCAGCATGCCCGGCAACTTCGACCGTGTTATGACAATAGCGGCAATCCAGCTTGAGCTTGCCCGCATGCAGTGCATGACTGAAAGGCAACGGCTGCTTGGGCTGATAACCGACGTCTGTCGTTTCAGGACTTGCTCCATAAGCAACCATCCCAATCACGTACAGCATACCGATTCCGCCCAGCGCACCTAGCACTGGCACAATTGCATTTGTCCATTTTGGAAACTGAAAACGATCCATTTTGATATACCTGATAAGACCTTTCGAGCAAGACCACACCCCCAAAAGCAGGAATAGCCTCTGAGTTAGATGTGGCAACCGACGGTCAAAGCGGACTTTTTACCTGAGCTTCAGAGAAGAAACCCCATCATCAGCTGAAAGAATAGAAGTATGAATAAAACTAAGCAATCCATTCCCAGACGAATAGCCGTAAGTTTCTTGGAGTCGGGAGTCAGGTGATTAGAAATTCTCAATAATGGGGACAGCCAAAAAACACTGCAGAAAATGATCTAACAGAACTTCAAGCAATTCCCTCCCCGAGAACTACTGACCAAATAGTAAGGGTGCATGAGTTGCACAAAACCTTACACTCTGATGGCCAGTCATACCCGCACGGATTTCATCAATCCCAGTCAGGACACAGATATCTGGATTAGTGGGCTCAATGCGATCTTGCCAAGTATGGGTTAATGGGTAGTATAGAGGTGTTGGGTCGGTCACGGTTTAACGGACTCCCGGCATACTTACCCAGAAGAAACACGCACGTACTTTCTTCCTGACGACGAATTTTCTCATTCAGTCAGTGTATCGATTCATTAATAACTGGGATCCATTCGCTAAATTGGGAGACAACCAAAGGCAGCTTTCCCAAACACATCGCCGCTTGAGAAGCTCGGTTGAAATTGATGGCAAAGACGGCGTCTGAAAATATGAAACCAAGGGCCACATGAATCGCTTCCCGTTTGAAGTCGAAAGCTTTGCCTGCAGCGACCCCGCGACATCAACCTGACATGAGGAGCGTTGCTAATTCCACCCTTGCAAGAGGTCTCTCGCCTTAGGTCATTCTAGCGATTGGAGTTAGTATAAATTCTCGCACCGTCAAAATGCCCCACTGATTATCCTGCGGTATCCCCATGATTTTTACTTTTATTTAGAATTTCAGCTGGATTCAATTTTATTAATGAGTAAAGTAAATCCTACCCTATTTGCAGCAGGTGTACCTGAAACCAGGATTTGAAAATACTGTACTAAAAAATTGCGATATCTGATCAGATTGTTCAAACGATTTCGATCGCGTTCTTATCAGGGTGTTGCAAGTATCTTTTTTTCTCTACCTACCAGATGGAATTCTGAGGACTTGCTTGCCATTTGTATTTTATTTCTAAAATTTACGTTATATGTATATTAATCTTCTTTTTAAAAGGTTCTGAATCATGCAAAAAAATTCGTGCTCAAGAAAACACGGCTTCACGCTCATTGAATTACTGGTTGTGATTGCCATCATTGCAATTCTTATCGCATTATTGTTACCGGCAGTGCAGCAAGCCCGTGAAGCAGCACGCCGGTCGTCTTGCAAGAATAATTTTAAGCAAGTCGGCTTAGCGCTGCATAACTATCATGACACACATAGTGTTTTTCCGTACGGTGTGATGAGTACAGGGACATTTCACAGACGGGACACCTGGATGCAACAAATTCTTCCCTATATTGAACAGGCCCCCATGTACAATCAATACATGAGCTGGCAAGGACAGTGGGTAATGGACACCCCTGTGGATCTCAAAGATAAGACGCTTACTGTTTTAATGTGTCCCTCAGAAGCATCACACCCCGCCTTTGGTGGAGGTGGTGGCACACGTTCTGGTGGACGTGGATTCCAAGGAAGCTATGTCGTCTGTGCCGGTGATCAGCCTATTACCAACGGAACTGATCCCGGTGGAATCTTCTACTCTCAATCCAGTCATAGAATGCGTGACATTGTGGATGGTACAACGAATACTTTATTCCTCAGTGAGACGATCATCCGTGGCAATAGCGGTGGGGGCTGGGGGGCCGCAGGTGGCTACTGGGGAGGTGGTACTGGGGGTGGATTCGGTTTCACGACTCTTGAGCCACCCAATACATCACTCCCCGATGAAGTTTACTCCTGCAAGAGCGAGACCTTCCCAAACTCACCCTGTTCAAGCCAGAGTAACTACAACTCACCCAGAAACTTCGCAAGAAGCTACCACACCGGAGGTGTACACGTCGCACTCGCTGATGCTTCAGTACGCTTTGTTAGCTCGAACATTGATCGCACCCTGTTCCAAAACCTGGGAACCCGACGAGGTAATGAGGTCACCGGAGAATGGTGAGCAGAGAATCCTGCCCTCATTCTCTAGAACATTCGGTTGTCGCCTGAGCTAAAGACGCCTTGATTCATGCGCACCTGACCAAACGGAGTTTGATCAGGTGCGTGGGATCGCTGACACCGTGAAACAAAGCCTGGTATATTTCACTAAATGATTCAACGTTGAAAGAAGACTTCAATGAAACCATTGATCAATCAATTCCTTTGTTGCGCCACTCTGTTTTTCCTCACCTCTGTGCTGGCTGGCTGTGGAGGTAACTCCGATGGCCCTAAGCTGGTTCCGGTATCCGGAAACATCACCCTGAATGGCGACCCACTGCCTGAGGGAGATATTATCTTCCGCGCTGCAGATGGGAAGGGACATGCCTATGCTGGCAAAATCAAAGACGGATCCTATTCCATTGAAACAGAAGCCGGAAAAAAGAAAGTCGAAATCAAATCCATGAAGGAAGTCCCCGGCAAGACCACTGAAGACAATCCGGGTGAAGTGGTTAATGTGCGTGAGCAGGTCGTTCCCACAAAATACAATTCGGAATCAACGCTTGAAATTATGGTGACCGAAGAGGGGGCTGACAGCGCTGATTTTGCATTAGAGGGAGATCCTCCGAAGTCATCCTGATAACGCAAGTTCTGCTTGCAGCCAAATTCGTTTGACACCATTTTGACAGCATGCAAGTCGGTGATTTAATTCCGCTTCTACCCTGTATTGGTGGGTACGAATTGGCTATACTCTCGTCATTAGAAGAAACCACTTCGGGTTTATGCCTACTCAAGGCATGAACCCCGCAGTTCAGCATCCTTTCACACTGATCAAGACGGTTTTCTTTCTTCTCATCCCCTCTTCTACGACGAATAATCAATAGTAGGCATCACATGAGCGATAAAATCCGCTGGGGTATTCTGAGCACAGCAAAAATTGGAACACTACAGGTGATTCCTGCGATGCAAAGAGGCCAGTTTTGTGAAGTGACCGCGATGGCATCGCGCAATCTGGAGCGGGCACAACAGGTCGCTACGGAATTAGGCATTCCCCATGCGTATGGTTCGTATGAAGAACTGCTGGCAGATCCGAATATTGATGCAATCTATAACCCCCTGCCCAACCACATGCATGTTCCCTGGTCGATCAAAGCCATCGAAGCCGGGAAACATGTGCTCTGCGAAAAACCTATCGGGTTGTCTGCCACGGAAGGGCAGCAGCTTCTTGACTGTGCCGCCGCACATCCGGATTTGAAGGTGATGGAGGCCTTCATGTTCCGGCATCACCCTCAGTGGCAACTGGCGAAAAATCTGGTGCAGGAAGGCAAGATTGGAACCCTGTGCACGATCCAATCCTTTTTCTCCTACTTTAATGACGACCCACAAAACATCCGCAATCAAAGTGACTTAGGCGGGGGTGGCTTAATGGATATTGGCTGTTATCCAATTTCACTATCGCGGTTTATTTTCGGTGCCGAGCCCCAGCGCGTTTCGGGGATTGCCGAATATGACAAAAGGCTTGGCACAGATCATCTGGCCTCTGCCACTTTGGACTTTGGAAACGGGACGTCGACATTTACCTGCTCAACGCAGCTCAATCCGTATCAGCGTGTCCACATTCATGGAACGACGGGCCGCATCGAAATCGAAATTCCGTTTAATGCACCCATCGATCGTCCCTGCAAGATCTGGCTGCAGACAGGAGATGAGATTGAAGAGATTGAACTGGAGCTCTGTAGTCAGTACACGATTCAGGGAGATCTGATGTCGCAGGCAATTCTCAATAACACCCCCGTCCCCACTCCCCTGAAAGATGCGATTGGGAACATGCAGGTGATCGAGGCAATCGTAGAAAGCAATCGAAGCGGAAACTGGGTCTCTCTTTAAGGAGACCTGGTGTTCCCATTGTTCGGCAGCCTGAGGTCGATGCAGTGAACCGCGCGCAACGCGATCGAATAGGGTTGATCCTCTTATTCGAGTTCCAGTTCTGATCCGTTTATCGCGTTGAAAGAAGGCGACGATTAACGGGGTGCCAGTACCATAATCATATTCCGACCGCTGGCCATTGTAGGAGCCTGCTCTACTTTCGCGATCTCGGTAAGTTGTTCCTGAATGCCTCCCAGGATGGTTCGTCCCAGTTCATGGTGCGCATTTTCACGACCACGGAACATGATATTGAATTTGACCTTGTCTTTCTGCTCCAGAAATTTGCGGGCGCTTTTCAGCTTGAACTCAATATCATGTTTCCCGATTTTCGGACGCATCCGAATTTCTTTGAGCTGGACCTGATGTTGCTTCGTGTTTTTGCTGGTCTTTTTTTTACGCTCATACTTCAGCTTGCCATAGTCCATAATTCGACAGACTGGGGGTTTTGCGTCAGATGCGACTTCAACCAGATCAAGGTTTGCATCCATAGCTAACTTTAAAGCGTCTGCGGTAGGAATCACTCCTAATTGCTCCCCGTCTTGATCAATGACCCGTATCGGAGTAATCCGAATCTGATCATTAAGTCTCTGCGTTGTTTCGATTGTTTGTTTCTCCTTGTAATGGAAAAAAGAAATAGGTTTCATGTCTTGCGTGAAAACAACCTGTCAGCAAGACACACTGGTATTATTATAGTCTCAATGAAAAAAAGAACATCTCAAAATGAGATGTCTCTTGCCTCACGCCAGAATCCAGAAGAGTCATCTAGCTAAACTATACTGCTACTTCTTAAGTTATATCAATCCTGAAAGTGGGGCAAGTAACACTGATACAGTATTTTTAGTGAAAATTTGAGGTTTGACCAGGATTTCAGGACGCCAGGTGGCGACTCTATCCCGGTTCAAGCAGAAATACCGGTGCTTTTCAGAGGGGGCTATTCAGCCTCTTTTAAGGGAAAACGTCGTACTTGATTGGAAAAGTCCCTTATATTTCGGCGTTTTGTTTCGGGAATCGGTACGGGCTCCCAGCGAGGGCCAGAGTTTCGAACTCCTTGAAACGGGTCCTGCCCGCGTGTATCGCTTCTGACCGGAAATTCCAGGGTCTGGTTCTGTCGTGCGGATCTCAAACTGGGGGGGCCATTGGGGCTCAGGACAGGCTGAAAATTTTGTTCTGACCGCTCATTCGCAGGGGGAGAGGCGACCGGAGTCGTCAATTCCGTACCATAAAAGGCGTCCTGTAATTCGGGCCGGAAATTTGGTTCCCGCGCCGGAGCTAAAGGAAGTTGTGATTCAAATCGCTGCACAGGTTCATAACTGTTCTGTGTCCCTTCCAGATTCTGAATCGGATTCTGAGGTTCAGATGGCTCGTTGAAATCGATCGAGCGAATATTTTCTTCAAAGGATTGCACAGAGGCAGATTCGCCAGTCACACCGGGTACCGGAGGGACAAAATTTTCAGGCATTGGTTCCGGAGCTGGTTGTGGCTGGTTATTGGGAGTATCACCGGGAATTAGTAATTGAGGAAAGACTCCCTGATCTAAGTTGCCGGAATAGGACGGCGCTTGAGCCATTGTTCGGATACGGCCCCGCAGACGTTCCCGCTCGGCAGCATCCGTATATGCTTTCTTAGGCCAGCGTCCCTCTTCCAGGTAAATATTGTTGTAAGAGAGCAAAGAGCCTTTTTCGAACTGGACATTTTTGACTGCCAGAGAATATTCGACCAGAGAACGGTAATAGCTGCCATCCGCTTCGGCCTGGCGGCGTTGTGATTCCAGTAGCAGATCCAGCGTCGCATTATCTGATTCAAAAGCCGCCTGCACAGCCGCGACTTCCTGTCTGGCAGCATGACGACGATTAAAGGTCGTTTGCAATACGGAATATGCGCGATCCACATCGGCAATGGCATTACTTAAGCTTTGTACGATGGTTCGTTCCTGTTCATGCAGAATAGCGCGATCGCGGGCCAATTGTAATTCTGCATGACGCATCGCCGCGTGTGCCTGACGTTTCCCCAGGGGTACCGATAATTCCAGTCCCACTTGCCATTCCTGGAAATCGCCATCAAACAGGTTGTTCAGGGCGCCGTCAAAGCGTCCGGTATCATTTCCCTCGGCCAGATAATTGCGACCGAAGCCACGCCAGCGATAGCGGCCAATCAAATCTAATTCCGGCATCAGGAAGTTTTTATTCGCCTGTAGTTCCAGTTCCCGTTTTTTGATTTGCCAGCGTTGGCGGCGGATTTCTGGACGACGATCCAGCGATTCGACCAGGGTTTCTTCCCAGTCAAATTCCACACGTGCCAGTGAAGGTTCATCGGCGGGGCGAATTAAACGACCATCATTGATGGGAATTCCCAACAACATTCGTAAACGACGTTCCGCGACATACACACCATGATTACTTTGGAATGTACCACCCTGGCTGCCATTGTTGGTATGTGTTCCATTCAGCAGCCGACCGCTTAATGCATTTTCGACCTCAGCCTGATAGCGGAAATACTGTTCGCGGGCCTGCGCTTCTTTTTCGGCTTCACCGCCACGCCGCCCGTTTTCATATAACGCTCGAATTCTTCGCCAGGTCTCTAACGCGGAATCGCGGGCCATAATCTTTGCATCCAGATCCCGGTAGCCGTAGTACAGATCCCAGTACGCATTTTCAACATCACTCACCAGATCACGGACTGAGATTTCAAATTCACCCAGACTGATATCCGTATTGATTCGAGCAATGATCACGCCATTGATGACACCAGGCGTATTACTCGGACCTGCCAGTTGATTAAAATCGATGCCGCCACCTCGTAACAGGGGATGACGAAATTCCATTTCGATATTGTTCTGGTACGCATGTGCAAACTGGTTGCCGGGAGAATTGTTCGCGTCGTAATCAATGTAATCACGTAACGTAAATTCGGTCCCGGTCATGGCACGCTTCGTTAATTGCGCTTGAATGACCATTGCATCCTGTCGTAACAGACGTGTTCCCCCGCCGAAGAAGACGTTATTCAGTGCCTTATCATTTTTCTCAAAAAACGTACTTGCAGAGAGTGTCGCATCGTAGGCACTTAAAGCACCTTCCACACCATAGCGGGGGTCGGCTTCCGTAATCGCAGGATCATATTTCGTATGCAGGGCAGCAGGCGTGTTTAAGGAAACTCCGCCAACATCACCCAGAACTTTTGAGTTCTGCAGCGCCAAATTCATGGCCTGCTCGAGTGTCAGCTCCCAATAATCGGGTGTTGCTGAACTGGAAATCATGGCAGGAGCCTGTGTGCCAATCGTATCTCCCTCATCGACTTCATCCACATTAGGGTATTCAATTTCTGTCAGGGCGCGCTGATAGGTTTCTTCGTTTTCCACGAATTCATCTTGCAGCGAATTCTGATCCAGAAAATGGCTGCACCCTGGGCCCAGCATGACGACTGCCGCTAACAGAAGCTTCATCCGGGTTATGAAAGAGTTCATCGATAAACCTTGGTCAGATAGGACCATTGACACAAAAAGGGAGATACTCTCTCAACTCATCGGCATTCGAACACCTCTTCCCAAAGTGAAATTTCGGCACAGTCGGAATATTCCGCATAATCGGATAACCGGTGCTCGCGGCCAGTGCTTCGCAGGCTGCCTTTTCTGCCTATTTGCTTACAGGCTGTTCTGGGTTCGTATTTTCGGGCAGGAATCGATCAGAGAAACTGCGCAACGATTTAAAGTTGTACACTAATTACTTTCGGAAGCCTGATCGCTTTTCGAGACTCAATCCGCGTACAGGTCTCACTCCTGTGATAGGATGCTACACAACTGGATTTCCGCCGGGATGTTGCCCCGGTTGATGCTGGAAACGTCTTTCTGAAACCCTCATTCATTTGAATCACATGTCGACCGATGAATCCTCTTCCATAGAGAATCTCTGGCAGGAAATAGAAGAGCTGGTTTTAGGGCTGGCTCAACTCTCCCGTACCGAGATTACAAGTCAAACCTTTTACACGGAGTTGCTCGCGCGCGCCGTGCGTGGCATGTCTGCTTTAGGGGGGATTTTGTGGGTTCCCGATGCGAGCGGAAATTGGGAGATTCTGCACTCTGTTGGCGTGAACCCGGAAACGAATCCCAAGTCGCCCCTCAGTCCGCAGGAAATCGAACAACATCGCCGATTGCTCAGTGAAGCCTTGCAGGAAAATCGGCCGGTGACGATTCCAGCTCGTTCCGGATTATCTGAAAAACATCAGGGTAAAAATCCGCTGAATGAAAATCTCATCCTGTGCCCGGTCGCCGTTGAAGGTCATCCCGCACCATGTATGGGCATTCTAGAAGTCGTACACCAGCCGCCTCAATCCTTTGCTGCACAGGATGGTTATCTTCGTTTTATCAGCACTTTGTGTGAAATTTCTCAAGACTACTGTCAGCACAAGCAATTACAGAAACTACAGGAACTCGAATCGCTGTGGGAAGAGTTCGAACGCTTTTCGGAACACGTGCATTTACATTTAGATTCACAACAAACCGCATATATCATCGCCAATGAAGGTCGAATATTAGTCAACTGCGATCGGCTTTCGGTCCTGCAACGAACCGGTGCCACTTATCGCCTGATCGCTGCCAGCGGCGTCGACGCGATCGAACGTCGCTCTGAGTCGGTCCAACGTCTGGAAGCATTGGTTGGCTGTATTCAATCGCTGAACCGCCCCTACTGGATCATGGAAGCTGAGAAAAAATATCCGCCACAGATTACCGAGCCTTTACACGCGTATCTCGATCTGGCCTCTTCACGTTCTTTGATGATTTTTCCGCTACAGCAGATTACCGCAGAAGCGTCAGACAAAACACCGGAATCCCGGCAACAGAATCAACCAGATGCGCAGGAACTCACAATCGGTGCGATCGTTGTTGAGCAGTTTCATGAAGTGACGCCGGGTAATACAGTATTGGATCGGGCGCTTGCTGTCTCGCGGCACGGGGGAACCGCCTTGTATAATGCGCTGCAGTTCGAAAGTTTTCCTTTTTTTCCATTTCTGAAACACTGGTCGCATTCGCCACTCCGTAAAAAACAGATGACGTGGCGCAATCTGATTGCCACTGGTCTGATCCTGGCACTGATCTGTATGATTCTGATTTTCACTCCCGCCGACTTTACCATCGAAGGCACCGGCGCACTCCAGCCCGTCGAGCAGCAAAATGTTTTTGCGACGGCGGATGGCATCGTCGATCAGATTCTCGTCCATCAAGGCGAACAGGTTCAAGCC
>TARA_R110002095_G_scaffold90221_1_pt1 | contig 68754 bp, 69 predicted proteins | sample TARA_R110002095 | Tara Oceans TARA_R110002095 (sample SAMEA4397255) | marine metagenome | biome: Polar Biome; feature: [SRF] surface water layer (ENVO:00010504); material: water (ENVO:00002006), including particulate matter (ENVO:01000060) such as... | depth 5 m | reverse complement strand
AAGCTCAACTGACCCGAACATCGGACTGGGATCTGGTATTGCTGGATCTCAATATGCCCGGCGCTTATGGGTTCTCCGGGCTGGTGCTGCTGCGAGGTCAGTATCCCCAGCTGCCTGTTGTGATGATCTCCGCACAGGAAGACGCTGCGGTTGTTGCTCGCTCTCGTGAGTTTGGCGCCAGCGGTTTCATACCCAAATCCAGCTCACTCGAAACGATTCAGCAGGCTGTTCGGGTCGTGCTTGATGGCGACGTCTGGTGGCCTAGCAATATCGAGGATGTGGCGCACGTCAGCCCCGAAGCCAAGGCTGCCAGCGAAGGGCTCGCGAGCCTCACGCCCCAGCAGTTTCGCGTGCTCACCATGGTGTGCGACGGTTTGCTAAACAAGCAGATCGCCTATGAACTCAGTGTTTCCGAGGCGACCATCAAGGCGCATGTGACCGCAATCTTCCGTAAGTTGGGCGTTCGCACCCGAACCCAGGCTGCTCTACTGTTGCAGCAGATGGGCTCGATCCCCAGCAGCTGAAAGCACGTTCTTGCCTGTAGATGCCTCGTTAACCGCGCTGGCTCAGTGTCAGGCAATCGTCGGCAGTACAATCTCATCACTGCGGCGGACGCCTGCCGTCAGCGCTCGGCATTGCTCGATGAATTCGCGCATGGCGGCGGTCTGATATTTCATCGAGTGCCAGATGAAATAGAACTGCCGAGCAAGGTCCAGTTCGGGTGTTTCCAGAGCGACCAGGCTGCCCCGGCGAAATGCATCGCGTAGCGCCAATCTTGAAATGCAGCCGATCCCGAGCCCGGATTCGACGGCTCGTTTAATCGCCTCAGTGTGCTCCAGCTCGAGCCGAATGTTCAATTTGGCCGGATGATGGCGCATGGCATGGTCGAAGGTCAGGCGAGTACCAGAGCCCTGTTCGCGGAGAATCCAGGCTTCGCGCGAGAGTTGATCCAGGCTCACCGCAGTGTGGGCGGCCAACGCATGCTGGGGCGCGCAAAACACCACCAGTTCGTCCTCGACCCAGGGTAATACTTCGATCTCTGGATGCTGGCAGTCGCCCTCAATCAGACCTAAATCAAGTTCATGTTGCGCAACCTGCTGGACAATATGCGCGGTGTTCTGCACGTGGAGTTTCACCCGGCATTCAGGGTGACGCTGCATAAAACTGCCGATGAGCAAGGTGGCGAGGTAGTTGCCGATCGTCAGGGTAGCGCCCACGCTCAGCGAGCCGAATCCCGTTTTGCCAGCGAGCAGATCCTCAATCGCTTTGGCCTGGTCGAGCAAGCCTACTGCCTGCGGCAATAGCTGGTGGCCTAATGCGTTCAGCCACAAACGTTTACCGGCACGATCGAACAGCTGGCAACCCGACTGGCGCTCCAGTTCGGCCAGTGAGGTGCTGGTCGCCGACTGTGAAAGGGCAAGGCTTTCAGCCGCACGGGAAACGCTTTCATGCCGCGCGAACGCGACGAACACCTGTAACTGCCGGAGTGTGAAATGCATATCTATATAACCGATAACATATATCGTTAATATTCGTTTAGCGGATATTAGTCGGCCCGGTAAACTGCCAGCAAATATTGATGCGCCGTTGTGCGCTAGAAGGGGAGCACTACATGAGCAACCTGAACGTTGAGCGAGTCCTCAGTGTGCATCACTGGAACGACACGCTGTTCAGTTTCAAAACCACCCGCAATCCGGGGCTGCGCTTTGAAAATGGTCAGTTCGTGATGATCGGACTCGAAGTAGAAGGGCGACCCCTCATGCGTGCTTACAGCATTGCGAGCCCCAATTATGAAGAGCATCTGGAGTTCTTCAGTATCAAGGTGCCAGATGGTCCGCTGACCTCTCGCCTGCAGCACCTGAAAGAAGGTGATTCGCTAATGGTCAGTCGCAAGCCGACTGGCACGTTGGTGCTGGACGACCTGTTGCCGGCCAAGCATCTTTATCTTCTGAGTACGGGAACCGGTCTGGCGCCTTTCATGAGCGTGATCCAGGATCCGGAAACCTATGAGCGTTTCGAGAAAGTCATCCTGGTGCATGGTGTTCGTTACGCAAACGAAGTTGCCTACCGTGAGTTCATAACCGAGCACCTGCCGCAGAACGAATTCTTCGGCGAGGCCCTGAAAGAGAAGCTGATCTATTACCCCACCGTCACGCGCGAGGTGTTCGAGAATCAAGGGCGTCTGACCGACTTGATGCGCAGCGGCAAGCTGTTTGCGGATATCGGCCTGCCGCCGATCAACCCGGAAGACGACCGTGCGATGATCTGCGGTAGCCCTAGTATGCTGGCCGAAACAAGCGAAGTGCTCGACAGCTTTGGTCTGAAGGCATCGCCGCGGATGGGCGATCCTGGGCACTACCTGATCGAGCGAGCATTCGTCGAGAAGTGATTGGACGTTGAGTCCAACGACCGGCTGAGCGTCACGTCAGCCGGTTTTTTTTGGCTGGCTCTTTAGAAGTAAGTGGCACAGCATTTCTTGTACTTCTGACCGCTCCCGCACGGGCACGGGTCATTGCGACCGGCCTTCAGCGGGACAGTGGGGTCAATGAAGTACCAGCGTCCATTGTGCTGCACGAACGCTGAGCGCTCATGTTGAGCGTGCTCTCCGGCTCCGTCGTGCCATCGTGCAGTAAAACTGACCAGCGCATGTTCTGGCTGTCCGCCGAGCACTTGGCTTTGCTCAACGTCCAGTCCCAGCCAGGTGCTGTTGGCGCTCCACTCCTTCATGGACTGCAGATCCAGAGCTTGTTGCTGTGCCTGCAGCGTGGTGGCCTGCAGGTAAGCGATAGCCCCGACAACGTAGGCGCTATACCGCGAGCGCATCAGTTGTTCAGCGCTAGGCGCTGGTAGACCTTGATGATAACGGCCGCAACATTCGCCGTAGGGGTCGCCGGTGCCGCAAGGGCAATTTGCGTCTGTCGGTTGATCATCAGACATCGTCAATCACCACCAATATTTGCCGAACATTTGCGGATTGGCCCAGTATTTTGCATTGAGCCAGTCTGGAACCTGCTTGTAATCCAGTAGGTCGTAGGTGAAGAGGGTCACCGTTTGGCCGCCTCGTTCGAAGCGTCCGCTGAGCTGTAAGGCCAGCGAGTAAAAATCGGTTGCCTGCCAGTCCGACGCATTCAGATCGACCAAAACCGCCATGCGGCTGGTGTTGAGATTGCGAATGCCGCCGAGCAACTGCAGGCCGTCGCGCTTCGGAAGGTGTTCCAGGCAGTCAGCGACCAGGGCGAGATCGTAGCGGCGGGCCGCGAGGTCTGCAGGCAGTGGGCCGGTCAGTGCGCGATCGATCTGGCAATGGTTATGGCTGTGGCTAAATGCGTCGATAGCGGGCAGTTCGCTATGACCGACATACAGCAATCGGGCCGGACGGTGTTGTTCCAACAGGGCGGCCAAAGCTTGCTGCGGCGTCTGCGATGAGCGGGATGCGGTCAAGCCGGGATTCCTCGATATCAGGCGTAGCGGAATGCAGAGATTGCAGTCCGCTCGGTCTGTCAAAGTATAAAGACTAGCGCGCTGGCGCCTGCCGTCCTAGTCTCGATATAACTGGAGCTGCTTATGCTATGGCGCATAAAGCTCTGGCCGATCCCACATTAGGAGGCTTTAACGATGAGTAGCTTACGGACAGCAGTACCCGTGATTGTGATGACCACCTTTCTGGCCGGCTGCGCAGGGGTGCAGAAACAAGATTGGCCCAGCTGCGCGGCTGTTGGCGGCGTAACCGGCGCCGCGTTGGGCGCGATAGAAAGCAGCACCTACACAGGTTATGGCGCATTGATTGGTGGCGGCATGGCTGCAGCCTACTGCTGGGCCAATGGCACCGAGCAGGAGACTGTCGCCGTGGTTGAAACGGTTGAGCCTGCACCGATGGCTGAGCCGGAGCCCGAGCCTGTGATGGAGGCTGTACGGGTTGAGCTGGACGTAAAATTCGACTTCGACAAAGCCACCATCCGTCAGGACGCATACGATGACATCGAAGTGCTTGCTGACTTCATGAAGCAGTACGACCAGACCTCGACGACTGTAGAGGGTCACACCGATTCCATCGGTACTGACGCTTATAACCAGCGTCTGTCCATGCAGCGTGCCGAGTCCGTTCGCGATGCACTGGTCAATCGCTACGGTGTTGAAGCCAACCGTCTTGAAGCGGTGGGCTATGGTGAGTCGCGTCCGGTCGCTGATAACTCGACCGAGCTGGGCCGTGCCATCAACCGTCGCGTTGAGGCGTCGGTCGAAGCGCGTCCGTAACGCAGGCTCTGTAAAAAAACCGGGTTGTATGACCCGGTTTTCTTGTTTCAATTGGCCGCCTCAGAACAAGGGGCGCGCGCTTGCCAGCGCGACCACAGCCAGACCCAGCAGTAGATTAATGCCGACAAGCTTGCGGATCTGGCCCAATGCAGCGCCACCTTCCGGCCAGTTCTGCGCGGTGATCGCGCGCTTGAGTTGGGGCAGCTGCAGCAGCTGTATGCGCAAGAACAGGGCGAGCATCACCAGGAACATCCCGGCCATGATGTGGACGTAGCGAGGCGCAGCCTCCAGCCCGTCGAAGCGCATGTGCCACATACCGATACCACTTATCGGAAGCACCAGCACCGTAACCCAGACCCATCGAAAGAAGCGGCGAAACACTTCGGCCCAAAGCTTCAGCCGTTCCGGTGCCTGTAGTGCGGAAACAGCCGCTGGGCGCAGGACCATCCAGGCGAAGAACATGCCTCCCACCCAGATCACAGCGGCCAGTACATGTAGTGAATAGAGCGCGGCGAATGCGGTCATGGGAAATCTCCGGTGGCGGTCGAGGAAACGCGCGTTATCATAGCCACCCTCCAGAAATACTGAAAATATATACAGCATCCGCGCCCATGCTCAGCACTGAACTCAAGTCCCAGATCCAGGGCGCCTACTCCCAGTTTCTCGAAGCTAAGGGCCTCAAGCCCCGTTATGGCCAGCGTCTGATGATCGCCGAAGTGGCGAAAGTGCTCGGCGCGATCAAGGCCGACGATGAGGGGCGGCGCGATGGGGAACCCGCCATCGTCGCGGTCGAGGCTGGCACTGGCACCGGCAAGACTGTCGCCTATAGCCTGGCTGCCATTCCGACGGCCAAAGCGGCGGGCAAGCGCTTGGTGATCGCAACGGCTACGATCGCGTTGCAAGAACAGATTGTGCACAAGGATCTGCCGGATCTGATGCGCAACAGCGGCCTGAGCTTTTCCTTTGCTCTGGCCAAGGGACGCGGTCGTTATCTTTGCCTGTCCAAACTCGACGCACTGCTGCAGGAAGGGCAGGCGCAGAGCGCAACCGCTCAATTGTTCGAAGAAGAGGGCTTTCGCATCGATGTGGACGAGCGGAGCGAAAAGCTCTTCGGAAGCATGATCGAGAAGCTCGCAGGCAATCGCTGGGATGGTGATCGCGACAGTTGGCCTGAAGAGTTGGCTGATCCCGACTGGGCGCGCCTGACCACGGATCACAGTCAATGCACTGGGCGCCACTGCCCCAACTTTCAGCAGTGCGCCTTCTACAAAGCGCGCGAAGGCATGACCAAGGTTGACGTCATCGTCACCAATCATGACATGGTGCTCGCAGACCTCGCGTTGGGTGGTGGGGCGGTGCTGCCCGATCCGCGCGACACACTCTATGTCTTTGACGAAGGCCATCATCTGCCGGATAAGGCGATCGGGCATTTCGCTCATTTCACCCGCCTGCGTTCTACCGCCGAGTGGCTTGCCCAGGTCGAAAAGAACCTGACCAAGCTGCTCGCCCAGCATCCGCTGCCGGGCGATCTCGGCCGGCTGATCGAGGCGGTTCCTGAAATCGCCCGAGACCTTCGCAGTCAACAGCAATTCATGTTCAGTGCCTGCGAACAGCTGGCTGACTTCCGAGCCGGGGAAGACATGGAGGGCCGCGAGCGGCCTCGTCATCGGTTCGTGGGTGGTGTGGTTCCGGAGCATCTGATCGAGCTGGGTATCGAGCTGAAAAAGGGCTTCGCCAAGCTGAACGATCTGTTCACCCGGCTGACCGAGTTGCTCAAAGAGGCGATGGATGGCGAAACGGGTGTGGGCATCGCCAGCCATCAAGCCGAGGAGTGGTATCCATTATTCGGCAGTCTGCTCACTCGGGCCCAGGGCAACTGGGAGCTGTGGACAGCCTTCACGGTCGACGATCCAGAAGACAGCCCACCCATGGCGCGCTGGCTGACACTGGCCGATGGTGGCGCTCTGTTCGATATTGAAGTCAACGCCAGTCCGATCCTGGCGGCCGAGACGTTGCGCCGCAATCTGTGGAACGTCTGCTACGGCGCGCTGGTAACTTCGGCCACGCTCACCGCACTGAACAGTTTCGATCGCTACCGCATGCGTGCCGGGTTGCCACGTTGTGCTGTTACGGCGGTGGTGCCGAGCCCGTTCCATCATGCCGACGCTGGCGTACTGAGAGTGCCCGATCTCAAGGCCGACCCGCGGGATGCCGCTGCACACACGGCGGCGATCGTGCGGGATCTGCCGCAGCTGGTGGAAGCTTCACGCGGTACGCTGGTACTTTTTTCGTCGCGCAAACAGATGCAGGACGTTTTCGACGGGCTGGAGCGGGACTGGCGACGGCGGGTACTCATTCAGGGCAATCTGTCCAAGCAGGAGACGCTTAACAAGCACAAAGCGCGCGTGGACGATGGCGAGAAGAGCGTGCTCTTCGGGCTCGCCAGCTTTGCAGAGGGCGTCGACCTCCCTGGTGCGTATTGCGAACACGTGGTGATTGCCAAGATTCCGTTTGCAGTACCCGATGACCCGGTCGAAGCAGCGTTGGCGGAGTGGATCGAAGCGCGAGGCGGTAATCCCTTCATGGAAATCGCCGTACCTGATGCCTCCTTGCGCCTCGTACAGGCCTGCGGAAGGCTGCTACGTACTGAGGAGGACCGCGGCACGATCACGCTGCTGGATCGCCGGGTCGTCACGCAGCGCTACGGAAAGGCCATCCTCAATGCGTTGCCGCCGTTCCGCCGCGAGATCGGTTAGTGGCATGTTGGCCTAGCGAGCAACATGCGCCGTTATTCAAGTGAATGATTGTCTCTTCAGCGAACTCGAATTTGTTTGCCAGATTCGGTGTGACTGGAACAATGCGCTGAATCCATCAGCCTGGTAAGGAGCACAAACGTGCAGATTCAGGGGTATATCGACCTTCGTTTCGAAGCGGTCAGGGACGCATTCAGCGAGCTTTTCGTGCGGACCCAGCAGCGTGGCGCCGCGGTTTGTGTGAAGGTTGGTGGCGAAACCGTCGTCGATCTGTGGGCTGGCGTTGCAGATAATGCCGGTGAACAGGCTTGGCAGAGCGACACCCTGGTCAATCTGTTTTCTTGCACCAAGACGTTCACCGCGGTGGCTGCCCTGCAGTTAGTCGCGGAGGGCAAGCTGCAGCTGGATGAGCCGGTTGCCCGTGTGTGGCCGGAATTTGGTGTCAACGGCAAACAGGACATCACGCTACGGCAACTGCTCAGCCACCAGGCTGGGTTGCCGGCAGTTCGCCAGCCACTACCGCCCGAAGCTCTGTACGACTGGGAAACGATGGCTGCGGCGCTCGCAGCCGAGACACCCTGGTGGACGCCCGGCGAAGGGCACGGCTACGCCGCAATCACCTATGGTTGGTTGCTAGGCGAACTGATTCGCCGCGCCGACGGCCGTGAGCCGGGTGAAGCGATAGTGGCGCGTACCGCTCGGCCTTTGGGACTCGATTTCCATATCGGTCTGGCCGATAGCGAGTTTGATCGAGTCGGCTATCTGACACGGGAGAAAAACAACCTTGGCGATGCGGCAGCCCAACGGGTAATCAAAGCCCTGATGTGCGATCCGCAATCGCTCACGGCTCTCGCCTTTACCAATCCACCGTCGATCATGAACAGCGCGAATAAGCCGGAGTGGCGTCGAATGGCACAGCCGGCTGCCAACGGGCATGGTAATGCGCGATCATTAGCAGGCTTTTATGACGGCCTGTTGCGTGGGGAGCTGCTTGATTACCAGCTGCTGGACGAGATGACGCGAGAACACTGCATCGGTGAGGACCGCACGCTGCTCACCCGGACTCGTTTCGCGCTAGGCTGCTGGCTAGACCAGCCGGACGTTGAGAACGCCACCTTCGGAATGGGGCCGGGCGCCTTCGGCCACCCGGGGGCCGGCGGTTGCATCGGTTTCGCCGATCCTCAGCGCGAAGTGGCCTTCGGCTTTGTCACCAACACGATGGGGCCTTACGTGCTGATGGATCCACGCGCGCAATCTCTGGCACGTGTAGTCAAGGCATGTATCGGTTGAACCACTCGTCTGTTTGGCTGGGTGAGACTTTGCAGAACAAGGACCTGCGTCCACAATTTGAGTCAAATCCTTGCTTAAGCTGCGTGCTCAACCCACGCAGTTTGTTTTCGCAACCCTCTTCCACGGAAATTGGCTCATGAACCTGCTGAAAAGCGCCTCTCTTGTACTCTGTATGGTCATTGCCGGCTGCAGCTCCAACGACGACAAGCCGGTGGAAGTGGTTGCTGCGCCGAGTCCTGTGATTGACGCTGCCTGGTTGGATGGGTACGAGCCGCGCCTTCGCGATGCGTTGAAGGACAGTCATTTCGAGCTTGAGCGCCGTGAGGGCGTATTAGTGGTCACCGCACCCGTCGATGGCTCCTTCAACCCGGACCGCCCCGGCATGCTGCTGCCTGTAACGCTTGGTCCGCTCAGTCGGGTGGCGAAATTGGTGGAAGGCGACGAGAAGACCGCCGTGGTTGTGGTTGGCCATGCTGACAGTACGGGACCGACCGATCTCAATCGCGACATCAGCCGCCAGCGTGCCGGAGCCATAGCGGCAATTTTCCGGCTGAGTGGCTTGAAACACGACCGGCTGCGCATTCGTGGGCTGGGTTCAGATATGCCGCGTGCTTCAAACGAGCACGAAGAAGGCCGTGCTCTGAACAGGCGTGTCGAGATGGTCTTGGCTCCTCAGCCAACCTTGCTGGCACTGATTACCCAGTACAGCGAGGCGCCTGCCAAGCCGACCCAAGTCGCTGCCGCAGAAGTCAGCAAAGCCAAATAACCCGGTGCTCTGTCATCGACCCGCTGCCCGTTCGGCCTACTTTTGCGTTGAATCAAGCGGGGTAACGCATAGAGCCGGTAAGCTTTGGCTTCAACTGTCTTCCAGGAAACCAGCGATGACCCAATCCTTGGCCGATATGCGCCGCGATTACACGCGTGACGGACTCAGTGAAGTGAACGCGCCGGAAGAGCCGTTCGAACTCTTTCGGCAGTGGTTTCAGGATGCGGTGCAAACGGAGCAGCCGCCAGTCGAACCGAATGCCATGACCTTGGCGACGGTAGACGCCGAGGGTCGCCCCCATTGCCGAGTGCTTCTGCTCAAAGCATTGGATGAACGTGGCTTCACCTTTTTCAGCAACTATGACAGTGCCAAGGCCGAGCAGCTGGAAGCATGTCCGTTCGCTGCGATGACCTTCTTCTGGCCCAGCCTGGAGCGTCAGGTACGTATCGAGGGGCGGGTCGAGAAGGTCAGCGCGGCCGAGTCGGATGCTTACTATCAGGTGCGTCCGCTGGGTAGCCGCCTTGGCGCTTGGGCTTCACCCCAAAGCCATGTGATTCGCGATCGTGCCGAGCTTGAACGGCTTCTCGCCGAGACGGAGCAGCGCTTTCTGGACCAGGCCCCGCATTGCCCTCCTCATTGGGGCGGTTATCGTTTGCTGCCGGAGCGAATGGAGTTCTGGCAGGGACGTCCCAGCCGTCTGCATGACCGGCTCAACTATCGACGCCTGGCCAGCAACTGGCAGCGCGAGCGTCTGGCGCCCTGAGCCGAGGGCTCAGCTTTTGATCAGAGGCCGGTTGCGGCCTCTTTTTCATGTCAGCGCTCGTTGTAGAGCGCTAATTCGCTTTCCAGCCATGCTTGCAAGTCCTTACGTTTGACGCGCGCATCTTTCGCAGCTGAAAGGCGCTGCAAGACCCACGCTCGCTTCTGTGGGTCATCTCCTGCCAACGAAAGCGCCAGGTCCCGTTCCGCCCAGCGTCTGAATCGGATGAACAGCCAGGCATGGAAAACCAGCCCGGCCAGCGTAACGATGGTGATAATGAAGTAGTCCATGGATAGTCTCGAGTACAGCTTGAGCGAGCGCCCTGCATGCGGGACGGGATCGCCTCGGGTAAAGTACGGTCCTAGTTGAATGAATGCTGAGTCAGGTCGAGGCGGTTGCCAAGTGTTTCTTCGCCGCACCGACTGACCACGGTCGGGTTCAACCTCGTTTCCCAGGAGAGTACCTATGCGCCACTCTATCGTTGTTGCTTCGTTCACCGTCGTGGCGCTTGCCGTCGGCGGTTGTACTTCCAACCTTACCGGGGATAGCTATTCCCGCGACGAGGCGCGGACCGTCCAGACGGTACGTTATGGCACGATCGAGTCATTGCGCCCGGTCAAGCTCGAAGGGACCAAGACCCCGATCGGTACCGGCGCAGGCGCTGTGGTCGGTGGTATTGCTGGTAGCGGGGTTGGCGGCGGTCGGGGCAGTGCCGTGGCGGCGGTGATCGGCGCACTGGCCGGCGGTATGCTCGGTTCAGCAGCGGAGGAGGGCATCACACGGGCTCAAGGCGTTGAAATCACGGTGCGTGAGGATGACGGCAACATGCGCGCCTATGTTCAGGAAGTCGAGCCCAATCAGGTGTTTCGTGTCGGTCAGCGCGTACGAATCATGACGGTCAATGGCACCAGCCGTATCGCACCCTGATACCGTTCGTGTCGGCCGGGGGAGCGTTAGCAACGGGCTGTCGCGGACGCCAGTCAGATGCTATGAATCGCAGGCGACTTTTCTAAGCGGGTTGGGAGACAGGGCGCAGCCTGAATGCCGGCTGATACGGTGTTCAGGCTGCGCTTTTTGTTTTTCGAAATACTTGAATCCATGACGTTGCTACGGTCGGTATGGATAATCGGCGCACACCGCCATGCCCCTTCGGGCTGCGAAAGGGCCGACCAAGGGATATAACTGCCGTGCGCACGCACGGCTTAAGGGGTTTTACTCATGGCGCTTGCGCTGATCATCGCGTTGCCATTCCTGGGCATATGCCTGCCGTTGCTGCTTGAGCGGTTTGGGCGATCTGCCTGTGCATTCGGTGCCGGTCTGGCCCCATTGCTGGCGTTGGCATTGCTGTTGTCCAAGCGTGCCGCCGTGTTTGGCGGCGAGACGGAAGTCCAGACCCTGCCCTGGCTTCCCGAACTGGGGTTGAATCTCAGTTTGAGGTTGGACGGTCTGGGATTTCTCTTTGCGCTGTTGATTCTCGGCATCGGCCTGCTCGTCATCCTTTATGCACGCTATTACCTGTCGAAGAGCGAGCCGATGGGGCGCTTTTTCGGCTTCTTTCTATTGTTCATGGGCGCCATGCTCGGTGTGGTGCTAGCTGAAAACCTTCTGTTGATGTTGATGTTCTGGGAGCTGACCAGCCTTTCGTCGTTCCTGTTGATTGGTTTTTGGAATCACCGCTCCGATGCACGCCAGGGCGCGCGCATGGCCCTCGCAATTACAGGAGGCGGCGGGCTAGCGCTGTTGGCGGGTATTTTGCTGATCGGGCATATCGTCGGCAGCTACGAGCTAAGCACTGTCTTGGCGTCGGGTGATTTGATCCGCGCCAGCGGCTTGTATCCGCTGACCTTGATTCTGATTCTGCTCGGTGTATTTACCAAATCGGCGCAGTTTCCGTTTCACTTCTGGTTGCCACAGGCGATGGCGGCGCCCACCCCTGTATCGGCATTTCTGCACTCCGCGACCATGGTCAAGGCTGGCGTGTTTCTGTTGGCGCGGATGTACCCGGCCCTTTCCGATTCGGAATGGTGGTTTTATCTGGTCAGTTTGACGGGCTTGGCGACGTTGCTGATCGGCGCGGTCATGGCGCTCTTCCAGCACGACCTGAAAGGGTTGCTGGCGTATTCGACCATCAGTCACCTGGGACTGATCACTTTGCTGTTCGGTCTCGACTCACGCCTCGGGCCGGTGGCTGCGATCTTCCATATCATCAATCACGCAACGTTCAAGGCTTCGTTGTTCATGGCCGCGGGGATCATTGACCACGAGACCGGAACTCGCGATATGCGGCGAATCAACGGCATGTTGAAGTACATGCCGCATACGGCGGCGCTGGCAATTGTGGCGTCGCTGGCGATGGCCGGCGTGCCGCTGCTAAATGGCTTTCTCAGCAAGGAGATGTTCTTTGCCGAGACGCTCGACCAGCATCTGTTGGGTAGCTTTTACTGGACAATCCCGGCTCTGGCGACGCTGGCGAGCGCCTTTTCAGTCGCTTACTCGCTGCGCTTCGTGCATGACGTGTTTTTCAACGGCGAACCGATCGACCTGCCCAAATATCCGCCGCATGAGCCGGCGCGGTACATGAAGATTCCCGTTGAGATCCTCGTGTTGCTTTGCCTGCTGGTGGGTACCTTGCCGGCCTACACTGTCGCACCTTTGTTGGCTGCGGCTGTTGCCGGCAGCCTGGGCGGTGACGTTCCTGACTACAGCCTGGCCATATGGCATGGCTTCAACCTTCCCTTGGCGATGAGTTTCGTAGCGCTGGGCGGTGGCCTGTTGATCTACTCGATGCGCAAGTGGGCGTTTCGCTGGTATGAAGGGCTGCCGCGTGTCGATTCGCTGCAGGTCTTTGCTCAGGTGGTCAGCGGCATAGCTGCAACGGCGCGCTGGGTGACCGAGCGCATGGAGAACGGATCGTTGCAGCGGTATCTGGTGCTGATGCTGGTCAGCTCGCTGCTGGTAGTTGTGTATGCCTTGACCCCCCTACAAGCGCTGCGCGGCACTGTACCGCTGACGCCGCTGGACGGCATCACCGTTGTCGGGATGCTGTTGCTCGCCCTGGCGTCGGTAATGACGGTGATCTTTCACCGCAGACGTCTCATGGCGCTGATGGTGCTCAGTGTGGTGGGGTTGTTGGTCGCCCTGGTGTTCGCCCGCTACTCGGCACCGGATCTGGCCTTGACTCAGATTTCAGTTGAGGTAGTGACTATCATCCTGCTGATCCTGGCCTTGTTTTTCATGCCTGACCGTACGCCGGTCGAGTCGAGTAGTCTGCGCAGTTTCCGCGATCTGATCATTGCGTCGGCCTTTGGCACCATGGTGGCCTTGCTTGCCTATGCGGTCTTGAGTCGGCCGTATGACAGCATTGCCTCGTTCTTTCTCGAGAACAGCGTATCCGGAGGCGGTGGAACCAACGTGGTCAACGTCATCCTGGTCGACTTCCGTGGCTTCGATACTCTGGGCGAGATCGCCGTGTTGGCAATTGCCGCAGTAGGGATCTATGGCCTGCTTCATGGCTTGCATCTGCCTCACCCGGTCAGGGATTACGGCGGCCGGCTATGGTCCACCGACAGGCACCCGATGGTCCTCGACACGCTGTCGCGCGTGCTGTTGCCGATGGCGCTGTTGGTGTCGGTATTCATCTTTTTGCGCGGCCATAATCTCCCTGGGGGTGGCTTCATCGCTGGGCTCATTACAGCAGTCGCCCTGATTCTGCAGTACATCTCTCATGGTGTGGTCTGGGCGCAGCAGCGTCAGCCGTTCAGCTATCACGGCGTGGCCGGGCTTGGTGTGCTGATTGCCGGTCTGACCGGGCTCGGCAGTTGGTTGTTCGGTCGGCCCTTCCTGACCTCGGCCTTCGGCCATTTTCATCTTCCGTTGATTGGCGACTTTGAGCTGGCAACCGCGATGCTGTTCGATCTCGGTGTGTATTTGGCTGTTGTAGGGGCAACGCTGCTGATTCTTTCCAACCTCGGTCATGTCAGTCAGGACGAGTCGTGCAAGGAGGTGGTTTGATGGAAATCGTCTATGCGGTCACGTTGGGCGTGATGATGACAAGTGGCGTGTATTTGCTGCTACGTGCACGGATATTTCCGGTGGTCATGGGGCTGACCTTGATTTCATATGCAGTGAATCTCTTCATATTCGCCATGGGGCGTCTTTCGACAGGGGTTCCGGCAATCATCGGGGCGAGCGCCGAGTACGGTGATCCCTTGCCGCAAGCCTTGGTATTGACTGCAATCGTCATAGGCTTCGCCATGACCGCATTCGTTGTGGTACTGGCCCTTCGCGGTCTGGGCGAGCTGCGTACCGATCATGTTGATGGTCGGGAGCCGGGCAAATGAATCATGCGTTGATCATGCCGATCCTGCTGCCCCTGTTGGTCGGGTGCAGTTTGCTGTTGATTCATCGCCGTGGCGCATCGCTTAAGCGTTTGCTATCAGTAACCGCCACCTGGCTGCTGGTGCCGCTGGCCTTGTGGCTGGCCTGGCAGGCAAATGCTGGCGAGCTGTCCGTGTATCGTCTCGGTGACTGGCAGCCGCCGTTCGGCATCATGCTGTTGCTGGATCGGCTGAGTGCCTTGATGTTGCTGGTGACCGCGGTGCTTGCTGGCTTTTCGGTGCTTTATGCCGCGCGTGGAGATGACGAGCGCGGCCCGAACTTCCATGCGTTGTTTCAGTTCCAGCTGGCAGGCATCAACGGCGCTTTTCTGACTGGTGATCTGTTTAATCTCTTCGTGTTCTTCGAGATCCTGTTGATCTCGTCCTACGCGCTGTTGCTTCATGGCCACGGCGCGAAGCGCGTGCAGGCGGGCATCCACTACGTTGTGCTGAACCTGCTGGGTTCATCGCTGTTTCTGATCGGCGTCAGCATGCTTTATGGCCTGACCGGAACCTTGAACATGGCCGACTTGGCGGGGCGGGTGAGTGCGGCCGACCCGGCCGACGCGCCGCTTCTCGCTGCGGCGGGCTACTTGTTGCTAGTGGTTTTCGCACTGAAGGGCGCGATTCTGCCGCTGTATTTCTGGCTACCACGAGCCTACGCCGCGGCGACTGCGCCAGTGGCGGCGTTGTTCGCGATCATGACCAAGCTTGGGCTCTACGCCATCGTGCGAGTCTTCACACTGATTTTCGGCAGCGAAGCGGGTGTGCTGAGCAACATGGTCCTCGACTGGTTGTGGCCACTAGCGATGCTCACGCTGATCGGCGGCGTACTGGGTGCGCTGGCGGCCCGCAACCTGCAGGTCCTGCTGTCCTATCTGGTGGTGGTTTCGGTGGGCACCCTGCTGGCCGGCATCGCGCTGGGGTCGGAGGTGGGCCTCAGTGCTGCCCTGTATTACTTGGTGCACAGCACTCTGGTTTCCGGGGGCTTGTTCCTGCTCGCTGACCTCATTGCTCGCCAGCGCGGCGATATGGCCTCAGAGCTGCTTTCGGCACCAGCGCTCAAGCAGCCATTGATGCTGGGGGCATTGTTTTTTGCCGGTGCGATTTCGATCGCCGGGCTCCCGCCTTTTTCAGGATTCATCGGCAAGGTGATGCTGCTGCAGGCTGTGCCTGCTGGGGTCGACGCCCTGCTGCTGTGGCCTGTGGTGCTGGTGGGCGGGTTAGGGATGGTCATCGCGCTAAGCCGAGCCGGCAGTATGGTCTTCTGGCGGCCAAGTGAGGCGGTCAGCGTCGGGCGACCTGCGGATCGAGTGCGCGTGGTGGCCAGTTTCGGATTGCTGTTGGGAAGCGTGTTGTTGGTCGTGGTGGCGCAGCCGATTCAGGCCTATATGCAAGCGACGGCAGCGCAGCTGTTCGATCTGGGGCCTTATATGCAAATCATTCGGGGAGGTGAGGCATGAAGTCCCGCCTGCTTCCCAATCCCGCGCTAACCTTGCTGCTGGCGCTGCTCTGGTTGCTTCTCAGTAATGCGCTAAGCGTGGGGCATCTGGTGCTTGGACTGGTTCTGGGTTGGGCGATTCCTTTGTTGGTGCAGGGGTTTCTGGTCGATCTGCCGAAGGTCCGCCGCCCGTTGAAGCTTTGCCTGTTCCTGTTAAAGGTCTGTTACGACATCGTCGTGGCCAACGTCAGCGTGGCCAAGCTGGTGCTCAGTTCTCGGGACCGGCTGCGGCCTGCCTTCGTCGAAGTGCCGATGGCGATCGAGCATCCGTTCGTTCTCGCTGTGCTGACCAGCATCATCTCGCTGACCCCAGGGACGGTATCGGCTGCTTTGCGGCCCGGCCACAAGATGCTGTTGATCCACGCGCTGGATGCGCCCGACACGGAAGCGCTGGTGGCCGAGGTGAAAAACCGGTACGAAACACCGCTGCTGGAGATTTTCGAATGCTCACGTACGTAATTCCGCTGTGCATGGCGATCATTGGAATCGCAGCGATCCTGAATGTGGTGCGGCTGGTCCAGGGGCCCGACATGCCTGATCGGGTGTTGGCGCTCGACACCCTGTACATCAATGCGTTGGCCTTGATCGTCTTGTTTGGCATCTGGCTCACGTCCGACCTGTTCTTCGAGGCTGCTCTGCTCATCGCGGTGATGGGCTTCGTCAGTACCGTGGCAGTGGGGAAACACCTGTTGCACGGTGAGATCATCGACTGAGGAGGCTGCATGCCATTCTGGATAGAGCTGCTGGTAAGCGCATTTCTAATAGTGGGAAGCGTGTTTGCCCTGGTAGGCGCGATCGGTTTGTATCGTCTTCCTGATTTCTTTACGCGTTTGCATGGCCCAACCAAGGCGACCACGCTTGGAGTCGGTGGGATCGTCATCGCTTCGATGATCTTCTTCAGTAATCAGGGCAACGGCCTCAGCGTCCATGAGGTGCTGATCACCCTGTTTCTGTTTTTGACCGCACCAGTCAGCGCGCATGTGCTGGCGAAGGCAGCCATGCAGCAGAGGCTGCCCTACACAGAGAAAACCCGAGGCAAGCCCTGGGATTGACTCAGGCCCCGGCGATATTCGCTACCGCCTCGTCGCAGAGGCAGGATGCCGTTGCTGATTAGATGACGATGCTGCTAGGTGAGGGCTGATGCTCGTTGTCCTGGGTCAACTGCTTGATCATTGCCTGCTGCAAGCGAGTGCATAGCTGCGGGTCTGACAAAGGCTGGTTGTCTGCATTGGTGACGAAGAAAACGTCCTCTACACGCTCGCCCAGCGTGGCGATCTTGGCATTCTGTACCGAGAGATCAAAGTCCAGAAACAGTTGGCCGATGCGCGCCAGTAGCCCGGGGCGGTCTGGTGCAACGACCTCGATGATCGTTTGCGGGCGCTGCATGTCGTTGTGAATGGTGACCTGCGGCGGGAACGCGAAATGCTTGAGCTGTCGCGGTACGCGTTTCTGAATGATGGTCAGATAATCAGCCGGGTTCCGCAGCGCGGTGATCAGCCCTTGTCGAATTTCTTCTGTGCGCTCGGGGTCGTTGCCGATGGGTGAACCGTCGGCGTCCAGCACGATGTAGGTGTCCAGCGTGAACTGGCTGCTCGAGGTAATGATTCGGGCGTCGTGAATGTTCAGGTTCAGCTGGTCCATGGCCGCGACGGTCACGGCGAAGAAGTCATGCTGATCTGGCGCATAGATAAAGATCTGAGTGCCACCTTCGAATTCACGCTGGGTGGTTTCCTTGATCAGGACCAGCGGACCGCCGTCGCTCGGGTGCTCGATGATGGCTTCGGTGTGCCAGGCCACATCGACCGAGCTGTGACGCATGAAATAGTCATCGCCCAGCTGCGACCATAGTTGTTCAGCATCATCTGGATCGGTTCCGTTGCGCACCAGGCTGTCGAGTGCGGCTCGCTGGGTCTGGCGAATCTGCTCCTCACGCCCAAGTGGGTTTTCCAGGCCACGCTTGAGGGCGCGTTTGGTTTCGGTGTACAGCTGGCGCAGCAGACTTGCCCGCCAGGAATTCCAGAGTGTCGGGTTGGTTGCATTGATGTCTGCAACAGTCAGCACATACAGGTAATCGAGGTGGGTTTCGTCACCTACCTGCTGGGCAAAGTCGTTGATTACCTGAGGATCCGACAGGTCCTTGCGCTGGGCGGTCGTTGACATCACAAGATGGTTCTCGACCAGCCATACCACCAGGCGCGTGTCCCATGCAGGCAGCTTGTGGCGTACACAGAATTCCTGCGCATCCACTGCGCCCAGCTCCGAATGGTCGCCGCCACGGCCCTTGGCGATATCGTGATAGAGCCCGGCGATGTAGATGAGCTCCGGTTTGGGTAGCCGTTCCACCAATTTGCTGGCCAGTGGATACTTTTCGGCGACTCCGGGTTTGCTCAGTTTGCGCAGGTACTTGATGACGTTGAGCGTATGGGCATCGACCGTGTAGATATGAAAGAGGTCATGCTGCATCTGCCCGACGATATGGCCGAACTCGGGCAAATACCGCCCGAGAATGCCGTAGCGATTCATGCGCCGCAGATTGCGGTGGATGCCTTCCTTGCATTTGAACAGCTCGATGAACAGGCTGGTGTTGCGGATGTCGCTGCGAAACTCGTCGTCGATCAGATGCCGGTGGTCCCTGAGTAGGCGGATGGTCTCCGCTCGTACACCCTGAATGTCGGGATGTTGGGCCAGCAGTACGAAGATCTCCAGTATCGCGAAGGGCCTGCGCTTGAACACTGAATCATCGGCTACTTCCAGATAGCCGTCGCGCACCAGGAAGCGGCTGTTGAGCGGCACCGCATCGCCGCTGTCGCCTTCCCAGAGGATTACCTCGGCGAAGTGCTGTCCGACCAGGTCGCTTAGCTCTGAAATGCTCATCACGACGCGGTAGTACTTCTGCATGAAGCGCTCGATCGCCAGCTTGGCATCGCTGTCTTCGTAGCCAAGGAGGGCGGCGAGACTGCGCTGGTGGTCGAACAGCAGGCGATCCTCCGCGCGTCCGGCCAGCATGTGAAGCCCGTAACGGACACGCCAGATGAACTCCTGCCCGGCCACCAGCAGTGAGTATTCGCCTTCGGTCAGGAATCCCTGATCAAGGATAGCGCTGAGATTCAAACTACCGAACTGGCGCCGCGCTATCCACAGAATGGTCTGTATGTCACGCAGCCCGCCAGGGGAGCCTTTGACGTTTGGCTCCAGGTTGTACTCGGTATTGTTGTACTTCGAATGGCGGGTGGCCTGCTCGTTACGCTTGGCAAGAAAGAATTCCTTGCTGGGCCACATTTCTGAAGGGCTGGTGACCTTCAGCATGTTCTGGCGCAGGCGTTCGGGGCCGGCGATCGTGCGGCTCTCCATGAGGTTGGTGATGACGGTCAAGTCTGCACGTGCCTCCTCGGCACACTCCTGCACCGAACGCACACTCTGGCCAACTTCCAGGCCGATGTCCCAGAGCAGCGTTAGAAATCGCTCGATGGCGTCCCGAAAAATTTCCTGATCGTTATTATCGAGGAGGATCAGCAGATCAATATCGGAATAGGGGTGCAGTTCGCCGCGCCCATAGCCGCCTACCGCGACCAGCGCGATCTGTGCTTCGTTGCTCCAGTCGAAGCGGCCCCAGGCGGCGCGCAGGATCTGGTCAACGAACCAGGCGCGGCCTTCGATCAGGCTACGGATATCCTGGCCGGCGAGGAAGCGCGCATCGAGCACCTCTCTGGCCTTGCGAATGACTTTCTTGAAGGCGGCGATGGGGCTGGCCTTAAGTGCCAGTTCAGCCTGGAACTGGCTGCGGTCGAACAATTCGGAATCAACCTGAGGCATACCGTCGCCCTCCGTCAAAGCATCAAAAATATCAGGGCGATGTGCGGGCTATGGTGTCATCGCTGCGAAGGGTGAAGATCTCATAGCCATCTGCAGTGACCACAAGGGTGTGTTCCCATTGGGCGGATAGCTTGCGGTCCTTGGTAATCGCTGTCCAGCCGTCGCCAAGCAGACGGGTTTCTGACCGGCCCTGGTTGATCATTGGTTCAATGGTGAAGGTCATCCCTTCCTTTAGCTCAAGACCGGTCCCAGCTCGGCCGTAGTGCAGCACCTGCGGCTCTTCGTGGAAAACCTTGCCGATGCCATGTCCGCAGTACTCGCGGACGACGGAGAAACCGTTCTTCTCGGCGTGCTTCTGAATCACTTCACCAATGTCGCCAAGGCGCGCACCGGGGCGGACCACTTCGATCCCTTTATAAAGGCACTCCTGCGTTACCTTGCAGAGTCGCTCGGCCCACTCTGGCGCTTTGCCGACAATGAACATTCTGCTGGTATCGCCGTGGTAGCCGTCCTTGATGACCGTGATGTCGATGTTGAGGATGTCACCGTCTTTGAGCGGCTTGTCGTTCGGGATGCCATGGCATACGACGTGGTTGATTGAGGTGCAGATCGATTTGGGGTAGCCCTTGTAGTTGAGCGGGGCAGGTACAGCCTGTTGCACGTTGACGATGTGGTCGTGGCAGATGCGGTCCAGTTCTTCGGTGGTGACGCCCGACTTGACGTGATCACCGATCATTTCCAGCACCTCGGCGGCCAGGCGGCCGGCAATGCGCATTTTCTCGATGTCTTCAGGCGTCTTGATGGAAACAGTCATGCAACCCTCTTGGCGCCAAGAGGCGCAGGCGAATAGATATAAGCGGCAAATGATAAACCAAAGAGGGCGTGGCCTGCAGGCGGCCCTGGCGGCTCCGGCAAACAGAGGCAGCCTTGATAACTTCATTCAATGTCAGCACGCGCTAGCCTCCGATGCTTGCTTGTGCTATAAAACGCGCCGCTCTGCGGGACTACCTGCCGAGCCTGACCCCACACACGTGTCGACACGGTATCCTGGGTGCTCGCAAGAGTTGGATATCGGGACGCGTGGAGGCCTAACCCGACTTATCTGAGGAACTCTCATGTCTCAAGTCACTATGCGCGATATGCTGAAGGCCGGTGTGCACTTCGGCCACCAGACCCGTTACTGGAACCCGAAGATGAATAAGTACATCTTTGGCGCGCGTAACAAGATCCATATCATCAACCTTGAGAAAACCCTGCCGATGTTCAACGACGCTCTGCGCTTCGTTGAGAAGCTGGCTGCAGGCAAGAACAAGATTCTGTTCGTTGGCACCAAGCGTTCCGCTGGCAAGATCGTTCGCGAAGAAGCTGCTCGTTGTGGCTCGCCGTACGTCGATCATCGCTGGTTGGGCGGCATGCTGACCAACTACAAGACCATTCGCGCCTCGATCAAGCGTCTACGTGAGCTGGAAACCCAGGCTCAGGACGGCACCTTCGAGAAGCTGACCAAGAAAGAAGCGCTGATGCGTACTCGCGATCTGGAAAAGCTGGATCGTAGCCTCGGCGGCATCAAGGACATGGGCGGCCTGCCGGACGCCATGTTCGTTGTTGACGTTGATCACGAGCGCATTGCTATCTCCGAAGCCAACAAGCTGGGTATTCCGGTTATCGGCATCGTTGATACCAACAGCAGCCCGGAAGGCGTCGACTACATCATCCCTGGTAATGATGACGCCATCCGTGCCGTGCAACTCTATCTCGGCTCCATGGCGGACGCTGTGCTGCGTGGTCGTCAGAACAATGCTGGCGGTGCTGACGAGTTCGTCGAAGAGGCAGCTGCCGAGGCCGCTCAAGGCTGAGCGCATCTGTCGCCTAGCTGATACCCGTTGAACAGAAAGGGGGCTATGCCCCCTTTTTGCCAATTCCGAATTGATCGCCCGAGTTGAGGGCATGATCGACAATCGAATCGAGAGGATTTGCGAACATGGCAGAGATCACTGCAGCCCTGGTTAAAGAACTGCGCGAGCGCACTGGCCAAGGCATGATGGATTGCAAAAAGGCGCTCACCGCTGCTGGTGGCGACATCGAGAAAGCCATTGATGACATGCGTGCTGCGGGTGCCATCAAGGCCGCCAAGAAGGCTGGCAACATCGCTGCAGAAGGCGCTATTGCGGTTAAGGTTGCTGATGACAACAAGCGTGCCGTGATTATCGAAGTCAACTCGCAGACCGACTTTCTGGCCCTGCAGGACGACTTCAAGAATTTCGTCAGCAACAGCGTCGAGAAGGCTTTTGCCGAGAAGATGACCGATGCTGCGCCGCTGGTTGCAGCTCAGGAAACTGATCGTGAAGCGCTGGTTGCCAAGTGCGGAGAGAACGTCAATATCCGCCGCCTGACTACCGTTGAGGCGGATCTGGTAGGTGCTTATCTGCACGGTCACCGTATCGGTGTGCTCGTTGCGCTGAAGGGTGGTAGCGTTGAGTTGGCGAAGGAAATCGCCATGCACGTCGCTGCTAGCAACCCGCAGTTCCTGGATCCGTCGCAGGTCTCCGAAGAGGCTGTTGCAAAGGAAAAGGAAATCTTCCTGGCATTGAACGAAGACAAGATCAAAGGCAAGCCGGCCGAAATCGTCGAGAAGATGGTTGCAGGCCGTATCAGCAAGTTTCTTGCTGAAGCCAGCCTGGTCGAACAGGCCTTCGTCAAGGATCCGGACGTCAAGGTCGGTGAGCTGGCTAAGAAGGCTGGTGCCGAAATCGTTTCCTTCGTGCGTTACGAAGTAGGTGAAGGCATCGAGCGCGCCGAGGTCGACTTTGCTGCTGAAGTCGCCGCTCAGGTAGCTGCCACCAAGCAATAAGACGCTTCTGCTGTCCTCAAAGAGGCTGCCCGCTTACGCGCGCGGCCTCTTTGTCGGATTGGAGGGTTGAAATGTTTTTCGCCAATGCGACGGTCACCGCTTGGCACCAACGCGATACTGCGCTGTCATAGCGCAGACATTTTTTCCGGCTGCAGGCCAGCCTAGTCATACAAATGCCGCAGGAGAGACAACGCCAATGGCTCAGCAGATGAGTGCACGCAATCCTCGCTATAAACGCATTCTGCTCAAATTAAGCGGCGAGGCCCTTATGGGGTCCGAGGACTTTGGCATCGATCCCAAGGTGCTTGATCGCATGGCCTTGGAAGTTGGTCAGTTAGTGGGCATCGGCGTAGAGGTTGGCCTGGTCATTGGTGGCGGCAACCTCTTCCGTGGTGCTGCGCTGTCTGCTGCGGGCATGGACCGTGTAACTGGCGACCACATGGGCATGCTCGCTACGGTCATGAATTCCCTGGCCATGCGTGACGCCTTGGAGCGCTCAAACATTCCCGCACTGGTCATGTCGGCGATTTCGATGGTCGGTGTTACTGACCATTACGACCGCCGCAAGGCGATGCGTCACCTGAAGAGCGGCGAAGTGGTGATCTTCTCCGCGGGCACCGGCAATCCGTTCTTTACCACCGATTCGGCCGCCTGCCTGCGTGCCATCGAGATTCATGCCGATGTGGTGCTCAAAGCCACCAAGGTTGACGGTGTTTATACGGCGGACCCATTCAAGGATCCGAATGCCGAAAAGTTCGAACAGCTGACTTATGATGATGTGCTTGACCGCAAGCTGGGCGTCATGGACCTGACCGCCATCTGCCTGTGCCGCGACCACAACATGCCGCTGCGGGTGTTCAATATGAACAAGCCCGGTGCCCTGCTCAATATTGTGCTTGGCGGCGCCGAAGGAACCCTGATCGAGGAGCAGTATCAATGATCAACGAGATCAAGCAAGACGCACAGGAACGCATGAAGAAAACCCTGGAATCGCTGGGGCACGCGTTCGCCAAGATTCGTACCGGTCGTGCTCATCCGAGTATTCTCGACGGCGTTATGGTGTCTTATTACGGTAGTGACACGCCTCTGCGCCAGATAGCCAACGTAACCGCGGAAGACTCGCGCACTCTGGCCCTTACGGTCTTCGATCGAGGCATGATTCAGGCTGTCGAAAAGGCGATCATGACGTCTGATCTCGGCCTGAATCCTGCCACGGCTGGCACTACCATCCGCGTGCCGATGCCTGCGCTTACTGAAGAGACCCGTAAGGGGTACACCAAGCAGGCGCGTTCGGAGGCCGAGAATGCTCGTGTCGCCGTGCGCAATATCCGTCGCGATGCCATTGCTCAGTTGAAGGATCTGGTGAAGGAGAAGGAAATCAGCGAAGACGAGGAACGACGCGGACAGGACGACGTTCAAAAGCTGACCGACAAGTACGTTGCGGAGATCGACAAGGCGCTTGAAGGTAAGGAAAACGACCTGATGGCTGTTTGATGTCGCTGTACCGGACTTCGTCCGTACTGCACACGTCGGAGTGCGCCGAGCCAAGCAGGGTCGCGGCGCGAGGGGCTAACCAGTCGTATCCCCGGAAGCTGCCGCTGGCGGTTTCTCCCATTGTTCGCAGCGTGATTGAGCGCAGGTAGAGTCGTTTCATGGATAAGGTCAGGCAGATTGCCGGGCGGAATGTACCCCGTCATGTCGCAGTCATCATGGATGGTAACAATCGCTGGGCGAAGCGTCGTCTCTTGCCCGGCGTGGCTGGGCACAAGGCCGGTGTAGATGCGGTGCGAGCCGTTATCGAGGTCTGCGCTGAGGCAGGTGTTGAGGTGCTTACGCTGTTTGCCTTTTCCAGTGAGAACTGGCAAAGGCCTGCTGAAGAGGTTGGGGCTCTGATGGAGCTCTTTCTGACTGCTCTACGCCGCGAAGCGCGCAAGCTCAATGAAAATGGCATCAGCTTGCGAATCATTGGTGATCGCTCTCGCTTTCATCCGGAGTTGCAGGCAGCAATGCTTGAGGCTGAGAGGATGACCGCGGGAGCAGGCCGTTTCGTGCTTCAAGTGGCTGCCAACTATGGCGGCCAATGGGACATACTCCAAGCCGCACAGCGATTGGCTCACGAAGCGCAGGAGGGTCGCCTGAATCCGGATGAGGTCACGCCTGCCGTCTTTCAGCGCTATCTGGCAACTGGTGACATGCCTCCGCCGGACCTCTGCATTCGTACCGGGGGTGAGCGGCGCATCAGCAATTTCCTTTTATGGCAGCTGGCTTACGCTGAGTTGTATTTCTCGGACCTGTATTGGCCCGATTTCAAGCACGACGCTATGCGTACTGCATTGGCCGATTTCGCCAAGCGTCAACGACGTTTCGGTAAGACCGGGGATCAGGTAGAAATAGAGGTTCGAGCTGAATGCTGAAGCATCGCATCATCACGGCAGCCATCCTTCTTCCGATCGCACTGATTGGGTTTTTCCTTCTTGAGGGTCTCGCTTTTGCGTTGTTCATAGGCCTCGTAGTAGTGCTTGGGGGCTGGGAGTGGGCGCGTCTAGCGGGGTTCGAGGCTCAGGCGGTCCGGATTCTTTATGCGGCGGCGGTCGCTCTTCTGCTTGCTGGGCTGTATTCGGCTCCCGTCTTGGCATCATGGTTGCTAGCGATCAGCGTGGTCTGGTGGCTGGCGGCTGCGGCGTTGGTGGTCAGCTATCCCAGAAGTCAGCGGCACTGGGGTGGGCGTGCCGGCAGCCTGTTTATCGGATTGCTGATTCTGTTGCCCGCCTGGCAGGGTCTGGTTTTGCTGAAACAGTGGCCGCAAGGCAATTGGCTGATCGTTGCTGTGATGGTACTGGTCTGGGGCGCTGATATCGGTGCCTATGCGGCAGGCAAGACCTTTGGTCGTCGCAAGCTCGCTCCGCAGGTCAGTCCGGGCAAGAGTTGGGAGGGGATGATTGGTGGCCTGGTTACCAGCCTGCTGATTACGTTTTCTGTTGGTCTCTATCAGTCCTGGTCCACACGTGAGCTAGTGCTCGCTCTGTTGGGTGCGGCTCTGGTAGTGGTCATTTCCGTTGTTGGTGATCTGACCGAAAGCATGTTCAAGCGCAGCTCTGGTATCAAGGATAGCAGCCAGCTGCTTCCAGGGCACGGTGGCGTGATGGATCGTATCGACAGCTTGACAGCTGCGGTACCCGTATTCACGGTTCTGCTATGGCTCGCCGGTTGGGGTGCATGGTGAGTGGCCCGCTGCAGGTAACAATTCTTGGCGCGACCGGTTCCATCGGGCTGAGCACGCTTGATGTCATCGCCCGTCATCCCGAGCGTTACCGGGCTTTTGCGCTTACTGCATTCAGTCGCATCGCCGAGTTGCGTGAGCTGTGCCGACTGCACCATCCCCGGTATGCCGTAGTGGCTGATAGCAGCAGGGCTCGTGTGCTGCAGGAGCAACTCGACAGCGATAGCGTCAAAACCCGGGTGCTGGTAGGTGAGGGTGGTCTGAGTGAGGTTGCAGCGCATCCCGAGGTCGATGTGGTTATGGCCGCGATTGTTGGTGCGGCCGGTTTGCGTCCGACGCTCTCGGCGGTTCAAGCCAGCAAGCGGGTTCTGTTAGCGAACAAAGAAGCGCTGGTCATGTCCGGCGCGCTGTTCATGCAGGCGCTACACGACAGCGAGGCGGTGTTGCTGCCCATCGACAGCGAGCACAACGCCATATTCCAATGTCTGCCTGGCAATTATGCTGCCGGCCTGAGCCGTGTTGGCGTCCGGCGAATTCTGCTTACCGCCTCAGGTGGGCCGTTCCGTCAACTGCCTCTGGAGCAGCTCGCTGCTGTGTCTGCTGATCAGGCCTGTGCTCACCCGAACTGGTCCATGGGTCGCAAGATTTCGGTCGATTCGGCGAGCATGATGAACAAGGGGCTTGAGCTCATCGAGGCTTGCTGGCTGTTCGATGCTCGGCCGGACCAGGTCGAGGTCGTGATTCACCCGCAAAGCGTCATCCACTCGATGGTCGACTACGTCGACGGTTCGGTCTTGGCTCAGCTGGGTAACCCCGACATGCGCACACCTATTGCACATGCGTTGGCCTGGCCGGAGCGGATCGACTCAGGCGTATCTGCCCTGGACCTGCTTCAGGTGACCCGTCTGGATTTCGAGGCCCCCGACCAGCACAGATTTCCGTGTCTTCGGATCGCCCGACAGGCCGCTCAGGACGGCGGAACGGCGCCTGCGATGCTCAATGCCGCAAATGAGGTGGCTGTGGATGCTTTCCTGAACGGCCGCATTCGCTTCACTGAAATCGCGAGTATTATCGAGGACGTTCTCGATCAGGAGGCTTCGGTTCCGGCTCGTTGCCTTGCTGACGTGTTTGCCGCCGATACGCAGGCTCGCAAGCTTGCTTCGAGCTGGTTGCAAACCCGCGATCGATAGTGATCAAAAGTCCCAACTTGGCTGTGACGCTCCGGCATTGATCGGGCTGACAGGCTGCTAAAAGACCTTTCGAGGCAGAGGAAATATGGGCGCGCTGTACATGATCATTGGCACCCTCGTGGCGCTGGGTGTACTGGTAACCTTTCACGAGTTCGGGCACTTCTGGGTAGCTCGTCGTTGCGGCGTCAAGGTTCTGCGCTTCTCGGTAGGCTTCGGTCGGCCGTTGTTGCGCTGGCATGACCGCCAGGGTACCGAGTTCGTTCTCGCCGCGATCCCTCTCGGCGGCTACGTCAAGATGCTCGATGAGCACGAGGGCGACGTACCGCCCGCTCTGCTGGAACAGGCCTTCAACCGCAAAACCGTAAAGCAGCGTTTCGCCATTGTGTCCGCTGGGCCGTTAGCCAATTTTCTGCTTGCCCTGGTGTTCTTCTGGGCGTTGGCCATGCTGGGCACCGAGCAGGTTCGTCCAGTTGTGGGCGCGGTAGAGGTCGGTAGCCTTGCTGAGCGGGCAGGGCTGATGCCAGGGCAGGAAATCGTCGAAATCAACGGCAAGCCAACGGCTGGTTGGGCAGAGGTCAACTTGCAGCTCATCCGGCGACTAGGTGAAAGCGGATCGCTGGAGATGTTGGTGCGTGGGGTTGATGGCGATCAGCCGCAACGGCTGCAGCTGGAGCTGACGGATTGGCTGAAAGGCGCCGAAGAACCTGACCCGATCGGTTCGTTGGGCATTCGCCCTTGGCGTCCGGAAATCGCACCGGTGGTTGCCCAGCTGGATCCGGAAGGGCCGGCTCAGGCTGCTGGTGTTCAACTAGGGGATCGTTTGGTCAGTCTTGATGGAGAGGCGCTGACCGAATGGCAAGCAGTAATAGATCGGGTTAAGCCGCTGGCCGGACGGGCAGTGTTACTGGGGGTCGAGCGTGACGGCCAGCAGATTGATCTGCCCCTGACGCTGGCTGAGCGTGGTGATGGGGATAAGCGTCGGGGTTATCTTGGTGCTGGCGTTGCGGGGGGGGAATGGCCACCGGAAATGTTGCGTCAGGTCAGTCATGGTCCTGTCGAAGCTGTCGGTGAAGGGCTTCGTCGCACATGGACAATGAGCGTTCTGACACTGGATTCGCTTAGGAAAATGCTGTTCGGGGAGCTCTCGGTAAAAAACTTGAGCGGTCCGATAACCATTGCTAAAGTGGCGGGCGCTTCTGCACAGTCGGGCGTGGGCGACTTCCTGAATTTCCTCGCCTACCTGAGCATAAGTCTTGGGGTACTCAATCTATTGCCTATCCCTGTCCTGGATGGAGGGCATCTGCTCTTCTACTTGGTCGAGTGGGTCCGTGGACGTCCCTTGTCGGACAGGGTCCAGGGCTGGGGAGTACAGATCGGTATCAGCCTGGTTGTTGGGGTGATGCTGCTTGCGCTGGTCAACGACCTTGGCCGCCTTTAACCGCCATATACCTTGATGTCGCCGCGCCACGCGCAGGTTCAATTATCAGGTTTGAAAAGAAAGGACTTCATGAAACGTCTGCTGCTACCTGCGGTTATTTCCGCACTGATGATTGCCGAAGTTCACGCCGAGTCCTTCACTATTTCCGATATACGCGTCAACGGTCTGCAGCGAGTCTCTGCTGGCAGTGTCTTTGGCGCGTTGCCGCTGAATGTCGGTCAGGCAGCTGACGACAGTCGGCTGGTCGATGCAACCCGAGCGTTGTTTCGCACCGGTTTTTTTGAAGACATCCAGCTCGGCCGTGAAGGCGATGTGCTGGTAATCAACGTAGTCGAGCGCCCGTCGATCTCCGGCATCGAAATCGATGGTAATAAGGCAATCAAGACCGAAGACCTGCTTTCCGGTCTCCAGCAGTCAGGCCTTGCCGAAGGTGAAATCTTCCAGCGAGCCACGCTCGAAGGTGTGCGCAACGAGCTGCAGCGGCAGTATGTTGCGCAGGGTCGCTACTCGGCCACGATCGAAACTGAGGTTGTTCCGCAGCCACGCAACCGCGTCGCGTTGAAGATCAACATAAACGAAGGTTCCGTCGCGGCAATCAAGCATATCAACGTCGTCGGCAATTCCGTGTTTCCTGACGAAGATCTTTCTGACCTGTTCGAGTTGAAGACCAGTAACTGGTTGTCGTTCTTCCGTAATGACGACAAGTACGCGCGGGAGAAGCTGTCCGGTGATCTTGAGCGTCTGCGCTCCTATTACTTGGATCGCGGCTATATCAACATGGACATCACCTCTACCCAGGTGTCCATCACGCCAGACAAGAAAGACGTCTATATCACGGTAAACATCGCTGAAGGCGACCGCTATACCGTCAGTGACGTCAAACTGAGCGGCGATTTGAAAGTGCCCCAAGAAGAGCTGCAATCCTTGCTGTTGGCAAAGGAAGGGCAGGTCTTCTCGCGAAAGGTGATGACTACCACCTCGGAGCTGATCACGCGCCGCTTGGGCAATGAGGGCTATACCTTCGCCAACGTCAACGGCGTGCCGGAAACCAACGACGAGGACAACACTGTATCGATCACTTTTGTGGTCGATCCGGGCAAGCGTGCCTATGTCAATCGCATCAACTTCCGCGGCAACACCAAGACCGAAGACGAGGTGCTGCGACGCGAGATGCGCCAAATGGAAGGCGGGTGGGCATCGACCTATCTGATCGATCAGTCCAAGACTCGTCTCGAGCGGTTGGGCTTCTTCAAGGAAGTGAACGTCGAGACGCCGCAGGTCCCAGGTACCGACGACCAGATCGATGTGAACTACAGCGTCGAGGAACAGCCCTCTGGCTCGATTATGGCGAGCATCGGATTTGCGCAGAATGCGGGTCTGATTCTCGGCGGGTCGATCAGTCAGAACAACTTCCTAGGCACCGGTAATCGTGTCAGCGTAGGGCTCACCCGCAGCGAATACCAGTCGCGTTACAACTTCGGATTTGTGGATCCCTACTGGACCGAAGACGGCGTCAGCCTTGGATATAATGCTTTCTATCGAACCACCGACTACGACGAGCTGGACTACGACGTTTCAAGCTACTCGGTCGATAGTCTGGGTGGCGGTGTGAACATTGGCTATCCGATCAGCGAGACTTCGCGGCTGTCGTTTGGTCTGTCCGCGCAACAGGACACGATCGACAGTGGACGCTACACGGTTGATGAGATTTTCGATTTCATCGAGCAGGAAGGCGACAGTTATCTCAACTTCAAGGCTTCAGTCGGTTGGTCTGAGTCGACGTTGAACCGTGGCGTTCTGGCAACCCGGGGGCATTCACAGAGCCTGTCGCTGGAAATTACCATTCCAGGCAGCGACCTGTCGTTCTATAAACTCGATTACAACGCTCAGCTGTTCGTGCCGGTTACCAAGACTTACACCATGCGGCTGCATACGCAGCTGGGCTATGGCGATGCCTATGGCTCGACCTCACGGCTGCCGTTTTATGAGCACTACTATGCAGGTGGTTTCAACTCTGTCCGTGGTTTCGAAGACAGCAGTCTCGGTCCGCGCAGCACGCCGAGTCGTGGCGAGCCTGTAACCGGGAATGAGGGCACCATTGCCGATCCTGATCAGGATGCGCTGCCCTACGGTGGTAACGTGTTGATCCAGGGCGGAATGGAACTGCTGTTTCCGATGCCGTTCGTCAAGGATCAACGCTCGTTGCGCACCTCGGTGTTCTGGGACGTGGGTAACGTCTACGATACGAATTGCCCGTCGGGCTCGGCTAAATGCAGCGATATCGATATCGGCGACATGGCCAGTTCGGTCGGTGTCGGTCTGACCTGGATCACTGCTATGGGGCCGCTGAGTTTCAGTCTGGCGATGCCGGTAATGAAGCCGGACGAAGCGGATACTCAGGTCTTCCAGTTCTCGCTGGGCCAAACCTTTTAATCATCTGGAGCCATGCTCCAGCGCATCCTGAAGAGTGGTATATACCGTGCGTAAGTTGACCCAATTGCTTGTCATTGCCACTGCTCTAGTGGCGACCCCCGCATTTGCTGAAATGAAAATAGCGGTGATGAACTATCAGATGGCTCTGCTCGAATCGGACGCAGCCAAGCGCTATTCGGTCGACGCAGAGAAGAAGTTCGGCCCACAGCTGGAGAAGCTCAAAGGACTGGAGAGCGACGCCAAGCGCATTCAGGACCGTCTGGGCAAAGACGGCGATAAGATGCAGCAGGCTGAACGTGAGCGTCTTGAGCTTGAATTCAAGCAAAAGGCCCGCGACTTCCAGTTTCTGTCGAAGGAGCTGAACGAGTCTAAAGCATCCGCTGATCGTGACATGCTCAAGCAGCTCAAGCCAAAGCTGGACAAGGCGGTCGAAGAGGTCATCAAAAAAGGTGACTATGATCTGGTGCTCGAGCGTGGCGCGGTGGTTGATGTCAAGCCGCAGTACGACATCACCCGCCAGGTCATTGAGCGCATGAATCAGCTGCGCTAATGAGCAGAGTGGCTTATACGCTCGGCGACCTGGCCGAACGGCTCGGTGCCGACCTGCGCGGCGATGGCTCGCTGCAAGTGTCAGGTCTCGCGACGTTGCAGGATGCTGGCCCTGAGCATTTGAGCTTTCTGGCCAATGCGCAGTACCGGAAATTTCTGGCCGCGACTAAAGCGGGCGGCGTGCTGCTTACCGCCAAGGATGCCGATGGCTACACCGGTGCCGCATTGGTTGTAGCTAACCCGTATCTTGCCTATGCACGCCTCTCGCATCTGTTTGAGAGGCGCCCACTGGCGCCCATCGGTATTCACTCCACTGCAGTTGTTGACCCCAGTGCCTCGGTTGATCCCTCGGCGCGCATTGGAGCGCAGGTGGTGATTGAGGCAGATGCCTGGGTGGGGCCCGGTGTGGAGATCGGAGCACAATCCCTTGTCGGTGCGCGAAGCCGCATCGGCGCCGGAGGTCGGCTCGCTGCTCGCGTTACCCTCTGTCACGACGTAATCATCGGCGAACGCGTGGTCATTCAACCCGGTGCGGTGATCGGAGGTGAAGGGTTCGGCTTCGCCAATGAGCAGGGCAGTTGGGAAAAGATTGCTCAGCTCGGTGGCGTGCGTATCGGTGATGACGTCGAGATTGGCGCCAATACCACCATCGACCGAGGTGCCATATCGGATACGGTTATAGGCAATGGCGTCAAGCTGGATAACCAGATCATGATCGCGCATAACGTACAGATCGGTGATAACACTGCCATGGCTGGCTGTTCCGGCATTTCCGGTAGCACGAAGGTTGGTCGTAACTGCATGATTGCGGGCGGCGCTGGGCTCGTTGGGCATATCGAGGTCTGCGATAACGTGTTCATCACAGGCATGACCATGGTCACGCGGTCGATCACCGAGCCGGGAAGCTATTCTTCTGGAACGGCCATGCAGCCTGCCGCGGAATGGCGCAAGAGTGCTGCTCGGATTCGGCACCTTGACGACATGGCGCGCCGGCTGCAGCAGGTAGAAAAGCGCTTGGCATCCGTGACCCCACGCGGGGATACGGCTTCAGATGGCTGACCATACCGTCTGACCGCTCCTTTCAGAAGGCATTTGCCAGCGGGTCGCTCGGCTATATGGCTGTGCAGGCTCCCATTCTCCTAACGGGCTTTTTTTCCAAATGATGGATATCAACGAGATACGCGAATACCTTCCCCACCGGTACCCCTTTCTGCTGGTTGACCGGGTGGTGGAGTTAGACACGGATGCCAAGCGTATTCGCGGCTACAAGAATGTCACCATCAACGAACCGTTCTTCAACGGGCATTTTCCGCAGCATCCGATCATGCCGGGCGTCTTGATCATTGAAGCCATGGCGCAAGCGGCGGGGCTGCTTGGTTTCAAGATGATGGGTGCGAAGCCAGCCGATGGCACACTGTACTTTTTCGTCGGCTCGGACAAGCTGCGTTTCCGGCAACCCGTAGTGCCGGGCGATCAGTTGACGCTTGAGGCATCCTTCATCAGCGCCAAGCGCGGAATCTGGAAGTTCGATTGCCGCGCCAGTGTTGACGGTAAGCCGGTATGCTCGGCGGAAATCATTTGTGCGGAACAGAAGATATGAGTTTGGTCGACCCTCGCGCCATCGTCGATCCTGCGGCCCGGCTGGCGGATGACGTTCAGGTCGGCCCGTGGTCGATCATCGGCCCGGATGTCGAAATAGGCGAGGGTACCGTGATCGCGTCTCACGTGGTCATCAAGGGGCCGACCCGTATCGGCCGGCACAATCGAATCTTCCAGTTTTCCTCTGTGGGTGAAGATACCCCCGACCTCAAATACAAGGGTGAGCCTACCCGCCTTCTGATTGGTGATCACAACGTGATCCGCGAAGGGGTGACCATTCACCGCGGCACCGTGCAGGATCGAGGCGAGACCACGCTCGGTGACCACAATCTGATCATGGCCTATGCGCACATTGGCCATGACAGCGTCATCGCCAATCATTGCATCCTGGTCAATAACACAGCGCTAGCTGGCCATGTGCATGTGGGTGACTGGGCGATCCTGTCCGGATACACCCTTGTCCATCAGTATTGCCACATCGGTGCTTACAGCTTTTCCGGCATGGGCACGGCCATAGGCAAAGATGTTCCCGCTTTTGTGACGGTATTTGGCAATCCGGCCGAAGCACGCAGCATGAACTTCGAAGGCATGCGTCGTCGGGGCTTCAGCACCGAAGCCATCATGGCACTGCGCAATGCTTATAAAGTCGTCTATCGCAAGGGATTGACGGTAGAAGCTGCACTGACTGCGCTCGAGGTGGATGCCCAGGCTTTTCCTGAGGTAGCGCTGTTTAGAGACTCAGTGCGGGCTTCGAACCGCGGTATCACCCGCTGATATGTCAAAACCTCTTAAAGTTGCGTTGGTTGCTGGCGAAGCGTCTGGCGACATTCTTGGCGCCGGATTGATGCAAGCGCTGAAGGCGCAGCATCCGATGGTCGAATTCGTTGGGGTGGGCGGCCCTCGAATGGAGGCGCAGGGGCTTAAATCCTATTTTCCGCAAGAACGCCTGGCTGTCATGGGGCTGGTTGAGGTGCTCGGGCGCCTACCGGAACTGCTCGGACGACGCAAGCGACTGCTCAAGACCTTGCTTGAAGTGCGTCCCGATGTATTTATCGGAATTGACGCGCCGGATTTCAATCTGGACCTGGCGCTTAAATTGCGTCGTGCTGGTATCAGGACGGTGCATTACGTCAGCCCTTCGGTCTGGGCATGGCGTCAAAAGCGTGTGTTGAAAATCCGTGAAGCCTGCGACCTGATGCTGACTCTGTTTCCCTTCGAGGCGAAGTTTTACCACGACCATCAGGTGGCGGTGCGTTTTGTAGGCCACCCACTGGCCGACACTATCCCATTAGTAGCTGATCGCGCCGAGGCGCGGGTTCTATTGAATCTGCCGCAGGACGGGCTGGTCGTGGCGTTGATGCCCGGTAGTCGGGGCGGAGAGGTGGGTCGCCTTGGCGAACTGTTCCTGGCCGCAGCCGATCGTTTGCGCTCGATGCGTCCGGGGATTCGTTTCGTGGTGCCCTGTGCCAGTCCCGAGCGGCGAGCTCAGTTGGAGCAGATGCTGACAGGACGGGACCTGCCGCTGACGTTGCTTGACGGTCGTTCCCATGAGGCGTTGGCCGCCTGCAATGCAGTGCTGATCGCCTCTGGCACCGCAACGCTCGAGGCCTTGCTATACAAGCGGCCCATGGTGGTGGCTTACAGCGTTGCACCGCTGACGTTTCGGATCCTCAAGCGCCTGGTTAAAAGCCCGTATGTGGCCTTGCCTAATTTGTTGGCGCAGCGGCTCCTTGTTCCTGAGTTGCTTCAGGACGCTGCGACTCCAGACGCAATGGCTCAGCTGTTGTCGCCATTGCTGGATAACGGCGACAGGCAGACCGACGGGTTTGATGCGATTCACCGTACGCTGCGTTGCGATGCCTCGAGCCAGGCGGCCGATGCAGTGCTTGAACTGATAGGCGCGCGCTGATGCAAATCGGGCTGGATTTCAATCTGGTTGAAGAGCTGGTCGCTGGCGTCGATGAAGTGGGCCGTGGGCCGCTGTGTGGACCCGTGGTTACTGCAGCGGTGATCCTTGACCCCTTGCGTCCGATCGAAGGCTTGAACGACTCGAAGAAGCTCACCGAGGCGCGCCGCGAGGCGTTATTCGATGAGATTTGCGAGAAAGCGCTGGCTTGGTGCATTGCCCGCGCCGAGGTGCATGAGATCGATCAGCTGAACATCCTTCATGCCACCATGCTGGCCATGCAGCGTGCAGTTGAAGGGCTCAGCGTCAGACCTCGATTGGCCTTGATCGACGGTAATCGGTGCCCCCAGCTTGCGGTGCCGAGCGCACCGGTCATACAGGGCGATGCACAGGTACCCGCAATTGCCGCTGCATCGATTCTGGCCAAGGTCAGCCGGGATCGGGAAATGTGTGCGCTGGATCTGTGCTATCCCGGTTATGGGCTTTCCGCCCATAAAGGCTATCCAACGCCGCATCACCTCGACGCCCTGCGGCGTCTCGGCCCGACCATCATCCATCGCCGTTCCTTCGCGCCTGTGCGCAACCTCCTGGAGCAAGGCGGCGCCGTGGTTGAGCGCGTAACCGCCGAAACGGCTAGCCTGCTAGGCTGATCTTCGCCGGCATTCCTCAGTCTATCGAGGCGTGCTTTCCGCTGATCCACAAGCGGTTAAACGCCGTCTTAATCGACTGCGGCTTTCCGGTACAATTCGCGGCTTGTCGTTTCGCCAGTCCAAGGTTCGTTCATGCCCGTCTCCTTCGTCCACCTCCGTCTGCACACTGAATATTCTCTTGTTGACGGACTGGTGCGCGTCAAACCGTTGGTGAAGTCGGTAGCAAGCGCAGGCATGCCAGCGGTGGCGGTCACGGACCAGAGCAACATGTGCTCGCTGGTCAAGTTCTACAAGGCGGCACAAGGCGCAGGGATCAAGCCGATCTGTGGTGCCGATATCTGGCTGGCCAGCCGTGATGAAGATGGACCGCTCAGCCGCTTGACCTTGCTGGCGATGAACAGCCAGGGATATCGCAACCTGACTGAACTGGTTTCACGCGGTTGGACAGAAGGTCAGCGTAACGATCAGATCATCATTGAGCGCGATTGGGTCAAAGGTGCGGCGGATGGTTTGATTGCATTGTCAGGCGCCAAGGAAGGGGAGATCGGCCATGCGTTGCTCAATGGCGAAGAAGCCTTGGCTGAGGCGTTGCTGGATGAGTGGAGGCAAACCTTTCCGCAGCGTTTCTATCTTGAAGTACAGCGTACGAGCCGCGTCAACGACGAAGAACATCTGCATGCGGCGGTGGTATTGGCGCAGCGCTGCAGTGTTCCGCTTGTGGCTACCAACGACGTGCGCTTTCTCAAACAGGAAGATTTTGAAGCCCACGAAACGCGCGTGTGTATCGGTGAAAGCCGCACCCTCGACGACTCGCGGCGGCCGCGCAATTACTCCGATCAGCAGTATCTGAAGACGCCCGAGGAGATGTGGGAGCTGTTCAGCGATCTGCCAGAGGCGTTGGAGAACACCGTAGAGATCGCCCGGCGCTGCAACATTGAAGTGCAGCTCGGTACCTACTTCCTGCCCGATTTTCCGGTGCCGGATGGCATGACCATGGACGAATATTTCCGCAAGGTATCGTTCGATGGGCTCGATGAGCGACTCGAGGTGCTGCTGCCCAAGGACACGCCGGACTATGAGGCGAAAAAGCAGGTTTACATCGACCGGCTGAATTTCGAGCTCGACATCATTATTCAGATGGGCTTCCCCGGCTACTTCCTTATCGTCATGGACTTCATCCAGTGGGCGAAGAGCAATGGCGTGCCGGTTGGGCCTGGGCGGGGATCGGGTGCGGGGTCGCTGGTGGCCTACGTGCAGAAGATCACCGATCTCGATCCGCTGGCCTACGACCTGCTGTTCGAACGTTTCCTTAATCCGGAGCGGGTCTCCATGCCCGACTTCGACGTCGACTTCTGCATGGATGGCCGTGACCGGGTCATCGACTACGTGGCGGAGAAGTACGGCCGCAACGCGGTCAGCCAGATCATTACCTTCGGCACCATGGCGGCCAAGGCCGTGGTGCGTGACGTGGCGCGGGTGCAGGGTAAGTCCTACGGCCTGGCTGATCGATTGTCGAAGATGATTCCCTTCGAAGTCGGCATGACTCTGGCGAAAGCCTACGAAATGGAAGAGCCGCTCCGGGATTTCCTGGCCGTCGACGAAGACGCCCGGGAAATTTGGGACATGGCGCTCAAGCTCGAAGGGATCACGCGCGGTACCGGCAAGCACGCCGGCGGCGTGGTCATCGCGCCCACCAAGCTCACAGATTTTGCACCTATCGCCTGCGATGACGAAGGCGGCAGCCTGGTGACTCAGTTCGACAAGGATGACGTCGAGCAGGCGGGCCTGGTCAAGTTCGACTTCCTTGGCCTGCGCACCCTGACCATCATCAAGTGGGCGCTGGAAACCATCAATCGCGAGCAGGCGCGCAAGGGGCTCGAGCCGGTCAACATTGATTTCATCCCGCTGGACGACAAGCCGACCTATTCGTTGCTGCAAAAAGCCGAGACGACCGCAGTCTTCCAGCTTGAATCGCGCGGGATGAAGGAGCTGATCAAAAAGCTCAAGCCGGACTGCCTGGAAGACCTCATCGCTCTGGTGGCGCTGTTCCGGCCTGGCCCGCTGCAGTCGGGCATGGTTGACGACTTCATCAACCGTAAGCACGGCCGTGCAGAAATTTCCTACCCGCATACGGATTACCAGTATGAGGGCCTCAAGCCGGTGCTGGCTCCCACCTACGGCATCATCCTGTATCAGGAGCAGGTGATGCAGATTGCGCAGGTCATGGGCGGCTATACCCTTGGCCAGGCGGATATGCTGCGTCGCGCCATGGGTAAGAAAAAACCCGAGGAAATGGCCAAGCAGCGCGGCGGCTTCATCGAAGGCTGTGCCAACAACGGCATCGACGCTGATCTGGCGGGTAACATCTTCGACCTCGTCGAAAAGTTTGCCGGCTACGGCTTCAACAAATCTCACTCGGCGGCCTATGGCCTGGTTTCGTACCAGACCGCCTGGCTCAAGGCGCATCACCCGTCGCCTTTCATGGCGGCGGTTCTCTCGGCGGACATGCACAACACCGACAAGGTGGTCACGCTGATCGAAGAATGCCGCAGCATGAAGCTGCGTATCGACGCGCCTGATGTGAACAACTCCGAGTTCAAGTTCACGGTCAGTGACGATGGCCGAATTATTTACGGGCTTGGCGCGATCAAAGGCGTCGGTGAGGGCCCGGTCGAAGCCATCTGTGAATGTCGCAAGGAAGGTGGGCCGTTCAAGGACCTGTTCGATTTCTGCAGCCGTGTCGATCTTAAGCGAATCAACAAGCGCACCCTCGAAGCCCTGATCCGTGGAGGCGCGCTGGATCGCCTTGGGCCTTATTTCTCTGATGAGCCGAAAGCCTACCAGGCCAATATCGATCGCAATCGGGCGGTGCTGCTCTCGGCAATGGAAGAGGCGATCCAGGCAGCAGAGCAGACGGCACGCAGCCTCGACAGCGGCCATGCGGACCTGTTTGGGGGCTTGTTTGCTGAGCCCGAAGCAGATGTCTATGCGAACCATCGCAAAGCTCGCGAGTTGTCCTTGAAGGAGCGTCTGAAAGGCGAGAAGGACACCCTGGGGCTCTACCTTACCGGGCATCCAATCGATGAATACGAAGGCGAGGTCCGCCGCTTTGCTCGTCAGCGCATCATCGATCTGCGTCCCGCTCGGGGCGAGCAAACTGTAGCCGGGCTGATCGTCAACCTGCGGGTCATGAAGAACAAGAAAGGCGACAAAATGGGCTTTATCACCCTGGACGATCGCTCGGGGCGGATCGAAGCCTCGCTGTTCGCCGAAGCCTTCAACAGCGCTCAGGCGTTACTGCAGACCGATGCTCTGGTGGTGGTAGAGGGCGAAGTCAGTAATGATGATTTCTCGGGAGGATTGCGCCTGCGAGCCAAGCGGGTCATGAGTCTGGAGGAGGCCCGAACCGGGTTGGCCGAAAGTCTGCGAGTCAAAGTGGCCAGCGATGCGCTAAAAGGCGATCGGGTCCGTTGGTTGGCCGATGTTTGCGGTCGTCATCGCGGCGCCTGTCCGATTACGCTGGAGTACACCGGCGCTGATGCCCGTGCTCTGTTGCAGTTCGGCGAAGGGTGGCGAATCGACCCTGCTGACAACTTGATTCAGGCATTGCGTGACCAGTTCGGGCGCGACAACGTCTTTCTGCAATACCGATAGTGGGACCCGCCGATGGGTGCACCTTTGCAGGTGCGAGAACCATCGGCGTCCTGAACCGGCCTGATCTCTGATCGGGTCATGATTGTGAACATTTTGTTCGACCTGAATGCGTCCGTCCCGTAAGGTAGGGCGCAAAAAACGGAACAGCTCCCGGCCGCCTGGCCGTCGACGCATGACGGATGCCTATGAACCCGAATTTTCTCGATTTCGAACAGCCGATCGCCGACCTGCAAGCCAAGATCGAAGAATTGCGCCTGGTTGGTAATGACAACTCGCTGAACATTGGCGATGAGATTGCCCGCCTGCAGGACAAGAGCGAGTCGCTCACCGAGAGCATCTTCGGCAATCTCACCAGTTGGCAGATCGCTCGTCTGGCCCGACACCCGCAGCGCCCTTACACGCTGGATTACATCAAACACCTGTTCACCGAGTTCGAAGAGCTGCATGGCGATCGCCATTTCTCCGATGACGCCGCAATCGTCGGTGGTACGGCTCGCTTGAACGGCGAGCCGGTGATGATCATCGGTCATCAGAAAGGTCGAGAGGTCCGCGAAAAGGTGCGTCGCAATTTCGGTATGCCCCGTCCTGAGGGCTATCGCAAGGCGTGCCGCCTGATGGAAATGGCCGAGCGCTTCAAGATGCCGATCCTCACCTTCATCGACACACCCGGCGCCTATCCGGGTATCGACGCTGAAGAGCGCAACCAGAGCGAAGCGATTGCCTGGAACCTGCGGGTCATGGCACGGCTGAAAACCCCCATTATCGCCACGGTGATCGGCGAGGGTGGTTCCGGCGGTGCGCTGGCTATTGGCGTCTGCGACCAGCTGAACATGCTGCAGTACTCGACTTATGCGGTCATTTCGCCTGAAGGCTGCGCCTCCATTCTATGGCGGACTGCTGACAAGGCGCCGGAAGCTGCCGAGGCGATGGGTGTAACCGCTGAGCGTTTGAAGAATCTCGGTATCGTCGACAAGGTCGTACCCGAGCCGCTGGGCGGCGCCCATCGTAATCCGGCGGCGATCGCGGCGTCGCTGCGTGACGAGTTGACTGTTCAGCTCGACATGCTCAAAGGGCTCGATACCCAGGCCCTGCTGGCGCGGCGTTACGAGCGTCTGATGAGCTACGGAATAGCCTGATAACTGAGTGACCGATGAACGAAACGGCGGGCTTTCCCGCCGTTTTCGTGTCTGAGCCTTTCACTTTGCCAGATTGTTTCAGCGCCCCACTGATCCGTGCGATTGGCTAGCGTTCGTCCATATCCAGCTTATGCTGACCTTCGTTTATTCTGAGCTGCAATCAGATGTCTCTCGAGTCTCGGCTGCTTGATGTATTGCAACCATGGCGTACCGCGCCGCGCTGGCGTGTGGCTTTTTCCGGTGGTCTGGACTCCACTGCTTTACTGCATTTATTGGTGCGCTTATCGACTCGCGAAAGGTTTCCGCCAATAAGCGCGATCCATATTCACCATGGTTTGCAGCCTGCAGCCGAGGGTTGGCCGGAGCACTGCCGGTCCATCTGCCAAAGCCTCGGCATCGAGTTGCAGGTTGTGCGGGTACGGGTCGAGCCTGGTCCGAGCCTCGAAAGCGCCGCGCGAGCTGCGCGCTATGCGGCTTTCAGCGGGTGCTTGCACACAGCCGACGTGCTTTTCACAGGTCAGCACCGAGACGATCAGGCGGAGACCCTGATCTTTCGCCTGCTGCGTGGCGCGGGGGTGCGGGGACTTGCCAGCATGCCGACAGTACGCGCGCTGGGTGAGGGCTGGCTTGTGCGACCTTTACTGAATGTCGGGCGTGACGAACTGGAGGCCTACGCGCGGGCGCAGCGCCTCAGCTGGGTCGAGGACCCAAGCAACCAGTGCACCGAACATGCGCGAAACTTTCTTCGTCATCGTGTTATGCCAGTGCTCCGGCAGCGCTGGCCGCGAGCCGTGGAAAATATGGCGCGCGCCGCCGGACATCTGGGCGAGGCACAGCAGCTGCTGGATGAGCTCGCCGAAATCGATCTGCGCAAAGCTCATGCGCCTTGCCGGTATCAGTGGTTACTGATGCCGAAGCTCTCCTTGTTGTCACTGGAATCGCTCAGTCCCGCTCGTCAGCGCAATGCGTTGCGCTATTGGTTGGCTGATCTGACGGCGCTTCCTGATAGCGATCATTGGGCTGGCTGGGATGCGTTGCGTGATGCCGCTCCAGATGCCGCTCCGGTCTGGCGCTTGGCTGCTGGCGAGCTGCACAGAGGCGATGGTTGCCTCTGGTGGTTATCGGGGTCCTGGTTGGCCACCGTGGCGGGGCCAGTCGACTGGCCGCAGCCGAGCACTGACCTGCAGCTGCCCGGCAACGGCTTCCTGCGCTTGAGCGGCTACGCTGGGCAAGGCTTGCTGCAGGTGCGCTATCGTCAGGGCGGCGAGTCACTGAAAATTCCTGGCCGAGGCCGGCGTGACCTCAAACGGTTGCTAAATGAGGCTGGAATGCCAGGTTTCGTGCGCTCGCGTCTACCGCTGCTGTTTCTAGACGGTGAGCTCGTTGCGGTCGCCAATCTGCCGCAGTTCGATGCCCAAGCCCTGTCGCTGCAGTGGTCGCCGCCAACCGTCGACACGTTTGAGCTGGTAGGGTCTTTCGAGTAGACTACGCTCCCGTCCCAACACAGCTTCTGCGGCTTTCTTCGAAAACCGTGGCAGTTGAGCTATTGCCGCCCCAGGCGCAGTGGCACCTTCGCTTTTCCCCGGCGGCGCTGACCGCTTAACGCAGACTTCTAGGGTTTTTCATGACGCGCTACATCTTCGTCACGGGTGGTGTTGTTTCTTCATTGGGGAAAGGCATCGCCTCGGCTTCATTGGCGGCCATCCTGGAGGCGCGGGGCCTGAAGGTCACGATGCTCAAGCTGGACCCTTACATCAACGTGGATCCGGGCACCATGAGCCCGTTCCAGCACGGTGAGGTGTTCGTCACCCACGACGGCGCCGAGACCGACCTCGACCTTGGTCACTACGAGCGGTTCATCCGCACCACGATGACCAAGAGCAACAACTTCACCACCGGCCGCGTCTACGAAGACGTATTGCGTCGCGAGCGCCGTGGTGACTACTTGGGCGCCACCATCCAGGTCATCCCGCACATCACTGACGAAATCAAGCGCCGCATCATCAAAGGCGCTGGCGATGCCGACGTCGCGCTGGTGGAGGTTGGCGGCACGGTCGGCGACATCGAGTCGCAACCCTTTCTTGAGGCGATCCGCCAGCTTCGCGTCGAAGTGGGCGCGAAACGCGCGATGCTGATGCACCTGACGCTGGTCCCTTATATCGCCACGGCTGGTGAAACCAAGACCAAGCCAACCCAGCATTCGGTGAAGGAGCTGCGCTCCATCGGTCTGCAGCCAGACGTACTGGTATGCCGCTCCGACCATCCGATCGACGTCTCCTCAAGGCGCAAGATTGCTCTGTTTACCAACGTCGAAGAGCGCGCGGTGATCAGCCTTGAGGACGTTGACACCATCTACAAGATTCCTGGTGTCCTCCATGCTCAGGGGCTGGACGATTTTGTGGTAGAGCGCTTCGGTCTGGAGTGCGGCGGCGCCGACCTGTCCGAGTGGGATCGTGTGGTCGACGCCAAACTGAACCCGGAGCGGGAAGTCACCATTGCCATGGTCGGCAAGTACATGGAACTTCTGGATGCGTACAAATCTCTGATCGAAGCAATGAGCCATGCTGGCATCCAGAGCCGTACCAAAGTGAACCTTCGCTACATTGATTCCGAAGACATCGAAAACCAGGGCACCAGCCTGCTGGAAGGCATGGATGCGATCCTGGTTCCGGGTGGTTTCGGGCTGCGCGGCGTGGAAGGCAAGATCGCCACCGTCAAATATGCTCGCGAGAACAAGATTCCCTACCTCGGCATCTGCCTCGGCATGCAGGTTGCGGTGATCGAGTTCGCTCGTGACGTGCTTGGCTGGACCGACGCCAATTCCACCGAGTTCGACAAGGACAGCACCCATCCGGTCGTGGGTCTGATCACCGAGTGGGAAGATGCCACCGGTGCTGTGGAAACCCGCAGCGATGCGTCAGACCTGGGTGGCACCATGCGTTTGGGTGCGCAGGAATGCGGTCTGGAGGCAGGCTCCAATGTGTTCGCCTGCTACGGCAAGGAGCGCATCATCGAGCGTCATCGCCATCGCTATGAAGTGAACAATAACCTGCTGCCGCAACTGCAGGCCGCTGGCCTGAAGATCACCGGTCGCTCCGGTGACGGCGCGTTGGTCGAAGTGGTCGAGGCGCCAGATCATCCCTGGTTCGTGGCCTGCCAGTTCCACCCTGAATTCACATCCACACCGCGCGACGGTCATCCGCTGTTCAGTGGCTTCGTCAAGGCAGCGCTGGATTACAAGGCGGGCAAGGCATGAGTCAGAAGACCATTCGCGTCGGCAGTATCGAGATCGCCAACGACAAGCCATTCGTGTTGTTTGGCGGGATGAACGTGCTGGAGTCTCGCGATCTTGCACTGCAGATCTGCGAAACCTATGTAAAGGTCACCGAGAAGCTCGGGATTCCCTATATTTTCAAGGCCAGCTTCGACAAGGCCAATCGCTCCTCGATCAACTCCTTCCGAGGCCCTGGCCTGGAAGAGGGGATGCGCATCTTTGAAGAAGTGAAGAAGACCTTCGGCGTTCCGGTGATCACCGACGTACACGAGCCTCACCAGGCACAGCCGGTGGCCGAGGTGTGCGACATCATTCAGCTGCCGGCCTTCCTCTCGCGCCAGACCGATCTGGTGGTGGCGATGGCGAAGACCGGTGCGGTGATCAATATCAAGAAGGCGCAGTTCCTCGCGCCGCAGGAAATGAAGCACATCCTCACCAAGTGTGAAGAAGCCGGCAATGATCAACTGATTCTCTGCGAACGCGGCTCCTCATTTGGCTACAACAACCTGGTCGTCGACATGCTCGGCTTCGACATCATGAAGCGGATGCAATATCCGGTGATCTTCGATGTCACACATGCGCTGCAGATGCCGGGTGGCCGCGCCGACTCGGCTGGCGGTCGTCGCGCACAGGTTACCGATCTGGCCAAGGCCGGTCTCAGCCAAGGGCTGGCCGGGTTGTTCCTTGAGGCCCATCCGGATCCGGAAAATGCCAAGTGCGATGGTCCTTGTGCATTGCGTTTGGACAAGCTCGAACCCTTCCTCACCCAGCTCAAGCAGCTGGATGATCTGATCAAGAATTTTGCGCCAATCGAAACTGCTTGAAGCCTTGAAGCTATCTACGGAGTGTTAATAAAAATGGCAAAGATCGTCGACATCAAAGGGCGTGAGGTTCTCGACTCCCGTGGCAATCCCACTGTTGAAGCGGACGTTATCCTGGATAACGGCATTACTGGTAGCGCCTGTGCGCCGTCCGGTGCTTCCACTGGGTCCCGCGAGGCGCTGGAACTGCGCGATGGCGACAAGAGCCGTTACATGGGCAAGGGAGTGCTGAAGGCTGTCAGCAACATCAATGGGCCTATCCGTGATCTGCTGCTGGGTAAGGATCCGCTGGATCAGAAGGCGCTGGACCGCGCCATGATTGAGCTGGACGGTACCGAAAACAAAGCCTCGCTGGGTGCCAACGCCATTCTTGCCGTGTCGTTGGCTGCTGCCAAAGCCGCTGCGCAGGACCAAGATTTGCCGCTCTACGCGCACATTGCCAACCTCAATGGCACGCCGGGTGAGTACTCCATGCCGGTGCCGATGATGAACATCATCAACGGTGGTGAACATGCCGACAACAATGTCGACATTCAGGAGTTCATGGTTCAGCCCGTCGGCGCCAAGACATTCGCTGATGCGCTGCGCATGGGCGCCGAAATCTTTCACCACCTGAAAGCGGTGTTGAAGGCCCGTGGCCTGAGCACTTCGGTTGGTGACGAAGGTGGCTTCGCACCGAACCTGGCATCCAACGAAGACGCCCTGGCAGCCATCGCAGAAGCGGTGGCTAACGCCGGTTATACGCTGGGTGATGACGTCACCCTGGCGCTTGATTGCGCTTCCAGCGAGTTCTTCGAGAACGGTAAATACGACCTCGCCGGTGAAGGCAAAGTCTTCGACGCCGCCGGTTTTGCTGACTACCTGGCGGGCCTGGCCGACCGCTACCCGATCATCTCCATCGAAGACGGCATGGATGAGTCCGACTGGGCTGGCTGGAAGGTTCTGACCGACAAGATCGGTAGCAAAGTTCAGCTGGTGGGCGACGACCTGTTCGTAACCAACACCAAGATCCTCAAGGAAGGCATCGAGAAGGGCATCGGTAACTCGATCCTGATCAAGTTCAACCAGATCGGTTCGCTGACCGAAACCCTGGAAGCCATCCAGATGGCCAAGGCTGCTGGTTACACGGCGGTGATTTCGCACCGCTCCGGCGAAACCGAAGACAGCACCATCGCCGACTTGGCAGTAGGAACGGCTGCCGGCCAGATCAAGACTGGTTCACTGTGCCGCTCGGACCGCGTATCCAAGTACAACCAGCTGCTTCGTATCGAAGAGCAGCTTGGCGGGAAAGCGGCTTACAAGGGACGTGCCGAGTTTCGCGGCTAATCTGGCTATCGCTAGAAAAGCTGGGGCATGCTAGAAAAGGGCGGCGTTAGTCGCCCTTTTTTGTGGATAACGGTCAGCGCTGTTAAGGTCGCCGCAAGGCGATGCGCTAGCCAGCAAAGGAAAGCCGGGCCATGTCGCTGACCGCCGCTTATACAACGTCACTGGAAACCAATCGAATTCGATCCATGCCCTCCATGCGCAGTCCCTACTGGTTGTTTGTTGTCCTGATTCTGCTCCTGGGTGGCTTGCAGTATCGCCTGTGGGTGGGCGAGGGCAGCCTCGCCCAGGTCAGCGGGCTGAACAAACAGATCGCTGAGCAGCAGGGCGAGAACCAGCGGTTGCTTGAGCGCAACCGAATTCTCGAAGCCGAGGTCAGAGAGCTCAAGCAGGGTATGGAAACTGTGGAAGAGCGTGCTCGGCATGAGTTGGGCATGGTCAAAGAGGGCGAAACTCTCTTTCAGCTCACCGAATGAGCGTAGAAAATCTCCCGTCTTATTGGGTCGTGATTCCGGCTGCCGGCATTGGCAGTCGCATGCGAGCCGACCGTCCCAAGCAGTATCTGCAGCTGGCTGGAAGGACAATCCTGGAACACACCCTGGATTGTTTCCTGGGTCATCCCCAGCTCATGGGACTGGTGGTCTGTCTGGCGCGTGATGATGCCTATTGGCCAGATCTCCCTTGCGCGATAGATCCGCGGGTTCACCGTGCCGATGGCGGTAGCGAGCGAGCTGACTCCGTGCTTGGCGGCCTTCGAAAACTGTCTGGCCTCGGTGCCACGGACAACGACTGGGTGCTGGTGCACGACGCCGCCAGACCCAACCTGACACTCACGGATCTTAATCAGCTGCTGGAGACCCTTGCCACAGATCCCGTTGGTGGGCTGCTCGCCGTGCCGGCGCGCGATACGCTCAAGCGTGCAGATACAGACGGCCGCATCCAGGAGACGGTTGATCGCAGCGTCATCTGGCAGGCGTTTACCCCACAGATGTTCCGGCTTGGGTCGTTGCGCGAGGCCTTGGCGGATGCGCTGGCTAGCGGGGTGGCGGTGACTGATGAAGCGTCCGCGCTTGAATGGGCAGGATACCACCCGCGTTTGGTTGAAGGTCGGGCCGACAATCTGAAGATCACTCGTCCAGAGGATCTTCAATGGCTGGAGCAGCGCTGGAAATCGTGAGTCCAGCGCTGCTCAGAATGCTCGGCACAAAGTAAAGTCGATGCGCTCTGCATAGCAGCTCTAGAGGCGTTGCGATCAGTACCGATAGATTGCAGCGGCACCACTTTGAGTTGGCATGCGTTCGGTAGGCACAGCAATCACCTCACCGCCTTGCTCCAGCGTCCATATGGTCAACTCGTCGAGCAGGTCGGACGTCGTCGCGGTGTCATCTTCCACTGCGACCGCCTTACCCTGCTGCTTGTCCACAACTCCTGGAATCTGACGCTCCGCCTCTACCAGAAGCGTGGCAACGCGGCCTTCGAGTGTCGCCTGGCCAATCTGCTCAAGCTGATCGGTAGCCAGTCCCTGACCGTGCGAGACGCCGTATTGGTTGATGAAGCCTTCCAGACGCTTGATGTAGCGCGGCTGCACGACCATCCAGCTCTTTTGCCGAAGTTCGTCATGGCTCAGCAACGACGCATCGCTTTCGATCCCTTCCGAAAGCATGAACTCGTTGTGGCTGAGTTTGCGAAAGTGAAACTGATGCTCCGGCAATGCGGCGAGGATCAGCGGCAGTCGCGACTTGCGGCTGTGGTGCTCGAGAATTGCGCGGTCCACTTCACGGAAGAAACGCTCCCGGTCTCGATCGATTTCGTCTTGGCGGCCAGCGCCACCGCTTTCTACCTGCATTGGGTCGCCACGCTCGCTGGCGCGGCTGTAGCCTTGCGGGAAGCCGGTCTGCCCCTTCTCGGTCAGATCGCGCCCCAATGCTTCCTCAAGTGTTTTCGGTACCCCGTCGCCCAAGCGGACCTCGTCGATGCCGTCGCGGTTGCCTTCGAATAAACGAACCGAGTTGAGGGTGATCGCCAGTATCTGATAGCGATCAGCAGACTGCGCGATACGCAGTAGCGGCTTGAGGTGCATTCGATCATTGGCGACGGCGAGCTCGGGAACGCTGCGTTGCAAGCGGAATACTTCGAAATAATCCACCGCACCGAAGACGGCAAGTCCATCACGGTTGGAATTCCAGAAGTCGGGATCATTCATCAGGTCTTGGAACGGCTTAAGTAATGCTTTGGCCTGATCCCCCCGGCCTTGTTGCTTGAGCGAGTCTTCCAGCTCACGGAGGAGGTGCTTGAAGCGAATCGGGTCCTGCTGACGCTCGGGGAAACTGCGGTGGGTGGGCTGATAAAGTGACAGGCAGGGCGCTTCGCGTTTTGCCAGCAGTTGGGACATGGTTTCTCGATCGAGCAATCTGTTCATGTACGGCCTCACTCGTTGTCAGATGGTTCGGTTCCTCACGGGTGACGATAGGCCCGCTTTGGCGGGTCGCATAGGCGGCGTTCAGTGGTGATTGAGTTTCTTGTCCAGTGCATGGGCTAGTGCGTGGTTTAGCTTTTCGGCACAGCCGTCGATAGCCATATTCAGCGAGTCCGCCTTGTGGCTGGTCGAGATGGGCTCGTGCCCTTTGACGCGTGCTTCCATCTGGCAGCGCTTATCCTGCGGACCACTTTTGCCGCTGTTCTCGTCGTTGAGATGAACTTCGACTCGGGTCAGCTGATCGTCGAAGCGCTCCAGTTCGCTCTCGACCGTCGCCTTCACGTGCTCCTCAAGGTTGCTGGTCACGTCGACGCTATGATTGCTGTTCACCAGAATCTGCATGATGTCCTCCTGATTGAATGGCCGGCTCGCTCAAGCAGAGGGCCGGAGGCACCGGCTTCAGGATTTCGACGTGGTGGGTTAATTCGGGTTCCGCCTGACGCTGGCAGTCGGACGCGCGGCGCAGTCGCAACTCAATTGCGTTCGTTGCGGTATTCAGGGCGGCTTGCCAGGCCCTGCTTCAATGCCTGGATCAATAGCCGGACCTTTGGCAAGGGATAGCGCCGCTGCGGATAGACGGCCCATACGGCTGTATTCGGCGGCTGATAGGTTTCGAGCAAGGACACCAGTTCACCGCGGCGCAGCGGTTCCTGGACGTAATAGTCCGGTAGCTGGCATAGCCCGAAGCCCCGTAGTGCAGCGTCCAGCACCGCCTGGCCGCTGTTGCAACGCCAGTTGCCCGAGGGCTTGAAAGGTTGCTCGCGGCCTTCGATCTGCAACGTCCAGGTATCAACGGTGCCTATCAGGCAATTGTGCCGCGCCAGCTCGGAAAGCGTGTGAGGCCGGCCGTAGCGTTCGAGGTAGCTCGGTGCCGCGCACAGATACATCGCCCGCGGGGCGATGCGCGTAGCGACCAGCCGTGATTCGCTGAGTCGGCCCAGGCGTATGGCCAGGTCGTAACCTTCCTGCACCAGATCGAGCGTGCGGTTTGACAATTCAATGTCGACCCGCAATTGAGGGTGCTGCGCCATGAATTCGTTTACCAGCGGCACGATGAAGCGTTCGCCGTACGCGACTGCAGCGGTCATCCGCAGTAACCCTGTGGGGGCGGCATGCAGGTCGCTGATGGCGTGAAAGGCTTCGTCGCGCTCCTCGATCAAACGTTGGCAGCGAGAGAGAAAGGTATGGCCGGCTTCGGTCAGCGATACACGGCGGGTGGTGCGATAGAGCAAGCGGGCCTGCAGACGTTCCTCAAGCCGCGCCACTTGCCGACTTACATGGGATGACGATACGCGCAGATGTTCGGCGGCGCGCATGAAGCTGCCCGCTTCAGCGACTGCCACGAATTCGTCCAAGCCTTCCCAGCGGTTCATAAGCGATCCTTTCGGTATAGGGCTGAATTATCCCTGTATGGCAATAATGTTTTCACGATCAGCTTATTAACCCTGTCCGCTGATAAAACTACACTGCGCTTCACCATTCATCCACGAGTAAAGCCAGCCATGACCATCAAGTCCCGTGCCGCAGTCGCGTTTGCCCCCAATCAGCCTCTGCAAATTGTCGAAGTGGACGTCGAGCCGCCCAAAGCTGGCGAGGTGCTGGTGCGCATCGTTGCGACTGGCGTCTGCCACACCGACGCGTACACGCTCTCCGGCGAAGACTCGGAAGGTGTCTTCCCATGCATCCTTGGTCACGAAGGGGGCGGCATCGTCGAAGCTGTCGGCGAGGGCGTTACCTCGGTGGCGGTGGGCGATCACGTGATCCCGCTGTACACCGCCGAATGCCGCCAGTGCAAATTCTGCAAATCCGGCAAGACCAACCTCTGCAGCTCGGTGCGCGCGACCCAGGGCAAGGGCCTAATGCCGGACGGCACCACGCGGTTTTCCTACAACGGCCAGCCGATTTACCACTACATGGGTACTTCGACGTTTTCCGAATACACCGTGTTGCCTGAGGTTTCGGTAGCGAAGATTCCCAAGGAAGCGCCACTGGACAAGGTCTGCCTGCTGGGTTGCGGCGTAACCACCGGGATCGGTGCGGTACTCAACACCGCCAAGGTTGAAGAGGGCGCGACAGTAGCGGTCTTCGGCCTGGGCGGCATCGGCCTGGCAGCGATCATCGGCGCAAAGATGGCCAAGGCCAGCCGAATCATCGCGATCGACATCAATCCGTCCAAGTTCGCCATCGCCGAAGAACTGGGCGCGACCGACTTCGTCAATCCGAAGGATTACGACAAGCCGATCCAGGAAGTCATCGTCGAGATGACCGATGGTGGCGTTGACTATTCATTCGAGTGTGTCGGCAACGTCCAGCTGATGCGCGCCGCGCTGGAATGTGCCCACAAGGGTTGGGGCGAATCGGTGATCATCGGTGTGGCCGGCGCGGGTCAGGAGATCAGCACTCGTCCGTTTCAGCTAGTGACGGGCCGCGTCTGGCGTGGCAGCGCCTTCGGCGGCGTCAAAGGGCGCACCGAATTGCCGGGCTATGTGGAGAAGGCTCAGACCGGTGAGATCCCGCTGGATACCTTCATCACCCACAATATGGGGCTGGACGAGATCAACCATGCGTTTGACCTGATGCATGAAGGCAAGAGCATTCGGACCGTCATCCACTATTGATTTCGCATGTCGGGCCGTGGTGCTTTGCCTTGCCCTGGCGAACACCACCGGCCCGCTTCAGGAGGGCCCATGAGCCTCGAGAACATTTCCTGCCAGAAGAGCTTCGGTGGCTGGCACAAGCGCTATCGCCACCGCTCTGCCAGCTTGAACTGCGACATGGTGTTTGCCGTATACCTGCCGCCTCAGGCGGAGCAGGGCGAAAAGCTGCCCGTGCTGTACTGGCTGTCCGGCTTGACCTGTACCGATGAAAACTTCATGCAGAAAGCGGGTGCGCATCGACTTGCAGCAGAACTTGGCTTGATCATCGTCGCGCCAGATACCAGCCCTCGTGGGCCTGATGTGCCTGATGATCCGGACGCTGCCTATGATTTCGGTCTAGGGGCGGGTTTCTACCTCAATGCGACTCAGGATCCATGGGCCCAGCATTACCGTATGCACGACTACGTGGTTGATGAGCTGCCTGCGCTGATCGAGGCAAACTTCCCGGTCTCTGATAAGCGCGGCATCAGTGGACACTCCATGGGCGGTCACGGTGCGCTGGTGTGCGCCTTGAAGAATCCTGGCCGCTACCAGTCGCTGTCGGCCTTCGCGCCGATCACCAGTCCGGCCGACTGCCCGTGGGGTGAAAAGGCCTTTTCCAATTACCTCGGTGAAGATCGTTCTCGCTGGCGTGAATGGGATGCCTGCGCCTTGATCGCCAAGGCGCAGGAGAAGTTGCCGATACTGGTCGACCAAGGTGATCGTGATGACTTCATGGTCAACCAGTTGAAGCCTGAGGCGTTGGTATCAGCCGCAAGAGCGGCGGATCATCCGCTGACGATGCGTATCCAGCCTGGCTACGATCACAGCTACTACTTCATCAGCAGCTTTATCGACGATCATCTGCGTCATCATGCGCAGGCGCTTAAGGCTTGAGGTGTGTTGCGTTTGCCGTTGAGCTGGCTGTTTTGCGATAGCAGAACCTTTTCTCTCGGGGAGGTGGCTTACCACTGATTGCTTTCACGGTGGATAGATCGCTGTAGCGTTGCGGGCAGCGCAAATGCCCAGGCCTATCGATGCAAGGCGTTGCGCGTCATCAGCGGCAAGCACAAAAAAGGCCCGACCGGTTACCCGGTCGGGCCTTCCATCGCAAGGAGCTAGAGCGATGGATAATCGGTGAAACCTTCGGCACCTTTCGCATAGAACAACTCAGGCCGAGGCTCGTTGAGCGGAGCGTCCTTGCGTAGGCGTTCGACCAGGTCGGGGTTGGCGATGTAGGGGATGCCGAATGCAACCGCGTCGGCTTTACCTTCTTCAAGCCAAGCGTTGGCCTGTTCTTTGGTAAAGCGCTCGTTGGCGATGTAAACGCCGCCGAAGATTTCTTTCAATTGCGGTCCGAGGCTGTCCTCGCCAGCTTTCTCACGGGTGCAGATAAAGGCGATACCGCGCTTGCCCAGCTCACGTGCGACATAACCGAAGGTTTCTGCACGGTTGGAGTCGCCCATGTCGTGAGCGTCGGCTCGTGGGGCCAGGTGCACGCCCACGCGGCCAGCGCCCCAGACCCCAACCGCAGCGTCCGTGACTTCCAGCAGGAGACGTGCACGGTTTTCCAGTGATCCGCCGTACTGATCGGTGCGCTGGTTGGTGCTGTCCTGAAGGAACTGGTCGAGTAGGTAACCGTTGGCACCGTGAATTTCCACGCCGTCGAAACCTGCTTCCCGCGCGTTTTCGGCCCCCTTGCGGTACGCTTCGACGATGCCGGCGATTTCTTCGGTCTCGAGGGCGCGTGGGGTTTCGAATTCCTTCATCGGCCTGACCAGGCTGACATGACCTGCGGGCTTGATGGCGCTAGGGGCGACCGGAAGCTGGCCGTCCAGGTATAACGGGTCGGAAATCCGGCCAACGTGCCAGAGCTGCAGGACGATCTTGCCGCCCTTGGCGTGGGCCGCATCGGTTACCTTTCTCCAGCCCTGTACCTGCTCGGCCGACCAGATCCCAGGAGTGTCGGGGTAACCGACGCCCATCGGTGTGACCGAGGTGGCTTCGCTGATGATCAGGCCTGCGTCGGCCCGCTGGGTGTAGTACTCGACAATCAGGTCACCCGGCACGCGGCCAGGCTCAGCACGGCAACGGGTCAGCGGGGCCATGATGATGCGGTTGGCCAGTTCCAGTTCGCCAATCTTGATCGGGTCGAAAAGTGTGGGCATAGCGATGCTGCTCCTTACAAGGTGAGGACTGCGAAGCTCAGAGTTCACGGCCAAGACGGGTTACGAGGGCTTCAATAGCCGGTTCATTGCGTTTGAAAAAATGCCACTGACCGACCTTGCGGTTGGTGATCAGTCCCGCTCGTTGCAGTGTTGCCAGATGGGCCGAAACCGTGGACTGCGACAGCCCGGCGCGCTGGTCGATCTGCCCGGCGCACACACCGTTTTCAAGCGAATGGTGCTGCTCGGAAAAATAGCGTTGCGGCTCTTTCAGCCAAGCCAGAATCTCCCGCCGCAACGGGTGGGCAATTGCCTTGAGCATGTCGTCCAGTTCTTCGGGCATGGTGTCGTCCGGTTCGTATATCGCGATGGGGCGAACTATATATCGGTAAAAAACGATATGGGATCGATTCGGTTAATGGTCGTTATCGTTGATATTGATCTGGAGGGTTCCTGCCGCTGCGACTCCAATGGTTGCTGCTGTCCTGTAGAATCGCGGGCTGATCTTTTCGAGGGCATATGACTATGCGAATCGGCCACGGCTACGACGTGCATCGTTTTGGTGAGGGCGACTTCGTTACCCTCGGCGGGGTACAGATTTCTCACAAGTTCGGCCTGCTCGCGCATTCGGACGGTGACGTGTTGCTGCACGCCCTGAGCGATGCATTGCTTGGCGCGGCGGCGCTTGGTGATATCGGTAAGCACTTCCCGGATACCGATCCGGCCTTCAAGGGGGCCGATAGCCGCGTCCTGCTGCGTCATGTGCTCAAACAGGTGCAAAGCAAGGGCTGGAAGGTTGGCAACATTGACGCCACCATCGTTGCCCAGGCACCCAAGATGGCTCCACATATCGAATCCATGCGAACCCTGATCGCCGAAGACCTGCAAGTCGGCCTGGATCAGGTCAACGTCAAGGCCACCACTACCGAGAAGCTTGGTTTTACCGGACGTGAAGAAGGCATTGCCGTGCATGCCGTCGCGCTGCTGGTCGGCGCATGACCGAGGATCAGTTGCTCGGCCCAACGGCACATGGAGGGGCCTGTGGCTCCGCCGTGCTCAAGGCTGTGGCGGAGGACTTCCAGGTCGACGAGGTGCTCGACATCCCTTTGTCTGGTGCCGGTGAGCATCTGTGGCTCTGGGTGGAGAAGCGCAACCTCAACACCGAGGAGGCTGCGCGACGCCTGGCGCGGGCTGCTGGCGTTCCGGTGCGCAATATCAGCTATGCCGGCTTGAAAGATCGTCAGGCTCTGACCCGCCAGTGGTTCAGTCTGCATCTGCCGGGCAAAGCTGATCCTGCACTGGCCGCGGCCGAAGACGAAACCCTGATGATTCTCCAGAGCGGCCGTCATCAGCGAAAACTGCAGCGCGGTGCCCACACGGCCAATGGCTTTACCCTTCGCTTGACGGAGCTGAAGGCTGATCACGCCGAACTCGATGCGCGTCTCGAGCGAATCAAGAGGGAAGGTGTACCCAACTATTTTGGCCTGCAGCGCTTCGGTCATGAGGGAGGAAATGTCCACGGCGCCCGCGAGTATGCGGATAGGCAAGAGCTTCCGGTACAGCGCAATCTCCGCTCGCGTCTGCTATCGGCGGGGCGTAGTTATCTGTTCAATCGAGTGTTAGCTGAACGAGTTGCGGCGGGTAGTTGGAATCAGGCGCGGGTCGGTGATCTGCTGGCCTTCACCGACAGCCGCAGCTTCTTTCCTGCCGGCGAGGCTGAATGCAGCGATCCAAGGCTGGCCGTGCTGGATCTGCATCCGACCGGTCCGCTCTGGGGCGCCGGTGAGTCGCCCGCCTCGGGCGATGTTCAAGCACTGGAGATGCAGGTTTCCGCAACGGAGCCGTCAATCGCCAAGTGGCTCGCAGAAGCCGGAATGAAGCATGAACGGCGCATTCTTCGCCTCCCAATGGGCGGCTTGTCGTGGCATTATCCCGAGCCTGACATTCTGCAACTTGAATTCGTCCTGCCGACCGGATGCTTTGCCACTGCTGTGGTGCGCGAACTGGTCAGCCTGGCAGGGCAGACGGACATCTGATGCGTATTCTGATCGCCAACGACGACGGGGTGTATGCACCTGGGCTCGCCGCGCTTTATGACGCGCTGGCGGATTATGCCGAGTGCAGGGTGGTGGCCCCAATCCAGGACATGAGTGGCGCCAGCAGTGCGCTGACCCTGGATCGCCCGCTTCATACCACGACCATGCCGAATGGTTTTATCGGCGTGAACGGCACGCCGACGGATTGTGTTCACCTGGGCATCAACGGCCTGCTGGAAGACGTGCCCGACATGGTGGTTTCCGGTATTAATCTGGGCGCCAATCTTGGCGACGACGTGCTGTATTCCGGTACTGTAGCCGCAGCCATCGAAGGGCGATTCACTGGCAAGCCCGCGTTCGCTTTTTCCCTGGTGTCGCGGCTGACCGACAACCTGCCTACAGCCGCCTACGTCGCGCGCAAGCTGGTCGAGCATCAGGCCTCGCTTGAGCTCCCTCCGCGTACGGTGTTGAGTGTCAATGTTCCAAACCTGCCGCTGGATCACCTGCGCGGCATCCAGCTGACGCGCCTGGGCCATCGAAGCAGGGCCAAGCCGCCTGTGAAGCAGGCTAATCCGCGTGGCAAGGATGGTTACTGGATTTCGGTGGCTGGGGACGTTGAAGACGGCGGGCCAGGCACCGATTTTCATGCGGTAATGCAGGGCTACGTTTCGATTACGCCATTGCAGTTGGACCGAACCTTTCATGAGGCCTTCGATGGCCTCAACAGTTGGCTGGAGGGCGTGTTGTGAACCGCGGATCCGATGACCTGCTGCGCCACGGCACTGGGATGACCTCGCAACGCACTCGTGACCGACTGATTCAGCGGCTCTACGAGGAAGGGTTGTCAGACCCTCGCGTGCTTGAGGTGATTCGGCGCACGCCGCGCCACCTGTTCGTTGATGAAGCACTGTCTCACCGCGCCTACGAAGACACCGCGCTGCCTATCGGCCATAACCAGACCATCTCGCAGCCCTTCATGGTGGCGCGTATGAGTGAACTGCTGTTGGCTGACGGCCCATTGGACAAGGTGCTGGAGATAGGCACGGGTTCCGGCTACCAGACAGCGGTATTGGCGCAGCTGGTGGAGCGGGTGTTCTCCGTCGAGCGTATTCAGGCTCTGCAGGATCGCGCCAAAGAGCGCCTGGTCGAACTCAAGTTGCGCAATGTGGTCTTTCGCTGGGGTGATGGCTGGGAGGGCTGGCCTGCGCTGGCTCCTTACAACGGCATCATCGTTACCGCGGCGGCAGCCGACGTGCCCCAGGCTCTGCTCGATCAACTGGCCCCCGGCGGACGGCTGGTGATTCCGGTCGGGGTTGGCGAAGTCCAGCAATTGATGCTGATCATTCGAGAGGAAGACGGTTTTTCCCGCCATTTGCTGGATACCGTGCGCTTCGTGCCGCTGCTCAATGGACCTGTAGTTTGATCACAGCGGATGAAAGCATGAAAAACGCGTTGCTGTTGTACGCCAAAGGCATGGCGATGGGTGCGGCTGATGTGGTGCCCGGCGTCTCGGGCGGAACCGTGGCATTCATAACCGGAATCTACGATGAATTGCTGCGCTCCATCGGTGCGGTGCCAAACGCCATCCCGGCTTTGTTGAAGGGGCGCATCGCCGAAGCATGGCGCATCGCCAACGCTAGCTTTCTACTGGTGCTGTTCGCCGGCATTCTGACCAGTGTGCTCAGCCTGGCGAAATTGATTACCTATCTGCTCGAGCAGCATCCGATTCCGGTGTGGTCTTTCTTCTTTGGTCTGATTCTGGTTTCCGTGCATTTAGTCAGCAAGGAAATCCAGCGTCGCAACCTGTCGCGGTTGGTCAGTTTGTGTCTTGGCGTCGGTTTTGCCTACTGGATTACTGTTGCCGCGCCCATGCAGTGGAGTACCAGCAGCGTCAGCCTGTTTTTTGCTGGCGCCATCGCCATCTGCGCCATGATCCTGCCGGGTATATCCGGCAGCTTCATTCTGGTGCTGCTCGGCCTTTACCCCGTGGTTCTAGGCGCAGTCAAAGCCTTGGATCTGGGTGTCATGTTGACCTTTGCCGCCGGTTGCCTAGTCGGCTTGTTGAGCTTTGCACGTGTCCTGAGCTGGGTCCTGCGCCGCTGGCGCGACCTCACTCTGGCGTTTCTTACCGGACTGATGCTTGGTTCGCTGAACAAGGTTTGGCCATGGAAAGAAACGCTCACCTGGCGCACCAACTCGCACGGTGAACAAGTGCCGCTGCTGGAGCAGAACCTCCTGCCGGGCGCCTATGGCGATCTGACCGGGCAGGATCCGCAGCTTTTGCTGGCGATCTTGCTCGCGGTAGCCGGTATCGCCCTGGTGCTTGGGTTGGAGTGGTTTGCCGGACGTCACCAGCCAGTCGCGCAAAGCGTCTGAACCGACTTTGTCGATCTTAGGGAGCGGGTATTGAAGCTCACAGCCAGCACGCGGTGGATACGCAGTTCCTCATTCCGTTGCGCGCTTGTCGCCTTGTTGGCGGGTTCGTTATTGGCCGGGTGCGCCAGCTCGCCTTCAGGCGGCGTGAGCGTTGTTGATCGCAATAACCGGGACCGTGTCACCAGCGGCCATTACACGGTTCAGCGCGGCGACTCACTTTGGTCGATTGCTTTCCGCTTTGGCTGGGATTGGCGCGACCTGGCACGGGTGAACAATATCCGTCCGCCGCATGTCATCTATCCGGGTCAGACGATTCGCTTCAGTGGCCAGGCGCCCCGTGCCGTTGCCGCTCGTCCGGAAACCAAAACCCCGCCTCCTGTCCCCCGCACGCCAACCATTGTCACCAACCCGGTGCCAACGCCGCCTCCTTTGACGCGCCCCAGCGCACCGGCGGCCAGACCTGCCGCGCCGATTACTCCTATCAAGGCAGTGACCCGGTCTGCAAGCGGTTGGGCCTGGCCTGCAGGGGGAGTTGTGATCGGTCGATTTTCCTCAAACGGAAGTTTGAATAAAGGCATTGATATCGCCGGGGAATTAGGACAGCCTGTTTTAGCTGCTTCTGATGGGGCTGTTGTGTACGCCGGCAGTGGTTTACGGGGTTACGGCGAACTTGTGATCATCAAGCACAGCGATACCTATGTAAGTGCCTACGGCCATAACCGCAGGCTGCTGGTTCAGGAGGGTCAACAAGTCAAAGCTGGGCAGACCATTGCCGAGATGGGATCGACTGGAACCGACCGGGTGAAACTGCACTTTGAGATTCGCCGCCAAGGCAAGCCTGTAGATCCGCTGCAATACCTGCCAAAGCGATGATTTGATTCAACCTGTTCCGGCCCTAGGAGGGGCTTGAGCGATGCCAGGGAACGCGTGCCGCCCAAGCCTGTTGTCGAACTCAGAACAGGAAAACAATAATGGCTCTCAAAAAAGAAGTGCCGGAGTTTGACGTAGACGATGCTGTTCTACTCATGGAACCGTCTCTGAATGTAGATCCGGATGCCGAGATCTCCCGAGTCGGTTCAGGTGGCACCAAGTCCAAGACCGCAACGGTCAAGCAACACAAATTCATCGATTACACTCGCGCGCTCGACGCCACCCAGCTTTACCTCAACGAAATCGGTTTTTCCCCACTGCTGACGCCCGAGCAGGAAGTGCACTTCGCGCGTCTTGCACAGAAGGGCGATCCGGCGGGGCGCAAGCGCATGATCGAGAGTAATCTGCGGCTGGTCGTGAAGATCGCGCGGCGCTACGTCAATCGCGGTCTGTCCTTGCTGGATCTGGTGGAGGAAGGCAATCTCGGTCTAATTCGCGCGGTTGAGAAGTTCGATCCAGAGCGTGGTTTCCGCTTCTCGACCTACGCCACCTGGTGGATCAGGCAGACGATCGAGCGGGCGATCATGAATCAGACTCGGACCATTCGTTTGCCGATTCATGTGGTCAAGGAGCTGAACGTGTACCTGCGTGCCGCACGCGAGCTCACTCAGAAACTCGATCACGAGCCCAGCCCGGAAGAGATCGCCAACCTGCTCGAAAAGCCGGTTGCTGAGGTCAAGCGTATGCTGGGGCTGAACGAGCGGGTGACCTCTGTTGATGTCTCGCTAGGCCCTGATACTGACAAGACGCTGCTGGATACTCTGACGGATGACCGGCCGAGCGATCCGTGCGAGCTTTTGCTTGACGACGATCTATCCGAGAGCATTGATCAATGGCTTTCCGACTTGACCGAGAAACAGCGGGAAGTGGTTATTCGACGCTTTGGTCTGCGGGGCCATGAAAGCTGCACGCTGGAGGAGGTTGGCCAGGAAATTGGCTTAACGCGTGAGCGGGTTCGGCAGATCCAGGTCGAAGCACTCAAGCGCCTGCGTGAGATTCTGGAGCGCAACGGACTCTCCAGTGAGTCGCTATTCCGCTAGACCCTTTTGTTCTCTGCTCCTTACCTGCTAGGTAAGGAGCACGTCGCTCTTCCCGTCATAGTCTGTCGCGGTACCTTGTCCGGCTGTTATGAAAAGAGGGCAGCATTAGCTCCGTTGCTAATGATTTCCCCATAGGCGATCCGTTGTGTAGGTATTTGCTTACAAGCTTTGTAAGCCAAGCCTGCCAGGCCGGCCGAGTGGATCGCTATAGGGAGAAAAATTTATTGATAACACTATGTTTTTATTGGGAAATTTAATTTTGTTGAATGATGGCATCGTTGCCATCATGCATTTTCCACAGTTGCCGTTGTCGCGCAAAGCTCTAATATTGCAACTGTGTTCAGGGACAAGCACAGCCGGCATGGATGTCGAGCAGGATCAACCGCTGGAAGCGGTTTCATCAGGACGATGAGTAGGAAAAAAAAGGAAGTAGGGAAGGAGGCGGGCGGGGGTTAACCCCCGCCCCTTTTTTTTGCCTGGCATTTTGTTGGGGCGGTGCGCGAACCACTGCATGGGTAGACGGCCTAACAGCCATAACCTATTCAGAGGAGCAAACCATGAACGGCAACGAACGCAATCAACCGGCCCAGCCTGGGCGGGATGAAGAAGATCCGGTTAAACGTAATCCCGATGAGGCTGATGAAGATCAGCTGGATGAGGCGCTCGAAGAGACTTTCCCTGCGAGTGACCCCATATCTCCGTAGTGGCTGGCCGGCGCCCTCCGTTAGTCTGTAAGCAGCCTTTGGCGCAAGGCGGGAAGTACCTGCTCTCGCAGTAAGGGCGCTAGGTGTTCCTGGCGCTCTGCATTTAGATCCAGCCATTTCAGCGCGTCTATTTCCGCCTGTGCCTTTACCGCGCTTTCCAGGCGTGTGAAGTAGACGTCGGCTTCCACCCAATGATCCGGCTCGTTGGCTGCCCTTGACTGGAAATGGCCAAGTGAGTCTAGCAACGACGGGTCTATCCAGAGGCCCAGTTCTTCGAGCAACTCCCTCTCAACTGCTTGCTGAGGCGTTTCGCCTGCTTCGATTTTGCCACCTGGCAACATGAACGCCTGGGTGCCGCGCTTGCGGACAGTCAGGACGCGTCCCGCTTCATCAAGCAGGCAGGCCGTGGCGATTCTGAGAGTGGTGAAAGTCATCGGGTGCTCTCGTTTTCGTGACATAGCGCCACGAGGTTTTTGTGTCGGTTGTACCGCTGCAAGCGGGAGGCGAGCGCCTCTGGCAATACAATGGCCTCAGCGAAGCCCAGTGGTTCATAGAAAGGAACCGTCCTCGGTTCGCAAAACAGCCACACAGGCCCATCGCAGCCAGCCAGTGCCTGCGCAACCAGACGCCTTCCCAGCCCCTGGCCGCGGTGGTTCGGAGTGACCAGCAAGCCGGTAAGCCATTGCCCGTGGACTATGTCTGAAAGGCATAGGCCGGCAAGAATGTCCGAGTGTTCGGCGACCCAATAGCAGGCGCCAGCCGGCGCTCGCATATGGCTGCGATGGGCTCGGTAAAACTTGTTGAGTAAGGCTCGGCATTCACCGGGCAGCTGACGCAGCTGAACGGCTTCCATTAACAGTTCTCCATCTGTGCTGACGGATATTAACCGATGTTTATCTCGTCAACGGGCCAGCTGAGTTGGGCACCAATAGCATCGTTTTGGGTGCTGGGTTCTAGGCCAACAGGCGGGTCGCGGCTCTAAAGCGGCGATCAAGTGGACAGCTTGTTGGTCTCTGCCTGCCTGTGCGAAGGAAGCAGGGCAGGCACGACCGACTATGCCAAGTGAAGTCGTTCGATCCAGACCTATCTGACTCGTCCCGCTGCTATCTAGCGCAACTGGCAAAGCGCTTCACCAATGCTGTGCTGTTGGGGGCAAGAATAAACATGTGATTGGAGCTCTTTGCTATGGCGGCCGTATTGGCCGTAACGTCGTAACGCCGTTTCGCTAGTTTGCCGTTTCGTTTGTTTAATACTAAAAAATAGTGTTTATCTGGCTGGTTCGTTAATTAAAAAAATCATTAAATCCAACGATTTACGATGTATACCTAAAATAAAATGAACAGTCTCGGCGCGTTCCTGTCATTAACAGTGCGCATCAAATAAGTTGCGTATTCCGCCATAGTTAGCAACAACAAGAGGTGTTGTCATGAACAGACTTTTCAAAACTACCCTCCTGGTCGCCGCCATGCTTCCCGCTATTGCAGTTGCCGCTCCAGTGGCAGGTGATCGCGAAGTAACCTTGGGTGGTGCGGGCAGCAGCGATAAGGACTTCGACGATACAGTGTTCTCCCTACAGGGTAGTTGGGGTACATACCTGGACGAGTCCTCCATGTGGGGCGTACGGCAAACCGTGAATGCTCGGGATTCAGAAGGGGAAAGCGTGCAGTTCGACGGTTCCACCCGTGTGTTCTACGACTATCACTTCGGTAGCGGCAACACCCGTCCCTTCATCGGGGTGAGTGTGGGCGGGATTTACGGCGAGGAGGTTGATGAGACCTTCATGGGCGGTCCGGAAGTCGGTATCAAATACTGGGTACAGGACAAGACGTTCATCACTGCTATGGCCGAGTATCAATTCCTCTTCAAAAGTGGAAGCGATGCGCGGGATCGTTACGATGACGGTGCGTTCTTTTACAGCGTCGGTATCGGCTACAACTACTGAGGCCTACGAGTGCGATGTTTAACCGCATCGCACTTGCTCTTTATGTCGAGCTAAAAAAGATTAATCCGTGCAGGCTTGCTTCATGGATAAAGAGACCCGATTGCTGGGCGAATAAGAGTCTTGCCGGTCCGCTTGAACGCGGCAACAAGTACTTCGCAGACCGGTTAATCTAGCTATCCAAAGATGACGCCGGGAATCGGACAATCTCGATGCCGCTTCCCTAGAAATCCTTCCGCATCACCGACTGCTTTGTTGCTCCACCGAGGCAACCGATCTTCTCTAATCACGTTGGCCGCGTCGCTCAGCGTGACCTAGCCAGTGTCGACTACGCAGGATTGACGCGGCGAGGCGCCAGAGACTCGGCCTCGTAGCTGACCGAGCTAGATCACAGTTGTGGTTAACTGTCCGGGGCATGCCCGCCGGCCTGCCTGAAGAATCCGTTCTGCAGGGACTCGCAGCTGAATCAACAAGTAGTCAGCAAACGCATCGGTATATCCCTGCCTGGCAATCGCCAGCTCCATGCATTTAAGCCAGGCATCGCGCTCGGCTTCGCCCACTGTCCAGCGAGTGTGGAACTGCGGAATGCTGATGCTGCCGTAGTGTTCCGCGTAGCGACGTGGGCCGCCCAGCCAGCCGCAAAGAAACGCAGCCAGCCTCTTGCGTGACTCGGCCAGATCGCATGGGTACAGGTGGCGGACGCAGCGAGCGTCTTCGAGTTCGTCCATGATCAGGTAGAAGTCTTCGACCAGGCGAGCCAAGCCAGACTCGCCACCGGCTGCCTGGAATGAAGCATCGCCCGTACCAAACGGAACGTCAGTTGTAGTACTTATGTTAAGCCCTCGAAATGGCAGCGGGCCGGGGAGATTGATCCAGAGCAACGGATGCGGTTTTGGCACTCAAGCGCGCTTGGATGATGGTCTATGCTGTCGTCAAATCCGGTTGGAGACTCGCTATGCGCAACATTCTTCTCGCTTATGACGGTTCGGACAATGCCAAGCGGGCATTGCAATACATCATCGATTTTGCCGCCGATGTGCCTAAGCCGCCGCAGGTGCATGTGCTGAACGTACAGCAGGAGCCGGTGCTCTACGGCGAATTCGTTACCGCGGGTACGGTTGATGAGCTGAACCAGAGCTTTATCGACAAATCGAACCGTACTCTTGCAGATGCCGCTACAGCGCTGCAGACGGCCGGGATTCCACACCAGACTCACGCAATTTTGGGTAACGTGGCTGAGCAGGTTAATGATGCGGTGCAGCGCTTCGGCTGTGACACGGTGGTAATGGGAACCCGCGGTCTGGGTAGCTTTACCGGCATGCTGATGGGCTCGGTCGCCAATCGGGTCGTGCATGAAGTATCGGTGCCGGTCCTGCTGGTGAAGTAACCGGCGCCGCAATACCGGGCTGGACTCAGTCCGGTTTTTTCTTGAGAAGATCGCCCAGGTTGGCGAAGGCCTTAAAGGTTTCCTTCGGACCTAGGTCACCGCCTGGTTTCGACTCGGCGTAGTACTGATTGTCGGTGTAACGCGAGTGCTCGTTGTCGTGGCAGTACAGGCAGAGCAACTCCCAGTTCGAGCCGTCTTCCGGGTTGTTGTCGTGGTTGTGGTCCTTGTGATGGACCGTCAGCTCGCTCAGGCGCTTGCCTGAGAACTCCCTTGCGCAACGTCCGCAGACCCAGGGGTACATCTTCAGGGCCTTCTCACGATAACCCTGCTCGCGCTGTGCGTAGGGCGTATTGGGTTTGTTTGTACTCATCGCTGTGCCTCTAGCTCAACGGTTGCAGTGTTTGTTAGCCGGCCAGGCCGACATAGACATTCTGTACATCATCATGGGCGTCGATGGCGCTGAGAAAGGCTTCGACTTCTTCCAGTTCGGCCTCGGACAGCGTCGTGACGGGATTCTTCGGACGGTAGCCGAGCTGTGCCGACTGGACAGTGAAGCCATGCTCCGGCAGAGCCCGGCAGACCACGTCCATGTCGGTGGCATCGCTGATGAACAGTGTGGCACCGTCTTCAGCGGCTTCGAAATCTTGGGCGCCCGCTTCGATGGCGGCCAGTTCAGCATCGGCATCGGCGCTAGCCGGCGCTGCTTCGATCATGCCGCAGTGATCGAAATCCCAGGCGACCGAGCCGGAGGCGCCGAGCTGGCCCTTGCGAAACAGCACGCGGATCTCGGCCACAGTGCGGTTAACGTTGTCGGTCAGGCATTCGACGATCACCGGGACCTGATTAGGGGCGAAGCCTTCATAGGTGGTGCGCTCATAGTTGACGCTCTCCCCAAGCAAGCCCGCACCTTTCTTGATCGCGCGTTCCAGGGTCTCACGGGGCATCGAGGCCTTCTTGGCCTGCTCGACTACCAGGCGCAAGCGAGGATTCATGTCCGGGTCAGCGCCGCTGCGGGCCGCGATCATGATTTCCTTGGACAGTTTGCCGAAGGTGCGTCCCTTGGCGTTGGCTGCCGCTTCCTTATGTTTCGCTTTCCACTGTGCGCCCATGAATGTTCTCGTGATTGGTGAAGTTGATGGAGATCGACTGACGGCGATTCTAGCCGTTGCGGCGGCAGCAGGCACGGGCCGCGCGCAACTCCAGCGATGCGGCAGGACGTATGGCGCTTCTGCCTGTCGACTGTAACGCCCAATTGCCTGCCTGCTGTATGAGTACGCGATCGACACACGCGGCTTTAATGCGTTTTTATCTGGGGAACTGTGCCATGTCGCCAAAGGACCTGATGCTGGCCCTGGTTGTGATCGTTGTCTGGGGCATGAACTTCGTCGTAATCAAGGTCGGCCTGGATGACATCCCGCCGATGCTGCTGGGCGCACTGCGTTTCATGCTCGCTGCGTTTCCGGCGGTGCTGTTTATCAAACGGCCACAAATGCCGCTGCGCTGGCTACTGGCATACGGCGGGACCATATCGCTCGGTCAGTTCGCTTTTCTATTCTCCGCGATGAAGGTCGGCATGCCTGCTGGCCTGGCCTCCCTGGTTTTGCAGTCGCAGGCATTTTTCACGCTGTTCTTTGCCGTTCTGTTTCTTGGCGAACGGCTCCGTGCAAGCAATCTGGTCGGGTTGGTGATTGCCGCTGGTGGATTACTGCTGATTGGCATGCAAGGCGATCGCAGCATGACACTGGCCGGTTTCCTGCTGACCATCTGCGCAGCCTCGATGTGGGCAATGGGCAATATCGTCACCCGCAAGGTGGGCAAGGTGAATCTGGTTGGGCTGGTGGTATGGGGCAGTCTGATCCCACCCATTCCGTTCTTCGCCCTGTCTTGGGTGCTGGAGGGGCCGGAAGCGATCAAGGGCGCGCTGGGCGGGTTCGGGATGGATTCGGCGCTGGTGCTGATCTACCTGGCCTTCGGTGCGACGATTCTTGGCTACGGGCTCTGGAGCAGACTGCTGTCCCGCTATCCGGCGAATACCGTTGCGCCTTTCTCACTGTTGGTGCCCGTCGTCGGCCTGACCTCTGCTGCCGCACTGCTAGATGAGCATCTGGGCCTGTTGCAGGCGGCCGGTGCATTGCTGGTCATGCTGGGGCTGGGGATCAATGTAGGCGGAGGCTGGGTGGTCAGCCGAGTGCGCACTGCCTTTGGTAGCTCGACAGCCTGACAGCAAAACGCCCCGCGACGGCATGCCGTGCGGGGCGCGCTTCTACCTATATGGCGTTACCGAGCGGCGTGACTGCCCAGTAGTGGTGTAATGCCGTTAGCTTTTTCCCTTTTGGCCGTGCGCTTCTCCTGCGCCGTCTTCTGGGGTTTCTTCTTTGCGTTCTTCTTTGTATCCATACCCTTGCTCATGGTGTCGCCTCGCGATTGATCGGCTTGGTTGTGCATCCCTGCGTGGGTCTGCTCTGGGCCAGTGCACCTTGGCGTGAGCGTAAAGATCAAAGATGAATGGAGCCGAGACTACGCCTGACGGGCAGGATTGGATAGCGACGGATTTTACCGTGGCGATGGGCCGAATCTCATACCTTGAACCGCCCGATCATCGTTTGCAGTTCACTGCCCAACTGCGCAAGCCGGGCGGTGGACGCAGCCGTTTCCCGGGCCGCCTCAGCGGATTGGTCAGCAACGTCGCGAACGCTGAGCACGCTGCGATTGATTTCCTCAGCAACCGAGCTCTGTTGTTCAGCTGCCGTAGCGATCTGCTGGTTCATCGCCTGAATGATCGAAACGGTTTCGGTAATGGCTTGCAGCTCGGTGCCCACTTCTCTTGCGAGGGTGACGGTATCGCGGGCCAGAGTGCTGCTGCTGTCCATCATTCCAGATGCGGTGCGGGCGCCTTTCTGCAGGGTAGCGATCAGGGCTTCAATTTGCGCAGTGGACTGCTGTGTGCGCTGGGCCAGGCCGCGCACCTCGTCGGCTACCACGGCGAACCCGCGCCCGGCTTCACCCGCCCGTGCGGCCTCAATGGCAGCGTTAAGGGCAAGCAGGTTGGTTTGCTCGGCAATGCCATTGATGACGGTCAGCACCGTGCTGATGCCGTCGGTTTCCTGGTTCAGCTGGGTCATGGCCTCGGCCGATAGCGTGACCTCATTCGAGAGTCGGTCAATCTGCGAAAGGGCGCGCTGGACAACCATGTTGCCTTTGACGGCTTGCTGATCGGCACGTTGGGCGGCGCTCGAGGCCTCTTCGGCATTGCGTGCGACTTCTTGCACCGTCGCGGTCATCTCATGCATGGCCGTCGCGACCTGATCGGTTTCCTGACGCTGGCTGCTGACACCAGCGCTAGTCTGCTCGGTCACCGCGGAAAGCTCATCGGAGGCGCTGGCCAGCTGTGCAGTGATACCACCGATACTTCCGATCAGCGCCTGCAGGCTGCCGCGCGTCTTGCCCAGCGCCTGGAGCAGTTGGCCGAACTCGTCATGGCGTGGCTCCGGAGGCTGACCGGTCATGTCCCCGGCACCGATGCGCTCGGCTATCTGCACTGCCTGGTTGAGGGGCTGCGTTATCTGACGGACGATTAGCCAGCCGATCAGAGCGCCCAGAAGGATCGCCGCGAAGGTAATGCCGATGACCTGAATTTTCTTGGTTTGAGCATCATCGGCACGCTTCTGGGTCTGGCTGGAGATGATGCCCCTGGCCTCCTCGTAGAGTTTCGCGAAAATGGCCTCCATGTCCTGGCGCGTCTGTTGCTGACTGGCAACGATGGGCGGCAGTTTCTTCACCAGGTCGACGTACTCGGTCGCGCTGGCCTTAAGGGTTTTCAGGCTTTCGGCTTGGGGACCGATCAGCTCTTGCTCCAGCGGTGCAATGGCTGCGTTCAACGCTTCAAACTGCTGGTTCAGGGTGTTCAGGGCGGCTTCGGATTCTTCCATCAGATATCCGCGGACGGTGAAGCGCAGCAGTCGATTCTGCTTGGAGAGCTCAGTCGTCATCAGCGCGATATTGGCAATGTCTCCGGTCGGGTGTAAGACCGGGTTGCCTTGAACGCCGTTCCAGCGCTGCTCCAGGTTGGCTATCAGTTTGTCAGTGGTATTGCCTGCTTCAACCCAGTTGGCGCGTGTCTGCTTTTTCAGTGCATGCATTGCGACGAGCTTTTCGAATGCGGCCTGGTACTCTCGCGCCTGATTGGCGATGGTTTGCAGCAACTCCCGGTCCTGCGGTTCCGAGAAGCTGGCTTTTTTCTGTTCGACCAGTCGAGCAATGTTCGCTACCGCATCGGTTACCTGGGCAACGTATTTCTCATCGCCGCGCTCTTCGAAGCGCACCTGTGCATAGCGGATCTGGTTGGCTTCGTTGAGTAGGTTTTCTGCGGTCTGCGCTTTATCGCTCCTTGAGATCAGAGCATCCATGCTGAGCACGCCGATAGCGGCCACGCAGACGGTGAGCAGCAGTACCGCAGCGAAGCCAAGCGTCAGCTTGTAGCTGACTTTGAGATTTTTCATTGTTGTTCCTCAAGCTGGCAGAGCCGATGGTAATGGTCGTACAACGACATCGGCTTAAACCGCCATAACTTGAGGATGTTGTCTGATGACTGGCTGATTTATAGTCAAACGGCGCTTGTCATTGTCTGACACGCTGTGCCTGGATCTCAGGCAAATCATTTCGGCGCATGTAGGCAAGTAACGGCTCGGTGATGGCTAGCCGGTCATTGATGTTCTGGTCGAGGAGCAGCTGAATCAGCTCACGTTTGAGCGTCATCAGCTGGTTATCGATGATTTGCCAGACAAATTCGCTCGCCGGTGTGATGCTGCTGTCGGCGACATCCATGCCGAACGAGTCTTCGCTGAACCGAACGATGTGCTGGCCGGTTTTGCCGTTGAAACCCACAAAACCTTGCAGGCAGTCGGCGGCCCGGCAGATGTCGAAGGATGTAATGCTCATGTAAACCTCGGTATCGATTCGGGTGGTTTACACGCAGGGCAGGCGTTCGATGCTGCTGGCGACCTTCTTATGAGGTCGCTTTGATTGACGCGTATTGTCGTGGTCGGCGTTGCGTCTGAACAGCGGCATGACGCCGCTTGCCCTTGTCAGAACAACGCCGCCTGATCCTGTTGCCGTCGCCTGCTGTCCAGCCGTTGACGAAAGCGCGTGCGGTATTCACTTGCCAGCGGTGACAGATTGGCCAGCCAGGCGAGTTCGATGTCGTTGACGTCGTCATTGACGAAGCCGCGCCAGACGCGAAGCACGCTGGCGGTCGGCCACGGGTGCTCAATCAAGTGCAGATCCGCGCCGAGTTCGATAGCGCCGGGTTCAAGGGTTCGGTACAGCCATCCGGTTCGGCCACTTTTGGCCATATGGCGGGCGAGGCCACGGGCGCTGTGTCGCCGGTCCAGGTTGCTACAAGGCGAGCGGGGCTGGCTTACTTCGATCACGGCATCGCCCCAGCGAAAGCGATCCCCGATGCATACCTGTCGTTCATCCAGGCCCAGCGTGGAGAGATTTTCGCCAAAC
>TARA_R110002095_G_scaffold152237_2_pt1 | contig 69537 bp, 60 predicted proteins | sample TARA_R110002095 | Tara Oceans TARA_R110002095 (sample SAMEA4397255) | marine metagenome | biome: Polar Biome; feature: [SRF] surface water layer (ENVO:00010504); material: water (ENVO:00002006), including particulate matter (ENVO:01000060) such as... | depth 5 m | reverse complement strand
TGGGTCATCGGAAAAATGAGCGGCATGACCGAAGGCGAAACCCTGAAGTACGTCACCCCCATGACGGCTCTCATGGGCATCGCCGGCTTTGTGATTGTTCTATTAGGCGTACAGTTTTTCCCAATGGCTTGAGGCAGCATTATGGAAGTCGATCATCTGGATCATCTGGTATTAACCGTGAAAGACATCCCGCGCTCGCTTGCGTTTTACGAATCGGTGCTGGGCATGCAGCGGGTTTCGTTCGGGGCAGGGCGATTTGCATTGACGTTTGGCAATCAGAAAATCAATCTGCACGAAGTGGGTCACGAATTCGAACCCAAGGCCTCGCACGTGCAGGCCGGCAGTGCGGATCTCTGCTTCATTATCAAAACCCCGGTGGAAGAGGCGATCGAAGATCTGCAAAGTCAGGGCGTGGAGATCATTGCCGGCCCCGTACAACGGACCGGCGCGATGGGGAAACTCATTTCTGCTTACTTTCGCGATCCTGATGGGAATCTGATTGAAGTCTCGAATTATGAGTGATTGTCATTCTTGAGACAGCACGTCTTTTCAGGACTCCTGTCTGTCAGCGGGATCTTCCGGCGGTTCGGCCCAGGCGGAGCCGGCAGCAGAGTGATCTGCATGAACTGGTGCCGTTTCTTTTCGCTGGAACAGTCCGAAGAACAGGCCAATGGCACCGATTAAACACACGACTCCTACCACCAGAATTGAAATCGCATAAATCGGTGAGGGGAATTTTTTGTTAAGATCAAAGACAATCGCGCCGTCCAGAGCGGCGTTGGGATACATGGCCTTAAACTGTTTTTTCTGGTCAGAGCCCAGTCCACCGAGAAAGTTACTCACCACTCCGGTTAGCTCGGGTTTAAGTATCAGGGAGATCAGATCAGCTTCTCTTGAGATCTCATTAGTACGGGCGATGACAGGCCGATCGGTCCACTTTTCACCCTCTAAGACGAGGGGAATCCAGATCTGCTTCCATTCTCCATTTTTCTTTTCTTCAAAGACCACACCTTCTCCGAATTCGAAATCTGTAATCGTAAGATGCACATTATCAGTGCCATCTTTCTGTCCCAGGGCAGCCAGCGTGACCTGTTCGGGTTCAGCCGTACCACGAAATACCAACAGGGTTTCGCGCGCTCCAAAAATGGTGCCAGCCAGTCCAAGGACAAACAGGATGCGTATCACAATAGTCATGATTGGGCTTCTCTCAGGAAAAAAGTCAATGTGGTTCGTTTCAAATGTGGTTCGTTTCAGTTGTCTAAAAACTCATGACGTTCCGGAAAAGAAGCTTACCGAATCCGCGAGAAGAGTTCCCCGTTTGTTATCCAGAACAGAAAATGCTCAAAGGAAAAGTGGTGAACTAAAGTGTATTTTTTGTCGGGTGAAGTCGCAAGGGTTTCATCGAGTCAGATCGCAATTTTCAATCTGATTTTCCTGGCGGTGAATGTGTCTGCTTTTGGAGAGTCTGTTTATTTGAAACGGCGATCACCAGTTTTTTATGTCTCTGCTTGTCGGAAGGGGGGTTTACTTTGAGCTGATTCAGTTTGGTTCTTAGTCGATTGACGGCTTCAGGCGTGACTTCAGTCTGTTCCAGATTGATCGAGAAAAGATAGGGTTTGTTTTCCAGATGACGCAGACCCTGATTGGTAATATGCGTCCCTTTCAAGTTGAGTTTCTTAAGGCTTTCGAGATCCTGCAGCCGATCTAATGTGACATCAGACACGTTACAGTTTTCCAGATTTACAAAACTGAGATACGTCATCAGTTCAAGATCACGTAATGTCTCATCTGAGAGTTTGATATTATTCGCATCGATATCAAAGACTCTGGGTTTTACAGGGAGGTCTATGAAGGGCAGATGTGGTCTAAGAAAATCAGGCATACTGCCTGGTACAAACCAGGTATAGCGAACGGTGGCTCCTGCGTCTCGCAGCCTCTTGACCAAGGCCGTTCGTTTTTCGAAGAGGTACCGGTGATATGCGTGAAACGAGAGAAACCCGATCAGGATGAGGACCAGCCATTTAGAAATTCTCCATCTAGATTTGGGTTTCACGTCCATTTTTACGTGTTCACCTTTCAGGGGTGTTTCATTAGGAAATGTGGCAACCAGCCTTGATTATCCGTTTATTGATCCACAGTCGCTAGAAAAAGTGTTTATTTATTTTAAATCAAATCGGCTAAGAGGGATCTAGCCTACTTTTTTTATTATGTTGAATTAAAATACCGCATAGAGAAGAGTTTTTAAGAATGACTGCAGTATGATGAGCGTAACAGGGCACTCGTACCAGCCGATCTAATTATAACAAACACCAGACAAGCAACCGGGAATCCATGGAACAGAGTATTCGCACGTCGTGGTTGTTTAATTTGATCTCTGCATTTCTGGCGTTTTTGCTGTGGGGGGGCTGGGCCTACCACATTAATTCTGCCAGTTCGCCGCAATCGGGGGGCGTTGCGGCCCTCACACAGGGGATGGCCAGTTTTCTGATTACGCTGTTTATGGTACACGCCGTCACGTTTCTGTTTCATCATTTTCAGAAGCCCATCGCGAAAGTGATCTTGCCTGCCATCCTGGTCAACTGTGTTACCGGATTCTTCCTGGTGAGTGTGCATACGCTGATGGGAACCCCGCGGGTGTTCGCCACGATCGTTCCCGTGCTGATTGTCGCCGTTTCATTCTGCATTTTTATCGCCTGCAAATTATTGAAACTATTCCAGCGGCAGGGAAATCCCTGATATGAATGAACCTAGTGATCGGCGTTCGTTTAAGGGGGGGAAGGCGAGGCAATATCGTATTGCTTGTATGACATTTGACATGATCTTTTCTGGTGTGGATGTCTTCAATCGCCGTACCATCACTGCCTATTGATATTTGGAAGCCTGATTATGTGGGATATCCCGCCGCATTCGTTTTATGCCATGCTGGTTGTACTGGGACTGCTACTGACCGCGACCACCTGCCGATTAATTCTGGCCCGCATCAAACCGGAGAAAGATTACACCGAGCTGCGACAGCGGATTCAATCCTGGTGGTGGATGATTGGTATCCTGTTTGTCTGCCTGATCGTCAGTCATACGACAGCCATCATCCTATTTGCTTTCATCAGCTTTTTAGCGTTGAAAGAATTTTTCTCCATCGTACCCACTCGTCAGGCAGACCGGCGCGTCTTATTCTGGGCCTATGTTTCCATTCCGATTCAATATTATTTGGTCAGCATCGGCTGGTATGGCATGTTTATCGTCTTCATTCCCGTGTATGTCTTTTTATTATTGCCGATGCGAATGGTCCTGATCGGCGAAACCAAAGGCTTTATTCATTCTGCGGGCATCATCCACTGGGCAGTGATGCTCACCGTTTTCTGCATCAGCCATATCGCGTATTTGCTGATGTTGCCGGTAAAAAATCCGGAAGCGGGCAGTATCGGGTTGGTGATCTTTTTGCTGTTCATGACGCAGTTCAATGACGTGTGCCAATACATCTGGGGCAAGCTGCTGGGCAAACACAAAATAATCCCCAAAGTCAGTCCCAATAAAACCTGGGAAGGCTTCTTAGGCGGCGTGTTGACGATTGCCCTCGTCTCCGGTTTTCTGGGCCCTTATTTAACGCCGCTCACGTTTCGCTTCAGCCTGCTGGCGGGTTTGCTGATTAGCGTCTCTGGGTTCATCGGGGATGTGGTGATCTCGTCCCTCAAACGTGATCTGGAAATCAAAGACAGCGGGAGTCTGATTCCCGGTCATGGCGGAATTTTGGATCGTTGTGACAGCTTGATTTTCACCGCGCCTCTGTTTTTTCACTTCCTCTATTATGTGAATTATTAGAACATGGATCGTCTGCTCAAAATCCTGTTTTTTGCATTCATCGTCAGGCCGATCGTCATTATCGTGCTGGGTCTGAACCTGCGAGGGAAACAGAATCTGCCGCAAACAGGCCCCGCCATGCTAGCGGCAAACCATAACAGCCACCTCGATACGCTGGTGCTGATGAGCCTGTATCCTCTGTCTAAAATACACAAAGTGCGGCCCGTTGCCGCCGCGGACTATTTCCTCAAGAACCGGTTTCTCGCCTGGTTTGCCCTCAGCTGCATCGGCATCATTCCCATCAATCGAACCGGTCGACAGCGCAAAGCGGAACTGTTTGCCGGCTGCCATCAGGCGCTGGATCAGGGAGATATCCTGATACTGTTTCCGGAAGGGAGTCGCGGGAACCCGGAAGAACTGAGTGAAATCAAACGCGGCATCTATCATATCGTACACGACCGGACCGATACCCGGGTGACGCCGGTGATGATGCACGGCTTGGGCCGCGCATTGCCCCGTGGCGAGGCGTTGCTGGTTCCCTTTAACTGCGATGTGATTATCGGAAACGAACTGCCCGAAGCAGAGACAGCAGAGCAACTAGTGAATGGAATCAAGGAATCGTTTCTCGAACTCCAGAAGTATTGCATCACCTGTCGGCAGATTTGAACTGGCAGATATGAACTGGCAAGCATACCGGTGATGTACTGCTCGCGATACAAAAACAGCCCCGTTACCTGAGTAATCGGGGGCTGTTTCTATTTTATTGGTTCTTATTTCGATTTCAGTTCAAAAGTGTATTTGTTTTCGCCGTCGGCTTTTACGTCGGCGGTGAGTGTGGTTTGCGAGTTGTATTTGGCGGGGATGTAGGATTCCGTGATCGGCTCGTCGTACTGGTCTTTTTCGCCCGTTTCGCGTGAGGCTGAGATCAGCACTTTTTTCTGGCCGAGCTGGCTGTCAAATGTGAATGTTCCATTTTCAATGCCTCCGGCAGAAGAGCCCCCTTTACCGTCGGCCGGGTCGAAGACGATGCTGCCTTTAGACAGCGGTTCCCCATCGAAGGTAACGGTTCCTTCTACTTTCACTGTGGACGGGGCATCTGAGACACCGCCACAGCCTGTGATAAACAGCAGTGAAGCCGCATAACAGGCCAATTGTAATCGATAAGAATAACCTCTCATTTTCTCTCCTTTGATCAGCGAGGCGAGCGCACCTCAAGCTGCGTTGTTTGATGCAGACTCTAGTTGTGAAACAGAAACTGCCTGTGGTCCCGAGTGCTCTGACCACAGGCAAGTCTCGAATGGGAAGTGAGTTTAGTATTCACCGATCGTTTCTTTACCTTCACGGGTTCCCAGTGCCTGGAAAGTGTTCGTATCGATATTTGAAGAGACGAATCGCACAGAACCATCGGCCAAGAGAGTATGCACGCCCCCTACATGGCGGCTGCGGGCATGAATTTCATTCTCGGTACTGGAACAGGCGCGGCAGGGGGCGTCTTCGGTACCGTTACAGTATTGGGCCAGGTCGCCGGTGGGCGTATTGGGCGGACGAATAGTGGTAAAGGTCAGGCCGCCGTTGTGATAGCTGTTGTGATAACGCCCGCGCAAGTCATGTGTACCACCACAGACTACGTTACCCGGGCCCAGTGCGGCAATCGAATCTTCGGCAATATTGATTTCGCTGCCCATAATGGTGTTTGTCGTTCCGTCAACCACATCACGAATGCGTGTTTTGGAAAGGTTATAGAACATCCCGTTCAACTTCGGATAAGTGCCTGCCGCGCCCTGCGATGCTGAGCCGGAACAGAGCAGGTAGTTGCCGTGAAAACCCTGTTGGGCAATTTTGCCGGCTTTGGGGTCAGAGGGGCAACTGAAGAGGGGAACGACGATCGTTGCTTCAGGCCAGCCACCGGGGAACTGGTTCCCTTGAATACGAGGTGTAATGGTATTGTAGAGGGGGGCCTGATCGACGAACGGCAGCAGCATGTGGAACCAGCCTTGTCGCGTGTTGGAAGTTGCAGAGGGAGCCGTGGAGGCGGCATTCACCCGGCACACTGTCGAAAAAGGGAACACCGTGTGTGTTTCATTGTAGTTATGCAGACCCAGCCCGATCTGTTTCAGGTTATTCTTGCAGGTGGAACGTCGGGCTGCTTCTCGTGCCTGTTGGACGGCCGGTAAGAGCAGGGCAATCAGGATGGCGATGATGGCGATCACCACCAGCAATTCAATTAGTGTAAATCCACGTTTCTGTAAATGCGTCAAGTGCATATCCCTGTTCCTTTGTAATAAGAATGAGAAAAGTCAGTATCAGCAGAAAAAATATGCTAGAAAATGAGGAATCATTTTCCAGAAGTATCAATGTGTATTTATGTGATCGCCGATGAATCAGAATAAGAGAATGGTTGTAACTCTCTGACTCAAAATAGTCTTTGATTATGAATCGATGTGATAGAATGCGATTAATACAATAGTATATTAATGAACTAATGTATTAATTCAGTCTACAGTGAAATGCGCAAAAAAGTCAATTGCTATCTGACGAAAAGCGGATTTGGAGGGATCATGGTCGATTCTGAACCCTTCCAAATTATCTGGATACGATTCTGGACGGTTCTTGAATCCAAGGCTTTTCTGCCCGGCCTGATGCACCCTTCAATCAATTCTTCCCACAGTCCTGCCAAGATTGAGACGTGGAATCTGATCGTTCAGATTTCTTACTCAGATCTCTCATGGAGGGGCTGACGTCAAGACGCGCAGACGTTTATCGTAGAATCCAGTTTACCGATGCGCATCTGAGTGACGTCGGGGACTGTGAGAAATGAGTTCGATTCTGCTGCGTCAAGTTGACTGGCAGAACCGGGCCGACAAAACGGCGTCGCAGGTCAGAAGCATCGGCGTGGCAAGCAGTCGCTCTGAGGCGGGGTGAAGCGAACCTTGATCGTCTCTTGCGATTTGCTTTAGTTAAGAAAACCGAGCCAGTGTTTTTTTTGATCGTCGTTCAACTTGCTTTCGGCGGGCACTTCTTCCGCTTCGCTGCGTTCCAGATTCAGACCCAGCTGCTTCTCTTTTTTGCGAATCTGTTCTTCGCGCCCCTGAAGCATTGATTCCGTACGGGAAAGTCTGGCCCGTTCGATTGAAATTTCGACTTCGGCTAATCCCAGGTTGTGCTCGAGATCATGATGCAGAGACTGTAACTGTTCCAGCAGTTCTTCAGGAGCGTTATTGAGTTGTTCCCAGTTGACGGGGATCAGTGCCGTTTCGGCTTCACGGACCCGCTTGATCAACAGGCTGATATATTGATCTCGCTCTGTAATAGCCTCGATCAGCTGGGATTGCGATGCCTGATCAGAATTGATTTCAGCAGGTGCTTCCGGCAAGGGGGGCTTATAGCTGGCTAGTGTGCGTCCGCTTGAACCAGCTGGCTCTGTACCTTCATTTCCGACAACAGGCTGTAGTGCCTGCGGTGGAGCAGTCGGAGCTGTCTGTTTCTTTGCGAGGTCTGTGTTGACATTCACTCCCTGACCAGAAAGCAGTTTTTCTTTCATGGCTTCCCAGCCGCTACCTGATGAATCATCAGCGGGGGAATTGGTATCTGGCTCCTCAGAGGTTTGCTCCTGTTCCTGCTCAGCACTGACTGGTTCTTCTTCCGGATTTTCCAGAGTGGGTGAGGCCAGATATTCAACCAGACTGGCTGGCTTGGGAGCTACAGGTCCTTTCTCGAAACCGTCTTCCACAAGACGTTTGAGTTCCGAGATCTGTAGTTCAATTCGGGCCAGGGGTGATTCTGTCTCTATCCCTTGCCATTGTTGGAGTACCGTTTGCAGATCCTGCGAAAGCTTTTGCTGCTCTTCAATGACCTCCTGAGGGATGCCACCACCCGAGATGGTCATACCACGGTCAGCGCCCGTGCGATGTCTGCGATCCAGTTGTTCCGCGACCTGCTCCAGACGTTCTGTCAGGATCACCACCAGCTGTTCTTTTTCCTGTAGTTCCGCTTCCAGCTCTTTGACGCGTTGGTTTTCAGCCGCAGTGAGCTCTTCATTCGCGCGCTGACTCTGTTCCAGTTGTTCTGCAACTTCGCTCAGACGTTCCTTGAGGGTAGCAACCAACTGCTCTTTTTCCTGCAGCTCGGTTTCCAGTTCCTTCAACCGCAGATGCTCAGTGGCTGCATCATGAAGGGAATGCTGGTCGTGATCCAGTCTTTCGACAACCTGTTCCAGTTGTTGGGTGAGGGTTGTCACCAGTAGTTCTTTTTCCTGAAGTTCTGATTGCAGTTCTTCAACGTGAAGGTGATCGGCTGAAGAGTTATCCGAAACATTCTCAGCAACGGGTGTTTCAGTTACTGGTTCAGTTTCCAATCGAGCTTCAGTTGCCGGCGGTGTTTCAGCGACAGGTGGTGTTTCAGGTGCTGGAGGTGTGGGCGTACGCTCTTCCCGGCTCATCGAATGCGAGTCGCTGGTTGGCGACGGCGTTTCGAGAGTCTGCTCTTTCATCTCAGGTGGGGGAGAGTGACTATTGGGGTCCATCCATTCTTACCTGAATCTATAACCTTTCAGACTGTATTTAAGCTGAAAATAGTGAATACTTATCTTTAGCCTAGTTCATTTTAACGCAGTCTTAATGGGTTTCGCTGATCCAGTGATGCCATTTTTCTACATCTATTTGCGGATGGTATCAGTTATTCAAATACTGACGGGTTTACCACATTAGTGGTTTCCCTCCCTACCAGTACATCTGCCACCTGTCGGGCCGCCTGTTGTCGAAGTTCGTCCAGTGATTCCTGCGATATGAAGGCCGCATGAGGCGTCGCAATGACCCGTTCGTCTTTGAAAAAAGGGTCCGATAAATCCGGTGGTTCCGGATCAAACACGTCCAAAGCGGCTCCGGCGATGTCCTGGTTTTGAATGGCAGACTTCAATGCGGCAAAATCAATCAGGCCGCCGCGGGAAGTATTGATAATCAAAGCAGTTGACTTCATTTGTTCAAATGCACTTTGATCGAATTGATGTTGCGTCGCTTCTGTGAGGGGGGCGTGAATGGAAATCACGTCGCTTTGCTGAAGTAACTCCGTAAACGGCACCATTTTTATTCCGGTACCATAATCATTGCCGGAAGAATTGGTTGCAATCACGTCCATGCCAAAGGCAAGTGCCCGCTCTGCCACTGCCTGTCCGGTCAAACCAAAGCCGAACACACCCATCGTCAACGCACTGACTCTCCGAGGCAGAGGAGCCGCAGATAGATTGTAGATCCCCTGTTTCGTCTGGTGATGAAAAAAAGCAACGTTTCGCAGACTGGCCAGCATCAACGCCATCGTATGGTCGGCCACTTCCGGGATGCAGTAATCGGGGACGTTGGTTACGGGAATCTTTCGGGACGTTGCATATTTGACGTCAATATTATCGAGGCCAATTCCCAACCGGGCGACGGTCTTACAATCAGGAGCAGCAGCGATCACGGCTTCGGTTACCCGAGCCCAGCATGTGGCAATCGCATCAACGCCCGTTGCACATTCAACGAGCGTCTGTTCATCGGCGCCAGGGGGGGCTTCAATCACTTCGGCATCTACGAGCGCTAATTCTTTGCGTTCCACCTCGCAATCCGGCCAGGCACGATCAGTAATTAAAACACGAAATTTCGCGGACACAAATCACTCCCTTTCCTTGTGAAAATATTGCTACGCTTGATTCTCTCAGGATCGTGGTTTTTGCACGGGTTTACAAGTCTATCCCGCTTGAAAATTTCCAGGAGCCTTGATTACCGAATCCATAGAGTCAGGTTGATGACAGTGCATTCAAAATTGCAACAGCACCTATCTGGCTGTGGTTTTATGCCGTTTGCGAATATTCTCTCTAAAATAAGAGATATGAACAACTTGCGAACGATATTCAATAGATCGTGTTTTGTGGTCCCGGTTTTGCATGAAAAAGAGATATCTTGACAGATTCGCTATTTAGTGACATGATTCCGCTAGAGTTTTCATGTTTTGCAAGGGTTTTTATGTACCAGTCGCTGGTTGCCATTCTGATGCTGCTTTCGATGCTGTCCCACACATTACTGGGCTGTGGCTGGCATCATGCGCACGATTGTCACGCAGGACAGACCAATTCCTGTCAGACAGTGTCTCTGTGTAAACATCAGGCAGAACACGCGCATCACGATCATGAGCATGCCCATCACCAGCATGCGGAACCAGCCACCGAAGAACTGCCAGCCAGTCCCGAACCGGATCCTTGTCAGGAAGGCCGCTGTTCGTATCTCGTATCTGCGTCGGTGAAAGTTCTTGAAGAAACGTCCCAGTTCGTCAGCTTGCTGTCTGCCGGGGATCTACTGCATTCTTCACAGGAAAAACAGTACGTGGAGCACATGTTCCAACGCGCCTCGCTGTCATCGATTGCAGCGCCCGGAGTGCGCGCGCAGGCGCAAACCACTGTCTGGTTGCTATAGGCAACTCCGCTCTCTGATCGTCCTACGATTTCGCTTTGGGATGAGACTGCGCTTGAAAACGCATCAATTCTGATCCAGAAAATCGCTCATTCACGATTCCCATTGCGCACTTTTAATAAGCACATGTGCTGCCTGAATAGAGGCCCATGATGGATAATTTAATGTTGAAACAAAACGGAAAATGGATTTTATCTCTGGTCATCCTGATTTCGGCTGGGTTGCTGGCCTGGAGTCTCCAGGAACAATGGCTGCCTGTGGTCCAGGGCTGGACACAAAACAAGGGGACCGAAGGCAAGCAGGCCGAGAGCAAGGGAACGGCAGACACGCATGCCGACGAGGAACAGCATGACCATGCTGGACATGATGAAGCCAGCTCATTGGAATTGTCTCCCCAGGCACGAAAAAATGTGGGACTGACCTCAGATAAACTGATTCCGGTGAAACTAAAATCATTCACGCGCACGATTACGATTCCGGCGATCGTGGTAGAACGTCCGGGGAAAACCAGAATTACCATCGTCGCACCGATGACCGGAATTGTGACGAATGTGAATGTGACTGCTGGAGAAGCAGTCAATCCGGGCCGTGAGCTATTCAAGATTCGCCTCACACACGAAGACCTCGTACAGGCTCAGGCTGCTTATCTGAAAACACTGGGTCAGCTTGATGTCGAAAGGAAAGAGATTGCCCGGATTCAGGATATTACGAATCGAGGAGTCATTGCCGGCAAGGTATTGCTGGAGCGTGAATACGCGAAAGAAATACTCGAAGCGGTCTTAAAAGCACAGCGGGAGGCACTGTTATTGCATGGATTCAGTAGTGCGCAAGTAGATCAAATCGATAAAACGCGCCGTCTCATCAAAGAACATCAGATTTATGTGCCGCGACTCAATGGACAATCGGGTGAAGTGCAATTGCCGAACATCAAAATACGACGCATCTCTGCCACAGATGATTCCTCTCTGGACCCCAAAACGCTACCGCCGCAGTCGCTGTTTATCGTTCAGTCGATGAAGGTCAGTAAAGGCGATTTCGTACAGGCGGGAGACACACTGTGTGTCTTAGCGGACTACAGTGATCTGTATCTCAAAGGCCAGGCTTTCGAGCAGGAAGCCGATGAACTCACACGCTGCATGGAAAAACAATGGCCCGTTCAGGCAATTCAGGAAGTCAATAATAAAGAGAAGAAGTTACTCAACCATCTCAAAATTGATTATCTGGACAATCAGATTGAAACCGATTCTAGAACGTTTTCTGTTTTTGTGAATCTACCCAATCAGGTTCAGTATGACGCCGTTCGACAAAACGGAAACCGTTTTATTACCTGGAAATTCAAGCCGGGACAAAGAATGCAACTGCGAGTTCCCGTTGAGATCTGGGAGAAACAAATCGTACTTCCTGTGGAAGCCATCGCCAGTGAAGGAGCCGAACATTTTGTGTTTCAGGAAAACGGCGCCCATTTTGATCGACGTCCGGTGCATATTCTGTATCAGGATCAGCTGTGGGCGGTAATTCAAAATGATGGCTCGGTTTTCCCGGGTGACAAGATTGCGCTCGCTGGGGCACATCAGTTACAGATGGCATTGAAAAATAAGGCCGGCGGTGGTGTTGATCCGCACGCAGGACACTCGCATTAGCGTTCTGGAAATGAAAACCGTTTAGAAAACCATCGCGTCCTTATTAAAATCTGTCCCAGGTCTGGATCAGCAAAATGTTGAATGCCATCATTCGTTTTTCTCTTAAACAGCGACACTTAACGCTGGCGTTCTCCCTGTTTCTGATCGGCTTCGGAACCTGGCAGGCGTTTAGTATGGGAATTGATGTGTTCCCGAACTTGAATCGCCCGCGTGTCGTTGTCATGACGGAAGCACCCGGCATGGCTCCCGAAGAAGTGGAATCGTTGATTACCTTTCCGCTGGAGACCACCTTAAACGGCGCGACCGGCGTGCAAGCCGTGCGCAGTTCGTCTGGCGTGGGGATCTCAATCATCTACGTGGAATTCGAGTGGGGAACCGATATTTACAATGATCGGCAGGTGGTCAATGAACGACTGCAGCTGGTCACCGAACGACTGCCAGACGGCGTCAAGCCGCAGTTAGCACCGATCTCTTCCATCATGGGGCAGATCATGATGCTGGGCATGTGGAGCGAAGACGACAAAACCTCGCCTCTCGAAGTCCGCACGCTGGCAGACTGGGTGGTCCGCCAACGACTGTTAACGATTCCCGGCGTCTCTCAGGTCTTTACGATGGGAGGCGGACGAAAACAGTTTCAGGTGCTCGTCAATCCGGAAGCACTCGTGAAATATGGAATCACGCTACACGATGTCAGGCAGGCCTGTGAAGAGAGTAATGAGAATGCGACCGGCGGTTATCTGGATGAACAGGGCCCGAATGAATTTCTGGTTCGTGCGTTGGGGCGTATTCAAACTCTGGAAGATTTGGAAAAAGTGGTGATCACCACGAAAAAAGGACGCCCCATTGTACTCTCGCAGGTAGCCAAAGTTGTCGAAGGAGCGCAGGTCAAGCGGGGCGACAGTTCTGCGTTCGTGAAACAGGAAGATGGAACCTTTGCCGGTGGTTCCGCCGTGGTGCTGACCGTTAATAAGCAACCCGATGCCGATACGCGTCGCGTCGCCCAGGATGTACTGCAGGCATTAAAAGAATTGAAGCCTTCGTTACCTGCGGATATCCGCATTCAACCCGAACTCTACTCTCAGAAATCATTCATTGATCGCTCGATAGAAAATGTGATTGACGCTTTGGTCGATGGCGGGTTTCTGGTCGTGATTATTCTGTTTCTGTTCCTGATGAATTTCCGTACGACCTTCATTACGTTAACGGCGATTCCGCTTTCGATCGCCGTTACCGCGATCATTTTTGCCATCTTTGGACTCTCAATTAATACGATGACGCTGGGCGGCTTGGCAGTGGCGATTGGCGAACTCGTCGATGATGCCATCGTCGATGTGGAAAACATTTTTCGTCGTTTGCAGGAAAATCGATACCAGAAAGATCCCAAACCAATTCTACTGATTGTTTTTCAGGCGAGTTGTGAAATCCGTAATTCGATTGTGTTTGGTACGGTCATCGTGGTCTTGGTCTTTATGCCGTTGTTTGCACTGTCAGGTATGGAAGGTCGGCTGTTTGCACCGCTGGGAGTGGCCTACATTGTTTCGATTCTGTCTTCGCTGCTGGTTTCACTGACGTTAACCCCCGTGCTTTGCTATTGGCTGCTCGGAAAGAAATTTGGTTCGCCTGTCAGTCCTGATGATACTTCAACGCACAAGGCCCATCAGGATGGACCGCTGCTGCGATTCTTGAAATGGATTGCCGGTTATGTCATCAGTTTCAGTATTCGGCTTTCCAAGCCAATGTTAATGGCAGGCGTCGCAGGCGTATTTATTGCGTTTCTGCTTCTAATGCAACTGGAACGCGATTTTCTGCCCCCCTTTAATGAAGGGGTGGCACAGCTGAACGTGGTCCTGCCGCCGGGGACCTCGCTGAAAAAATCAAATGAAATCTCTGAAACCGTAATGGATCGGCTGAAGAAAATTGAAGGGGTCTCGGCATTTTCCAGAAGAACGGGCCGCGCCGAACTCGACGAACATGCTGAGGGCGTGAATATCTCTGAATTCATTATCACCTTTGATCCGGAATCCGGTCGCAGTCGAGAAGCGGTGCTGGATGACATTCGGTCATCGATGGAAGACATTCCGGGAATTGTGATCTCAGTTGAACAACCGCTGGCGCATTTGATCTCGCATATGGTTTCCGGAGTGAAGGCCCAGGTGGGGATCAAAATTTATGGCGAAGATTTAACCGTGCTGCGAAACACGGCTAAAAAAATGGAAGGGGTAATGAAAAGCGTATCTGGAGTCACCGATGTTCTGGTCGAACCGCAGGTTGAAATCCCTCAACTGCAGATCAAACTCAATCGAGACAAACTGCGTCTGTATGGCTTAACACCGGCGTATGTAAATGAATATATCGAAACCGCGATGAACGGTCTGGTTGTCTCGCAGGTACTGCAAGGACAACGCACGTTTGATTTGTTGATTCGCATGGATGAGAAATATCGTGAAGACCTCCAGGCGTTAAAACGACTCTCGATCGAATTGCCCAATGGGGGGACAACGCCTCTCTCCTCGGTCGCAGATATCAGTGCTTCATCCGGACCGAATACGATCAATCGCGAGAAAGTCCAGAAACGGATCATTGTGCAGTGTAATGTCTCGGGGCGTGGGCTCGTAGACGTCGTTAAGGACATTCAGGAAAAACAGAAGCCGATTATTGAAGCGTTACCCGCCGGTTATTTTGTGGAATACAGCGGACAATTCGAAAATCAGCAGTCTGCTTCCCGCATGATCTCTGCTTTGTTTCTGGTCTCGATGCTGGGCGTCTTCCTGGTTCTGTTTACCATGTTTCATTCAGCGAACTTCTCTTTGCAGGTGATGGCGGCACTGCCGATGGCTTTTATTGGCTCGGTGATTGCACTTGTCGTGACCGGGCAAACTTTGACAATCGCGGCGATGGTCGGCTTTATCTCACTGGGCGGAATCGCGTCCCGGAATGGGATCCTGCTGCTAAATCATTATCTGCATCTGGTAAAATATGAAGGAGAGGGCTGGACCCGTGAAATGATTGTCAGAGCAGGGCAGGAACGTCTGGCACCAGTCTTGATGACGGCACTCACGTCAGGCATCGGTCTGGTTCCGCTCGCGATGTCGCAGGGAGAAGCCGGAAAAGAAATTCTTTATCCGGTGGCGACGGTGATTATTGGCGGGTTATTAAGTAGTACGATTTTGGAGTTCTTCGTCCGACCGGCGCTGTTCTGGAGTTTCGGCCGAAAAGCAGGCGCCAGAATTGTGGCGCAATCCGGAGTTGAGATTGAACTGATTGAAGAACGGGACGAAGTTCCTGTAACCGTTGCTTCAGGGCATGAATAAAACCATTTGAGTGTGTACTGTTTTTAGTTAAGCAGAGCAAAACCAAAAATTTCCAAAAAGGAGTTGTATGATGAAACGTAATTTGACAAGTTTTCTCGCATTGTCTTTCTGTATCGTGACTTTTACGTTAGCCGGATGTAAAAACGACGCAGACCAGGGAACGAAAACATTTGATGAAGCGGCACCTGAAGATGTGACAATGGACGATCACGGGCACGATCATCCCAGCGAGGGACCGCACCATGGTTCGTTGATTGAATTGGGTAAAGAGGCCTATCACGGTGAACTGGTACATAATGAGAAAAGCGGCGCAATTACGATCTATATTCTGGATGGTGCCGCGAAAGCAGCAGTCCCCATCAAAGCAAAATCGGTGTTGATCAATATCAAACATGATGGCAAAGGACAGCAGTTCACTCTGGCGGCGTCTCCCGAGAAGAGCGATCCTGAAGGGCAGTCTTCGCGATTCGTAACGGAAGACAAAGCACTGGGCGAATTGCTTCATGAAGGTGATACCTCAGCCCGGCTTGTGCTGGAGATCGATGGCAAATCATTCACGGGTGAAATTGATGCCCACGATCATGACCATGATCACGGACATGACGAAAAGCATACTGACTGATTCTCAGTTAAGTTCAACATGATTTCAGAGAAACGCCGTTCCATTATGAGGGACGGCGTTTTTTGTTCATGTTTGTGCAGATGCTGTCGGCGTTATCCGCTGGGGAAGAATTCTCAACAAAGCAGCGAAAAAACGTTGTTTTCAGATATTTCAAAAAAACTTTCGGTTTATCTGCACGGATCTCCCGAATCGTGACACCAATAGATCAGACGGTAGAAACAATCAGGCCTGTTCCTTTACCGAAGTGAATCTGTCAATTTTATAGGTCAATTCTGATCTTAAACTTTTAGATCAATTCTGATCGTACTAAACATCGATCTGCTTGCCGGTTTTAAGACCGGGGCAGACAAATTGAACCTGAGGGAGAATAATCTGATGAAATATTTATTGGCTTTCTGCGCGACACTGGGTCTACTGATGGTAACAAGCACCGCATCTGCACAGACCTCGCCCGAGGATCTGGCGGCCCGTTGTGTTGGCGCCGTGAACGGGACCGTGGAACGCTGCCAGAATGCAGCCGCTGATGAGACACAGGAGTGTCTCCAGAAAATTCGCCGATTATTGGCCGACGGTCGGGAACGAGCCGCTCATCGTGTCGCCGCGGAATGTGTAGAGTCCGCTACCGAACGTACAGAAAAATGTGCCCAGCGAGTCAATCGGATTTGCGATGCGTGTATTGATCAACTGGTCAATCTGGGAGAACCGCAACTGGCACGCCGCGTGAATATGGTTTGTAAGGACGCGATTTCAAAATTGAGATCGACCTTGCAACGCGAGAAAAACGCGATTCGCAGTGCATTTGGAGGATAATTCACGAAAAACAACTTCTTGTATCGAGTCCGTCAACCACATAAGATATTTTATGCGGTTGACGGCTTTATTCTAAGTTTGAGGCCTGTTCGCAAATTGAGAACGTTTTAAAACATTTGAATAAGTCATCTCAATGACATCCACTGATTTTCCCGCGATCGATGATCCACCCAGCGATGTGCCGACTAGGCGCTCGTCGAAGGAACGTCAACAGCCAGGCAGAGAAAATCAGCAATCAATAGAGGCTCAGCCGGAAACAAAGACTGCTTCGGGAAATCATCCCGGGGCAAAGGATCACGAAGAGCGACCATTTATTTTGTTGTTACTCAAACGCGATTCGCAGAGCTGGAATGAATTTGTTGAACGATACGAACGATTAATCGTCAGCCGTATTCTTTCTACCTGTCGAGAGTGCGGCCTGTCTCCTCGGCCCGATCTGGTAGAAGATTGCGCAGCGGAAGTGATGGCGGCTTTGTTTCAGAACGAGATGCAGGGACTGCGTCAGTTTCAGGGACGCAGTAAACTGTCGACCTGGCTGGCGGTGATTGTACGGCGGACCACCTTAAACGTGCTGCGACGACAACAGCGGGATAATGAGAAAATTCGTCCCAACGATAGCCAGTTCGATATTGCCACCGTTCCCGACCCGTTTTCTCAAGGAACCATCGACTTACCTGCGGAAGAGCGCGTTCAACTTCAGGCTTGTATGACTCAGTTAAAGCAAACGGACCGACAGGCACTGGTGATGTACTTTGATCAGAAATTGAGTTATGCCGAAATTGGACACACCCTAGGCATTACAGAAAATGCCGTCGGCCCGAAATTGCACCGTGCCCAAAAACGATTGAAAAAACTAATGAAAGCCAGTAGCAAACAAACATGAACCCGAATCAATCGCAACTTCTGACATTAATCAAACTGCGGGAAGGTCATCTTTCCGACGCAGAAGGTTTGTCGGTGCGCGAGCAGTTAGCCTCGGATTCGCTTTTGTTACAGCACTGGAAAACGCTTTCCCAGTTATACCAGGAGCCTGTTAAATCCATTCAGGTTTTGCAGCACTCAGGCGTTGACGCAGAATCCGTCGCTGCATTCGTAGAAGACGATATGAGTTCTGATCAACGGGATGCATTCGAATCGGAGTGCTGGGAACAGGCGGAATTACTTCGCGAAGTCATCGCCGCCTATCAGGTAGCACATTTCGATGTGAGTTCAATTCGTATTCCCGATGAATACGCACAGCATGCTTCGCAATCATCGCAGCGGATGCGTGATATTCTCTCTGAGCAGACTAACACTGGGCAGACTGAATTAGCCGATACGGTATGCACTGAAGCAGACTACCTGGCTCCGATTGAAGACCAGCAGCAAACCGTTTTGGAATCGGCAGAAACAGCATCAAGCGAACCAGAACCGTCGTCCGTCAAAACTCGTCCTCAACGCCGCCTCTCGCAGAAGAAGCGAAACGGGGCACTCTGGTTCTCTGTCGCAGTCGCTGTGGTCGTGATTGTCATCCTGCCAACTTATTTTGTGTTCGTTCATCAGCCTGCCAGGACCTCGATCACTAAAACGCCATCTCCTCTGGTTCCAACTCCCGACTTAAAGCCGAACCAGCCTTTCGATGTTGAACTGGCTCCCGAACTGGCAGCAGTCCCTAAGCCGAAACCAGAGGTTCACAGACCACCAGATTCGCCTGAAATGATTCCCCGGACTCCCGACAGAGAGAATGGACTCAACGCAAAACCGCTGGTCGCACAGAAACCACAGGATGCCCCGGCGACACCGATCAAACTATCGGTTAACTGGACGAAACTGGCGGGGATTATCGGTTTGAAAACGGATCGCAGTTCTCCCTGGAAAGGTATCCTGGCGGATGGCACCACACTGAAAACCGACCAGACGATGTATCTGGAACTGCGCACCTTGCCCTTCAGTTGGTTGCAGGGAACACTTGATACAGGACAGGAACTGGTGATGGACGCCAATTCCGAAATCCAACTTTCCATTCAGGTCATCCTGTCGAAAGCGAAACAGCCATCCGACAACACACGGCGGCAGACTATTCTCGATTTGCAATTAGACGCAGGCAAAGTCGCCTTTACGCATCTTCAGGCAGGTGATGTTCTGCGGCTGCAGCAGCAACGGCAGGAGTGGCTGGTTGAAGTGAAACAGGATGATACAGCGATCGGTTTTTTGCAGCAGGGGGATAACAGAAGAGAATTGATGGCCTTTGCAGGGGAAGTTCTTGTCACTGTTCCATTATCAGAGCAGCAGGTTTCATTAAAAGTAGATCAAATGCTTCTGATCAAAGATCAGTCTGTCAGTCTGCCTTTGAAGCTGACGGGCAAACAAAACTGGCGCTCAACACCGTCAGGAGTCTTGAAGTTGAAACCATCATTGATTGAACGCATGAATCAGAGCGAAAATTTACTGGCTTCCCTGATGACGGTGCCTGCAGGTCAATCGGGGCTGGTAGTGCTTGCCAGTACGAATCTCGGTTTCACACTCGATCCCACGGTCGCCGTGCCACGCGCTACCTCGTCACCATCAGAAATACAACGGACCGCCGCCATTGAATGGTTACTGGCGGCGAAAGACAATCCGACAACGCGTGCAGTCTGGAACCGGGTAAAAGTGATCGAGAATACGACGACGCCCACCGTACCTCTCCAAACCTGGTTTCAAATGGCACAACGGAAGGTACCCGGAACCCAGCAGCTTCTCAGAGAACTTTCATTGGGGCTGGGAGCGAAGCAGCCTCTCTTCGTCCGACAATGTTCAATTCATTTCTTGAGACAGCTCACGCGTCAGCGCTTTGCTGAGTATGATCCCAGCAAGCCCACACTGGCCGCCGTCAACAGCGTCAGGCAGAAACTCAGGCGGGCAACCGGTAATACAGGCCGACCCTCGGGCAACACAAACCGCCGTCAACGGTGACCTGGATCTGACTCGGTCTTGTTTTTGATAACGAAGTCTCGTTATTTATCTTCTGAGTACGAAGCATGTTAGACACAAGCCTGTGAGGCGTGTTATAATAATCGGGTTACGCAATGGGTAGGTGTTTTTATGACTCAAATGGGTGGTATTGCGTAAAATTAATGCTCGCAGTGAACCCTCTACAGCGTAAGAGATTCAGGCGATATCAGATCAAATCCGGTAAATTGTGGGTGTTCATGACATCACAAGTAACAGAGTCTCGTAGCAGCGATCAGAAAACCAGGCGGCGCTCCTCCAGAATCATCGTGGGAGGCCTGTGTGTGGTGATTGTTCTTGCTGGTTTGATCTTTGGGAAATCAGTCTGGATCACGTTCTGTCAGTGGCAGGCAGAACGAAATCTGCAGTCGCGCGATGCCGAAGCGGCATTGAGTTGGATTTCCAAAGCTTATCAGGCAGACTCTCAGAATACGGAAACTCTGTTAATCCTGGCGCGTGCCCATCGTCGTGCTCACGACGTGGAACCTGCCGTTAAATATCTGAAGATGTTATTTAAGCGCGCCGGTCCCTCAGAAGAGTTACATCGCGAACAGTGGCTTGTGGAAGCGCAAGTGGGAGATCTCACCAACCTGGAACAGCATCTGGCCGATATGTTGATCGACCCGAGAGGGCATGCGCAGGACATCTGTGAGACATTCGTGAACAGTTGCATTTTGAATTACCGTTTTCATGATGCGATCAGAATGATCGAAGTCTGGCAAGCGGACTTTCCCAATGACCCTCTCCCGCATTACTACCATGGCCGTATTCTCGAGCATCAGGGCGACTGGGAGAATGCAGCGAATGAATTCAACGCGGCGTTGAAAATTTCTCCAGAGCATATTCCCTCTGCCTATAATCTGGCGCGTGTGAAGTTATCACATAATCAGGTTGATGCAGCACTGGAAAACTATCAACAATGCACAAAAAATCAAAAGGAACATGCAGCCGCTTTAGTAGGCATCGCGCGCTGTTTGAGGATGAAGCAGGATGCAGACGCCGCCAGAGAAGTGTTGAAGCAAGCGCAGCAAGTTCCGGAACAGCAGCGGCTGAAGGATTTTCGCACTGTCGGAGATCCCGCTTATGTGGCCAGGAATGCAATCCTGCTGGAATTGGGACAATTGGAACTGTCGTCAGGTAATTACAAACAAGCGGTCTCTGATTTAGAAGAAGCGATTAAGCTGAATCCCAAAGATCGCAAGGCCCGGCTCGCCTTAGCCGATGCGTACCGAGGATCAGGAATGCTTGAGAAAGCAGAACAGCAAATTCAAATCGTTCAGAAAACACAGCAGGCCATCAAGCGTCTGGATGAGTGTTTCGACCTGCTTCAAAAAGACCTGGATAACGCCGACCTGCGTGCTGAGATCGGACAGATTTTCCTGGAACATATTTCGGAAAATCAGGGAGTCGTCTGGCTGAAAAATGCACTCTATTATAACCCCCAGCATCAGCAGGCCAAACAAGCCTTGGATGATTATTATGCAAAACAACGTTCCCGGGCAACGCAGTAAATCATTCAGTATGATTTGACTCAACCGAGATTTCGACGAGAGGTGTTCTCATTCAACGATTTTCTGTGTACAGCATGTTGCTCGTGGTTTTATGGGGCTGTCATTCCCAGCCGCCGGTCAGTCCACCTGTCGAGGGGAAAAGTGCGGAAACCGCCGTGCCAACGACTTCTCACATCAAGTTTCTTGACATCACCGATTCCCTTGGAATTGAGTTTGAATACCACAATGATCAACAGGCTGAGACCTATGCGATTCTGGAGTCAATCGGAGGAGGTGTCGCCGTTTGGGACTATGACCTTAACGGGTACGTCGATCTGTTATTTCCGGGAGGCGGTTCGTTTACCGGTGGGAAGCAACTTGCCGGACTTCCCTCGGCGCTGTTCAGTCAGGTCTCAGCAGGCCAGTATGAGAACCAGAGTCTAAATTCCGGAATATCACCAAGCCCCTATTATTCGCATGGCTGTTCTGTCGCCGATTATGACAACGACGGATTTCCGGATCTTGTCATCACAGGTTACGGGGGGATTCTTTGCTGGCATAATCAGGGAGATGGTACGTTCGAAGAAGTGGCGCAAGTGTCGGGATTGATTGATCCCAGCTGGAGCACCTCCGCGGGATGGGGAGATTTAAATGGCGATGGAGCGCTGGATCTGTATCTGGCACACTATGTGGACTGGTCTTTCGAGAATGATCCAGTATGTGGTGATCCCTCTGGAAAGAGAGATGTTTGCCCTCCCCGACAATTTACGGGTTTGGATGACCGTGTGTTTTTTAGCAACGGAGATGGAACGTTTCGAGATGCCTCACGCGAGGCGGGGCTGGTTGAAAAGGGTAAAGGTCTGGGCGTGATTCTGGGAGATGTTGACGGCGATCTCGATCTTGATATCTATGTGGCCAATGATACGACCAATAATGTGCTCTACCTCAATGATGGGAAAGGGAACCTGCTGGAAGCGGGGCTGGCACGGGGAGTCGCCGTTGATGACCAGGCGGTTGCAAACGGAAGTATGGGAGTGGATCTCAGCGATTTTAATTTGGATGGCCTGCCGGATCTGTGGGTCGCCAACTATGAATCAGAGGCATTTGCGCTTTATAAAAATATCGGGAAAGGGCAGTTTCTTTATGCCAGCCGTGAGACGGGCGTGAGCGCTATCGGGAATCTCTTTGTGGGATTTGGGACGCAGTTTGGCGATTTTGATTCTGACGGAGACGAAGACATTGTTGTGACGAACGGGCATGTGATTCATGCGCCCCGACATACGACCGTTCGGCAATTGCCTCTCTTACTAGAAAATCAGGCAGGTCAATTTCAGCGGTTGAATTTTGACAAAACCAATTATCTGGGACAGTTACATTATGGACGCGGGGTCGTCACTGATGATCTTGATAATGACGGGGATTTAGATCTCGTCTTCGCCAACTGCAATGAACGGGCTGCGATTCTTGAGAATCAAACGCAACCTCAATCACAGTCGTTCAAAATTCGGTTGGTTGGTACAGAATCGAATCGAGACGCAATCGGCGCCAGGGTGACATTTCATACGAGTAAAGGGGATCGCTCCCGATTTGTCACCGGTGGCGGAAGTTATTTATCACAGGGTAGTTACGTAGTGCATTGTGGTCTACCACCGGGCGGAAAGATTCAGGGGATCACGGTCCACTGGCCATCCGGAAAGACGCAGACTGAAACAAAAATACCTCCCAATCAACGGCTGACGTTTATTGAGTGATATCTACTCTCCTAAGGGGAATTTAAGGGAATTCGTTTGAAATAAGAGAAAAATATTGAGCGAAAGATGCTTTTAGTTATGATGTGCTAGGTGTTATTTTTTAAGCTGTAGGTGGGAATACTAGTTTGGGAATACAAATCATCTATGGTCTAGTCATTTTATTATTGAGGGGAGAGTTCAATGAAGCGTCTCATTCGACATCGTGGTTTTACGTTAATCGAATTGCTGGTGGTGATAGCCATCATTGCAATTCTGATTGCGTTGTTACTTCCCGCCGTTCAACAGGCCCGTGAAGCAGCCCGCCGTTCTACCTGTAAAAATAATCTCAAGCAGTTGGGGCTGGCGATGCACAACTACCATGATGCGCATCGTATGTTTCCGATTTCTAACACGCCCTCCGTACATGATTCAGGTACCTTGGGAAGTTGGTCGTGGCGTGGTATGAGTGCCCATGCATTACTTCTGCCTTATATGGATCAGGCCGGTCTCTACAATCAGATCGACTGGAATGTACGCTATGATATGGCACCAAATAATACACTTGATAACACAAAAATCCCCGCATTTTTGTGTCCTTCCGATTTAAAATATCCCGGCGGGGATCCCGGCAATAATTATGTTGTGAGTGCCGGACCCTCAATGTATTGGAAAGTTGGCTTTGGCGATCAAGTCGGGATGTTTAATGACCGCAAGCCCGTTCGCGTGAGCGATGTGCTGGATGGAACATCAAACACGATCGCGGCCAGTGAAAGTACTGTCGGCGATAACAACGGTAGTAAATTCAATGTAAAAACAGACCTCGTTCGCGCCCAGGCTCTTCCATTTTCAGAACGGAGTTTTGTTTCCAGAGCAAATCTGGATGCCTATGGGACGCAATGTCTGTCGGGAACCACTAACACTCACAGTCATGTGAATCGAGAATGGATGAATGGCATTGGTGGCCAAACTATTTTCAACACATTGAACGTGCCGAACTCACCCAATCCGGATTGCCATCCCTGTTCTGGCTGTGGTTGGTATGATTCGGCCGGAGTTTGGACTGCCCGCAGTCGGCATACGGGCGGGGTTCATGTTTTGATGGGCGATGGAGCTGTCCGTTTTGCCAGCGATAATATTGATTTCACTGTGTGGCAGTCTCTCGGTTCAGCCGCTGGTGAGGAGACGGTTGGCGAATGGTGAGCCAGTCTGTTTAAAACATTTCGTTTTTCATAAGAGCGATTCTCAGTCACATGAGTCTCGCTCTTTTTTTATTCTCTGGAACGATTATCAACGACTCAAAATTAAGCGATCGGACAGAACCGTTTTTTATCTGCTTGTTCCATTTCACGTTTCTCCGTGATCTTGCTTTTTAAAGTTAACTGTGCAAGTGGACAGAGATATTGAGATCGGTATTTCAAGTCTTAGATTTTGAATTTGTTAGCTATTTGTAGCATGGGCAGGGTACTGGGGTTTAGGTGATATGTACTGGCGTGGATGTGAATTGCGTCAAAATCAATTGTATGTATTGTTAACTAATTCTGTGTGCATCTCAACGTAAAATTAAAGGGAAACATAAGTTGCTATAAGTACGTCTTTTTATCTAATATGGTACCAGTACTATATTTTATTAAGTAAATGCTGATACTGATCCGAGGATTGGTTAAGGCGTCCATACGGACTAATTTATTATTTTTTTACTAATTTTATGGGAGAGTATGATGAAGCGACTAGTTCGACGAGGGTTTACGCTGATTGAATTGCTGGTGGTGATTGCCATCATCGCGATTCTGATTGCGTTACTGTTGCCCGCAGTACAACAGGCTCGTGAAGCGGCCCGCCGTTCCACCTGTAAGAACAATCTAAAGCAGTTCGGCCTGGCGATGCATAATTACCATGACGCACATGGAATGTTTCCGATCGCCAATGTGCCCACGCAGCACGGTTCCTGCGCAGGTGCTTGTACCTGGCGTGGGATGAGTGCCCATGCCCTGCTTCTGCCTTATATGGATCAAGCCAATATCTACAACCAGATCGACTTCAATGTCCGCTATGATATGGCACCCAATAATACGGTTGATAACACGATTATCCCCGCATTTTTGTGTCCCTCTGATTTAAAGTACTCAGACGGAAATCCCGGTAACAATTATGTTGTCAGCGCGGGCCCATCCTTGTGGTGGCGTGTCGGCCAGGGGGATCAAGTCGGGATGTTTAATTTCAGCAAACCAACACGTCTTAGAGATGTGCTGGATGGTTCATCGAATACCATTGCGGCTTCTGAAAGAACCGTCGGTGACAATAATGGTAGCAAGTTCAACGTGAAAACAGACCTGGTTCGTTCTCAGGCGTTTCCAGGTGGGATGCCTAATTCCTACGCGACCAAGGCCCAGCTTGACGCTTATGGTGTGCAAGCTCTGACCGGGACGACCAATACTCACAGTCATGTAAACCGGGAATGGATGAATGGCATTGGTGGTCAAACCGTGTTCAACACCTTGAATGTACCTAACTCACCTAACCCAGATGCCCATCCTTGTGGTGGTTGTGGCTGGTACGATTCTGCGGGAGTTTGGTCCGCACGTAGTCGGCATACGGGCGGGGCTCATGTCTTGATGGGCGATGGCGCTGTCAGATTTGCCAGCGATAACATCGACACCAATCTCTGGCAGCATCTCGGGTCGACCTCCGGTGAAGAAGTGGTTGGCGAGTGGTAAGACAAACTCTTTGAGTGTTTAAGTTTTTAAAAGAGCGATTCTCGTGATGATGAGTGTCGCTCTTTTTTAATTCCTATTTCTGCGGGTTCCACAGACTGTTCACAGTGAAACGTAGCCTGAGTAAACTTATATCTTATAACTCAACTAATTTTCGATCGACAAAGGACCAGAAACATGAAAGCAATTCCGACAATTTTATTACTGTTTGTACTGACTTGCGTAGGCTGTGGTGGCGCTGGTAGTGGCGACGGTGATCCAGTTGCTGAAACAAACAATATCACTTCAACCGCCGACATGAAATCAGCCTTGGAGTCGATAGCACAAACAGGTGAAATGGGGAGTGCTGCGATGGGATTTCGTGAAACGTTGGATGGGTTGAAGCAATCGGATGCAGCGAAAGCCGAAAAACTGCTTACCGATCTGGAGAAGCTGGAAGCTGCCTCAACACCAGCAGCGACCAAAAAAATTGCAAAACAAATGGCTGATCAGCTTTAAACTCAGCGACGACATTGACCAAAGCCCTTGATCGAATACTTCAATCAAGGGCTTTTTTCATGTGGATACTTCTGTAGAAGTCAATTGAGAAAGCCACGTTATGTTAGACACAATCTGGGATCATATGATATAATTCCGATGTAATGTGCAGGGAATGCTCATCTCCCTGGGATAGAAAACTCGATTGGAATCATGGTTGGCGATATGAAGCATCCTTCAGCAAAGCTGAGATCAAAGTTGCAGTCACATGCAGCAGCACGACGCGATTTTTTGAAGATCGGCCTGGGTGGGTTTGGTAGCCTTTCCCTGCCGGGGCTGTATCAGTTGCAGGCTGCGACGAAGCAGGCCAACGCAACAAAGAAACCGAAAGAGCGAACGGCCGTGATTCTGGTCTGGTGCCGTGGCGGTATGAGCCATTTGGAGACCTATGATCCCAAACCCGAAGCGGCTTCCGATTATAAAGGCCCTTATTCTCCCATCGCGACCAAGACAGAAGGCCTGTATTTAGGCGAACTGCTGCCGCGACATGCCCAGATTTCCGATAAGTTTTCGATTCTACGTTCCATCAGTCATACGGGTGGCGGCCATCCAGCCGGCTCATTACAGGTTCTCGGGGGTGACAAAGATCGGATCGATAAACAAAAGCCAAAACTGCCTGACTTCATGTCAGTGGCCAATTATCTGCGACGCGATACGACCGGAAACGTGCTGCCCAACTACATCGGCGTGAATGCCATTACCAATTATGACAGCTTTCAGATTGCCGGTCCGACTTATCTGGGGCCGGGAGCAGGGCCGTTCCAGATCCAGGGAGATCCCAGCAAACCAAACTTTAATGTGCCTAACATCGGGCTCACTGATCAGGAGGAAACTCAGCGGATCACCAAACGGATTTCCTTACGACAAAGCTTAGATCATTTTCGCCGCGACCTGGACCTGGAAGGCGCGATGGAGGCGATGGATCAATTTGAATCGCAGGCAACGAATCTGCTGACCAGCAAACAGGCAGCCGAAGCCTTCGATTTATCTCGCGAGCCTCAATACGTTCGCGATCGTTATGGAATGCATCAATGGGGACAGCAATGCCTGATGGCGCGGCGGCTGGTGGAAGCGGGAGTGGAGATTATCACCACTGAGCTTTCTGGTCCGCTCTGTGGTCGGGTCGGGAACTGGGACGATCATGCGGTCAATCAGCATGTGTTTGACGCGCTTAAATATCGGGCTCCCTTTTTTGATCAGGCGGTCACAGCTTTGATCGAAGATGTCTATGATCGTGGTCTCAATGAGCGTGTGCTCGTCATTGTCGCCGGAGAATTTGGCCGTACGCCTCGGATTTCTTATGCAAAAAGTACCGGTGCCGGGATTGCCAGTGGCACAGCGGGAACGAAGCAGCCTGGGCGGGATCATTGGCCGAACGCCAACTCCATGCTGTTTGCCGGAGGCGGTATTCGCACCGGCCAGATCATTGGCGCCACCGATGGAAAAGGAGAAGGTCCTGTCGAACGGGCCGTCGGACCACAAGATTTCCTGGCGACGATCTACGCACACCTGGGCATTGATTATGCCAACACGTTCCTGCCGGACTTTACCGGGCGACCGACTCCGATTGTGACACAAGGCCACGCTATTACTGAGCTCGCTGGCCGTGCTTAGTTCCCTAATCAGGATAAAAAAACAGCCCTCTGTTGTTGATAGCAGAGGGCTGTTTTGCGATTTATTTTTCAGCGATTTATTTTTCTGTGATTTATTTTTCTTTGATGGCATACAACCGGTCAAAGGAGCGTAAATAGATCACTCCTTCGCTGATCGCAGGAGTCGAATAGAACGTACCCGGCAGTTGATTTTCAGCGATGACATCTCCGCTGTCGGCATCAATCACCGTGCAAAGACCATCTGTGCTGAGGAAATAAACTTTTCCATCACCGGCGACCAGTGCTGAGAAGTATTCCCCTTTCATGCGTTTCTTCCAGAGTGGTTCTCCGTCTTTCAAATTCAAACAGGTTGCGATGCCATTCTGGCTCACCATATAAAGTTTGTCATCCAGAATCAGCGGAGTCGAAGAATCAGCGGTGGACACGTCATACTTCCATAACAGGCCGGATTTGGTGATATTGCCTGAGGCACCTTGTTTGAAGGCCTTGATGTATCCCAGTCCGCCACCTCCCGGATTTCCCGTTGTCGCAATGACAAGGTTCGAGTTCGCTACGGGAGCCGCGATGATCCGCCCGAATGGGCTGGGGATATCCAGACCACCGGCGATCCAGAGCTGTTTTCCCGTTTGTGGATTGTAGGCGTTCACATGATCGGAACCGGAAACCAGCAGTTCAGTTTTGTCGCCGTTTTGAAAAATGGTGGGAGTCGAATAGGCGTCGGCTCCATCTTTTTGAGCAGGCAGCTTCCGATTGGCTTTCCAGACTTCCTTTCCGGTCTGTTTGTCAAAGGCGACGACATAAGAGGGGCCTTTGGTCATGCAGGTGACGAATAACAGGTTGCCCCATAAACGGGGCGTCGAACCCATGCCGAATGTAATATTGTAAGGGCCGTAGTCTTTGACCAGATCCCGTTTCCAGACGATTTCTCCGGATTCGGCATCCAGACACACCAACAGACCCGAACCGAAAAATGCCCAGATATTCTGTTCATCAGCAATCGGCGAAGGGGTGGCTGGATTATGACGGTGCGCCCACAGATTGCGTGGTCCTGGAGCAGACAACGACCCTGAACCAACTTTGACTTTACGGATTTCCTGGCCGCTCTTGCGATCAAGGGAAATAATCCACAGCCCGTTATCATCGGTTTTCGAAGTGAGATCAATCCGATTAGCGGTCACAGCGGGAGAAGAATTCGCACGTCCCGGCAGCGCAACAGACCAGAGGAGACCCTCTTGTTCCGACCATTTCGCAGGCAGGTTCTTCTCGGTGGAAATACCACTGCCTGTCGCTCCGCGAAATTGAGGCCAGGTCTCTGCTTGAACGAGTGCAGGGATCAATAGGGAAACCATGATGGCGGGAATCAACAGTCCAGAAAATCGCATGGAAAAACTCCTGAATTGGTGTGTTGGTATGTATGATAATTTTGAGCAAGTTCAATGATGTAATCTATCAAACACGTTCCTTTAACGATGTAATGTATCTCACACATTACCGGCAGAATTATTCTTCACGCTGGGGGCGTGTCATCAGTGTTTGTGTCGCGTCGTCCGGCGATTTGCCTTCAAACAGGACCCTGTAGATTTCCGTGGTGATCGGCATATCGAGCCCTTTCTCGTCGGCGAGGTCGTATACGCTCCGCGTTGTATTCACTCCTTCTGCCACTGCGTCCATGCTGGAGAGAATCTGTTTCAGCGATTCTCCCTGTCCCAGACGTTCTCCCAGTTTGCGATTGCGGCCGAACGGGCTCATACAGGTCGTAATCAAATCGCCGACGCCAGCCAGGCCGGAGAAGGTGGAAGGTTCCGCGCCCAGTGCTGAACCGAAGCGGTTCATTTCCACCAGACCACGGGTCATGATTGCCGACTTGGCATTATCGCCGTACTTTCCACCGTCACAGATACCGGCGGCAATCGCAATCACATTCTTCAAGGCTCCTGCTAATTCGACTCCGACAATATCCACATTCGTATAAACGCGGAATCGATCTGTGCTGAACAGCTTCTGGGTTTGTTTGGCAAGTTGAATATCACCGCTGGCAGCCACGACGCTGGCCGGCAGACGGCGGGCGATTTCTTCCGCATGGCTCGGGCCTCCCAGCGCGACCACAGGGCGAGGCCCCAGAACATCGGCGATAATTTCGCTGGGACGATAAAACGTCTCTTGCTCAATCCCTTTAACGACGCTGATGACGGGAGTCCCATTCTGGAGATGGGGAGCCAGCGTGTGCAGCGCTGCTCTGAGAAACTCTGTGGGAATGGCAACAACCAGAAAGTCGGCGTCTGCCACTGCTTCATCAATATCTGATGTGAAATGAATGGCTTCCGAAAGTGTGACACCGGGAAGCAGTCGTTTGTTTTCGCGATGCGTTCTCAGATCTTCCGCAATCGCGGGTTTGCGAACCCACATGGAAACAGCAACGTCCGAAGATTCCGTGAGTAACGCTGCGCAGGCAGTTGCCATCCCACCACCACCCAAAATTGCAACTTTTGTATCCATAAAACATCCATCTTTCATTTCTGAGCCTGAATCGTCTTAATTATTCACCGATGATAGAGATCCCTCCCGTTTACTGCAGCATGACAGGAAGAATACTCATGATCCGAATACTTGTAATATAACGAGAATTGCCGCGTAAGCCAAAGAAGACCGAAATTATCGTCGATGGTATTTCTGACAGGAGTATTCCGGGCCGAGATTGACTCCCCCTAAATCCTGCAAAGGTCATTTGTGCTGATTTTTTCGTACAACTCTCCTAATCAGAACAGTAGAAATGTTTTGCGACAAATGACAGAAATAATCGTTGCAGATATTAAATTTTCACACATTACCAAAAAATGCAACCTAGGTTTTGCTTGGTAAATATTTAATCAAGGAGCAATCTTATGAAACAGGTTACCGAGCAACAATCTGTCACATTTGAGGATCGTCGCCAAAACCGCGATAGTAATCGACCTGATGGAATTGGTGAACGACGACAATTCAGTAACTCGTACAATTCAGAAAACCAGGACGTCAATGAGCTGGCGCTGGCCATCGACCAGTACAAGCTGCGTCACCGCCGACGGTTCATCACGTTTGAAGAATTGCATTCTGTCGTCACCGGTCTGGGTTACCACAAATAGACCGACCACGATTGAATCACAGTTATTTTAATCATAGTCGTCGAGTGTAGAGAGTGCCTGCAGCGGCACTGCGCGAATTTTGTAGATGGGGTGATTCTTAATAGCATCACATCTCGTGTCTCTCGCAGGCTCTGTCGACGCCGAACGCTCGATCAAAATTGCGATGCGTATTGCCGTAAGATTTTTGACGCGTCACGCTGATCCCGCAGTTTCTGGCAGCCCACGCTGAGAGGTATAAAGTCGATTCACTTACTCCTCTCATTTTTTCTTTTTTCTGGTGAGAAACTCTCCAAATCGTTTCTCAGGCAGCCTTTTTTTCTCACAAAATGCCAGAAAATTCTAACTTTTCCTCAAGTTTGCAGCCACCACGCTTCAGATTGATGTTGACCTAATCTCCAACATTTGGAAAATCCCCTCACGATACCACCCCAATAACGAAGAGTTAAGCCGCATTGTGTTGCTGACTCCCCATTCAGACAGAGCATTTCAGCTCATATACTGATTAATCCTATATTTGCAGGTTGTACATTGAAAGCTTCCCTTCTTTGTCTTGCCATCGTGTTTTCAGCCGGACTTCAATTGAACGCCGCTGAAATGCCTACGCTTTATACTCCCGCAGATGACTTTGATGCGGTCATTCGTGGTCAAAGTCCACCACCGACGTATGAAGAGTCGGTTCCGTTTGGAACGACGCCTCAGAATGGCGGCTCGTATGCGGCCCCGAATGGGCAGGCATTTGATCCGAATGCAGGAGGCGGAAATCTGTACGGAGCACCACAGGCGGGCTATGATCCATTTCTCACTCCCGGTGGTCCAGGCATGGACCCGTATGGGGCACAGCAGATGCCCAGTTATACGACTGGTTTGAATGGACCACAGCCATACCGTTTTGGATGGACCTCCAGATTTGAATTTGGCTTTTTGCCCAAAGCACGCACCTATGTTCCTCCAGGAGGAGTCGCTGGCGGTAATTTTGCCGTTACTGAAACCGACATTGATCTGCAGTACACAACTCCGACTCGCAATGGCTGGATTTTCATGTTTACTCCAGAATTTGACTACCGCGGTTGGGATGGTCCCCAATTTATCTCATTGCCGGGCAAGGGATTTCGGTTTGGTACTGACCTCCAGTTATCAACACCGGCTAACGGACTGTGGAGCGTTCAGCTCGGATTTACTCCTGCGATTGCCTCCGATTTGGGTAAAAGTTTAAGCTCGAATGCCTGGCAGTTTGATGCGCGGGTTGTGTTATTCTTCCGACCTTCTGAGACCTGGATGTTCGCCGCAGGGGCCGCCTACTGGGACAGGGTAGGAGATTATGTCATTCCTTACGCCGGTGCGGTCTGGACACCCAATGATCTTTGGGAAGTTCGAGCCATGTTCCCCAAATCCCGTGTCAGCCGATTCATGGGGAATATGGGGGGCAAAAGCGTCTGGGTCTATGGTAGCTTTGAATACGATATCGAAGCGTTTCAGGTCGAACGGCCAGGCGTAGTAGGCCGCGATCAGGTGGAATTCAAGGATTACGTCATGATGCTCGGTATTCGTAGCGACAACGGCTGTCGGTCAATGTTCCTCGAAGCAGGGGGAATTATGAAACGTGAGGCTGACTTCAGAAGCGGTGGTGGATTTGACATCAAAGATGGCTTCATCGCCCGTTTCGGAATGCAATTTTAATCCGCTCTCTAGTTCGATTTCCAGCATAACCCTGATAAAGGTAATTCATTCGTGAATCCTCCTGCAGCTGTCATCCTTGCCGCCGGTAAGAGCACAAGGATGAAGTCAGAGCTTCCCAAAGTTCTGCATCCCATTCTGGGACGTCCGATGATTGAATATGTTCTGGATGCGGCACGCGCCGCGCATTGCCAGAAATTGGTTGTCATCGTCGGTCATAAAGCAGATGAGGTGAAAGCAGCACTCGCCGATCATTCCGATGTGGAATTTGCATTGCAGGCTGACCAGAAAGGAACGGGTCACGCTGTGATGATGAGTGCCGACAAGCTGGCCGATCACGATGGCTCCGTTTTAGTCCTCGCCGGTGATACGCCACTCTTGAAAGGAAGCTCTCTCGCGAAGCTGCTCGAGATTCAACAGCAGAACCAGGCTGCCTGTGTTGTAGGAACAGCGACGACAAAAGCCAATCAAGGTCTGGGACGTATTGTTCGCGATGCGAATGGCAAATTCTTGCGGATCGTAGAGCAAAAAGATGCAACTCCCGAAGAGGCCGCGATTGAAGAGATCAATACTGGCTGCTTTGCCTTTGACGGGCGGCAATTATTCCATGCGTTGGAAAAGGTGAAGCCCGATAACAGTCAGGCGGAATACTATCTGACGGACTGTGCAGAGATCCTGCTTAAAGAAGGCGAGACAGTTCTGGCTGATCCCGTCTTTGATATCCAGGAGGCAATGGGCATTAATACTCAGGAACAACTGGCCGAAGTGGCTCAGATTCTTCAACAGACGCCTGCTGAATAATCGATAAAGATTCGCGCGTTTGGTTAGCCGTTAGTTCCTGCAAAGAGTGTCTCTAAAACGGCATTTGGGGACTTTCGCTCGAAATCGAAAGCTCGTGCTTGACTTCTTTCTCTCGATAAGCGTGAATAGGGAAGTATGCCAAACAGATCCGTTCGGCGCTGACGGCCTTTGTTCCCGCAACTCAAAGTATCGCACTACTGCAGGCTTCGCTTTCAATGTATGATCATTTGACTCTTCTTAGTGGACGAGCTCATCCTCAATTAGCTAGAGAAATCGCGGAATATCTCGGCATTCGACTGGCTTCGGTAGAGTTATCCAATTTTCCCGATGGGGAAATCAGTCTGAAACTTAATCAGAATGTCCGGGGGCGGGACGTATTCATCGTTCAGCCAACATCGCCTCCGGTGAATGACAATCTGATGGAATTGTTGATTCTGATGGACGCCTGTCGTCGTGCGAGCGCAGAACGCATTACCGCCGTCATTCCTTATTTCGGATATGCCAGACAGGACCGTAAAGATTCTGGTCGGGTACCGATTACTTCAAAGCTGGTCGCCAATCTGATCAATGAAGCAGGGGCCGACCGGGTGCTGGCGATGGATTTGCACGCGGCACAGATCCAGGGCTTTTTTGATACGCCCGTTGATCACTTGTACGCGGCTCCGATTTTGGATCGTTACTTCAGATCGCTAAATATTCCAGATAAAGACCTGGTAGTGGTTAGCCCTGATGAAGGTAGTATCAAACGTACGCTACAGCATAACGACAATATCGGGGGCACGCTGGCGATAGTTGATAAACGCCGCAAAAACGCGTTGGAAACACAGCAGGCAAATATTATTGGTGGGCCTATCGAAGGTAAAGTGGCCCTGATCTTCGATGATATGATTTCGACCGCGGGTTCTATTGTTGGGGCAGCCAATGTGGTCAAAGAACACGGTGCCAGTGAAATTTATGTCGGTGCATCACATGCTGTCTTTTGTGGTTCTGCGATTAAGTTGCTGAGCGAAGCACCCATTAAAGAAATCGTGGTCACGAACAGTCTGCCGATTCCTGATCAGGATAAACTCTCCAATTTAAGAACGATTTCGATTGCACCTTTGCTAGGTGAAGCCATTCGACGCATTCACCGTAACGAATCGGTCAGCCATCTGTTTGATTAGCAATGTCGTGGAGTGGAGCCGAATACGGTAATCCCGAGTTGCGATCGGAATGAAGAGACTGCAATGGCGCGAAATGAAGAAGACCGCGAAGACCTGATGCGGGAAGCGACGGCGTTATTTCCCCGTGCTGAACTGCAGGTCGTTCACGAATCGTTTCCCGTCTTCTGGGGACAAAAGAAAAGCGGCCATTTCTCTTTTTACTTTGGCAGCGATCCGGTTTACCAGTTTGATCAGACCGGGTTCTTAAGGCGCGCTTATATCGAGGGCGCTTTGTATCGCACCCAGGGAAACACTCTGGCTCGGTTGACCCGCGTCAGGAATTCTGAAGAAACCATTCTCAATCGCTACGATCTGTCTATAACAGAGGTAGGGTTATTATTGCAGACGATGGCGGACCGGTTTCGGAAATTGGAATCTGCCTTCCGTGAAGAATCGGGGATTCAGAAGATCCAGACTCTGCCTGATGATGCCGAAAGTGAATTACGCGACCAGATTCAAACTCAAATCCAGCAGGTTCTGCAGCACGCAGATCAACTGTCGCCGCGGATTCGTGGTAAACGTTGAGTCAGATCTTTCGTCCCCGCTCTCCTGAAAGTGGTTTTTCGATGCAGAAACTTATCATAGGCTGTGGTTATGTCGGCTTGTCGGTCGCTCAAAAGTGGCTGGAGCAGGGGCATACTGTTTCTGCGCTCACGCGCTCTGAAACGCACGCCACTGAATTCACGAAACTCGGAATCACACCTGTTATGGGGGATATTACCCGGCCCGATTCACTCAAGGGATTGCCAGAATCAGAGACGGTCCTGTATGCCGTAGGCTTTGATCGTTCGGCTGAGAAATCGCGGCGTGAGATCTATGTCGAGGGATTGAACCACGCACTGTCAGAAATCAAACAGCGAACTCAGAAAATCATATACCTCTCCAGTACCAGCGTTTATGGACAATCTGCCGGCGAATGGGTCGATGAAACATCCAATTGTGAACCGGAACGGGAAAACGGCCAGATTTGCCTCGAAGCGGAGCAGTTATTTGAACAGCACGGATTGCTGTCCAAACGGGAACAACGCGGAACTGCGACGGCTGTGATTTTCAGGCTGGCCGGTATTTATGGACCTGGGAGGCTCCTGGCTCGGATGCAGCAAATCAAGGCGGGTGAACCGCTGTCAGGTAGCCCGGACGCCTGGCTGAATCTGATTCATGTCACAGATATCGTGAATACAATCCTGAAATGTGATACAAACATTCATCTGGAATCGCATTATCTGGTTAGTGACAGCCGTCCGATTACTCGGCAGGAATACTATGAAACGCTGGCCGAGCTGATCAAGGCGCCGCTTCCTCAATTTGCGGCAGAGACGCCAGAGCAACCTGCTGTGAAGTCCCAACGCATGCACAGCACCGAACGTGCAGCAGGACTGAATAAACGTTGCTGTAATAAAAGGTTACGTGAAGAGTTGGGGGTAGAGCTGGTTTATCCGACGATTCAGGAAGGTCTTCCACAGGCTGTCGAAAATACTTAAGAGATGGTAACTGATTGACCGCCTCACTTTAGGTTTGGTTATCAAGTGTGTATGCTGTGATGATTCACGCAGTCAATGACATCTCATGTTCGAGACGTTCGCAAAAATTCAACATATCATTAACGTAACTCATGCCTAAAACTTATCAAGTGAAGCCAGTAACAGGTCCCGTTGAGGGAACTGTCAGACCTCCCGGGTCCAAAAGCATTACCAACCGTGCATTAATCGTGGCGGCACTCTCGGAGGGCACAACCCATCTGACCGGTGTGCTTGATAGCCAGGACACGCAGGTGATGATTGAAAGCCTGAATCGTCTGGGCATTAGTGTCAAACACGATGTAAAGTCATGTACCATTGAAGTCAAAGGCTGTGCCGGAAAGATTCCGCAGCAGTCAGCTTCACTCTGGTTGGAAAACAGTGGAACCAGCATCCGGTTTTTGACGGCTCTTTGTGCGAGCGGTAATGGGGAATATGTTTTAGACGGCAATGCACGCATGCAAGAGCGGCCGATTCAAGATCTGGTGGAAGCATTAGCAAGATTGGGAGTCGATGTCGTCTGTGAAAATGGCACCGGCTGTCCACCGGTTTGCGTGAAAGCAAAGGGACTACCGGGCGGAGAAACTTCCATTTCAGGTAGCGTTTCCAGCCAGTATTTAAGCGCATTACTGATGGTGGCTCCCGCCGCACAAGGTCCAATCACGATTACGATTCTGGATGAAATGGTGTCAAAGCCTTATCTGGATATCACACTCGGTGTGATGGCACAATTCGGTGTCACCATCAATCGGCTTGACGCTTCCGTCTGGAGAATACAACCTCAAACTTACCAACGGACTGTGGCGTATGATATTGAGCCCGATGCCTCTGCGGCCAGCTACTTTTTTGCTGCCGCTGCGATTACAGGCGGGGCGGTCACTGTGGAAGGTTTGAATCAGGATGCACTGCAAGGCGACATTAATTTTATCCGAGTCCTGGAAGACATGGGCTGTGAGATCAAACGCGGACGCGATAGTATCACCGTTCACGGAAAAGCTCTCAAAGGCATCGACGTGGATATGAATGATATCAGTGATACCGCGCAAACGTTAGCAGCCGTTGCTTTATTTGCAGAAGGGCCGACCTGTATCAGAAACGTGGGACATATTCGCCACAAAGAAACAGACCGTCTTGCCGCGATTGCCACCGAATTGAAACGCATGGGGATTCAGGTTGAAGAAACCGAAGATTCCGTCACTATTTATCCGGGGGAAATTCAACCAGCCACAATCGAGACATACGATGATCATCGGATGGCGATGAGCTTTGCTCTGGTTGGCTTAAAAGTACCTGGTATCGTGATTTCTGATCCCGATTGTACGATCAAAACGTACCCCCATTTCTTTGCCGATCTGGAACGCTTGTGTGGTCAGTCATCGTGAAAAAGAAAAATGTCTGGAAACAAAAAACATCCTCTGCTGCCCCCGAGATCGATTCCGAAAGTATACCGTTGCCGCAATCTTTTCGATCGGCACGCGAACTCGCTTTTTTTCTGCTTGAAGAATATCGCCTGAACAATCAATTTATCAGCGATTCGATTCAGCGCTGGGAACGTCGTATCGACCTGTCTTCCAAGGATCGGCGATTGGCGATGGAGATCAGTATTGGTGTGATTCGACGCCAATTGACCCTGGATACGTTGATCGAAAGCCAGCTAACGCGTCCTCGCGAAAAAGTGGAAGCCCCCTTGTGGACGCTGCTGCAAACGGGCGTGTATCAACTGGTCATTCTGGATCAGATTCCCGTTCATGCTGCTGTTTCAGAGACCGTTGATCTTGCTGGGAAACTGAATCGGGTTCGCTGGAAAAAAATGGTCAACGCCATTTTACGCTCTATCGATAGGCTGCTGAATGAGGACCTCGCAACAACGCCACAAGCCAGCGCGATTCCCTTAAGCACCGACCGTTATCGCAGCTTCAATACAGATTTGTTTGACGATCCCGAAGCCAATCCAGCAGGATATCTTTCCAGAGCATTCAGTTTTCCACGAACGCTGATCTCGGATTGGCTGACACACTTTGGTTGGGAGCAGACGCTTCAGATTGCCCAATGGTTTAATCAACGCAATAAATTGTATTTGCGGGCCAATGTCTTGAAAACGAGTCGCGATGACTTACTGGAAGAATTTCAAGAGGCGGGCATTCAGGCCAGTCCGGGAAAAGAACCGCAATCGATCAAGCTGGATGAAATTGTTCCATTGGAATCGCTGGTTGGATTGGAGTCCGGCAAATTCACGATTCAAGATGAATCTGCCATCGCCGCCGGTAACCTGCTCAATCCTCAACCAGAGGAAATCGTTTTGGATTTGTGTGCGGCTCCCGGAACCAAGACTACGCTTCTGGCAGAGTTGATGTACGATCGAGGCACGATCATTGCCACGGATGTCAGCGAGGATCGGCTCGACAAAATTGAACAGAACGCATCGCGACTGGGACTGACGAGCATTCAAACTCAACTCATTCATCCACACGAGACAACATTGCCCGAAGGCCCCTTTGATGCGATTTTGGTTGACGCGCCCTGTTCTAATTCCGGAGTGCTGGGAAAGCGACCGGAAGCACGCTGGCGAATTAACGACGAGGCCATCAAGGAATTAACAGAAATCCAGAGGAACCTGCTGCAACTTGCTCTGGATCACCTGAAACCGGAAGGACGGTTGGTTTATTCAACCTGCTCTTTCGACTCCAGAGAGAACGAGGAGCTGCTACAAAGCGTTCTCAGAGATTATCCGGACCGGAAGATCATTCAGGAAAATCGGCATCTCCCCGGAGACCCCAGTGATGGTGGATATCAGGGACTCGTCCAATAATCGCCGATTAAGGTGTACTTAGGTTTATTGTTTTGGCGGTGTGGGAGTGTGAGGTACATAGCCACAGCGAGAAAAAGGGCGAAACGGGCCTTAATGGTTGCCGTTTGCTTAAACAGATAGTAAGATTCGGGTTTATGAAATTTGGCAATAGCTTATGTGAATAAACTCTATTGTCTGCTTCCATCTGCGCGCTAGCTGCAATAAAGGAAAATAGTGTGAGTGTCGACGAATTAATTGACGTAAAAGGTGTATTACAAAGCTCCGAAGGCGTAGGATTCTCAGATGTAGAACAGTTGTCAGAAATTGTCTGCTCTGATCAGGTCTCTGATTTACGCAATGAAGTGCAAGCGCTCGTCAAAGATATTGCTGAAGGTCAGGCTTCTGCCGGGCTGAATGCAAGAGCGGGGATTGCCTTGCATTTGTTGGGACAACACAAAGACGCCGTTTTGCAACTTGAGAAAGTGCAAGACAACGCGGCAGCCAGTTTCTATCAGTCTGTTTCGCTAATCGCGTTGAAACGATACGACGAAGCCGATAAGCAGTTGGAAGCATCAGCAAAGCTTGGCTACGATTCAATTGAGTGCTCTCTCAGAAGAGCAGAAACATTGCGTCTGGTAGGAAAACTGGACGAAGCAGAAGCGATTCTTTCCTCCATCGCCAAAGATGCCGCTGGCCGTGCTGAGTACTCTTTCCAGATGGGATGTATTCGCTCAGACCGCGGTGATCTGTATGGAGCCATCGAGTATTTCGAACGAGCCGTCGATATGGACCCGCGTCACTCGCGAGCCATTTTTCGTCTTGCTGGGGAAAACGCCTCACGCGGAAATGACGAAGACGCGATTCGCCTTTATGAACAGTCACTCTCCAGTCCTCCCTTTTATCTTGGAGCGATCCTGAATCTGGGATTGCTCTATGAGGATATGGAAAACTATCCCGCTGCTGCATTTTGTTTCCGACGGATTCTGGAAACAGATCCGAGCAACGAAATGGCTGCGATGTACCTCAAGGACATCGAAGCGGCTGATAACATGTATTACGACGAAGAGACCGCACGCAACGAAGCCCGCATGAAACAATTGCTGGATCGGCCTGTTACCGACTTCGAACTTTCTGTTCGCAGCCGAAACTGCCTGCATGCGATGGATATTCATACGCTGGGTGACCTGACACGCGTCAGTGAAAATGACCTGTTAGCCGGCAAGAACTTTGGTCAGACCTCGCTCGATGAAATTCGCGAGATGCTGTCCTCGTTCGGCTTGCACATCGGTGCAAACCTGCACGAATCTCTGGGAACAGAAGGCGGCTACGCAGCCTTGCCACCAGAGTTGGCTGATAACCCGGTCACTGAAAAACCCATTTCCGATCTGGGACTTTCTGTACGTTCACGAAAATGTATGTCACGTCTTGGGATTGGCTCCATTGGTGAACTGCTTCGTCGCAGCCCGGATGAGTTGCTGGCCAGCCGTAATTTCGGTGTGACTTCACTCAACGAAATCCGCGAAAAACTGGGTGAGATGGCCCTCAAGCTGCGTAACGATTAGTGAATTGGAAAGATGCAGAATTTCTCTCAGAGAACTCTTGCCAGATCTTTCATGATTCAATAAACTTCGGTCCCGGGTTCAACACTGCTTCAGTGGTGAACCCGAGTTGAGCTACTGTGTCTGAGAAATACAGAAACTGCATTACCCGGTAGTGTAATGGTAGCACAGCAGATTTTGATTCTGCTAGTCAAGGTTCGAGCCCTTGCCGGGTAATATTAAATAAAAAACGCATTCCTGATTGGAATGCGTTTTTTTTACGTCGTGTTTTCACTGGCTCGATTTACAAACTACATTCGCTCGCAGGTTCGAATTCCCAGGAGAGACAAGCCATGCTCGATCACCCGGGCCGTTAAATCACATAGCAGCAGTCGGCTGGTCTTAACCTGTTCCTCTTCGGCTTTCAGCACGTGGCATTGGTTGTAGAATGAACTGAAGAGGTTTGAGAGCTCGAACAGGTAGTTCGTCAGATAATTCGGACGTGCCTCAACTCCCACACTCTCCAGGATTTCCGAATAGCGGTTGATCTGCAGCGCCAGGGCACGTTCCGTCTCGTCCTGCAGTCGAAGGGCTGCCTGATTGTTTCGCAGCGTCTCGCGGTCAATGTTGCCTTTGCGGAAAATACCAGACACACGGGCATAGGCATACTGCATATAGGTCGCGGTATCGCCGCGGTTTGCCAGCATCTTGTACCAGTCAAACATGTAATCGCTGTCTCGGTTGTGTTTCAGGTCGGCGTACTTGATTCCACCCAAACCAATGATTTCGGCAATCTGTTGACGTTCTGCTTCGCTCAGCTCCGGTCCATCCAGTTTGGCTTCATCGTTTTCAGCAATGATTGTGTAGGCCCTTTGGATTGATTCATCCAGCAGGCTTTCCAGGCCGACATTATCACCGGCTCTGGTTTTCAGGGGGCGTCCATCTTTGCCTAGAACTGATCCGAAGCTCACATGCTGCAAATTCAAATCAGTGAAACCCCACTCTTTGACGGTGGCAAACAACAGTTGAAAATGATCGCTTTGCCGGGAGTCAACCACGTAGAGCACGCGGTCGGCTTTCAGTTCTTCGGCCCGATATTTAATGGTCGCCAAGTCGGTTGTGGCATAGGTAAACGCACCATCCTGCTTCTGAACGATAAAGGGGGCTCTGAAGCCTTCAACGAAGACGCAAATCGCGCCCTGGCTTTCTTTGGCAAGTCCCTTTTCTTGGAGATCTTCCACCACATCAGCCAGCATGGGGTGATAAAAACTTTCCCCCAGTGACATATCGAAGTGAATGTTAAGGCGATCGTAAACCGTCTGGATCGCGTCCAGGCATTCCGGCAGAAACTGTTTCCAGAGTGCAAGATTATCAGCATCGCCGGCGTGCAGCTTGGCGGTTTCTTCTCGCGCCATTCGGGCGATATCCGGAAAGGCGATCGCTTTACTGTTAAGGTCTTCATTCTGTTCCAGGGTAGCCAGCTTTTCCTGCATCGAGCTCAGTTCGGATTTTCGTTCCCCGATATCCGATTTCAGTTTTTTGAGCTGCTTCTGGACTTTTTTGTCTGTCTGGTCGGCTGTCGATTCTAGCGTCTGCAGCTTGGCTTCAAGTTGCTCAAGATCGTTCTGGCGTAACGGGACGTTGTTTTTTGTCGTGTGGTAATCCGATAATTGATTAACCAGTCGATACAGGCGCGCCAGTTCATGGACTGACTCTTTTTCAAAAGCGGCTTCGTTCAGAAAGTGCTTATACCCGAAAATGATCATTCCGAACTGGGTTCCCCAGTCGCCGATGTGATTGTCGCCGACAACGTCATGTCCCAGAAACTTCAGTATCCGGTAGTTGGCATCACCAATTACCGTGCTTCTTAAGTGACCCACGTGCATCGGCTTAGCGACGTTAGGGGCTGAAAAGTCGACCACAACTTTCTGAGGAGTTTCCGAAACCGCAACTCCCAGTCGTTCATCTGTTACCAGCTGCTGTGTCTGTTCTTCCAGGCAGTTCAGTTTCAGTTTGATATTAATAAAGCCTGGGCCCGCAACTTCCAGGGGCTCGCAGAGATCAGATAGATCGACTTTTTCTACGATCTGGGCTGCCAGATCCCGTGGCTTCACTCCCTCCAGGCGGTTTGCCAGAGGCATCGCGAAGTTGGCCTGGTAGTCGCCAAATTTGGCATCTTGAGACGCTTTGAGCATTTCGATGACTGATGATGGATCATCGGTCCATTCAGCCAAAACAGGTTCAAATCGTTTTCTGAGTTCAGCGAGAATATTCATGCGATCATTCCAGTAGTGAGATCCTGATCTCTCTCTTTAATGGAAAATGTATGTGACAATCCAATAGACGATGCCCAGAATACACGCTGGGCACGGAGAATGGTAGAAACAGTGGTCTCTTCTATTAGACAGAATCGGCTTTGTCGTCTGCTTTGTCAGCGATATGGGACTGCCAGTCGACTTTGGTGGCATCGGCCCAGAGGCGTTCCAGGTCATATAATTCACGGGTTTCTTCGGTGAAAATATGCAGAACGACGTCCCCATAGTCGCCTAGAATCCAATCGCTGTCCTTGCCTTCGATATTGCGACGATGCGTGCTGTCGCGCTTCATTAATACGCGGATCTCTTCCGCGATCGCATTACTCTGCCTCGTATTTGAGGCAGTCGCGATAATGAAATAATCAAACAAAGGCGTGACTTGAACGACATCCAGTACAACGATGTCTTTACCTTTGAGGTGATCACAGACCTTAGCGCAGAGACAGGCACGTTCTAAGCTGGACGCACTTTCAATAGAATCGGATGGTTGAGAAGGTTCAGTGTTGATTTTCGTAACCTTTAGCCTGGTTCAAATACTTAAAATAACTCTAATGCGTATTGAATAATAAATCCGGCTATGACAACAGAAACCATGCTCATCAATTTGATCAGAATATTCAGGCTTGGTCCACTTGTATCTTTAAATGGATCACCAACAGTATCACCAACTACTGTGGCTTTGTGCGCATCAGTTCCTTTGCCGCCATGAGCACCTGCTTCAATGTACTTCTTAGCATTGTCCCAGGCACCACCGGCATTAGCCATCATAATGGCAACTGCAAACCCACTCGTCAAGGCACCTACTAAGAGCCCGACCACTCCGGGGACTCCTAGAATGACCCCGACAGCGACTGGTGAGAGTAATCCCAGCAGCGCAGGCAGGAGCATTTCACGTTGAGCAGCAGCTGTACTAATTTCGACACAGGCGGCATAATCAGGTTCGGCCTCATTTTCCATAATGCCTTTGATTTCCCGGAACTGGCGGCGCACTTCATCTACCATTGCCCCCGCGGCGCGGCCCACCGCCTTCATCGTCATCGCACAAAAGACGAACGCGACCATCACACCAAAGAAGACACCTACCAGCACCTTAGGGTTTAGTAGAGAGAAATTATAGAACCGGGAAAAATCGGGGACGGTCGCTTTCTTGACGTCCACGCATTCTCCCCGTTCGAGTAGCGCGGTAATATTGAGTCCCCGGATCGTCGCGCCGATATCCGCTTTTTCGATTTTTTCCCGACCAGGAGTGATCTGAGAAACGTTCAACGCGGGAAACAACAAAAATCCCTGGTTGTTGTGTGTCGGTTCGATTCCATCGCGGTTCAATGTGCGCAGGGCAATACAGTTTTTGCTCAGTTTCAACGCAGACGCATTCGACATATCATCGGAGATCGTTTCCACAATCGCGGAATTGACGACCCAGCGTTCAAATCCAACACGGACTTCTTCCACATACGCCGCCAGCAATGCCAGGGCGGTCAACGCAGCAGAGCCAATCGCGAATCCTTTTCCGGTCGCAGCAGTCGTATTTCCCAGGCTGTCCAGTGCATCGGTTCTCTGTCGGACAAAAGGTTCCTGTCCGCTCATCTCGGCATTGCCACCGGCATTATCCGCGATGGGGCCGTATGCGTCTGTCGCCAGGGTGACTCCCAGTGTACTCAACATGCCGACTGCCGCTATCGCGACTCCATACAGGCCCATTGCAAATATTTGGGAATTGGCAAAATCAAATCCCGTACAGAATCCGAAAGCTAAAAGAATGGCGATGCCGATCACGAGGATCGGAACCCAGACACTATAAAAGCCTTCGGCGATTCCCGCGATAATGACTGTCGCAGGGCCCGTTGAAGATTGATCTGCAATAAACCGAGTTGGCTTGAATTCGTCACTGGTCGAATATTCGGTCCATTTACCGATGATCCAACCTGAAACGAGACCACATACAATGGCGCCAAAGACGCCGAATAAAGGTGTGCCAACGACGAGCGGGGAGTCGGCAGGTATGCCGGCAGACTGAGAGGGAATCACCAGCATGATCCAGACCAGCCCAAATGAAGCCACGATCACGCCAATCGCACTGGTATCGATTCCTTTCGCCAGCGCTTTTAATAAATTCTTTTGTGATGCTCCTTCTTCCGCTTTCACCATGAAGATACCGGTGACAGAAAGAAAGATTCCAACCGCTGCCAGACACATGGGCAACAGCAGGCACATCATCTGCATTTTAGGATAACCATGATAGGCGGCAACGCCGAGGGCACCACTGGCAAGAATCGAGCCGCAGTACGATTCATACAAGTCAGCCCCCATTCCGGCGACATCGCCTACATTGTCACCAACATTATCGGCAATTGTTGCCGGGTTTCGCGGATCATCTTCCGGAATGCCTGCTTCGACTTTACCAACAAGGTCAGCACCGACATCTGCGGCTTTAGTGAAAATACCACCGCCGACACGTGCGAATAATGCCTGGCTACTGGCTCCCATGCCAAAACAGAGCATGGTCACAGTGATCTCAGACAGCTCCATTTTTACAACCCAGTGCAGCACACCAAACCACAGGCTGATATCCAGTAAGCCTAAGCCAACAACAACCAGCCCCATTACAGCGCCACTACGGAAAGCGACCTGCAGGCCGCTATTTAATGAATCTTTTGCTGCGTGCGCGGTTCTTGCGCTGGCCAGTGTTGCAGTTCGCATACCGAACCAGCCTGCCAATCCAGAAAAGAAACCACCGGTTAAAAATGCGAATGGGACCCAGTGAGATTGTGTTTTCAGTCCAAACGCCAAGAAGGCCAGTAAGGCACAGACCACGGCAAAGAAGAGTATTACGACTTTGAATTGCCGATCCAGATAAGCGCGGGCACCTTCGCGAACATGTTCGGCGATCGCCTTCATTTTGGGATCACCCTCGCTTTGATTCACCATCCAGCAAAAGAAGCGGAAGGCGGTAAATAAAGCGAAGATCGCAGCGGCAATTGTCACGAGCCAGCTGATCACGACTGTTTCTGACGCAGCTTCAGGTGCTATGTCTGTTGTCGCTTCTGCAGCGATCAGCGAAGCTGAGCAGAAGAAGGCTGAAAACGTAAGTGTGAGGAGAGTTGTAAGAAGACGAACGGGAGAGAGTCGAGCGCGGAAATAAAACCTCATCCTTAGAGTTTACTCCATTTAAATAAGCCGTTGTAAATCTTGTTGTAAAACCTCAAAACCTCAAACGATTCCGGGCAACTATCAGCACGTAATTTCGAATGCTCAAAAAGTTACAAGTTAAAACTCTAGCAAATACTCTGTTCGGGGGAGTGTAACACGTGAAACTCATTTTGCAATAACAGTAATTTAACAAAGTTCGTTAAACGCAAAACTTAAAAACAGTGCAAAGAAACAGTGCCAAGAACAGGGGCTGAACCAGTAAGTCAGCCACTATGGCAGAGAACATGCGGGGCAGAGAACAAACGGGACAGAGAATAGGAGGGGGGAGCAAGCTTAAGCCTGCTCGGCGGCACTTCGGTTAAAGACCTGGCTCGTATCAATCACATAATTGGTATCGAAGGCCTGTTCGAAATCATAGACGTCGACAAAATCTTCCAGCCGATCATTATCGGTTTTGCGCATTCTGCCATGCTCGATCATCTCAAAGACCATCTTCCCGAAATCTTTGGTTGCATGAACTCCCCACTGTTTAAATACAGTCAGCGTCATCAGGCCAAACTGTTTTACGGCAAGCTCTCTTACGCCTTGCAGAAGTTCCTGGCCGGAAACGTGCGATTCTTCCTGCTCATCCTCATTGGTGACCGAACGCGCATAAATTTCCTGGGCCTGCTGTAACGCTTCAAAAACAAACTCGTATGCATTAGGGTGATATTGCAATTTTGGTTGGGAAATATTTGTGGCAGATGTCATTGTTTCACCCATACCCTTTAGAAAGCTTTATAACTACGGTCGCGAAAGTAGTCTCTTATCCTAGTGTTTCGATCTGAGTGACTTTGGTCAAGACTATCTTATAAGATAACACTTCAGATAGTGAAAAATTATCAATGGAAGCTTGACGAAAATCAATCCTGTTCGGCCTTTTTTTACTGTTCAAAATCGTGTGAACAGGAGTGTGAGTCGAATCTGCTCATTGATTCGTAGGAGTTTCTCCTTTTTTCTTTTTGATGACTTCCAGAATCTCTTTTCTGTGGACAATTGTTTTTCGTGAGTCTGGATAGACCACCTGCACACATTCGGAAAGGATTTCCTGATTCGTCACTTTACCTTCACCCTGTTTGGTGATCACGGTAGAGCCAATCGGAGGCAGTTCTTTCTTATAGTCTTTATAGGTATCATATTCGTATCGCAAACAGCATTTGAGCCGCCCACAGCGTCCTGAAAGTTTATTCGGATCCAGCGATGTTTTTTGCAGCTTGGCCATTTTCATGGAAACCGGAGGCATTTCTGTCAGATGGGTTCCACAGCAAACCGGTTTACCGCAATCGCCATAGTCAGCCAGCAGCTTGGCCTCATCGCGAACACCAATTTGGCGCATTTCAATCCGCGAGCGATACTTGCGGGCCAGCGCTTTCACTAGTTCGCGAAAGTCGACACGTTTTTCAGCGAGGTAATAAAAGATGACCCGTTCGCCGCCAAAAAGATGCTCCACATCAACTAACTGCATTTGCAGCTTATGCTCATTGACCAGTTCCTGGCATCCCTGGAATTGGTTTCGCTCTTCGTGACGGTTCTTATCACGTGTGCGATAATCATCATCTGTGACCGAGCGGATGATGCGCCCTGCCGGCTCGGATGTTTTCATGAAAGAGCGGACTCGCTCCGTAGCCGGCGAGAGGATTTCTCCCCACTCTTGGCCGCGATCACTTTTGATAAGCACCGACGCGTTGCGGGGGAGCTCAGGCTGACCTTTGAATGTAAATTCGCCAATCAGACGGGTAGAACCATAGCGGACAATATAAGCTGATACTTCGGTATTCATTTATGACAATTTCATTGAATTGAGATTGAGCAAGGCGGCCAGAATTGAATAGCAAACATCGTGAAAAATATTTAGGGCCTCCTGGAATCTGTTTAGTATACCGAATCTTGAGTAGGCAATCTTCACTTATTCTCGGGAAAATGAATATTTTAAAAACTGCGGCTACCGCTTCCCATCGCCCATGGTCTGCCCTTATTTCATCTGTATACCCCTCAGGTCTTCGCCTAAACTTTCAATACACAGCGCGATCGTAGTGTTTTTCGCGATTTGTTCTTCCGTCAGCAGCATCCGATCCAGCAGGTTTCCAATTTTCTCGATCTGGTCTTCTACTTCTCCGGGAATTCCCGCGACAAATTTTTTGGTTTGCTCTGATTCAAAATCCGAGTGGTATCCCGCGGCAAACTGTAATGCCTGATGATAAAAATCAGCACAAAATTTAATGATCCAGTTCGCTGTCTTTCGTTGTGCCGCCGTATTGCCTCCGACATCATCAATGGCTTGAATGACGGCTTGAGCAAATACTTGTGGTTGGAAAGGATGTTTACTCAGAATGCGAGTGATCTTCACTCGCAGTGCTTCCAGGTTCTCATCCAGAAGCTGGCTGGCTATTTTGAGTGATCCTTCTGCCAGGCGGGCAATCTGATTTGCCTGTTCTACAGAATCGAGTAATTGTTGTTCGATTAATAAATCAGCGACGTCCTCCTGGGACAGACGTCCGAATCGAATTAACTGGCAGCGGGATCGAATCGTCGGCAGGATGGCGTCCAGCTCGCTGGCGATCAAGACCATTAAATAATTGGCCGCGGGTTCTTCCAGGGTTTTGAGTAAGGCGTTGGCGCTTTCCGCATTCATTTTGTCCGCATCATCAATGATGGCAATCCGCCGATTTCCGGTCATCGGTCGTAATGACATTTCATAACACACGCCTTCACGGCCGCGATGGTCATCGCCACCAATAATCAGACTCAAGGGCAATATCGCTTTGTCCGGAGGACACTCGACCGAAATCAGGTCGGGGTGAGTTCCCGCTCCCATCTGTTTACAGGATGCACACTCGCCACAACTTATTAATTGATCTGGTAACGTTTGCTCACAAAACAAACATTGTGCCAGATGCAAGGCGACCCGTTTTTTACCAATCCCGGCCTCTCCGGCAAACAGGAGTGCATGCGGCAAGCGGCCTCGGGAGAGGGCGCGTTGCAACATTTCCAGTATCGATTGATGACCTCGTATTTGATCGGTTGTCATTCTCGGTTCCCATTCTGATCGAACAGATCAGTCTTCCTGTTCAGGCTTATCAGCGACTGCCGGTTCGATCCAGCCTAATACCGTTCCTGCTTCGACTTCGACACCCGGCTGACACTCACACCCGATGATGGTCCCCGTACAGGGAGCCTCGACATCAAAGGTCACTCCCGGCATCAGCAGTTCAACCACACGATCTCCCGAAGCAACTTGTTCTCCGACTCGTGTGAGCCATAAACTCACTGTCAAGCGGCGGTCCGCATTGCCTAACAGGGGGACGACGATTGGGGTGGGCATTCAGGAATCAGTTCCCAGTACAGCCGCCATTTCGCCCGCATTATAACTCGAGCGGACAAACGGACCACTGGCGACCAGTTTAAAGCCCATCGCCCGGACTTGATCTCCGATTTCGTCAAACTCTTCCGGTGGAAGAAAACGCTCGACTGGTAAGTTCTCAGGCGTTGGTTGCAGATATTGTCCAATCGTAATCATATCACAGCCGGCTGCCCGCAGGTCAGCACAGACTTCCAATACTTCTTCTCTTGTTTCACCGAGCCCCAGCATCAATCCACTTTTGGTGACGATGGTCGGATCTGTTTCTTTGACTTGAATCAGTAGATCCAGCGTTCTCTGATACACGGCATTACGACGGACTCGATGGTAGAGCCGGGGAACCGTTTCGGTGTTGTGATTGAACACATCGGGGTGGGCTTCGATGACTCGATGAATGGCACGGCGATCGCCTCGGAAATCGGGAGTCAACACTTCAATGTCTGACCCCGTGCGCTCTCGTACTGCCAGAATACAATTATAAAAATGCTCTGCACCCCCATCGGGTAAATCATCGCGTGTGACCGATGTGATCACGACATGTTTCAGCCCCAAACGGGCGGCTGCTTCAGCAACGCGTTCCGGTTCATCAATCTGAACGGTCTCTGTTTTTCCCTTCGGGATGGAGCAAAAACCACAGGGTCTCGTGCAGACGTTCCCCAGGATCATCAACGTTGCCGTTTTGTGAGACCAACATTCCGTCCGATTCGGGCACTTTGCACTTTCACAAACAGTAACCAGGTTCAAATCGTCGATCACATTGCTGGTGAATGACATGCCTGGTTTCGGGAGTGGCCGTTTAAGCCACTTTGGCAGTCGCTGGCGAGGAGCAGGTTGAGTGTCTGTTAGAATATTAAGTGTGGACATAAACTTTTTTCTTCACTCTATTCAATAAGGGATGTCGTGTGAAAACAGGGGTGTCCCGGTATCCAAACTTCGAAGCAAGATTCCGCACGATACTTTCGCGAACAGAACTCATGCTGGCCTCCCGCGTCAACGTGGCGGACAGCGATGTCAGGCGATGATCATATCGATTGGAGTCAATCAAGCGCTGTAATTTCATATCTGGTGAGACATTTATATAGAACCCATAGTAAGAAATCCAGGATTTGATCGCAGCCCCCAGGCAGGCAAACTGCCCACAACGACCAGAAATTCCTACGGAATCGGGCTGTTGTTGTGCCTGGACGCCTTGTTCGGCCGCCATGGCTATGATCGCCTGTTCCAGTCCGCTCAGGTAGTCATGAATCCCGATCTCAAGCTGTTTCAGCGGTAATATGGGGTACACGGCCAGTTGACCCGGGGCATGAAGGATGGCGCCCCCACCGCGGTTGACCCAACGGACCTCAATCTGACTGGATTTCAAATCCTGGTCAGATTCAAATAACTGGGCGTGGCTGCCTTCACGTCCCACGGTAATCAGCGGAGGGTGTTCACAGACGAAAAGCACGGCTGACTCGTTTTGCGCTCGACGCAGTTCCTGTAGAGCATGTTCCTGTAAAACCAGCAGCGAATCAAAATCAACACAGCCCAGCATGTAGATTTTCATCGTCCGGTCTTGGTGTTGCGCTCGCTCAAAATAGGGGGTCTCAGTTTTCATGGTTCTGTCAGACAGGGGACAAATTTACATTCGAAGCAGGCTTTTCACGGCCTACTATCATTTTCAGCGGTTGCGTTCATGAGTCAATGATTGGGACTCATAAAATGGAATAGCCTGGATTGAATCGTTGGGCAGGGGAATTAGAGACCTGTTTCCCGTTGGGGTAACTGGGTGAAGGCAGGAATTGATTTTACACTGGCTGCTGATAAAACTAACTGCGTAAGGCTATATTTCATATGGGCTTGCGAAAAATTAGCCATATCTGTTTTGAGGAATGACGGAAAATCGTCATAACCGGAAAAATCTATAATTTCGGTTTATTTTAAAAAATCAGCACATCTGGTTCAATTTCGGGAATCCTCACATCCGATAGAGAGAGATGGATAATAATAGTAAACCGTTTTGAAATTTATTTGATCTCACCCTGTCTCACAATTCTCGTCATGTCAATCCAAAAAACAAATCAGTCCCAATCCAGCAGTAAATTCCAATCGGTAAGGAGAAACAAAATGCGACGCGGAAAAAAGATGCTCGCGATATTTTCAACTATGGTAATGAGTGCGAGTATCGCAACCGCCGATGATCGCATGTTTGAATCAAAGTCACCCTTCGATTCAGCTCCCCCATCGAAAACAACGAGCGAATTCTACACGGGGAAAACGAATGTTGGACTCGCGCCTGCAAGTAATACAGGCAGAGTCACCATTTCACAGCCCAGGCAGAAAGCAACTGTCTCCAGACAGAACGCCTCCAGACAGAACGCACCTGTCTCACCTCAGACAGCGCAATTTAAACCAACGGACAAAGCCAAACTCTCACAGGTCCCCAATTACTATCAAGAATTGTTTGGTCAGGAGCGGCCTTTTCGTCGGCTGGACGAAAAAGCACAAACACCAGCGATAAGCCAGTCTCCATTTCAGCAGGTTGGTCATGCTGAATCAGACGACAGCCAGAAAAAAGTTCGCTATGAAGAATTCACTTCAGGGCAGGCAGGTAAAAAAGGGATTGTTCATGCCGAATTTCAGCAGGGCAATCGTCAAACCGCTCAAGGTAAAATTCAGCAGGTTAGTTCTGCTGGAAGAAGCACAGAGCAATTCCGCTTGCCAACGGAGTTCAATCAACCAGCTCCCAAGTCAACAAATGCAGTTGTTCCCCGAATTCCAGATCAAAAGACTGTTGAAAACAAACATCATTTGACTTTCGGGAATACACAACAGGAAAACAAAGCAACCCCGCATACGGGAATCACAATTTCGTCTACACCGCAGAGTCGTCGCAGCAATGAGCCGACATCGAAACCCGTTGGTACTTCTTCCGAAGTCTCCAGCGCAAAGGTTTCTCACAAGTGGATTAAGAAAAGTGAAATTAACGTAGGCCAGGAATGTGAATTTGAACTGGTGATCACGAATGAAGGAAAGCAGTCTGCCAAAGATGTTCTGGTAGAAGCGTTCTTTCCTGTCTCCGTTCGCCTGACAAATTCTGTTCCACGTCCGAGTTCCAGCCGTGATCATCTGGAATGGAAATTTGAGTCGCTGAAAGCCGGCGAAACAAAATCAATTACGATTACCATGATTCCCAGTCAACGTGGTGCGATCTCGGCTTCTGCCAATGTTCGCTATACCAACGTGTTAACCGAATCATTTACTGTAGCAGAACCCCTGCTGCAAGTGGCCATCAAAGGCCCCACCAATGTCATGATCGGCGAACCTGCATCACAGTCTGTGACAATCTCCAATCCGGGAACAGGAACATTACACAACGTTGTTCTTGAAGCAGAAATTCCCAAAGGACTGGAACATGTGACAGCCGAGTATCTGCAGATGCAGGTCGGATCACTCAATCCGGGTGAGACTCGTACGATTCGTCTGGCATTAGCTGCCGTCTTGGGTGGCGAACAGGTTCTGAATGTTATGGCTAAAGCGGAAGGTGGCCTCCAGCAGGCGACTCAAGCTCGCGTGAATGTCATTGCTCCCAAAGTACAGGTTGCCATCGATGGACCGGGACTGCGTTATAAAGGTCGCAGTGCTCAGTATGTCATCACAACGCTGAACGACGGAGCTGCCGCGACAAACAACGTTCGTGTCTTACACAAAATTCCAGCCGGTTTCGAATTTGTCAAAGCCGATCACGGCGGTCAGTTTAATCCGGAAGATTCTACGATCAGCTGGTTCCTCGGACGCATGGAGCCAGGGCAATCTGCGAATGTGAATCTGGATCTGAAGTCCAAAACCATTGGCAACTATGTCCATCATGTTCGGGCCATCTCTGAGCACAATGTGAAATCAGATGCTCAGATTCAAACTCGAATTGAAGGCACTGCTCAACTGGTTCTCGAAATTTCTGATCTGGATGACCCTGTCGAAATCGGTAAAGAAACCGGATACAAAGTCGTTGTTAAGAACGATGGTAGCAAGTCTTCTTCCAATGTTTCCGTATCCTGTGAACTGCCTCCAGGGGTGGAATTGATCTCTGCAACCGGGCCGACTCAGCACATCGCTGAAAATGGTGTTGTCGTCTTCAAGTCGTTAGGAGATCTGGCACCGGGAGATTCGGTTCAATACCAGGTCGTCGTGCGGGGTACGCTCGAAGGAAATCATCGCTTCCGAGCACGTCTCGCCAGCGACTCGATCCGCGATCCACTGCTGTTTGAAGAATTGACTCGATTCTATCGAGACTAAACGAATCACGCAGTAACGAAAAAATCAAGACCAGGTCAGAACATTCTGACCTGGTTTTGTTTCGTTGAAGCAGAGCCTGTTGGGGACAATGAACCTTGTTTTCGATCCGTGAGCAAATCGATCACGTTCATCGAATCAAAGTCGATTGCGAGACTGCTATTCAGCTGATAACACTCGGGAAGCTGTTACACAAAAACACTTATTGCTTTCTCTGCCAGATCACGAGCTGATGATGTGGTTTTCCCTGTTTGCCATTGGAAACCTTGATTACCAGATTATTCCGCGTCTGATTCTCGCTTAATACCTGACGTAGTTCACTCAGGTTGTGCACCGGGGTCCCGGCCACTTCTTCGATGACATCGTACAAACCAACAACGCCGTGGAGTGAACTCTGCTGGTCTACATTCATCACGAGCAATCCTGACTGGGATTTCTCAAATCCCAATTGGTCAGCGAGTTCTGTGTTCATGGCATACAGTTGTAATCCCGAAAGGGCATCCTGATCTTGTGAATGCTTGACTCGCTGGAAGCTCATTGGCTCAGCGGGAGTTCTAAAGCGGCGAGAAGACTGTTGAGATTCTTTTTGCTTTTTTTCCAGTTCATCAAGAATTTCTCTGTTCGCCAGCTCCACCATCACATTCACTTTGCGACCACTACGAAGTAAAACCACGCTGACTCTGTTGTCGATGGGAGTCAGGCTGACCAGATTGATTAAGTGATTCTGGTCCAGAACGTCAATTCCGCCGAAACTCAGGATGACATCATCATATTTCAAATTCGAACGGGAAGCCGGGGTATTGGAAATCACTTTGACAACCCGAGCACCTCGGACACGGTCCAGCTTTAAACGTCCCGCGGTTGCAACACTGAATTCGGGATCGAGTTGGACGCCCAGGTAAGCCCGGTATACCTGCCCGTACTTGACGAGCTGATTGAATACGTGTCGCACCAGTTTGCTGGGAATACTGAAGCCGATCCCATCATTGCCACCACTATTCGAGGCAATGGCCGTATTGATCCCGATGATTTTTCCTTCCAGATCAATCAGCGGTCCACCACTGTTACCAGGATTGATCGCGGCGTCTGTTTGCAAAAAGTTTTGATTGAGAACTTCAGAACCACTTCCTAATTGAAGCGATCGACGCCCTTTGGCACTGATAATTCCCAGGGTAACCGATTCGCTTAAGCCAAAGGGACTTCCCATCGCCAAAACCATGTGGCCAATGTCAAGTTTGTCACTGTCACCCCAATCTGCGGGGGCCAGGTCTGTCACGTTAATTTTTAAAATCGCTAAATCGGTGTCTTTATCTTCCCACTTGCGCTGCGGATGAATCATGCGACCATCATGCAGTTGAATCGAAATCGACTGCCCATTGGAATCGCGAACAACGTGGCGGTTTGTGACAATATACAAGCCAGGAGCACCTTCGCCACGCACAATCACGCCGGAACCGGTTTCTTCTACGGCGCCACGTGGAGTCTGTCTCTCACATTGAATATGCACCACGCTGGGAGTGGCTAGTTTTGCAATTTTGGCCAGATGCTTACTGCCCTCGTGCAATGTGGAGTGCGAAAACATCGCAGAGTGAGGTTGCCGTGAGTTTCCCTGCGAAGGAACTTTTGCTTCCAGTTGCTTTGGAATCAAGGGAGACTCAAAGCAGGTATTCCATAGAAAAGCAGAGGCAACAAGTGCAAGCACCAGCAAAAGTGAGTATCGGTTTTTCATATTGCAAATCTCTCAGCGTGACTCAGGACCCTTTTGCATTCCAGCTATTTCTAGCTACGGCAAAAAAAGGCAATCCTTCGCCAACTGCCGGACGATTTGATTCCATGAAACCAATCAAAGTCTGATTTCATGTAATACGCAGGGACACCAGACTGATTGCAGTGAATCTCTCCCGAGATTAAATCAGGCATGAGGGAAAGTCGTTTGTGGAGAGATGAATAAACGCAATCAAGTCGCAGTGACCCTCTGTTGTTTATTATCGGAGGGAGAGCTTATTTATCGAGGTCTAAATCGTTGATTCTGACTTCTTGGTCGTTAAGACGTCCTTCGTACTCGTAGGCGTTTTCCCAATCGCTAGTAAGATCATGACTGGTTAAGCCCATTGATTCGCGTTTTTGCGCACAATCGACACAAAACATCGTGTAAGGAACCGCCTTAAGCCGCGCAATCGGAATGCTTTTGTTGCAGGTCTCACAATGACCATAGCGGCCCTCCTGAATCAGCGAGATCGCACGACGAATCTGCATGAGTTCTTTCGATTCCATTTCTGCCAGATGCGATTCCAGTCCTTGCCGCGTTTCACGCAGGGCAGCATCACCAATATCTTCCACGGTAGAGCGGCTTGCAGAAGATCCTTCTGAACTGTCGCTCACCATCTTCTTAAGCTCATCTCGCCTGTTTAACAGTTGCTTATGCAACCGGACTATTGCGTCTTTTCGGACCATGTTTCTTCTCCTCATAAAAATCATGTTCGGCAAGCAAATTCAAAAGTGGATTCTCCCAAAACATAGCTTTTAAATGAGCTTAAGATATCAGAAACATTGACAGTTATTAAATCAAATGCCTCCTTAGCTATTATTCAATACGCGAATTAAATGTCGAGAGTTGGAAACTTTTAAAATGTAAAAATTATGCACAAGTATTTATTGATCAATAACTTATGGTAGTTATTGATTTCACGGTTTTCTTCATTTTCCGCGAAACGCCACTCACGGAATTCAACTTTTTCTGCTGCAAGCTGCGGTGTTGTTTGTTCAGTATGGGGCGGCGTTCTTGTCGGTTTCCTGATATTGACCCATCTGTCTGATTCCGATGTAATACGCGTCCCTTGTGTTTCCGCACTTTTTTATGGGTTGATTGATCAGCCACAGACAGCGATTGAGAAACGTGTTTACTACTTTCGACCGTTATTTGTTAAAACGATATTTCCATGTTTTCATCATTGGATTCATCGCAACCTACGGCCTTTACGTCGTTTTCGATGGTTTTACGAATATTGATGGCTTTCAGGCAGAGATCAAAGAAGATTCTTCAACCAGCCTGCTGATGGTTATGCTGGAATACTATACATTTCGGTCCAGTCTCTTTTTTGATATGGTCAGCCCGATTCTGACAGTACTCTCTGGCATCGTCGTATTTTCGTTGCTGGTCCGTCATGGCGAACTCAACCCGGTTCTTTCAGCCGGAATTCCAACGTACCGACTCGCCATTCCACTGGCTTTGGCAACCATTGTTGTCAATTGCTTGATTGTCGCAAATCAGGAACTCTTAATTCCCAAGATTGCGGACAAGTTGCAGGCGGAACGCGGCGATCTTGGAAGTAGTGCGCAATTCGTCGAACCGGTCTATGACTTCAGTACCAGAATTATGATTAATGGTGAGCAACTCTATCTAACAGAAAAGCAAATGATCAAAGCAGAGTTTGTTTTGTCAAAGCCCACAGTGCATGACTTTGTGACCGTCAAATCAGATGAGGCATTTTACCAGACTGAAACTCTGGATAGACCGGGAGGTTGGCTACTTAAAGAAGCCAACCCGAATTACGAAGAACTGGAAATTGCAGAGTTTGCCAAAGAAATGATCCTTCCAGGAACGAATCCGAATGATATTTTTATCGTTACAGATGTTGGCTGCGATCAACTCTGTAATCGAAATACCAGCTCTTTGATTTCCACACCCGACTTGATTGCCCGTATCAATAATCCCTCTTTCAGTGATCTTTCAATTCGCAAACAGACGCTGGATCTGCATTCTCGCTTAACGCGTCCCTTAATGAATTTGATCGCCGTGATGATGTCGATACCATTTGTGCTGCGGAAAGAGAGCCGAAGTCAGATTTTGAATATCGCCGTCTGTGCCTGTGTCATGGGGAGCCTGTTTGCCATTTCTCAGTGCTTTTTTTATCTGGGAACTACCAGAATGATTAGCCCCGATCAGGCCGCCTGGTTTCCGGTCATCACATGTGGCGCATTGGCCGCCTGGTTTTCCAATCGTGTCTGGACCTGACAAGTTCGGCTCGCTACCGACTCACCCACTTTGTCCCAGGTCCATCAACTGGCCGAATCGATCCAGCACGCGATTTTTTAAAGGGGCAAACCGCGGTTGATCGAATACCCCTGTTTCTACCAGACGCAGCGCGACAGCCCGTGTTTCCTGTAGAATCGCTTCGTCACGCCTCAAATCGGCCACGCGCAGCGGGAGGTCTCCGTGCTGCCTCGTTCCGAAGATATCTCCCGGGCCTCGTGCCTGAAAATCTGCTTCGGCAATTTCGAACCCATCGGTCGTCTGCTCCATTACCGAAAGCCGTTTTAAAGCATCTTCATTTTCGGTATAGGAAAAGAGAAAACAATGCCCGCGATGGACACCACGCCCCACGCGACCGCGGAGCTGATGCAGCTGTGATAACCCAAACCGGTCAGCTTGCAGGATGACCATTAAAGTTGCATTTGAAACATCAACGCCGACTTCGACAACGGTTGTGGAAACCAACACCTGAACGGTGCCGCGATGAAACTCGTTCATGATCTGAGCACGTTCCTCACGATCCATCTGCCCGTGTACCAGACCAATCGAAGCAGAAGCCAGTTCGCTTTTCTGCAGCTTGCGATACACTTCTTCTGCGCTGGAACGGCTGTTCTGCTCAATCTCCGAATCGATTCTTGGGCAAACAATGAAAGCCTGCCGACCCGCAGCAATTTGAGCTCGTAAAAACTCCCATGCCTTCTTTCTCTGTGGCGTTGTACTCACTCGGCTGGTCACGACTGGCTGTCGTCCTGGAGGGAGCTCCGAGTTCACAGAAATATCCAGCTCTCCAAACTGAGTCAGGCACAGACTGCGAGGAATCGGCGTGGCCGTCATCACCAGCATATGCGGCGTATTCTCATCGCTCGTAAAATGCGCTCTCTGCATTACGCCAAACTTGTGCTGTTCGTCAATAATCACCAGTCCCAAATCATGATACCGCACGTCCTTCTGAACGACTGCCTGCGTACCGATAATCAGTTGCTGCTGCCCACTCGCAATCTGCTCCCGTGTGGTTTTTCTCTCAGCAGCAGAGAGGCTGCCGGTCAGAAGGCACCGCTCAACCCGGCTATGTTGTAAGATTTTATTAATCGTCTCCCAATGCTGCACCGCCAGCAATTCTGTGGGCGCCATCAACACGGCCTGATAACCGCTGGCAATCGTAGCCAGCATCGCGTAAATCGCGATTGCCGTTTTACCGGCACCGACATCCGCTTGTAGCATGCGATGCATAGCGCGCCCCGAAGCCAGATCGGCATTGATCTCTTTGACGACTTGATTTTGCCCTTCGGTAAATTCATAAGGAAACAGCCGCCGAATGCGGGCATCGACCTTCGCGGTAACTTTAAGCAGCGGCGCATTATCCACACACGTCCACAGTCGCCGTCGCATCGCCAGTCCCAGTTGAAATTCCAGCAGATCGTCAAAAATTACGCGATGCACGCCAGCATGATATTCTTCCATCGTCTGCGGCTTATGCATCTGAATCACCGCTTGGGACAAGGGGATTAAGGAGTGTTCCTCGCGAAACGCTTCCGGCAGGTAATCCGGTATCAGATGCGCATAATCATCAACGGCAGCCCGTACCAGCCGCCGCATCTGATACATTTTGATGCCTTCGGTCAAACTGTACTTCGGCAGAATCAGGCCTTGCGGATCGTCCAGGTCTTCTTCCAATGCCTGATATTGAGGGTGCGACATTTCCCATTTGCCCGAGCGGCGTTTTGCCTTCCCCGAAAACATCAGGAACTGGCCTTGAAAGAAACGCTTGATAACCCAAGGCTGGTTGAACCAGGTTCCTTTGAGAAAACCAGTACCACAATCCAGCATGATTGCGGTAATTGTGCGGCCGCGAGAAATCGTGCGGGCGTCCAGATCAACTACTTTTCCACAGACGGAAGCGGGTTGGTCATCTTCCAGTTCGTTAACCGGGCGGACATCAGTCAGGTCGAGTACGCTGCGCGGCAGATGCCACAAAACATCCTCAACGGTCTGGATCCCAATTTTAGCCAGAACCTCTGCGCGGTCCGATCCTACTCCATTAAGTAATTGAACAGGGGTTTCCAAAGGGGATTCGGTCATCGCGTTCCAGAACCCTGGGTTTATAAATCAGACTGGCTTTGCAGCTTTAAAGCATATTCGACAGCCAGCTCATCACAGCGCTCGTTTTCGGGATGGCCGCTATGACCTTTGATTGTGGTAAACGCTACTTCGTGCTGTTCCAGCAGCGAATCCAGACGCCGCCACAATTCTTCATTTTTGACGGGCTTCCAGCTTTTGCCTTCTCGCCGACGCCAGTCATTTTTCTTCCAGTTCGGCATCCACTCCAGGGAGCCTTTCGCCACGTAAACACTGTCTGTAATGATTTCGACGCGCGAGTATTTCTTTAAAAGTTCCAGGCCGGAAATGACTGCCTGCAGCTCCATTTGATTATTCGTCGTGAGAACTTCGCCGCCTGAAAACTCTTTTTCCGTTCCCGTCGAGGGATGTCGTAGTATGACGCCCCAGCCTCCAGGCCCCGGATTTCCTCGACAGGCGCCATCGGTAAAGATTTGCACAAACGGAAGAGATTCCGGTTTCTCTGATGGATCGGGCATAATTCTTCAGGCGCAAGTCTGATTGGAAAATAGTACGAATCAAATATGAATTCAGATCGAACTGCAAACGCAGGGAACAGCACTCAATGGGTGATTCATCCTGCTGCTGGTTCGGAAAATCTGACGGGGAGAAAAAACGGTCTATCGTTCTCGATAGACGATTCGTCCTCGGTTCAGGTCATAGGGTGATACTTCAACCACGACTTTGTCACCAGGAACAATACGAATGAAGTGCTTTCGCATTTTGCCTGCAACGTGAGCCATGACCTGATGCCCGTTTTCCAGTTCTACTCGAAATTGAGTATTAGCCAGTGCTTCTGTCACTGTACCTTCGACTTCAATGGCCTCTTCTTTGGCCATAACAATGGTATCCTATCCAATAAAGTTCAAAAAATGGGAATAAGCGAAACAACTCGCATAAACCTAACTCCTGACTGTTCCTGACCAAATTGGGGTCTGCAGTGGGAGAGAGTTTGTATCGCTTATTGTGACAGGGGACCGTCGAATATGCCAGTCTGAACAGACTCCCAACCGCCATTCCTTCTAATTCCCTGGGAAAATTCCGGTTTCGTATCTACAAATTTAGAAATTTAGGACAACTTTTCCCGTTTTTACGGATCTCCTTATCAAAACGTGAGGTAAATTTATGCAATCGGAGTCAGAGTGCGTTCTCTCACAGAACTGACGCCCAAGAACCACTTATTTGATGTCGACAGGTAATTTCAGACTGCCATTTGTCCTAAGGGTTGTAGACATGCAATTTCTCAAACGATTGCTAATAGAAGAAGATGGTCCCACCGCGGTGGAATATGCTGTGATGCTGGCAGCCATTGTTATGGTTTGTATCGCCGCCATCGCTGCAGTCGGAACACGCACGAACGCATTATTCGAAAACGCCACGACCGAATTACAAAATCACGGCTAAGCTTCTTTTTTGTACGCGCTCCTATTCTTTCTCGCGCAACGCGCATCACTTCCCGATATTCAATCCACTCTCTGTGGAATTGCACTTCTCTACTGATTGACTAAACTTTGAGAGCGCATCCCATTTAACCATAAAGTCATCCGTGCTATTATACTCGGTCCGAATGACCCTGGATGCGTTTCAATCAACCTGGACACAGGCAGTCAATACAGATCAAAATACACTTTTCTTCAGTCTCACGGAACGGCTATGCCTGACTGCTATATCGCTTTGGGAGGAAACCAGGGGAATGTCCGGGAAACATTTTCCCAGGCACTGGATCGACTGAACCAGCATCCTGAGATTTCGCTGATCAATACCAGCCAATGGGTAGAAACCGCACCGGTAGGCAGCCAAACCGATGCCACGTTCCTTAACGGGGCCGCCCATCTTTCAACCAGTCTCTTGCCTGAAGCACTGCTGGCAGAATTGCAATCCGTCGAAACAGAAATGGGCCGCGTTCGCGAAGTTCGCTGGAGTGCCCGTACACTCGATCTGGATTTGCTGCTGTACGATCAACTCGTTTTTGAATCGGCCGGTTTACTCATTCCGCATCCTGCGTTCTGGTACCGTCGCTTTGTGCTCGATCCATTAACCGAAATCGCCCCCGACGTTTTGCATCCGCTGAAACACATCACCATCAAACAACTTAGGCAGCGACTGCTGAAACAACCCTTTATATTCTCTATCGCTGGATTACCACCGGACGAGACAGCAGCCCTGATTGAAGAGTTAAAGCCTCAGTATCCCGATGTTGTATTTACCTGTTGGGAATTAACCGAAAATATGTCCCAGGCAGAAGAACCCACATTAATTGCCTGGCTGGGCACTCCTCAATCGGCACCAAATTGGGATTCACTCCCTGTTTTGCCGCGTCTGGCTCTTTCGAAAGAGCAAAACATTACTGGACAAATCATTCATGTCTTGCAATCTGCGCTAGATTTCCAGTAAAAAACATCTATACTATAATATTAAGATTCGCCGATGTTTAATATGAGGGCTGATCAGATTCACACAGACGGGTTGATTCTGTCAGTCTTGCCCACCATGCTCCTCCCACCTTTTTGAATTTGGAGACCTGACACGATGTTGAATATCCTGGGTTCTCAAAAAAGTAAATTCTGTGATCAGATTACACGCAGAAACTTTCTTTCAATCGGTGGCCTCGCGTTAGGTGGCATGTCGCTCCCGCAAATCCTGCAGGCAGAAGCAGCAACGCCACAGCGGAAGAACCACAAAGGCGTCATCATGATCTTCCTGCCGGGAGGTCCGTCCCATCAGGATATGTGGGATATCAAAGTCGATGCTCCCAGCGAAATTCGTGGTGAATTCAACGCGATCCAAACCAACGTTTCCGGCATTGAAATCGGCGATCAATTCCCACGCATGGCACAAATGGCCGACAAGTTTGCCTTCATTCGTTCCATGGTCGGTTCAGATGGAAGACACGACGCCTTTCAATGTCTCACTGGTCAGCGATTCAATAACCAGCCACTCGGCGGCTGGCCTTGTTTGGGATCAGTCCTCTCCAAAAAATATGGCGCCGTCGATCCTTCGGTGCCTCCGTTCCTCGGTCTCTCTCCGAAAATGGGCCATATGGAATGGGCTCGCGCCGGTGAGCCTGGCTTTCTCGGTTTAGCACACGCTCCCTTCCGACCTAACGGCGAAGGCATGGCGAACATGACGCTCAACGGCATTACTCTCGATCGACTCGATAACCGAAAGCAGGTTCTCAACTCGCTCGATCAGTTCCGCAGCAAAGTCGATTCGTCTGGCATGATGCAAGGCCTCGATTCGTTCACACAGCAGGCGTTTGGAATTCTCACCTCCAGCAAACTCGCCGATGCCCTTGATCTTTCCAAAGAAGATCAGCAGCTCCGTGACCGTTACGGCCGAGGGACCAAACAGCTTCGCGCCGACGGTGGACCAAAACTACTCGATGATTTCCTCACAGCCCGCCGTCTGATTGAAGCCGGTGCCCGCTGTGTGACGCTCGCCTTCAGTCGCTGGGACTGGCACAGCGGAAACTTCAATCGCGGCCGCGAAGACATGCCGATGCTCGATCAAGGGGTCACCGCCCTCGTAGAAGACCTCGAACATCGTGGCATGCTCGACGACGTTACTGTCGTCGTCTGGGGTGAATTCGGTCGAACTCCCAAAATCAATGCCAATGGAGGCCGCGATCACTGGCCCCGTGTTTCCACAGCCTTGCTCGCAGGGGGCGGCATGAAAACCGGTCAGGTCATCGGCTCCACCAACCGTCTCGGCGAATATGCAGAAACCCGTCCCGTGCATTTCCAGGAAGTCTTTGCAACCCTGTATCACAATCTGGGAATCAACGTCGAAAACAGCACCGTCACGGATCTCCAGGGACGACCCCGCTACTTGGTCGACACCAACCAGTACAAAGTCATGCCTGAACTCGTTTAAGCAATCCGTGCGAAAATGAAATCCACTTGACAATCTCATGACAATTCAAAGACACCTCAACGCCCTGGAAACAGGGCGTTTTTTACACCTTGACCTCACGCCGCCCTCCGCCATCATACAAGGCCTGCGTCGCGCGCGTGAGGGAAATACTGATGAATTCAGCACCTGTCAGATGCAGCACTATAAAAGCCGCTATGCATACGCGAACCAATAGTAAAAACGCCGTCATTACTTCAATATGATCAGTTTCAAGAGTGTCGCAACGAACCATAAAATGACACACTTGGAGACGATTTAAACAAACGCAGAACCATGTTCAACAAGAATGCGCCTTGCACCAACCACGCCCTCCAGCATAATTCCAAATCATAAGTTACCAGCAGTCACAACACCCAAATACAAGAATAAGCCCGTTTCCCTGTCCGCAATCAAACAGTAATTAACAACGTCCGTGTGCCACTGATCGGCTTGCCCGACAGTGCTTGAACCAGGCTCCAAATCTCTGTCATCTGACATCAGATTCAACAACAATCCGAGACGACGCATCGTTTTTCTCAACCTCATCAGCCACAACCGGCTGGCACTGTTGGCTTGCCAACAGTGAATGAGAAAAAGCATCCGTTACATCAAAATGGGTAGCCTCGAATGCAATTCAGAAATAAAAAGAATCCTCAGGTACAGTAACTTAAAAATGATTTCGTGAACTTTCGTGTTTTTCGTGGTAGTAAAAAAACGAAGCAGCACGTTCCATTCTACCCGATCTCAACCAACGCTCACACCTGAATTTCCGACAGTTCCTGCCAGAGCAGGGGACAGGTCAGTGTTCCCTGGCGAAATGAGTCCAGTAAATACCGTTCGTTCGATCTGCTGGGTTATCGATGTTCTGTTCCCAACCGAGTAGCAGCGTTTCGACTACAGAAATATCACGCTGTACTTTTCGATGGATATTCTGTCAAATACACTTCAAATCGCAACACTCAGTTAACACGATATGGAATCACTTACGCCAGCTTTGTCGCGTGAAGAGACTCGAAGGATTAAAGATGCCCGACAGAACATCACCAGAGACCATGGAAACCATAATCCGAAAACGCAAGACGGAAAAAGTACTCTGTGATATTGAGTCACACCGGCCTGTTCCCACTGACGTAGCGGAACGGAATCGAGAAATTGTACTCCAGGCGATTAAGACTGCGGGCTGGGCTCCATTTCACTATCCACGGAAAGTCGATGGTTTAGCGGAACCGTGGCGTGCGCATGTCTTATGGCATGAGGAAGCAAAACAGGCGGCGATTTACCTGCGTGATGAGTTAAACGTCACCACAAAAGGGCCCAGGCTGGCAGCCGCTTGTAGTGCGTTAGTGCTCGTGACATGGCTACCGGAGTTCTATGACCTTGAATCGCAGCATGCTTCCAAACTCGACCGAGAAGCACAAATCGCACGTGACGAAGAACACCTGGCTGCTGCTTCAGCCATGGTCCAGAATCTATTACTGATGCTGACCGCCCACGGCATGGGAAACTACTGGTCGAGTGGCGGAAAACTGCGGGGACCCGAGATGTTCAATTATCTGGGCATTTCCAAGCAGGAACGATTACTGGCAGCCGTCTTTGTTGAGTACCCGGAAATGATGGATGATTCCAAAGAGCGCAAAGCAGGGAGCCAGCGAAATAATCGGAGTGATCAGTGGATTCGCGAAGTGACCCTTTGAGAACAACCAAATCATACATATTCACTTTTTTGTTTGATAATCCTCATCCAATTTCCACTCACAAATATTGGGTGGGCCCGAATAAAATTCGGGCCGAGCGCAGCGAGCAGGAATCTGGCAGAGAACCAGAACAAGGAATAGTGCTCGAGATATTTGAGTGATCGTTAAAGATTGGTGTGATATTAAAATTCGTTCAAATACCCTGTCAGTTTCCTGTTGCTTACAGCAATCCCGAATTGCATTCGGGACCACCCGGTACGCTCACTTTTTAATTCCCACACGTTCGTGAATTTCGTGGTATTAAAATCTCACACCTGAATTTCCGCCAGCTTCTGCCAGAGCAGGGCACTGGCCAGGGTTCCCTGTCGAAATGATTCGAGAGAAAAGCGTTCGTTCGGGCTATGTAGATTGTCAGTGTTCTGGCCCCAGCCAAGTAAAAGTGTTTCCACCCCCACGAGTTTCTGGAACGTTTCCACAACGGGAATCGAGCCCCCTTCGCGAATCATCACCGGAGCCGCACCGAAGGCCTGCTCAATCGCCGATCGAGCGGCGCTCATATACGGACTGTTAAAATCAAACACCAGTCCCCGGCAGCCATGGAAATCGATGAACTCCATCGTCAGGCCGGTCGGCAGCTGATCGCGTAAAAACTGTTCCAGTGCTTTCGTCAACGCAGCCGGATCCTGATCAGGCACCAGACGGCAAGTGATCTTCACACGGGCTTCCGCAGGCACAATTGTCTTGGGACCTTCCCCGGTATAACCGGAAATCATGCCGTTCACATCACAGGTGGGCCGTGCCCAGCGTCGTTCCAGTGTGCTGAAGCCTTCTTCACCATCGACGGCATTCACGCCCAGGCTTTCCATAAAAGCGAACTCATCGAAGGGCAGGGCGGCGAACTGGTCGCGTTCTTCCTGTGTGAGTTCGATCACGCCATCATAGAATCCGGGAATCTGCACCCGCCACTGCTCATCGTGTAATGCTGCGATCATACGAGCCAGACCATTGGCCGGGTTTGTGACCGCACCACCAAATACGCCGCTATGCAAATCCTGCTTTGGCCCGCGGACGATCACTTCACACGCCAAAATCCCTCGCAAGCCGTAGGTAATCGCCGGAATGCCCGGTGCATACTGGCTGGTATCACTGATCACCGCGATGTCGCAAGCCACCAGATCTTTGTTCTCTTCCAGAAAGAGATCGAGGTTATCGCTGCCGACTTCTTCTTCGCCTTCAATCACGAAGACCACATTCACCGGCAGTTCCCCGTGTGTTTTCATCCACGCTTCGACCGATTTAATGTGTGTATACATCTGCCCTTTGTCGTCCGTCGCACCGCGGGCATAAATATGTCCGTCGCGAATATCTGGTTCGAAGGGGGGCGTCGTCCACTGGTCCAGCGGATCGGGAGGCTGCACATCATAATGCCCGTAAACCAGTACCGTCGGCTTGCCGGCTGCTTTCTTCCATGACCCATACACAATCGGATGCCCGGCCGTTTCCACCAGTCGGCTTTCAATGCCCGCTGCTTCGAGTTGTTTCAAAACAAACTCGGCACCGCGCCTTGTTTCCGACTTCAAAGTCGAGTCGGCACTCACGCTGGGGATTTTTAATAATTCAACCAGTTCACTGACAAACCGATCTTGATGTTCTTCTAAATAATTGCGAACTTGCTCAACCATTGTTTTCCTGTAACCTTGATCCTGCTAAGTTATGGTATCACTGAAGGTGAGAGAGACTTCGTGAATGATGTCATGATGTCCGAGTATAAGAACCTGTGGACCATTTGAGTATAGTAGTCATCCATGAAAACGGTAGATGTCGCAATAATTGGGGGAGGAATCATCGGCCTGGCCACCGGCTGGCAGATCACACAGCGGTTTCCCCATAAATCGATTTTACTTCTCGAAAAAGAAAAGCAGGTTGCCCAGCATCAGACCGGACACAACTCCGGCGTGCTGCATTCAGGCATCTATTATAAACCCGGTTCCTTAAGGGCCACCAACTGCCGTGAAGGCAAACTTGCCATGGAAGCCTTCTGCGATGCGGAAGAAATTCCCTGGGATCAATGCGGCAAGGTCATCGTCGCCGTCGATGAAAGTGAATTCGCGGCCCTCGACACCATCTTTTCACGCGGCCAGCAAAACGGCGTCACCTGTGAAATGATCGATGAAGCACGGCTCAAAGAACTCGAACCGCACGTCGCCGGCATTCGCGGCATCCATGTACCTGAAACTGGCATTGTTGATTACAAACAGGTCTCCGCTCGACTCGCCGAACGCATTCAGGATAAAGAGAACCAGATTCTCACCGGCACCGAAGTCATCGGAATTCAGCATCACGCCGACTATATAACGATTCAAACAAAGCAAGGCGATTATGCCGCGAAACAGGTCATCAACTGCAGTGGCCTGTTCAGCGACCGCGTCGCCCGTATGGGCGGTTCACATCCTGCCTCCAAAATCGTCCCCTTTCGCGGCGAATACTTTGAACTCAAGCCGGAAGCGGAACATCTCTGCCGCTCGCTGATTTATCCCGTGCCCAATCCTGAGTTCCCGTTTCTCGGCGTCCACTTCACAAAGATGATTCAAGGCGGCGTCGAATGTGGTCCTAACGCCGTCTGGGCTTTTGCCCGCGAAGGTTACACGAAAAGCCAGATCAACATTCGCGATCTGTTTGAATCCGCTACCTATCCCGGCTTCTTGAAGATGGCACTCAAATATTGGAAGACCGGCCTGAAAGAAATGTGGCGCTCCTGCAGCAAACCTGCGTTTGTCAAAGAACTGCAGCGTCTGATTCCCGAAATCAAAGCCGAAGATCTGGAAGTCGCTCCCGCAGGCGTCCGCGCCCAGGCGCTGGGCCCCGATGGCACGCTGATTGATGATTTTCTGATCGATGAATCAGACCGCATGGTCAATGTCCTCAACGCTCCCTCGCCCGCCGCGACGTCATCGCTGCGCATCGGCACGATGGTCACCGACCTGCTGGCACCCCGGTTCGAATAATCAAAGGAAGTTCAACTCCATGCAGGCATTGATCATCACCTACTGGGGTTATGCGACGATTGTTTTCTGGATCGTCATACTCGCCCCCTCGTTAGTCATGATGATCCGCAAACGCATCTCTCGCTGTGTGCCTGATACAGACATTCCCGCGGAATGGCCGTTGATCTCGGTGATCGTCCCCGCCAAAGACGAAGCCGAAACGATTGAAGTTACGCTCAACTCACTGTTGGCCTCTGACTATCCCCGCCTGGAAATCATCGCCGTCAATGATCGCTCTACGGATGAGACCGGCCCAATCATGGAACGCGTCGCCAAAGAAGCCGCAAAAAACGAACAGACTTCGATGCAGGTGGTCCACATCAAAGAATTGCCATCAGACTGGATGGGAAAGTCGCACGCCATGCATCAAGCAGCGCAGCGGGCAAACGGAGAACTCCTGCTATTTACGGATGGCGACATCATCTTTACTCCGCACGCCATCTCCAGCGCTGCCCGCATTTTTCTGCATCAGCAGCTCGATCATCTCTGCTTGTTACCGCAACTCGCACGCGGCGGTTTGATTGAAATGGCGTTCATTACCTTCTTCGGCTTCCTGCTCACCGGAGGCACGTTTCTCTGGTTAGTGCCTACTCGCTGGACCTTCGCCTATATCGGCATCGGGGCGTTTAACCTCGTGCGGACCTCCGTGTATCAGGCGATTGGCGGCTTTGAAACGATCAAGCTGGATGTACTCGACGACATCAAACTCGGCAAGTTGATCAAACACCACCACTATCGGCAGGATTTTTATCTAGGCATCCAAGAGCTCAAAGTCCGCTGGCAGCCCTCGGCCTGGGGCGTAATCACCGGCGTCGAAAAGAATTCGTTCGCTTCGTTCCACTATTCCCTGTTGCGTGTCATCCTGGTTACACTGATCTTCATCCTGTTTTTCCAGGCTCCGTTCATTATCCCCTTCTTGTTTCCAATTTCACAGAGCATCGGCTTCTTGATCACCGTGGTTCTGTTACATCTCTGCTACGCCGCAATCGCGATTCTGTTTTCCTCCGGCCTTCGCGTGACCCCACTCCTGTTCTTCGCTTCACTGGCCTTGGCTTTTGCCATCTGGCGCTCCGCCTGGATCACAATCAAAAACGGCGGCGTCCGCTGGCGCGATACGATCTACCCGCTCGATGTTTTGAAAAAGAATCTGTATTAAAATTGAATTATGAAAAGAAAATGACATCAATATAATGGTGTCGTGTTCCACTATCGACTTGCCCGACAGTGATGACTGAAGCGATTCAAAATTATTTTAAATCGCTGGGACAAAAGTAAGGAAACAGGGATGTATTACCGGTCGTGAGACGGTTAG
>TARA_R110002095_G_scaffold203734_1_pt1 | contig 69772 bp, 55 predicted proteins | sample TARA_R110002095 | Tara Oceans TARA_R110002095 (sample SAMEA4397255) | marine metagenome | biome: Polar Biome; feature: [SRF] surface water layer (ENVO:00010504); material: water (ENVO:00002006), including particulate matter (ENVO:01000060) such as... | depth 5 m | reverse complement strand
TGATTGAAGCCGCCGATGCAATGTTGAAATCTGCCAACGTACAGATGCTTGGCTGGGAAAAAGTAGGCAGTGGCTTGGTCACCGCTTTTGTTACCGGCGATGTTGCTGCAGTCAAAGCTGCTGTCGACGCCGGTGCTGCTTCTGCCAGCAAAGTGGGTGAAGTAGTCAGCGTGCAGGTCATTCCACGTCCTCACGAAGAACTGGCGAGCGTTCTGCCAGGTAAAACTGCTGCTGCCAAGAAATAATAACGGGTTATGAACATTGACGGCTGAAATTCCTGAATCTGATCGTAACGACGATGATCATAACCAGCTGACGTTCAACTGGTATGTAACAACAGGCAGTTCAGCCCACCCTATCACAATTAAAAAGATTGAGGACAAAATGAGTTCTGAAGCTATTGGTCTTATTGAAACAAAAGGTCTGGTTGCTCAAATCGAAGCATCCGACGCCATGCTTAAAGCTGCCAACGTGACTCTGGTTGGTCAGATTCAAATTGGTGGTGCCTTCATCACAACCGTCATTCAAGGGGATATCGGCTCGGTTCGCGCAGCTGTTGATGCTGGTGCTGCTGCTGCTTCTCAAATCGGAGAACTGGTTGGCGCTCACGTGATCGCACGCCCCTCCGAAGGTCTGATGTCTAACTTTATCTAAGAGAGCGTACTGTTGGTTCTTTCCGGTCATCACATCCAGTGCTGGTCGGGGAAACGGAAGTCGAAACACCAGTCTCTAAGTCACAGAATGGATTCCTGCAATGAAAGTACTTGTCGCCAATTTAGGTTCCACCAGTTTCAAGTATCGCCTGTTCGATATGCCCGCAGAAGTGCAGCTTGCACGCGGGGGCATTGATCGGATCGGTGAAGAACAGAGCCATTGCTCTGTGGAAATTGGTGAGCATCGGGAAGAGCACGAACAAAACGTGCCCGACCATGCTGCCGCCGTCAACTTGTGTCTGTCTCAATTGACCAACCCCGAATGGGGCTGCCTCGAGTCAGCAGCTGAAGTTGCCGGAATTGGATTCAAAGCAGTCTTTGCTGGAAACTTAAGTGGCATTCGTCTGGTAGATGAAGAATTACTGACCAAGATGGAGGCGTTGGCAGATATTGCACCTGCCCACAACCCTCCGTATGCCCGGGCCATGCGACAACTGCGTCAGGCGTTTCCTGAAATCCCGCTCGTTGCCGCATTGGAAACCGCCTTCCATGAAACCATTCCAGATGAAAATCGTACCTATGCCATTCCTTTTCAATGGCAGGAAGAATACGAAGTGAAACGCTGGGGATTTCATGGTGCCAGTCACCGGTATATCGGCTCTCGTATGGCCGAACTCACCGGGAAAGACGACCTGAAGGTAATTTCCTGTCACCTCGGGGGAAGTAGCTCTTTATGTGCCATGCACGGTGGTGTCTCCAAAGCCAACAGTCTGGGAATGAGCCCCCAGACAGGATTGCCGCACAATAATCGTGTGGGTGATTTTGATCCGTTTGCTCTGCCAGTCTTGATGAAGGCCACCGGAAAATCTCTGGCGGAACTTCTGGAAGATCTGTCAAGCAAGGGAGGCCTGTTAGGTATGAGTGGATTGAGTGGCGACTGTCGCGATCTGGAAGAAGCGGCCGCCAATGGACACGAACGAGCCCAACTGGCTCTTGACGTGTTTCACTCAGCGATCCGACATTACCTGGGAGCCTATCTGACGGTACTGGGCGGCGCCGATGCGATTGTTTTCACGGGTGGAATCGGTGAAAACAGCGTAAGTTTACGAGAAAAAGTTTGCAGCAACCTGGAATGGGCGGGAATCCGTCTGGATGCAGAACGGAATCAGTCAGCCGCCGAAGAGTCACAACTCCAGGCGGACGACAGTAACGTGCAAATCTGGGTCGTACCGACCAATGAAGAAATTGTCGTCGGACGGCAAACAGTGGAAGTGATTGAAGGGCGTTCGTAACGCCCGCAGAGAATGAGTATCCTTTTCAGGATTATACAGGAGTTGGTTCGATGTTTATAGGACGTATTACCGGCAGCATTGTTTCGTCTCAAAAAGTCGAAGCGATGGTCGGCCAGAAATTGTTCATTGTCGAGCCGTTGCGAGTCAACGAAAAAGACCAGAGTGATCTGACTCCCACGGGACGATCGTTTATCGTCGTCGATACTGTGGGAGCAGGGCAGGGTGAAATCGTATTGTGTGTGCAGGGGTCATCAGCCCGCTTCACACCCGAAACGAAAACACTGCCCATTGACGCCGCCATCATCGGCATTGTCGATCAGGTTCACGTAGGGTCGAACGAAATTTTTAACTCGAAGGATTAGTCAGCGTTCTGAACCGGAAGCATACGATGTCCAATCAACTACCACAGATTACTCCAGAGCAGCGTCTGATGATGATGACCGTCATCTGGCTGGCGTTGATCATGGGTGTCGTCACATTTGGGATTGTGGTTGGAATCATTGGCCTGAAAGATGCAGCTGATGGCGGTTTACCCGTTATCACTTACATCGGAATGGGAATGGCGGCGTTAATGCTGGTACTGCGAATGATTGTTCCGAATCTGGTTGCCCGCAATCAGTTTCATCAAACAATGCAAGCAGCACAGGCAGAGGGTAATCTGGACGAAAAACAGATGCTGGGAAACTTCTATCAGATCTTCATGGTCCGAATGATTCTCGGCATGGCATTACTGGAAGGTGCTGCGATGCTCAATCTGGTGGCTGTCCTGATTGAAAACCAGATGCTGGCCTTTGTACCGGTCGGCATTTTACTGCTGGTCATGATCGCTTCGGTACCAACGAAATCAAAACTGGACGGATGGATTCGCAACCAGATGGAAAACTATAACCTGGAACACCAAAACTGAATTTTGAAAGACTGAGACTGCTGCATTGAGGAGTTGCCTCAAAGCCAGACTGCTCGGGGAGAAATAGATTATGCAGACGACAGAAGATGCCATCCGCAGTGTCGTACAGGAAGTGTTATCACAACTCAATAATCGAGGCGGTTACGGTTCCGCTTCGTCCACACCACACCGTGATGGTGACTGGGGTGTCTTCAGCTCTGTCGATCAGGCTGTCGCAGCTGCCAATGATGCACAAAAACAACTGCTCAACTCCTCGCTGGAAGACCGGGCCAAGGCGCTCGAAATCGTGCGTCAGATCTGCGACTCACAGGCTGAAGAACTGGGGCGCATGGAATTGGAAGAGACAAAAATCGGTCGTCTCGATCACAAAATTGAAAAGCTCCAGTTAATCAAAAGTATTCCTGGCATGGAATTCATGAAGACGGAAGCCGTGTCTGGAGATAATGGAATCAGCATCACCGAATACGCCCCCTTCGGCGTGATCGGGGCGATTACTCCCGTCACACACAGCCTGCCAACTTTGGCCTGTAACTTTATCAACATGGTCGCATCCGGCAATACACTAGTCGTGAACCCGCATCCCGGCGGCGCGAAAATCGCCTGCGAAGGGGTACGACGTTTCAACCAGGCCATCTATCAGGCAACTGGCTTACAGAATCTGGTCACAATTTTGGGAACTCCCACACTGGAAACGGCCGACGCCATCTTCAATCATCGGGGCGTGCCTCTGTTGTGCGTTACCGGTGGTCCGGGTGTTGCCCGCGCTGCGTTGGCTGCTAAGAAACGTGCGATTGTCGCCGGTCCTGGTAACCCACCTGTCGTCGTCGATGAAACTGCTGACATCGACAACGCTGCCAAATCGATCATCATCGGAGCCGCCTACGATAACAACCTGTTATGCATCGGCGAAAAAGAAGTCTTCGCTGTCGAAAGTATCTTCAACGAACTGATGTCCGCTATGGGACGGCATGGCGGATATCAGTTGAATTCTCAGCAGGTCGCGCAACTGACATCGCTGGCATTCTCGCCTCCCACAGAACCGGGCGGACACGCTGTGCTCAACCGGGATCTGATTGGTAAGGACGCATCTGTCCTCGCCGGCTTGATCGGCGTCAGCGTCCCCGCAGGAACACAACTGCTTTACGGCGAAACCGATACGAACAACCCGTTCGTACCTGAAGAACAGATGATGCCTTTCGTTCCGTTTATTCGCTGCCGCAACGCAGACCACGGAATTGAACTGGCCAAAGAATTTGAACACGGATTCCGACACACCAGCATGATCCACTCACGTAATATTGAAACGATCACAAAAATGGGTCGCATCATGGATACCACGCTGTTCGTGCAGAATGGTCCTTGTGGAGCTGCTCTGGGCAACGGTGGAGAAGGTTATGGATCGTTCAGCATCGCGACTCCGACCGGTGAAGGAGTTACCAATCCAATGACATTCACACGCTTCCGTCGTTCCACGACAGTGGGGCATTTCAGAGTCATTTAATACAACAGAACGTTGACGGAACCGTAGTTCTGTCAACGCAGCAGCAGATTACCGTCTCAGGAATGAAATTCAATGTTGACAGGACGAGTCATAGGACGAGCAACCGCAACGGCAAAACATCCCAGTCTTGCCGGCTGGCGTTTATTGCTGGTGCAAACGCTCGATATCCAAGGCAACGCGGACGGATTTCCTGAGCTGGTCATCGACGAACTGGGGTGCGGCAAGGGTGATATCGTCCTGCTTACTTCAGACGGTGCCGAGGTCCGGAAAATGGTCGGTGCGAATAATACCCCCATTCGCTGGGCCACCATGGGTGTCATTGATCAGTAATAATCGATTCCAGAATAAAGTGAATCACAACGTTATGCAGTTTTCTGAAGAGTTAGTCAATCAGGTTGTCGCCAACGTTTTGTCGACCCTTTCCCGACAGGGGCAGGGCGGACAAACAACGGCTAGCGTACCACCTGTGACAACGCCTAACACTTCAGTTGTCTTATCAGAGAAAGTCATCACTGCGGATCTGCTGGCAGAAAAAGCCAAAGGCCAATCGGCTGTCGGCATCGCTGCGGGATCACTGCTGACGCCTTCTGCAAAAGATTATCTGCGAGAATTTAAAATCGACGTACATCGCGCCACTTCGACTGCTGCTCCTCAAAAAGGGCAGGGGTCTCCCTGGCGGGCAATTGTACTTTCTAATTCCATTGCCGTCGAAAACGCGCTGACAACAATCGAACAACAGACCGGTGCACGCTGGTCACAGGAACTGAGTTCTTCACTGGAAGATTCCGTCAAGGAAGCGATCAGTAGTTTATGCCGTGCCGATGCAGCAGGAGTCGTTCTGTTTGCATCAGCAGCTGAGAAAGCAGCCTGCCTGGCGAATCGGAATCAAAAAGTTTGTGCCGCCGCCATTCAGGATGTGAACCATTTAAGAACCGTCGTCGCACAAATGAGCCCGAATCTGATTTGTGTGAATCCAGAACAGAAATCGTTCATGGAACTGAGAAATTTGATGAAGACCTTTGTCAACGCAGGCGTTCCCACAAAGGGAAACTAATCTGCTTTAGGAAATGAATTATGAAAATCGCAGAAGTAATCGGAAAAGTGACGCTTTCACGCAAGCATCCCAGTCTGGATGCCGCCCGATGGCTGATTGCGATTCCCTTAAAGAGTGATGAACTCAATAGCAAAAAAAAGAAGAAAACGGAACCGTTTATCATTTACGACGAGTTGGGTGCTTCACCAGGCTGCCAGATTGCAGTCAGCGAAGGAGCAGAAGCAGCCGCTCCCTTTCACCCTGATGTAAAACCGATTGACGCCTATGTGTCAGCGATTCTGGATCAGGTCGAAGTTTACTAGTCGAATCACAATAACTGAAAACACCAATTTTTTAAATTTACGTTTGGAGTCAAAACAATGTCAAATCAATGGAACAGTGGAATTCACGACCGGAATCTGAAAGAAGAGATCTGCGAAATCGGACGTCGCGTTTACAATAAAGGATTTGCAGCGGCCAACGACGGAAACATCTCGATTCGTGTCGGCGAAAACGAAGTCCTCTGCTCACCTACCATGATCTGCAAAGGCTTCATGAAACCCGAAGATATCTGTGCTGTCGACCTCGACGGAAACCAGATTGCCGGTACCCGTAAACGGACCAGCGAAATCCTGTTGCACTTGGCGATCATGAAAGAACGCCCCGATGTCAAATCCGTTGTGCATTGCCACCCGCCACACGCAACCGCCTTCGCTGTTGCCCGCGAGCCAATTCCACAGTGCGTGCTGCCTGAAGTCGAAGTCTTCATGGGTGAAGTTCCGATGGCACCCTACGAAACACCGGGCGGACAGAAGTTCGCCGACACCGTGGTACCATTCCTTAAAGGGGGCACCAACACGATTATCCTGACAGGACACGGAACCGTCACCTTCGGCAAGTCTGTCGAAGACGCTTACTGGAAAACGGAAATCCTGGATGCGTACTGCAAAATCCTGTTATTGTCTAAGCAAATGGGACGCGTCAGCTACTTCACTGAAACCGAAACACGTGAACTGCTCGACCTGAAGAAGAAGCTCGGCTTCGATGACCCTCGCTTCCACGTGGAAGACTGTGACCTGTGTGGAAACAGTGCCTTCCGCGACGGATACAAAGAAGGAATCCCACAGCAGAAATCATTTGAACCTGCTCCCAGCTATCCGGGATACCTGCAGAAACCATCGACCGAAGCGGCTCCCGCTGCCAATGGTGCTACTTCTGAGGAGTTGATCAAAGCGATCACAGCACAGGTTATGTCAGCACTGGGTAAATAATTCGCAGGTCGACTGAATTACAATTCACACACACATTACATCGTCATATAGAAAAGATTTGATCATGAATGTCAGTATTATTGGTGGAGGTGGACTCGTAGGTTCCTGTGCCGCCTTCGCATTACAGGCCGGAGGCATCGTCCGGGAAATCGCGTTGGTTGACGTCAACCAGGATCTGGTCGAAGGCCAGGCTCTGGACTTGTTGCACGGCAGCTCACTCACCGCCGACCAGAAGATTTACGCAGGCGGAACCGAACTGGTGAAAGACAGCGACGTGATCGTGATCACCGCCGGTCTGCGACGCAAACCCGAAGAAAGCCGCTTGGATTTGATCAACCGCAATGTCGAGTTGTTCAAAGGCATTCTGGCAGACGTCAAACGCGTGGGCACAAAACCAGGGGCGATTGTATTCGTCGTTTCGAATCCCGTTGACGTGTTGACTTATCTGGCCATGAAAGAACTCGGACTGCCACCACAACAGGTGATTGGTCTCGGTACCGTACTCGATACCACCCGACTCCGCAGCATGCTCGCTGCCCGTCTGGATGTGCCACCGACTCAGGTTTCAACTCTGATTCTTGGCGAACACGGTGACAGCATGGTTCCGATCTGGTCGGCCGCGCAAGTTGGTGGTCTGCCACTGGACAAGTTCCCCGGCTCCACTCCTTCTCTGATTGCCGAAGTCGAAAAGAAGACTCGTGGTAGTGGAGCGGAAGTCATCAAGAAAAAAGGGGGAGCCGGTTTCGCGGTCGGCGTCAGCATCGCGGATGTCGTGCACTGCATCGCCCTTGATCAACGTCGAATTCTGCCGGTTTCTTCTCTGCAGAATGGTGCCTTCGGTTTGCAGGATGTCTGCATCTCCGTACCAACCGTCATGGGTCGTTCTGGTGTCGTCAAACATCTGGAAATTGAACTCTGGCCGAAAGAACAACTGGCGCTGACTCAGTCAGGCAAAGTGCTCCGAGAAACTCTCGATAAAGTACTCGGCTGATCTCAAGCGGTCTACCGTCGGTAATTTTTAAGTGCGTTCAGCCTCTATTGCGTTTTGATTTGAAATGATTGTCTGATGGAAAAATCACTTGATCGAAAAATCCAATCGATCCACGCTGACCCCAGCGGCTCGAAAGAGTTTATCATCGCCGATGCCAAGGATGCCGACATGGCGTTTGGCATTGGTGCTCCCGGCTTGTCGCCCGAGCGGCACGACCAGGAACTCAAATACAAAACGCTGGCTGAATACCGAGAACAAATTCGTGAAGTCATCCAGCAGGAAGTGGTCGACATCGTTTTGATGTCTGCCAGCACCAGTGAAAAACTGACGATTGACGAACGCCTGTTCGACAATTCGCCCATCACACCCGCAGCCCGCGCCAATGATACGACTGACGTGCATATTCCTCGCGGCGGCAGAATTCATATCCCGGCGGCCAAGCCGTTTCGCTCGGCCAGCCTGGATCATATTCAATGTGGACATCTCGACTGTAAACCCGAAGAGCGGGTCTATGGGGCCGACCTCGGTTTGTATTCGGTCACGTTCAACAACAATCTCGAAGATGATCTCGAAACGTTAGAACGCTATAAAGAATTCCGGGAAGAAGCCGAACGCAAAAAGTTCCGTCACTTCCTGGAAATCTTTGATCCCAACACCAGCAACGCCGTCGCCGCGGACACCGCACCCGGATTTATTAACGACTTGATTGCCCGCACACTGGCTGGCGTCGCCTCAGCAGGACGGCCTACCTTTTTGAAGATGGTTTATCATGGACCGCGGGCGATGGAAGAACTCGTCGCCTACGATCCGCATTTGATTGTCGGAATTTTGGGTGGTTCAGCGGGAACCACACTCGATGCGTTCCAGTTAATCTACGATGCCCGAAAATATGGCGCACGCGTGGCACTGTTTGGTCGCAAGATTAATCAAGCCGAGCACCAGCTGGCGTTCATTCAATTCTTAAGGTTTCTCGTCGAAGACAAAATCCAACCAGTCGAAGCCGTCAAAGCCTATCACGGCGTGCTGCAGGAACTGGGAATCAAACCGACGCGAAGTCTGGATGTCGATCTGACTTATCAAACCGCTGTGATGAGTTATGGTGGCGAAGACGGCAAAACTTTCAGTTTCCCGCCAAAGAATGCAAATGGGAAACCGGCGGCAATAACATCCGGCAAAACAGCCTCGACCAAGCCTGCAACCACCGGAAACGGAGCGCCTGATTTTGCTTCCATGAATTCCGAACAACGACTGGCCTACCATCAGGATCGCCTGAACCGCATGTTTGGTGAATAAGTTCCGCGTCCTGTGTGTTGAGACATCAGAGCGGGCGGCTTAGAATACACGTTCTATATTCAGCCGTCTTCCATTTTGTCAGCACAAGGTCCAGTCGCTTGAGTCATCCCTCAAAGAAGAGCAAGAAGAAAACTGATTCGCGTCAGCCGGAAGTATCTCCCACCCCGAGTACATCTTTGTTCGCCGGATTGATTCTGGTCGCTGCGGTCGGCTTGACCTGGATCTTCTGGGGCGGCCTCTGGTCTGGAGGCGGTTTGATCGGCGGCGACCTTTACACCTATTTCTTTCCGCAAAAAACATTCTTTGCCGAGCGTCTGCAGGCGGGGGAATTTCCGCTCTGGAATTCCAACATCGGCCACGGTTTCCCCTTAGTCGCCGAAAGCCAAACGGGTGCCTTTTATCCGTTCAACTATTTCGCCTACCGCTTTCTCCCCGTGAATGCGGCTTATAACGTCGTCCAGGTTCTGCACTACATCATGGCGTTTGTCTTCACGGCAATGTATGTAAAGCGGCTCGGATACACGCTAATCGCGGCACTGTTTGCCGGTCTCGTTTACACCTACGGCTGGTTTCCCTCGCGAATCTGTCTGGAATGGGCCATCATCGGCGGTGCCTGGCTGCCACTGACACTCTGGTGCGTGGAATCGTTTTTTCAGACCCGGCTCTGGCGGTATCCGATTCTGCTTTGCTTCGCGCTCGCGATGCAGATCCTGCCGGGCCATTTCAATCTAGCGTTCATTACACAACTCATGTTACTCGTCTATATTCCCGCTCGCATCTGGTTCAGCCGCGATGCAGCAACCGATCAGCTCAAACCGTATCGACGGTCGACCGTTATCCTGTTACTGCTGGCTTTGAGCGCCGCCTATGGTCTCTCGGCAGTGCAATTGGGGCCGACCTGGGAATTGAAACAGTTAAGCCAACGGGCCGAAGTAGGAGAACGATCCCACCAACCCGGCTACGGTCATATTCCCGTCTGGTATCTATCACAAGTTGTTGCCCCCTGGGCCTGGTATCCATACGAAGTCAACCTTGACGCGGGCCTTGCCCCGGGCTCCGATGCCACTAATCAGGTCGAAGCACACCTTTATTTCGGCATCGCTGCTGTGCTGCTGTTAATCTTCGGCACATGGCGCAAAGCCTGGACCGGTGATCGCAGACTCGTGCTGCTGGCGGTCATCGGATTTTTGGCGTTGCTCTACACGCCCGGCTGGTTTCTGCCGCTGACAAAACATCTGCCCGGATTCAGCTTTTTCACCGGCCCCGGACGTTATGGTATTGTGACTACATTCGCCGTCGCCGTTATCGCTGGCGTCTGTCTGGAACGACTGGTCAAGAACTGGAATAAGACAATCCAACTGGTACTCGTCGCACTCGTCTGTCTGTTTACGATCGCCGATTTCTGGGTAGTCAGCCGTTATGTAACGTACGCTGCCATCGTTCCCAACCCACCCATCAATCAGGTTGATAAAAGTGCCTTAAGAAAAATTGTAAAAGAATATGGTAAACCCGTGCGACTCTTTGCCCCGGGAGCCAACCTGCCTACATTGATCGGCGTGTCGTCCACCCCCGTGTATCTGGGTATTGGCCCCGAGCAGTATTTCGATCCTAAACTAACAATGCCCCAACCGCTGCCGTTTAAAGAACCAGCAACTCCGGAACAGATTGAATGGCTTCGCAAAGCCGGGGTCACGCATATCCTCAGCCAGCACAAACTGGATCTGAATCGATGGCCCGTTAAACCGGTCTGGAGCGACTTCGACGCAGTGATCAATCCTGCCTGGGGCCGCTTTGATGAACCGCTTTACTTCTATGAGTTGGAAGGTACCCGCGGCCGGCTCGCCTGGACGCAACCAGAAACCAATCAGTCGGCAACCATCAAAGTGTACCGGGCAAATGAAATCATCATTGAAGCGGACACGCCCACCGAAGATACGTTAATCCTAACCGACTTGTATTATCCTGGCTGGAAAGTCTACGTGGATGGTCTGCCCGCAGAGAGCGAACTGATCGAAGGCATGTACCGAGGCGTTAAGATTCCCGCGGGGAAACACGAAGTGATCTGGACCTATCAGTCAGGCTGGTTTTTGATCGGCGGGATTGTCAGCTGCATAACGCTGTTGCTGCTGATGACGACGGCACACTTCCGATTCTGGAATCCAATCCTGACTCAAATGAAAAGTCGGACGGTGGAAATCAAGCCAGATTGAACGCGCTCTAGGTAGAGCTAAACTCGATGTGCGAGCCGGAGCCTTCGAAGTTATGACTGTCCGAATAATTTTCTTCGTCGTCTTCGTCTTCGGCCTGTTCCAGTTCGTCGCTGGGCAGAATTTCGTTGACGCTCACGTTTTGCCCGCTGTCTGAAATGGCAACCGGAAATTGCTGTGAAATATCAACGTCCTTCGTCGGCTTTTTGAAGTGCTGCACCGAAGGCGCTTTGGTAGGAGCATCGTCACCAGCGGGCGCGTTGTCAGCCGAGTCAGGCTTCTTCTGGGAATCAGCGCCAATATTTTGCAGATGATAGGCGACGTTGCCGATTTTCAACTCGTCATTCAGCTTCAGCCAGGCCTGCTGATCTATTTGTTTCCCATTGAGGAAAACACCATTCATACTTCCCAGATCACGGACCACCGGGCGGTCATTAACAATCGCCAGACAGCAATGTTTACGCGAAATTTTGGGGCTGTCCGTAATAACAATATCGCAGTCCGGATGGCGTCCAACAAGAATGATTGCCTTATCAAGTACGATCGGGCGACCTTGATTCACAGGGACTAAACAAACTGCCATAGAGGACTCCAGTACGAAACGGTAGCAAACTTAATGAATTTTCATTATACGGCTGGCCCTGTAGCAAGTAAAAGAAAAAAGTCAGCGGTCAGAGAAGAGTCAAAGAAATCCAAACACGAACCCGCATAGATTACGCGGTTTTTGAGTTTATGAATTCTTTATAAATATCGGTTACGACTGGATATGCACTCGATCATCTCCAGCCACTTCCCGATAATTACAGTGAGAAAACGCAAAACCCGCAAACCTGCATCACCCGATTTCGACATAGACACTATCTCCTACAACCAGTACCGTTAGCACAACCCGAACCTTAGTACATGCTCGAGCGTTGTCTTCAAGTCTCGCGCAACACTCGGCCAGTCGCTCATACTCAAAATCAGAAGGAAGAATCCGAAATGAAGTTACAACTTATCTGCGCCGCGATGATCGTATTTTCTGCCGTCAGTTTCAATTGCCAGAAGACAGCCTCTGCAAGCGAGCAGGATCAAGCAGAAGTGTGCGCAGCCGCGCAGCAATTCTACACCGCGCTTAATCAGTTGTTTACAGGCGAAGTGGCTTGCATGAAAGAAGTCTGGTCACATCAGGATGATGTCACTTTCATGGGACCAGACGGCAGCTATCTGCATGGCTGGAAACCAGTCTTAGCCGAATGGGAAAAAACTGCTGCTCTCAAACTAGGCGGTAAAGTTGAGCCGACGGAGATGCGAATCATCGCTGGAGAGGAAATTGCGGTCCTCACTAACTATGAAATCGGACAAAACATTGGACCGGATGGAAAAGTAGAAAAAGTCAAAATCCGCGCGACGAGCACCTTTCGAAAAGAAAATGGAGAATGGAAAATGATCGGACACCACACCGACCTGCTTCCCTTTCTGACAAAGTAATCGACTGACTAAAGCAGTTGCCGCGCTTTGATGTCCAGGTAGCGACTGATGAGATTTACCGACAGATTTTCCGGCAGCGTATCCAATACCAACAGGCCTGATTTTTGCAGTGACGCGATTTGCGTGGTTTGTGTCGCCACGATATCCGCGGCAGCGGCAATCTGAAAGGCCTCGCGGTCCGTCTCCGGAATCGCATTCATCCGATTCTGTAATGGCACGTTTCGCAGGAAAGCAGACAGCACCAAATGCGGCCAGCGCATCAATCGCAGTGAATCGCTGAGGTGACTCAGATGTACTTCATCCAGGGCATGCGTCAATACGACAACCAGCGAACGTTTGCGATAACGGAGCTGAAGTTGTTCGGACATCAGCCGATAATCAGAGGCTTCATAAACCGGCTCCAGATCGTAAACTTGTCGGATGAGTTTTTGAATCGAACCGGCGCCGCGAATCGGAGGCACCCAGCGTTCGACCTTGTTCGAACAGGCCATCAGAGAAACCGTATCTCCCTGCCGAAGTGCAATATAGCTAAGCAAGATTGCCGCGTTTAAGGCCCGATCAAAGTGCGTCACGCCCTCTGCCTCATTGCACATTGAGCGTCCGCAGTCGATCAGAATAATGATGTTCTGATTTTTTTCGACGACGTACTCACGACTGATTAACTCTTGATGTCGTGACGTTGCTTTCCAGTCGATACTGCGAAATTCATCACCCCGTCGATACTCCCGCAACCGGTCGAATTCCGTTCCGCGCCCTTTTAAACGTGAGAGACGGATTCCTGTCTCTGCCAGACGATTGCGGCGGGCCAATAGCTCAACGCCATGCACGGCTTTGATATCTGGATAGATGCGTACTTCCTGATGAAGATCCCGCTCATCATACACCGTCCACAGCCTCAACCTGCTCCGCATCTGCAGAAAGACTCGACGAAACCGGTTTTTCCCACGATGTAATGGTTCTACATGATAAATGCTGTAATGATGCTTATTCGGTATCAGCTCGATATCAAATGGAAGATCGGAATAATGACAGGGTAACGGCGGCTCGTCATGCACGTGAATCAGCAGTGGAACAGGACCTCGATTCGTGAACCAAAGCTTAACGCTGTTCGGCGTGCCGACACTGAGTACATCTTTCACATCACGGTGAACTTCAATCGCCAGCAGAGAAGGCGTGATCACCAGATCCACCAGCGACAGCAGAAAGACTCCCAGACAGATCAGGATACCGGCCTGACTGGCTTCAGCCCAGACGGTTCCCAACGCAAATGGAACCATGGCGGCTGCAAATAGAAACAGTAACGGAAGTCGCGGCATCATTGGCGAGGTGCCTCGACACTTTCCAGAATATCGCGAATCACATCGTCGACATTCATGCCCTCAATTTCCGCTTCGGGATGCAGGCGAATCCGATGGCGCAGAACTGGCAGCGCCAGATCTTTGACATCATCGGGGACCACAAAATCACGCCCCTGGCAGGCCGCCATCACGCGCGAACCGATCAGCAGATTCACGCTGGCACGGGGACTCGCCCCGACTTCAATCGTATGCCAGCTGCGGGTCCGTGAAACAATCGAAGTGATGTATTGAATGATCGAAGGTTCGATAATAATTTCGGTGGCTCGTTTCTGAATCCCCAGAATGATTTCCGTATTCAGGACAGGCTGCATACCAAAACTGTTCAGATCGCGGTTATCCTTGCCTGACGCGTACAAATCAAGGATCGCGTTTTCCTGATCCTGTGTCGGGTAATCCACCATCAGCTTGAACATGAATCGATCCAGTTGCGCTTCCGGCAGGGGGTATGTCCCTTCCTGTTCTAACGGATTCTGCGTGGCGATTGTGATGAAGGGACGCTGGAGTGGATAGGTTTTTCCATCGACGGAAACCTGATGTTCCTGCATCGCTTCCAGCAATGCCGACTGCGTTTTGGCGGGAGCCCGGTTCACTTCATCTGCCAGCAGCAGGTTGGTAAATAACGGCCCCTGATTAAAGGTAAACGTTTTTTCGTGCATGTCATACACGGAATGTCCGGTGATATCCGACGGCATCAGGTCGGGGGTAAATTGGATGCGACGAAACTGGCTCGACAGCACGTGGCTAAGTGCATTCACCAACAGCGTTTTCCCTAATCCGGGCACGCCTTCGATTAATACGTTCCCTTCACAGAATAAAGCAATCAAAACTCGTTCTACCAGATCTTCCTGACCCATGAGAACTTTTCCCACTTCGGTCAGCGAGCGTTGATAGTAATCTTCAATTTGAGAAACATCCATGAATGAACCGTAACCCTGACTGTCTATCTGAAAGTATGTAAATCAAACACGATCCGGAACTGATGTTCCCTGAGGCGTTTATTCTAAATCTAATCCGGTTCGAATTTCGAGCTACTCAGTCAAGAACTGGCAGGTTTTTTCAAATTGTCTGATATCAACCAGAGCCACACACAATCGGGTCGGAGCAGAGATAACTTCCCCCGGCTCCCTACCTGCGAGCATAATCGAACCTGACACGCTGCTCTGACTCCTCAAGTTCACCTGACCAGATTGAGTATTGACTGAAAATAATCCCCTTGACGCCAACCCGACGTTCGCCATGATTTACCCCGTTGTGTGTCGCGCGCGTGGGCACTACTGGTTCAGCTGAAGAACCGGAACCGCTGAAAAAAGCGGCACTACAAAACTCCCTCGTTTCAGCCAGATTTAACAAATACCTGCCTCTCAAAGTGATGCGGGTCGACACACACGGCCACACAGCCGCCCCCCTGCCAACCAGCCCCACCACAGCCCTAACACACATCTGCACTCCCTCGCCCACCAATTTGCGTCGCTCTCCCTTGACCGCCCCACGCACATCCTGAAAATAGTCCACAATCAATCGAACAGCAAACAGTCTCCAAGAAAACAAACCAACAAGCAGACTCAAAACCAATTCGGGCCGAGCACAGCCAGCAGGAATCTTCAGAGCAAACAAACAAACCAGCATCACATCATCCCTAAAAACAACATTCCATGTGGCACGGTTGGCTTGCCAACAGTGATCGAGCAACCAGTATCAACAACGAGACCAGGTGCCCCAGCAATCGAAAACCCACCCCACCATGAGCGGCACGGCGCCAGCCGCCGTTTCCATCCCACCAAGAAAAACAGACTCCCACGTAAGACAAATCCTACCAGATAGCACCTCCCCCACGCAGATGAACATCCCGCACTGAAATCCACAATCACAGGAGAAGCAGATACGCCATTTCGGGGTCTGACCGCTTTTATGATCCAAACGCTGGCCCTGCGGGCTGACACATGGATCAGCCCCTACGGCAACACACATTGGTAAGGTAATTCAGGTGTTAGATGAGCACTGTCGGACAAGCCGAACAGTAGCACACTCCAGTCGGATCTGAATTCGATATTCTGATTTTTTCTTGTATTTACTACCACGAAATTCACGAAAACACACGAAACAAGGGATAGTCCAGATGCAATCCGGGCCGAGCGCAGTGAGCAGGATATGAACCGAGCGACAAGCAAACCCAGTCCCCGATTTCCCATCAGAATAGTAGGGCGCGGCCCTATGTGGCCGCCCGCAGTATCGACGTAATTTTTGTAAGCCCCAACGAACGTTTTACTGGAAACAAAATTGGCTTTTCGTGCCCTTTCGTGTTTTTCGTGGTAGCAAAAAACAAACCAGATCACGGTAGCTTGTGGCACTGTTGGTTCGTCAACAGTGTTCAAACAATGGAAAGCCCCCCTATCAGCCGTACGGCGTTAGCCGCGGTTTTCCTCCCAGACTGAATCACAATCGCAGGTGAAGCAGAAAGACCACATCGGGGGTTTGGTTCCTTTTCTGATCTCTGCATGCTGACACATGAGCCAGCACCTGCAGCATCACACATTGGTAAAGGATTCAGGTGTTAGATGAGCACTGTCGAACAAGCCGATCAGTAGCACACGCCAGAGAAATCAAGATTCGGAATTCTGATCTTTTCATATATTTCATACCACGAAACGTACCTACCATGAGCGGATCGGCGCTAGCCGCCGGTTTCGTCCACCAGGAAAAGACAATCTCCAAAGTAAAACAAACCCTACCAGCTAACAATACAGAAACGTAATAGGAGGTCAGGTCCAGAATCATTGAGACCAGACTCCTTCCTCCATCGGGACTTGCCGCCGACAAGTCACTTCTCAGGTCGCTTTCGCTTACCGGTTGACAGTGTCAGGTCTTGCCCTTGCACGTCATGCCTGACGCACGTAAAAAAAGGCCTCCCTGTTTGGGGAGGCCTTGTGTGTATTTCGCTATAATGACGGGCTTGATTAAGCAAATTCCGGGCGGCGGCGTCCCAGTTGTTCTTTCAAACGGTTCACAATGCTGGAGTGCATCTGGCTGACGCGTGATTCCGATAAGCCCAAAGTGGTGCCGATCTCTTTCATCGTCAGTTCTTCATAATAATACAGAATGATAATCAAACGCTCGTTTCGATTTAGGCCTTTGGTTACCAGACGCATCAGATCCCGCTTCTGAATACTTTTGGTGGGATCTTCTCCCTTGGCATCTTCGAGAATATCAACTTCCCGCACATCTTTGTAGCTGTCCGTCTCGTACCATTTTTTGTTCAAACTCACCAGACCAACGGCATTGGCTTCGTTTTTGAGTTTATCAAACTCTTTTCGGGACAATTGCATTTTGCGTGCAATTTCTTCATCCGCTGGAGGACGACCGTGTTCTGCTTCCGCTGATTTTCGAGCAGCTTCGAGCTTACTGGCTTTGCTCCGAACCAGGCGCGGCACCCAGTCCATCGTACGCAATTCGTCTAACATTGCACCACGAATACGGGGAACGCAGTAAGTCTCAAATTTGACTCCCCGTTCCAGATCGAATGCATTAATCGCATCCATCAGTCCAAACACTCCGGCCGAAATCAAGTCGTTCAGATCTACCCCTTCAGGTAGTTTGGCCCACACTCGTTCTGCATTATAACGAACCAAGGGAACGTATTGCTCAATGAGCCTGTTACGCAGCGCCTGGTTGGTCTGATCCTGCTTGAATACCTTCCAGATTTCTGCGATTTCTTCACTGGCTTTGATGGCCATTTACTCCTCCGTGATCAACATACAGTCGTTTCAAATGGGTAAGAGATGAAAAGCATGACTGCTAAAACTTTATATAATTAATCAAGATTGTTTTTCCATTTTTCAAAACTCGCTCGCGCTGATTCTTCAACCAGTCGAGTGGCAACTTCTCCCAACACCAAACCGAGACCAAAAAATATGACTGCAGCAATAAGTGCGGATTGAGTCGCGCCAAAAAAATCAGAATGAGAGATAATCCCTCGTACCGATTCAGTCGCAAAAGCGATTAGCGATAATCGAAATGCATAATGCAGGGCCACAGAATATTCCTGGATAGAGTTTGAAAAATGCCCGGAATGAATTTCACTTCACTCCGAAGGGACCTTTGCTCGTCTATCTTTTTATATCGGCGTCCTACTCCAGAAAATTTAACCTTTCTCCTACAATTTAATTTATCGTTAAAATCTAACATTTCATCATTACTGCATGCGTAACGCGATCCCGGTGGTAAGGCTTTAAACTTAGCATTTACCAGTAGTTGAACCGCGACAACACAGACGAAGGTCTGCACGCCCAGTAAAAATAAGTTGTTAAGGGTTTCGTAAAGTGACGTGACTCAAGAGTTGGAAAGAACAGGAAAAGAGAGAGAAATGAGAGAGAATTTCCTGTGATTTCTTATCGTTGTTCCTGAGTGTTATGCGGCTTCACCAAGCAAGCGCTTCCAAAGCCGCGGAAAGTAAGACTCGTGTTTGTTTTGATGTTCTTTGACTTGATTCAGATCAATCAGATAATCAGCCAGTCGATAAATGGCCTCCGCTGCGGGGCAATCCGGGTGACTTAATATAAAAGGCTCCCGGTCATAAACGGACTGTACGACATGCGCGTCATGCGGTATCTGACCAGCCTGACTTAAGCCGGTATGTAAAAATAATTCTGTTGTTTTTTTGAGTTGCTGAAATACTTTTTCTCCCTGGTCAGTCGAAGTACATTGATTAACCAGTGTCTGTATTTCCAATGTCTGAATGGACGATAACGATTTAATCGTAGCGTAGGCATCGGCAATCGCCGTCGGTTCGGGAGTGGTCACAATCAGCACATCGTCGGCCGTCGTCACAAACTGACGAATACTGCGATGAATTCCAGTTCCGTTATCTAAAATCAAATAATCGTGTGTGGCCTCAAGTTCCTGCATCTGTCCTAACACATCTTTGCGAACCGCTTCCGAGCAATCGGCTAAATCCGTCAAGCCACTGGCACCGGTAACCACACTGACCCCCCAAGGCCCCTCCAGTTGAATTTCTTTTAAGGAACGGGCACCACTCACGACATGTGACAAATTCCAGTAGCCGTTCAGACGGGACAATAAATCGATGTTTCCTAACGCCAGATTGACATCCATCAGGCAAACCGATGCCCCGGATTGTGCTAGCGCCAGAGCCAGATTTAAGGAAATGACTGATTTTCCAACGCCCCCTTTTCCGCTGCAGATCGCGAGTGTTCGGCAGCGAGTCGTTTTATCTTTCTCAATGATCCCCGGCTGTCGTTGTTCCATCAATCCACGCAGAACCTTGGCCTGGTCTCCCCGCGATGCGAGAGACGGCTGCGGATTCTCAATCGGCTGGTCAGTAGAAATGACTTCTGCCTGACTCACTAAGATTTCGTTAACGACTGGAGCCATCTGGCTTCCCTTTTCTCTAAGTCTCGTCTTGAACAAAAACGCCTGTATTTACTGTCTGTATTTACTGTTGATTTCTTGAAAATAAAGGCCGATCAGTCTCGGCTTCTATTGAGTTGATCTTCTCCCAGGATCAAACGAGCCATGCGGGCGGCATTGGCCGGCTCGATATCATCGGGAACATCCTGACCGGTCGTTAGATAACGCACAGGTAGTTGCACATTCTGACCCAAGGTTAATAGACTTCCCATAACTGGCGCTTCATCCAGCTTGGTCAGAATCATTGACGTCGGTTTGGCAACCTGAAATCGTTTGGCAATCGCTTCCAGACTTTTCACACTGGAGGTCATACTCATGACCAGAGATACTTCATCAATGGGAACTTCGCGGAACAATTGCTCAAGTTCCTGAATTTTCAAATCATCGCTGGGACTGCGGCCGGCGGTATCCACTAGAATCAGATCCAGGCCCACCATTTCATCCAGAGCCTGCTGCATCTCGCGGGGTGTACTGACCACTTTCATCGGCAGATCGATAATTTCCGCATAGGTGCGTAACTGTTCGACCGCGGCAATTCGATAGGTGTCTACTGTGACCAGTCCCATTTTTACGTTATCACGCAACCGGAAGTTCGCTGCCAGTTTTGCAATTGTTGTGGTCTTCCCGACTCCCGTAGGGCCGACCAGCGCCACCACTTTTCGTTGTCCGGGAATCGCGCGAATCGGCATGGTACACGATAGCTGAGACTCGATTAACGCAGCCAGCAGTGCTTTGCTGGCAGTCACGTCTTTCAATTGTTCGGGGGTCGCATTTTCCTTGAGTTTTGTAATCAACTCATGAGCGATGTTTTCATCAACTTCAGCATCGATCAAATTCGTATAAATGTGAAACAACTCAGTCGGGACATCCGTTGATCGTTGTGAACGGGTTCGCCGATCCAGTGATTCCAGCATCTCCTGAATCGCATTTAGTTTTTCCGCGAACTCTTCAGTCGGGTCATAGGGTTTCTGTTCCTGTCGGCTCTGTCGCGAAATGTTTCCAGATGCTCTTTGATCGAAACGACTCCGAACGGGTGTGGGAGCCGATGTAGGAGCCGATGCAGGAGTCGGTGTAGGAACCGGTGTAGGAACCGGTGTAGGAACCGGTGTAGGAACCGGTGCAGCAGAATACTCAGACTGACGTTCGGATACAGCCGACCGCCGGGCAGGTGCTGCACTTCGATGAGAAGGGGCAGCAGGAGCATCCGATTCTGCATAGGCATTCACATTTGCATTCGTCGACTTCAAATTGGAAGCACGATGCCGCAGTCCGGAAGCTGACCGATTATTTTTTTGCACGGCAGAAGGAGTACGCACTTTGATGTCTAATCCGGCTGTGATTTCGAATTCTTCTTTCGGCTTTGACCAGGGCAGCAGACCTTTGCGCCCCGGAATCTGTTTCGTCTGCAGAATGACGGCATCACTGCCCATTTCCTGACGAACCAGATTCAGTGCTTCCTGCATCGATGCGGCTTTGAAAGTGCGAACATCCGACATGTTTCACGTTTCCTCTATTTCACGTTTCTGTTTGTTTCGTTGAGTCTTTAAATTTCAAGTTTTAGTCTTGAAGCGTCTTTGTCTCTTGTTTCGTATCTGGCTGACTCATGCGACTCCCGCCATTGGCTCTGGATTCAAATGACTCGCCGAGATCTGGCCAATGGCTTCCACATCGGTGTCGCGGGTAATTTCGTTTAAACTCAATACCACCAGACGCGGTAATAAGGGAGCGGTAATCTGTTTCAGGCCAGCTCTAATTTGTGGATTGCATAATACAATCGGGTGTCCGCCTGCAGCGACCAGCGGTTCAATCTGATTGGCAATCGCCTGTGTAATCATTTCGCCGGTCTGCGGTGCCAGTTTGATGACCAGTCCATGTTCGTTGTAATCAATGCCCGACATCATCACATCTTCGAGTTCGGGATCCAGGGTGACCACTCTTAACAGCCGTTTGCTGTCACGATACTGCTGGCAGATGGAACGAGCCAACCCATTACGGACGTACTCCGTTAGAATCATAGGCTCTTTGGTTCGGTCAGCATAATCGCCGAGTGACTGCAAAATTGTTTCCAGATCGCGAATCGGCACACGTTCACGCAGCAGATTCGAAAGCACGTGTTGTACCTGTGAAATTTTCAGAACATCGGGAATCAGCTCTTCGACTACTTTGGGAGATGATTCCTTGAGATTTTCGATGAGTGCGTGTACCTGCTCGCGGGTCAACAATTCGCTGCTGTGTTCGCGAACCACTTCTGTCAGATGGGTAATCACGACAGCCGACGGTTCGACAACGTTGAAGCCCATCAGCTCAGCACGTTCTTTTTGTCCCAGTTCAATCCATTTCGCAGGTCGTCCGAATGCTGGTTCCACGGTATCAATTCCAGGAATGTCACCGCTGGTGGCTCCCGTATCAATGGCCAGCAACCCATCCGGATAAATTGAGCCCCAGGCGACATCGACATCGCGGATTTTAATCTGGTAGTCGCGTTGTCCCAGCCGAATATTATCTCTGATGCGAACCTTAGGCAGAATGATACCCAGCTCTTGAGCAATTTTGTGTCTGATGCGTGTGACGCGATCCAATAAGTCGCCGCCTGTCGCCGGGTCTGCCATTCGCAGTAAGCCCACGCCCAGCTCCAGCTCCAGCGGATCAACAAACAGATGATCTTCGGGTTTGGGTTCGGGACGAGGCTGTGTCTGTTGTTGTGTTTCTTCTTTTTGTTTGACCACTTTCTCCGCCTGTTGCCCTTTTCTGCGAAGTATTCCGGTGATGACACATCCCACACCCAACGACAGCATCGGACCAGCGGGCAAGCCGGTAAATGCCAGAGCAAACAGGAAAGTCGCTGCCAGGAACAAGGCTTCTGGATGTCCGGAGAACTGCTTCACAACGTCACGCGGCAGATTACTGTCGACAGAAGTTCGTGTCACAATCAAACCGGCTGCCAGGGAGATCAAGAATCCGGGAACCTGAGTAACCAGACCATCGCCAATCGTGAGTGTGGTAAAGACGGTTGCTGCTTTGCCGACTTCCATGCCATGATCGACCATGCCTACATACAGACCACCGACTACGTTGATCAATGTAATGATAATACTGGCAATGGAATCGCCGCGGACAAACTTACTGGCACCGTCCATCGAACCGTAGAAATCGGCCTGTTCGGTGACTTCTTTACGGCGTTCTTTCGCTTCTTCCGAATTGATGATACCGGCATTCAAGTCGGCGTCGATCGCCATCTGCTTACCGGGCATACTATCCAGTGCAAAACGGGCAGCCACTTCACTGATACGGGTTGCACCTTTTGTGATTACCATAAATTGAATCGTGACCAGAATCACGAAGATAATCAGTCCCACGACCAATTGACCACCGGCTACAAACTGACCAAAGGCTTCAATCACGCCCCCGGCGGCAGCCGTCCCATCATTGGCACCACGCGTTAAAATCAAACGGGTCGAAGCCACGTTAAGCACCAGTCGCGCCAAAGTTGTACCCAGCAGAATCGCAGGAAAGACACTGAATTCCAGCGGGCGTTTAACGTAAATGGTAGTCATCAGGATGACGACGGAAACGGTAATATTGCAGGACAGCAAGAAGTCCATCACGAACGGAGGTAACGGCGCAATGATCACCAGAACTGAACTCACTATGACTAGTGGGAAAATCAGCCCGGTATGGCGCATGATCGATCCGGATAGACCGGTGTTAGACTCCGGTGGCATCCATGCCTCCGTAATAAACAGTAATTTGGATTAGTGAGTAGGAATTACAGAAATGTAATGATGGGATTCGCTAAGAATTTGAGATGAATAAGAGAGAGGCGAGTGATAATGCAATCTTCAAAATCTGTCCATAGGATTTCTTAATATTTCGTTCAAGTTTTATACAGTATCAGCCGAACCCTTTATTTTACGCCAGCATTTTCTGAACCAGATGGGCTTCTTCTACGCCCGTTAAGCGAAAATCGAGACCCTGGTAAAAATAGGAAAGCTCATGGTGATCAATACCCAACAGATGCAGCACGGTCGCATGAAAGTCACGGACATGGATCGTATCTTCAACTGAGTAATATCCCAACTCGTCAGTTTCTCCTATTATGACACCCGGTTTAGAACCACCGCCAGCAACCCACATTGTGAAAGCGTCGATATGATGATCGCGGCCGATCAGATCACGGGGCTCTCCCTGGGGAGTGCGGCCAAATTCTCCCCCCCAGATTACCAGCGTATCGTCCAACAGCCCCCGCTGTTTCAAATCTTTCACTAGCGCTGCTGATGCCTGATCGGTTTCCAGACAGCGTGCATCCAACGATTCCCCCAGGTCGGTCCCTTTGTTCCCGTGGTGGTCCCAGTCGGTGTGATACAATTGGACGAACCGGCAGCCTTTTTCGATTAACCTGCGTGATAGCAGGCAGTTACGAGCAAAAGAGGGCTTCGCGGGATCCACACCATATAGATCGAGTGTTTCTTTGGTCTCGCCGGAAAGGTCCATCAACTCGGGTGCACTGGACTGCATGCGATACGCCATTTCGTAAGCGGAAATGCGAGTCGAAATTTCAGGGTCTCTCGTTTTCTCCAATCGCAGTGTATTAAGTTGATTTACGGTATCGATAAATTCCGACTGCCGTTTCGCATCAATTCCGGCTGGATTCGACAGATTCAAAATGGGATCAGCACCATTCAGAAAGGGGACTCCCTGATAAGTCGTCGGCAGAAAGCCGCTGCCCCAAAGGGGGGCCCCGCCTCGGGGACCGCGGGGACCAGACTGCAGCACCACAAAGCCGGGCAGGTTTTGTGATTCACTGCCAATCCCATATGTTACCCAGGACCCCATACTGGGACGCCCGAACTGCTGCGTGCCCGTATTCATGAACAACTTGGCCGGTCCATGATTGAACACATCCGTTTTCATGCTCTTCAAAACAGTGATATCGTCGGCAACACTCGCCAGATGCGGAATCGCATCTGAGAGTTCCGTTCCCGAGGCACCATGCTTTTTGAATTTGCGGCGCGTCCCCAGCAACTTGGCGTCTTTTTTCAGAAACGCAAATTGCTTGCCTTCGACATAGGATTCCGGGATGACATCACCTTCCAGCTCCTGGAGTTTCGGTTTGAAGTCAAACAACTCCAGTTGGCTCGGCCCCCCCGCCATAAACAGATAGATCACATTTTTCGCTTTGGGAGGATGATGTGTTTTTCCCAGCGCGGAAGGATTGGCTTGGGCATGTTGCTCATTCTGCAGCAGCGCAGCCAAACCAATCGCACCGGCTCCCACGGCGCAATTTTCAAAAAAATGGCGTCGTGTCTGTTCGCGTAATACGAGATCGTCCAAACTCATCCGCTGACTCCTTGAATGCGATGTATGATACAAACGGCATCCAGATTGAGAAAAATATTATTCGCGTGTGATAAACTCATCCAGATTCAGCAAGACGCGGGCCACAGCCGTCCAGCTGGCGGCTTCCGCGACATCGATTGTTTCCGGTCTATTTTTCGAAGCAACCTGAGCCGCTTCTTTCGGTGATTTCTTAAAATGCGTCCGCTGTTCCTTCAGATAACGGGTCAGAACTTCCAACTCGTGATCGGCGGGAGATCGGGAGAGACAGATTTGAAAGGCCTGTCGCAATCGACCTTCATCATAATCGGGACCTTCCGTGAGAATCCGTACGGCGAAACCCTGGATCAATTCAAACAAAGAATGATCATTGGCCAGTGTTAACGCCTGCAACGGGGTATTCGAGCGGACGCGACGGGTACACGTCGTATTACTGTTCGGCGCATCGAAGGTCGGCAGCATCGGATACGGACTCGAACGCCAGAAATACGTATACATGCCACGGCGGTAACGGTCTTCGCCTTTGTCTTCCGGCCAGCTCTTTTTGTTCTGTGTCAGAACATAAATCCCCTCGGGTTGAGGCGGATAAACACTTGGGCCGCCAATTTTCCGAGTCAACAAACCACTGCTGGCCAGAAACATATCGCGGATCGACTCTGCTTCCATTCGAAAACGATTCTGTCGGGAAAGCAGTAGATTTCGCGGGTCCTGTGACTGATTGGCAGGGTTAAAGTCCGATGCCTGACGATAGGCGGCCGACATCACAATCAGCCGATGTAGTTTTTTCATATCCCAGCCAAGATGCATAAACTCCGCAGCCAGCCAGTCGAGTAGTTCAGGATTCGTCGGGTCTGTCCCCTGGGTCCCGAAATCGTTTTCTGTTTCTACAATCCCTTTACCAAAGAAGCGTTGCCAATAACGATTGACGGTGACCCGCGCCGTGAGAGGCTGCTCGGCGCTGGTCAACCAATTCGCAAAATCCAGGCGAGTCGGTGATTTCACAGCAGCGGGCATCGGCGGCAAGATGTCCGGAACTCCCGGGCTGACAGGTGCCCCCGGTGCCAGGAAATTACCCCGCAAGAGAATAAAAGATTCGCGTGGCTTGGGAAGCTCCTTCATGACCATCGTCGTCACAATGGCTTTATTCAGTTTCGTCTGTTCTGCTTTCTGCTTTGTCAGCCGCTGATTCAGTTGAGACCAGGTAGAGTCTGACTGATGAAATGCCTGTGTTACCGTCGTCTTCTGCTTTGCATCCCATTTATCTTCCGGCTGCTTCAGGATGGCAATGATCGCAGGATCGACGTTTAACACACTGGAATCCACGGTTGTCATTGATAATCGGAAACGGCCGACATTGTATTTCGCATTTTGCGTCTGTGTTAATGTAACGCGCAACTTCAATGGTTCAGCAGATTCAAGCGGCGAGTTCCACTTGATGATCGCACGACGATTGACATTCATCTGCCCTTGTTTCACGTTGATCGCCCAACCGGTTTTTAGATTATTATCCACCAGATAACTGGCCGGATAGTTCTCTTGCGAATGGTCGGCTGAGGCCTGAGCTAACTTCACCGGTTCAAACTTTGACCAGCCCATTTTTGTCTGATGAGAGACTTCAACGGCGATTTCACTGAGTACAAAGTTTCCATTGCCGGCCCAGCCCGGCCCCATTTTCGGAAGACTTTCATGCGTGAGCACTTCCAGTCGCAGACCCGTCGTTCCCGAGGGAATGGTCGTCGTTTCGACGACATACGTATCATTGTTGGGGATCGTTCCACCTACCAGCAGCGAATGATCTTCCAGAACCGTGATCGTCGCGCCGTTCTCCGATTTTGCAGTCTCTGTTTGCAGAATCGCCCACTGCTTCTCGGAATCTTTCAGACTCTGCTTCAGAGTCTGTTTCCACGACTGAAATTTTGGTTCCCGCAGTTTTTTGCGTTCTACCAGTTGTTTCTCGATCTTTGCTACATCTTGTTTGAGGTTTGTCTGTTTTGTTTTTTGTTCATCGCTTGGCAGCGCTAAGGTGGGTGGCGCGCTGTTAATATCAGCCGTACTGTTGAAGATCGCATAGAGTTGATAAAAGTCACGCTGCGTCAGGGGGTCATACTTATGTTTATGACACTGTGCACAACCCACGGTCAGACCAAGAAACGCAGCCCCCGTAGTATTCACCCGGTCCACGACCGCTTCGACACGAAACTGTTCCGGGTTCGTGCCCCCTTCCTGGTTGATCAGCGTATTTCGATGAAAGCCGGTCGCAATTAACTGCTCGGTCGTCGGGTTGGGCAGTAAGTCGCCCGCCAGTTGTTCCTTCACAAATTGATCAAAGGGCATATTCTGATTAATCGCGTTGATCACCCAGTCTCGGTATTTCCAAATCGATCGCGGGCCATCAATCGTAAAGCCGTTCGAATCAGCGTAACGAGCCACATCCAGCCAGTGCCGCGCCCAGCGCTCACCATAGTGCGGCGAAGCCAGCAGCCGATCGACGAGCCGCTCATACGCCCCCGGCCGGGTATCCGCCAGAAATTGCTGCACTTCTTCCACAGAGGGGGTCAGCCCTGTCAAATCCAGACTCAAACGTCGGATCAACGTGCTGCGTACTGCTGCTGCAGCCGGTTTCAGTTTGTTCTGTTCTAACCGACTTAAAATAAAACTATCGATTGGGTTCCTGCCCCAAGCCTTCTGTTTCACCTGGGGCAGCTTCGGTCGTTTAATCGGTTGAAACGACCAATGATTCGAAATAATTTGCGACTCTTGCAGAGTCCGTTCCGCTTCGGGAATCTGGCCACCCTGATCAATCCATTGTTGAATCAGCAATATTTCTGCTGGCTTCAACGGGCTCTGATCGTGAGGCATCTGCGGAATTTTGCCTTGCCCGGACAGACTCAGAAATAGAGGGCTCTCGGCGCTCTTCCCGGGAATCACCGCTGGACCCCGGTCTCCCCCTTTAAGAATGTTCGCGCCAAAATCCAGCCGCAGCCCCGATTCTTCGACGTCTTGAGAATGACAGTCATAACAATGCTGCTTCAGCAGAGGTCGAATTTGTTTATCAAAATCGACCTGTGATTGCTTCTTCTCAACAGCCACACCTGTCTGTACTGCGACAAGCAGGATGAATACAGCGGTTGTCACTCGTCTAAACACATTCCGCATTGGTAAACCTGAATCAAAAATGAACTGCGTTTCTGTGATCAAAGATCAATCTCGTTCCCACCCTGGTTTACGATACAGAAAGCCGATTTGCTGGAGAAGCATGGAAGGTCGCGCGTTATTAAATGAGATTAATGATCAGCGTACCAGCAGAATCAGCAGATTGCAAGTTTTTGTTGAATGTACAGCGCCAAAACCGGCTGATTGCAACGATTTTCGTGTGAACGACTTATTCGCCTTCAATCCGCAAGGCGGTAATTTTGACGGGCTCTGCATCCGCCAGAAAGCTCAGATAACATTCTTTGCCCGATTGCTGTGCAGGCTGCGTACAGGTCAGCACGCGATGTCTGCCGATGCTGATCACAAATCGGTTCCCTGTACCCACAAAGCGAATCCGAACCAATTTTGACTTTGGATTCTCTTTCAGTTTCAGTTGGACACGTTTCAGTTCTTTGGTCGCGTCCTTTAACTCTGCAGACACACTGATCGAGTCATGTTGAAAGTGCACTGAACTCGTCACTAGCACGGTTTCCGGATGTGCCGGGTCTCGAGTCAACAACTGCAATTCAAACGCGGGAATCCGCTGCTCCACTTCCACGGAAAAACTGACACTGATTTTCTGATAAGGTCGCACAAAAGTCGCTGTAGAAATCTGATCCGGACTGGATTCCATTCCCTCATCGGTAAACTTCCAGCCTTTGCTTTTCCAGAGCAAACGATAAAACGGGTTTTGCCAACTCGTCGATTCTAACTCGCCTTTATTAATGGTGCCGACATCGGGTAGTAAAGCTTGCCGATTCGCCGCCTGTGTCAGCACGATCTCCGTCTGTGGCGTTGCCTGTGTCAGCGATGTATCGGGAATCTCTTGATCAGAAAGCGATTCATCAAGTTGAACACCGGAAGTAACAGATTGCGGAACTGGTGAGGCTGGTTTGTTTTCGGTCTTTGCAGATATCGTCTCTGGTATGGTCTCCGGTATGGTCTCCGGTATGGTCTCCGGGCGCGTTCGAACCGATTCCCGACTTTGAATCTTATAGATCAACAAACCAGATACCAGCGTGATAAAAATGACCAGACCGACTCCGGGTTTGATTCGTTTGAGATTGCGCGTCTTATCTTCCAGCTCATCTGGCATCATTTAAACTACCCCGTCTTACCGTGACGATTCACACAATTCCCGAAACCGAGCACCCAGTGCACGTTCCAGGTAAAACGATTCTATTCCAAACTGCCCCTTGAGTGATTCATACTGCCCGACGAGCTCGTGCAAATCACGGACGCTCAATTCCGACTGCCGTTTGACCGCCTTGATCAATAAATTCTTAGGAGTATGTTCCGTATCGATGAATTCTATAACCTGCGCGCGATATCCGCAAATTTCCAGTGCCAGTGACCGCAAGGCATCGGTTACCAAAGCCGCTGTTTTTTCTTTTAGAATCCCATGCTGCAGCAGTCCTTCCAGCGGTTTACTTGTGATCTGCTGAAAGATTTCATGCTGACAACAGGGAACCGCCATGATCACCGACGCTTCGGATTGAATCGCAGACGCCAGGGCGGCATCGGTGGCAGTATCACAGGCGTGTAGTGAAATCGAAAGATCACATTTTTGTAGAGACACATCAAACTGAGAAATATCGCCAGTCTGAAACGAAAGTCCCCGGCACTGCAACTGGTCCGCGATACTCTGACAATGCTCAACCACCGTTCGCTTCAGATCGAGTCCTGTAATCTGTACCTCGCGCTGCAACACTTCCGTAAAGAAATAGTGCGTCGCAAACGTTAGATAACTTTTACCACACCCGAAATCAACAATCTGTAATTCCCCCGTCTTAGGCAGACCGGGAACAATATCGTTAATGAATTCCAGATATCGATTGATTTGACGAAACTTACGGTACTGCGCCGATTTTACTTTGCCGGCCTCCGACATCACCCCGATCGCTTCCAGAAACGCGCAAGGAGTCCCTTCGGGAATCAGATACTGCTTGCTACGGTTATGCGACTCTGCCTGCAGAGGCTTGGCTTTGGTGGGCGCATGCGTTTTGAGACGAACGGTTCCCTGTTTTGTTTTTTGAAAATGAGAGTCGGCTACCTGCGTATAAAGGTATCCTTCCCGAAAATGATCCGCCCATAATTCTACGATGCGCTGCACAGCTTCAGCAGGCAGCAGATTCTCATGAACTTCCTGCTGCCCTTTGGAAAGGGCGATCTGAAAATGAAGGGTGTCTTTGAGGATCACAGGACGCACCATCACCTTTTTCCAGGCAGACGTACGCTTTTCAATTGGTTTACTCAAAACCAACTGAATGTAAGTCCCCTCGCTGAGTGTCTGCATGACCTCAGCAGGTAAACTGGTCTCAAGGTGTGAGGGTTGAGGTTTCATCGAGTGAGATCGGATCCTGTAAAAGGCTGAGAGTTTCTCGTTTGCGATAAATAGACTGTGCCAGACCGGTCAGTATCGGAATCGCAATGATCTGACAACCGACGATGATCAGATACAGCATGCCCGACGTCTCTCCCGGCAGAAGCGTCAAATATTTCCCCAGCAACAGTTGTAATACTAAGATGCTGGCAACAAAAGCAGAGGCCGGCAGTGGCTGATGTTCCACACTCCGGTTTCGGACGGCAATCTGAAAGCAAGCCAGACAAAACGCCGCCAGGAAGCCGACGGTCACAACCTGCTGCCATCCCAGATACAAACCAATCAGAATTAACAGGCAACTTGTTCCCGATTGAAACAGAGAGCTCGGTTTCTCTCTTTGAACCACGAGCGGCCAGCTATACAAGAAGCCCACAATCCCGCCATAAAACAATCCCCACCATAGTGTGATCAACGACGCACTCTGAAAGCCCCAGTGAAGTGAACCATGATAATGCAACTCTTTCAATATACTATCACCGGCAGACGGCTCGCTTGCCACCGCAATCATCGCAGGCACCGGATGGAGTTCCGGCAAAAAGACGCCTGCCGAAAAGCCAATCAGAAAACACCACATCAACAAGCGTAAGGGAATCTTCTGGAGATCAAAGTGAATATATGCAGCTGCCAGAATCACAACGAACAAATAATTATAGTAGAGATCAAGGGCAATCAAATCCCAGGTATTTCCCTCCAGACTCTGGTAAGCGCCCCAAAACTTATTCGGAATCCGGTAAGGCAGAAACCGACCGCCTGAATGAACGAGCGAGAAATACAATAGTAGAAAAAAACAACCGACGATCGCTTCGACAATCGGATACCGCATTGAGATCGGCGCCTGGCAGGTTCGACATTTCCCGCGAAGCAAGAGCCAACCTACAATCGGTAGATTATCACGTGTTCGAATGGGAGTCTCACAGATCGGACATCGCGACTTGGGTTTGGAAATGTTCAACCCCAGCGGCATGCGATAGATGACCACATTTAAAAAACTGCCAATTACTGATCCCATCACAAAGCACCAGACTGCAGTAAAAACCTCCAAGACCCACAAGTTGAGACTTGAGGAATACACTAACATCGGTTGCATGGTTCAGTGTCTATCTATGTGTTTTAACTGTTTCACAATACTGTGTTCTTGTTACCTGATCGACACGCCACTGCTTCACAATTGAAGAAGCGTTAGTCGGACGCGCTATTCATTAAAAACGCGCAATTCAACGCGTCATTGACTTCATCAAAAATTAAAGAATTCCAGCATTTTGCACAATTCCCCCATTCCGGAACTCTGGAAAAATGCGGAGCACAATTCAAACCAGACTAATTCGAAACATCATAATTAGATCCGAATCGAAAATACATACACCATCTTACGTAACTGGTACCCCCCTTTTCTGAAAGTGGGACGAGTTGCCGCTTTCTCCGAATCCTCGGTCAACACAATCAATTACATCTACCGATAATTTATACATATCAATATTAAGAAAATGAGGACCTCGACTCCTTCGGATACGAATCAACTCTCTCAAAATTCCATCTAATCGTATGTGAAAGAGTCTCTCAAGAAGTAAGCAGCATTCAGACTCGTCAGAGTCTGAAACTCAAACCTGATCAGATGCAGAGTTCACTCTTCATTTTGACAGGGGAGGCTTCTTACTTCCTACTGAACACAGAGAGACCATCCAGAATCTTGCCCGGAAACTCAAACGCTCACTGTCGTTTCCTGCAATAATCAATCTACAACTTGTCGATATTGGAAAGAATACAGAAATGAATTCAAGGATGATGCCCCACCTTTGGATTAAATGTTCAACATTAATCGTATTCACAACCGTCCTGCATGCTGCCTGCGATGTTCAAGCAGCACCAGGACCTCGATTGCTCGTTCCGGAAATCAGCGATCAACCGACTAAAATACGACAGGTCACCACCACTAAAACAGAAGTGGAAAAACCACTGGTTGCCCGCAAACCGGTATTGAGCATTGAAGCCCAAAAGCCGGATCTCGTCGCAGACGACGCGACTAGCAAGAAATCGAAGACAGACACCGTTCCCGAACCCAAACCGTTCCCGGGAATTGCCAAAAAAACAACGCCTTCCATGGAAAAGCCAAAAGCACCGGAAGTCCCCAAAATTGTCGATCCGCTTGACAAACTGGTTGATGAAGCCATTGAAGTGTCGCATCGCAGAATGCTGCACACCAACGTACATACTCCCTGGCAGATCGCCCATGGCATTCTGGCCCTCCGCTGGGAATACGCACTGTATCAAGACAAGAAACGGATCAGAGCCATCGACTGGGTCTCAACCGGCCCCAGCTTCCGTGGCCGCCCCTGGTTCATTACCACAGACAAAGGTGGTAAAGGACACCCCTTTACCGAACCCTATGCCTTTGAAGGACACCCTAATCAGTTCCTCGCTTTTTATGGTATGGCCGGCATCCCCCTGGATCATAAATTTAACACGGGCGAAAAAACGATCACCATCGCTGACATGATTCGTAATGCCAAAGCAGAAGTGAATACCGAAGAAGAAATTACCTGGACACTCTGGGCATTTTCACGCTATCTATCTTGGAACACAGAATGGACCAGCAACAGAAGCGAAGAGTGGAGCATTGAAAAGCTGGTTCAAGTCCAGATGCAGTCAGAGCCCACCAAGTCGGCCTGTGGCGGAACACATGGCTTGTTCGCCTTAGCGAGTGCAGTCAACAGCTATGCCAAAGATCAAAAGCAACTTCGCGGCACCTGGCTGGAAGCCAGTATGCGAGTGCGTCAATATATTGAGTCTGCCCGGTCGATGCAGAACCGTGACGGTTCTTTCTCGTCGAAGTATTTTGAAGGTCCAGAATATGCCAGCGATGTCAACAAACGGGTTTCAACAACCGGACACACTCTGGAATTCATCATGGAAGCCTTGCCTCAGAAACGTTTGAATGAGCCCTGGGTCAGAAGTGCGGTCGCTCGGATTGCCAATGACCTGATTCAATACAAGACTCAGCCTCTGGAACCAGGTGGCATGTATCATGCGATTGACTCTCTGGTCATCTACCGCGAACGCACTCGCCCGACCTATGCCGAAGAGCTGGAGGAGTTCGCAAAGCAGAAAGACTTTGATCAACCAGAACCGTCAGAACCGATTGTTGGTTACTCAAAGCGATTTCTGGAACAACAGCAAAACACAGCGCAAAATAATCAGGGACAGCCACAATATCGCAATAGTAATCAATCCAGCCAGCCTCCCACACGACAGGCACGCCGTCGCCGGTTCTCACGCTTCCGCTAAGACAGACTGACCAGATACTTATTCTGTTTCGGTCTCAGGCGAATCGACGTTCGTGTCTTTGATATTCCGAACGGAAGGCACCCAGGTCCGCTGATCATCAACCGTCTCACGGATCGACTCCAACGTCGGCGGTTGGTTATTTCCATAATCAACATGGCTGGAACGTTTTCGGGGCCGCGGCTTGTACTCGCAAGTCTCGGCTTCTTTCTTTTTCCACCAATGCCACATGCGGAGTGTCTCTTGTTGCGTTTCGGGCGGCTTATCGCGCAATAGCCACAGCACTAACAGTAGTACCGTGATCACGCCAATCGCGACGATCATGGGCCTGCCCGGTGGTTCACCACTGCTGACCACAACAAACACGCAGGCAAACAATCCCCCGACCAGTGTAAACACTGTCGCCAACCAGGCCGCCGCCTGATCTCCCGAACTATGAGGGGATCGCCCTGCTGTCATCTGTAGGCTCTCCGATGTACTACACCTGATTTGAGATATGACTTGCCGTTCTTAGAACAGCCAGGAAATGCTGAGTATCATATCAGGATAGCAAATTTTTTACGTACATCAAAATATATTTCTGTTTCGCTTACAGGAAAATATCCAGATACAACACGAAGAGCATCAACCCCAACACGAAAATCATGCCGACATAGGTAGCCGCAGCCAGAACCTGTTCGTTGGGTCGTTTTCTGGTAATTCCTTCCCAGCACAGAAATACCATATGGCCGCCATCCAATACAGGAATCGGCAGGAAGTTCAACACGGCCAGATTCACGCTGAGAAAACCGAGGAATAACAACAGTTCGGAATACCCTTGATGTGCGACCTCATATGCCACTGATGCAATTTTTACCGGACCGCTCAATTCCAGAGGAGAAACACGTCCCGTAAAGAGGCTCTTCAAAGTCAGGTAAATATCTTTCGCAGAGTTGGTCGTGTAAGCGACTCCCATTCCCAGTGCCTGTCCCATATCGCTCGCCTGCTTCGTTTCCCGCAGCAGTTCCATTTTGATTCCCCGTACGGGAAGAGACCACTGTTCTCCCGCTACCTGTTTCGGATTCACCCAGGGAATCATTTTGACCTCGCGCAACTGTCGTTTATTGCTGACAGTCAATTCCACAGGCCAGCCCGGACGCATCTGAATTTGCCAGAACGCATTGGCCCAGTTCACATTTTTGTCATCGAATTCATAGCTGACTTCAGGCATGTCTCCCCAGTCAGCAGAGGTTTGATTTTCCGGCAGCATGATCTTGATTTTTTTGATCCGCTCATCCGGCTTAATTCCCGCTTTGTCAGCTGGGCTTCCCTCTTCTACTTTGAGTACCGTTGGAATCACATGGAAGGCTATCCCCAGTGAACCTACTGATAGAGGCGTATTCGGATAAATCGGATGTTCCAGCCAGGCTGGATTGTCCAGTGGAACCACATTCAAATTGACTTCGGTCGGATTCGCCGCATCCTGTTGTCGTTTGACAACCATCGCAACGGTTTCCCCCGCTTTGTCTGCAAAATAATTTGGCAGGCGTAAAGGGTTTAATGCTTTCCCCACATCTTGAGCATCAATATGCGTAATCTTGTCGCCCACTTTCAAACCAGCGCGTGCCGCTGGTGAACCATCCTGGATCGATTCAATCTGCCCGATATCCATCCAGAGCCCCAGGCTGTGGAAGGGATTATTTCCCACTGTGATTTCCACGATTTCCGTAGCAGGCGTCCCCTTGCGATTGACCCCCGTTTTTAACGTCTGATTGCTTTTGGCAGCAAACGATCGTTGTAACTGGGCATAATTCTCGATTGGTTCGCCGTTGATGGTTCGGAATGTGTCTCCCTGCAAAAAACTTGGTTCCGCTTTGGCAGCCGCTGTTCCTTTGCTGGTGACGCTGGCGCCGGGATCCTGATACGAGGGAATCTTCAGACTGTTGGCAGGAATCAGACCAATTTGAGGCCGTGTGCCTGTGCGGTCCGGCGTGATGGAAACTTCAAATTTCTCACCATTCAGATGAGTTCCTTCCATCGTGATATCACCCTCACTGAAAGCACTGCTGCGGATGATATCCATATAAGAAGTGGCTTCTTCGCCATCAATTTTTTCGATCACATCACCAGGTTGAATTCCCGCCTGCCAGGCTGGCATTCCCGGAATTGCTGCCCCGACCACACTGGGCATTGAAGCCACTCCCATGCGGAACGCAAGCGCAAAGAACAACATCCCCGTGATGATATTCATAATCACACCCGCCGAAATAATACCCATTCGCTGATACACGGGCTTCGCGGAATACGAACGGGGATCGAGGGCAATTTCTTCACTGGTCAGCTGGCTGGGATCGACATCATCCTGCCCCAGCATTTTGACGTATCCACCAAAGGGGATGATCGACAATGCATACTCGGTCTCGCCGTATTTGAAGCTGTAAATAATTGGCCCGAAACCAATACTAAACCGTTCGACTTTAACATTGCACCACTTGGCAACGGCAAAATGCCCTAGTTCGTGAAAGAAAATGACCAGCCCCAGCCCTAATGCTACCAGGGCGATGTTGGTAATTTTGCCAACGAGGGTTCCTAACAATAAACCGGACAACACTACTTCCACTTTTTTATCTCCTTGCGAGCCCAGCCATCCAGAAGAAACAGTTCTTCCAGATCAGGGTCAGGATCGAATTGATGTGATTCTAATACTTGTTGACAGGATGTCGCGATATCGCAAAAACGAAATTCACCCGCCAAAAATCGCTCAACAGCAGCTTCATTCGCCGCATTCAACACCGCACCGCACGTTCCCCCTTTTTCTGCAACTTCAAATCCGAGTCGCAACGCAGGGAACGCTTCCAGGTCAGGTGGTTCAAAGGTTAGTCCAAAAGCCTGGCTCCAGTCCATCGGAGTATTCAGGCCCGCTTTTCTATCAGGATACGTAAGTGCGTACTGAATGGGAAGCCTCATATCGGGAGGCGAGAGCTGTGCCACCACCGATCCATCCACAAATTCCACCATCGAATGCACGATTGACTGCGGATGGACGACCACCGAAATTTGTTCAGCAGACAAATTAAACAGCCATTTGGCTTCAATAATTTCCAACGCTTTATTCATCATCGTGGCAGAATCGATGGTAATTTTCGGCCCCATCTCCCAGGTAGGGTGGGCCAGGGCACTTTCTGGGGTGACATGTTCCAGTTCTGAAAGTGTCGCACCGCGAAATGGTCCCCCACTGGCGGTCAAAATCACACGTTTCACTTCCTGAGGTCGTCCTGCCTGCAATGCCTGAAATATTGCATTATGTTCACTATCCACAGGCAATAAGGTCGCATTATTACGTGCCGCCAGGTCCATAATGAGTGGCCCTGCAACGACTAACGTCTCTTTGTTGGCAATGCCGACCGTTTTACCAGCTTCAATCGCAGCCCAGGCTCCTTTCAAGCCGGCAGCTCCGACAATCCCACAAATCACGATATCCACCTCATCGGACGACGCCACACGTTCGATCTGGTCCTCTCCAAACAGGAGTTCCGTGGAATCGGAAAAAGCATCAGTACTCACGGTCGACTTCAACGCCGCATTACTCAGCACAGACCAGCGAGGCTGAAACTGCTGAGACTGCTGCGCAAGTAGATCCCAGCTGTTATGTGCGGTAATCGCAGTGAGCTGCATTTCCTCGGGATGGGCGGCAATCACATCAAGTGTACTGGTACCAATCGAACCCGTAGACCCGAGAACGGCTATTCGCTTCATTCGACCCTGTTTTCTCATCCTCAGTCGGTATAATTGACTGTGTTATCGATACTTTAAGAGCGGAAAAAAGACATGTCTCGGTTCAGTTTTTTGCCCTAACCACCAACGAATCCGCATTTTAGGCGTAATAATTAAACATGGCAAGAGGCATTCCCGCTACAGCAGGTCCTTTTCCAGGCAGGTTTTATTCAGAACAGGGATTTCTCTAGAAACCTTTGATTGACCCCTTTGCTGAAACGACATACATTAACAATAAAGCTAAGGTGCATTCTGTGTTTAGATTCTCAGACACGGTTTTTATCAACAACCCAATCATATGAACCTATGACCCCCGGCCATTTCAAACGAATTGGTCAACATAGCGTATTCCTCTGAAAAGATTATTCCACATGCCGAACACGGATCCGAATCAGCCAAATCAAAAAGAACGTCCGACACCACCTGAGAAGTCTCCCAAAGGTGATGGTCGCCGCGCTGAACCCAAGGGGCCCAAGAGCAATGCGCTCTGGTACCTGATTGTAGGCGGGTTAGTTCTGGTTATCACGCTTTCGATTTTCTCGAACAATACGCGTGGTGACAAAATCAAATTCGGAGACTTCATCAAAGGCCTCAATGACGGGAAATTTAACAAGACCAACGTTCACGAACTGAAATTCGGCACCGACTACATCGTCTTCCAAGATCAGCCCAAACCGGAAACACCGGAAAAAAGCACGCTGCCAGAAACAACCAAGAAATATTACATCCCGGTCTGGGGGATTCCCTCAGAAACCCGCGCGCAGCTGCAATCGAAACTGGAATCGAAAGATATCGTCGTTGATTCAGAAAGCCGCCCTTCCGAATGGGAATCACTAATAGCCGTTTTGTTCTTCCCGATTGTGCTGTTGATTTTTGTGATTTATCTGTTTCGCCGAATGGGTGGCGCAGGTTCGCCGATGTCATTCGGTCGCAGTCGAGGGAAGATGTATGCTCAGGAAGATATCGAGGTCACCTTTAATGATGTGGCAGGCATCGATGAAGCAGTCGAAGAGTTACGTGAAATCGTTGAATTTTTGAAAACACCTGCGAAATATCAGGCACTCGGCGGTCGAATCCCCAAAGGGGTTTTGCTCGTCGGTCCTCCGGGAACCGGTAAAACCATGCTCGCCAAAGCGGTTGCCGGCGAAGCGGGAGTCCCCTTTTACGGACTGTCTGGTTCTGACTTTGTGGAAATGTTTGTCGGCGTGGGTGCCGCCCGTGTACGAGATATGTTCCAGCAGGCCGCCCAGAAATCGCCAGCGATTATCTTCATCGACGAACTGGATGCACTCGGAAAAACGCGTGGCAGCGGCATGCCCGGCGGACACGATGAACGCGAACAGACACTCAACGCTTTACTGGTGGAAATGGACGGATTCGGTTCCGATCAGAGTGTCATTGTGATGGGCGCCACGAACCGTCCGGAGACATTAGACCCAGCGTTAATGCGTCCCGGCCGATTCGACCGTCACGTCCTCGTCGACCGACCCGATGTCCGTGGCCGCGAAGCCATTCTCAAGGTACACAGCGCCAAAGTAAAAATGGATGAAACGGTCAACCTGCAACACATCGCCAAGATCACACCCGGCTTCGTGGGCGCCGATCTGGCCAATCTGATCAATGAAGCGGCTCTGCTCGCCGCGCGAAATAATAAAGACGCCGTCTCTATGCACGAATGCGAAGAGGGCGTCGAACGTGTCGTCGCGGGTCTGGAAAAATCAACCCGTCTGATTCATGAAGATGAAAAAAGCCGCGTCGCCTATCACGAATGTGGTCACGCCCTGGTGGCTTGTTCGTTACCCAACGTTGACCCCGTTCATAAAATCTCCATCGTCCCCCGCGGTCTGGGCGCACTTGGTTACACGCTACAGCGTCCTGAAGAAGAAAAACAACTGGTCACACAAAGCGAGCTGGAAAGCCGGATCTGTGTGCTACTGGGTGGTATCGCTGCGGAAGACATCATTTACCAGGAAACATCAACCGGTGCCCAGAACGATTTACAGCGGGCCACTGATCTGGCACGGCGCATGGTCACTGAGTTCGGGATGAGCGAGAAATTAGGCCGCGTGCATTACAGCGAAACCAGACGCTCCCCATTCCTGGGTGACTCCCAAACTTCGGGAGAAGGCGTTCATAGCGAAAATACGCTGCGGGAAATTGACTTGGAAATCAGACGCATCATTGATCAATGCTCAAAAACCGCTTACGAAATTCTGGATGAACGCCGCGAACTGCTGGAGCATCTCACACGAGATTTACTCGAATGCGAAGTCATGGACATGCATCAGTTACAGGCTATATTGAAAGAGCATCAACGGGGCCCACAGATCAAACCGGGTACTTATAAAGAAAACACTCCCGAAAGCAAAACCGGTGATCAGGAAAAAGAAAAACCCGCGTCCGAAAATGATCAGCCAGCCGATGGAACGGGCGCATGAGCACACTCAAGAGTATCTGCGTCTTTTGTGGTTCAAAATCGGGAAGTGACCAGCAGTACCAGCAGGCTGCCATTGAACTTGGTCGCCTGATGGCACAACGTAGTATCACACTCGTGTATGGTGGTGGCAGCGTCGGTTTGATGGGCGTCATTGCCGACGCCGTACTCGAATCCGGGGGGCAGGTCATCGGCGTCATTCCCAGACAGTTGGCAACCCGGGAACTGATTCATCCCGGCGTCAAAGAAATGCATATCGTCGAAGATATGCACACCCGCAAAGCAAAAATGTCTGAATGCTCAGACGCCTTCATCGCCATGCCGGGCGGCTTCGGCACACTCGAAGAACTGTTTGAAGTCGTCTCCTGGGTGCAGTTGGGAATTTATTCCAAACCGATCGGCCTGCTGAATACAACCGGCTTTTATGATCCGCTCTTGAATATGGTCGAACATTGCATTGAGTCGGAGTTTATCAAACCCAAATACCGGGACTTGATTATCGCCGACGACAACCCATCTACATTGATTGAACATCTCGAGCGTCACAAATTGCCAACCATCGAAAAAGTTCTGGACCCCGAACAGATTTAATCAGCGAATTCCTGAGTCAGACTTATCTGGCATTTCCCAAGGCAATCGCGGTCGCCGTCGCAAATTCGCGGCTATGGGAAATTGTAATCAGAATTTCCTCAATGCCCATTTCTCCGGCATGCAGTTCGACTCCACCAGAAATCACAATCGTTGGCTTGCCGCTTTTTAAATTGATGACTTCGATATCTTTCCAGCCAATCCCCTTAATGAAGCCCGTGCCCAACGTCTTCATCACCGCTTCTTTGGCAGCCCAGCGACCGGCATAATGCTGCTCTTTATTTTTCTTGGTGCCGCAATACTCGTTTTCAGTCTCGGTAAACACCCGATTCAGAAACGTATCCCCATGCCGCTCAATCATTTGACCGATCCGTGAGATTTCGATGATATCTGTTCCCAATCCGACTATCACTGATATTTACCTTGTCTCTGATCGCATGTATAATGAATGTGATTTGAAATCTTTCTCTGATTTCTGAAACAGAATCATTTCCAGCGGGGTATTTACCTCTAGAGCGGCTTGAACAAAACCAGTTCAACTCCAGTTGTTCTGTGACGAGATCAAATCGCTCTTAAAAACGCTACATTGAACCCGATTTCGGGTTTAATACGAAAATGGTGTTTTAAACAAAATCAGCGCCCATCATTAAATATGAGTTGAGAGGGGAGTTCAAGGTCGAATGCAACGCTTCTATTATCTAATCGCGGGATTCCTGTCCGTCTGCCTGTTTACGTCTTCGGTATTCGCCGAATCGACAGATGACCTGATCGGAAAAAAAGTAGACAATTTCAGCCTCAAAGATTTTCGAGGCAAAACCGTTCAACTGCATGACCAGCAAGACAAAACATTGACCGTCATCGCCTTTCTGGGAACCGAATGCCCGCTGGCCAAACTGTACGGCGATCGTTTACAGAAACTGTCCGATGCATATGCTAAGCAAGGCGTCGCCTTTTATGCCGTCATGTCCAACCAGCAGGACTCGCTGACTGAAATCGCCGCTTATGCACGCAAACACGGAATCCAATTCCCGGTTCTCAAAGACGCCGGCAACCATCTCGCCGATCAAATGGGTGCGAAACGAACCCCCGAAGTGTTTGTCCTTGATCAGGAACAAATAATCCGCTATCACGGTCGCGTCGATGACCAGTATGGCGTTGGTTATCTTAGAGATGAACCTAACCGGGAAGATCTGAAAGTCGCCATTACCGAGCTACTCGCAAAGAAACCTGTCAGCGTTGCTTCCACAAAACCGGTCGGCTGTTTCATCGGTCGCATCCGCAAGCCCGATACCAATAGCACGGTCACCTATTCCAATCAGATCTCCCGCCTGCTTCAGAAGCATTGTGTCGAATGTCATCGTAAAGGTGAAATTGCCCCGTTCGAATTAGCAGAATATCAGGAAGTCGCTGGCTGGGCCGAAACCATCGCTGAAGTCGTCCGCGATCAACGCATGCCTCCCTGGCATGCCAACCCGGCTCACGGCAAATTTGCGAATGACCGCAGTCTGACCAAAGCAGAAAAAGAACTCATCTATCAGTGGGTGGAAAACGGGGCTCCTGAAGGAGACCCCAAAGACCTGCCCGCACAGCAAACGTATGTCACCGGTTGGAAGCTACCCCAGAAACCAGATGCTGTTTTTTATATGGATGACAAACCCTTCACCGTTCCCGCGCAAGCTGGAAAACGGGGTGTCAAATATCAATATTTCACAGTCGACCCTGGCTTTACAGAAGACAAATGGATCACCGGCGCTGAAGCGCTGCCCGGCAACCGGGCCGTCGTGCACCATATTCTGATTTTCGCCCGCCCGCCTCAAGGAAAAAAAGTCCGTGTATTCGGCGAAGGCGATCAATTCCTGGTCGGTTACGTTCCCGGCTCACGCGAAGTCATGATGCATCCGGGGATGGCCAAAAAAATTCCCGCCGGTTCCAAGCTGGTATTTCAGATACATTACACCCCCATCGGCACTGAGCAACAGGACCGCAGTAAAGTCGGCCTGGTCTTCACCGAAGAATCGAAAGTCACTCATCAAGTCGTAACGGCACAGGTCATCAATGAAGACTTTGTCCGCCGTCGGTTTAAGATCGCTGCCAATGATGACAATTTCAAGATTGAAGCAACTTCCCCCCCCAATGATCGCAAGGCGCTGCTGTTGAGCTATATGCCCCACATGCACCTGCGAGGGAAATCGTTCCGTTATGAACTGAGAAAAACTCCGGATCAGCCAGGGGAAATCTTAATTGACATCCCTGCCTTCGATTTCAACTGGCAGACTGCCTACGGCATCGAAAAACCGATCCCCATCGAAATCGGCGACTACATTCACTGTGTCGCACACTACGATAACTCCGACAGCAACCTTTCAAATCCCAATCCGAATGAATCTGTCCCCTGGGGCGATCAGACCTGGCACGAAATGATGATCGGTTATTTCAACGTCGCCATCCCCAAAGAAGAAGCAACGGCAGAAAACCAGTTCAAAACCGTCGCCTTCCGACTCGTCCGCCGACGCGATAAAAATTCGAACGGCAAACTGGAACAGGCCGAAGTCCCACTTACGGAACTTCCCCTCTTCTTCCAGGCCGACCAGAATAAGGACGCCATCGTCACCGTCGACGAACTTGCCACCCTGATCGAAAAAAATCGTGGCAAGAAAAAAGAGTAGCGGCTCCTTTCACCTGCTCGTTTCAAGACAAAGCCACTGTCAGTGCGTCTCAGCAAGCTGACAGTGGCTTTCATTATATCTACGGTTAACCCCTTTTCTGACAGGGTTTGCCATGATTCCTCTGGTTCAGCGAACCACAGCTGCTCCTGCGCTAACCTGAAACAAATGGATAATTACATAAATACAATTTGACCATCCATTTGGACAGGCGTATCATTGTAAATGAGAGCGTCCGGACCGCGTTTTCCGCATCATCAGAGTCTACAAAAGACTTTTCTCCCTACCTGAAATCATCGACAAATCGAGCTATGACAAAGTTTGACCCTTATCAAAGATGGCTTGGAATTCCACCTCAAGATCAACCTCCGCATTTTTACCGACTGTTGGGACTGGAGCTGTTTGAAGAAAATCCCGAAGTGATCAAGGCAGCCGCCGATAATGCCACTGCGTTCATCCAGCAAAATGCCTTTGGTGAAGAATTACAGCAGTCGCAAAGGCTGCTGAAAGATATCAAGAAAGTCGCCGCCTATTTATTGTCTCCCCCTCACAAAGCCAAGTATGACACAAAGCTGAAAGCGAAACTGGGAATCGCGCTTCCCGAAACATCCTCATCAGAAACAGACACACAACACATTAAAAGTAAACAGAGTCCAAAGCCAACACCGTCTACACCGTCTACACCTCTCTCGACAATCCAGACTGAATCACCGTCTGTTATCTCCTCACTAGAACAACCCCAGCAGGTATCCAAATTAAAACTGGCAGGATTCGAGATCAGCTATCCGTGGGCCGCTGTAGGAACCGTTGGTTTCTTAGCAGTCGCAATCCTGCTCGGTACGCAATTTATGAGAGGCGACTCTCAGGAGCAAGCCAGCGTCGCTTCACCGTCTCCAACACCTGACCTGTCAGCAAAGAGCCAGCCCCCGAAACACCAGGCCACACACAATCAGGCACTGGCAGCCAAAGCGAACAAGTCTGTTCCGAACAATGCAAAACAGCCAGAACAACCCAAGCCGATTCCGGTGAAACCTAAACCAGCTCTACCTCCACCAGCTAAAGAATTTGTCGGACAGTTCACAGTACGCGCAGATGCCTTCAACAAAAACCCGGGGAAACAACTTGCGAACGTGACAGTCGATGTGCTCTATCAACCGGGCCTCAAAAAAGAGGGACGGATTAAACTGGGAACATTCAAAACGAATGCCACCGGCCAGGGAGAATTAAAAGTCAATCTGACACCGAAGCAGCAAACCGGAAAATTTCTAGTCAAGCTGACCAGAGAAAACAAATCCTGGGAACGGAATCTGGATAACTTCCCGAATGAACTGACTCAGAGTCTACAAATTTCGGTTAAAGCTGAACCAGAATACTTAAACCCGAAATGGATGGAGCAACGTCTTACTGAAGTCAGTATCAATGATCTAATCGCCGAGTATCGAAAAGTAAATGACCCGGTCATTCAAACCATGGCTTCCGCATTGGATTTGTCCCAGCATATTCTAGAAGATCACCCCGAAGCCCTGCGCGAGCAGTTACAGTTACGGCTCTTTAATACTCAGGACCCCGCGCTGGCGGGTTTTCAGATCCTACCAAATCAGAAAATACAGTTCCGATCCGAATGGCCCACATTTTATCAGGCAGGTGGGCCATTGATCCGAACGATCAGCAATGCAACAGGATTCTATAATTGTCTGGCATTAACCCCTGACGGGAAATACGCTGTCACAGGGAAAAATGACCGATTATTAAGAATCTGGGATCTCTCAACCGGCAATTTAATACGGAGACTCAAGGGACATACCAAGAACCCAACTTGCGTTGCGGTCACTCCTGATGGAAAACGCGTTGTGTCCGGTTCGTCTGATAAAACACTCAAAGTCTGGGATTTCGAAACAGGAAAATTAATTCAAACTCTCAAGGGACACCCTGCGACGGTTTCTTGCCTGGCAGTGTCTCCCGATGGAAAACGCGTTATTTCAGGAGATTCTGACAAGAGCTTAAATCTCTGGGACCTGGAAACAGGAGAACTCATTCGAACCACCAGTAGACACAAACGGGGCGTCTCTTCTGTCGCGATTTCACCAGACGGGAAGATCATTTTTTCTTCATCATCTGGAAGGCTCATACTGAGCGACTATGACACCGGAAAAGTAATTCGAGAGCTTAAATCTAGCAATGGTGTATTCCATGATTTTGCAGTGACACCTGATGGAAAACTTCTCATTACAGGCGGTAGTCAACCTAAAGTATGGGACCTTAAGACCGGTAGGCCGATTCTGAATCTGGAATGTAAAAAATTAGAAAGTCTTGCCTGCCTTGCAGTTTCTCCAAATCGAACGCAGCTCATTGCCGGAATGTACCCCCAGACCCTGATGGTGTACGACATGGCAACGGGGAAACAAATCCGAAAATTCAAAGGACATGCCGATAGAATCAACAGTATTACTTTTTTACCTGATGGGAATCATTTCGTTTCAAGCTCGCTAGACACGACTCTGAAATTATGGAACCTGGAAAAAAGTAATCCAGTCCCATTCCCTGAATTTCACAGCAGTCAAGTCAATCGTGTCGCCATCTCACCCAACGGGAAACAGGCCCTTTCAGGCTCAAGTAACGACTTAATAAAGGTGTGGGATCTACAGAGTGGTAAATTGCAAAGAAAGATCGAAGAAACTTTTCATCACAATAATTGGATTTCTTATTTACCAGATGAACGATTTGCGATCTCAGGCTCTGGCTCTCTTTTCATGGGCTGGGATCTAACGACGGGAACAATGACCCAAAAATTTGACACTGAGCAACCTTTTTCTAACTTAACTGTCTCACCTGATGGATCGCGTGGAATTACCGAAACGAAAGATAAGCGGACGAATTGGCATAAAATCTATGTCTGGGATCTTACCAACCGCAAACGACTCCACCTCCTGGAAGGCCATGAAAAACGAATTACCTGCATGGCTGTGTCAGCAGATGGCAGTCAGCTCTTCTCAGGAAGTGACAATGAATTAAAGGTCTGGGATCTGGATCGAGGACGATTACTCCACACCTATCAAGACCAGATCGGCGCGATACGTTGTCTTGCATTATCACTCGACGGGAAATACGCCTTGACCAGCGCCTATGGTGACAAACAATGTGCGATTCAAGTCTGGAATCTGAAGAATCAAAAACGAGTTCACTTACTCAAGGGCCATACTCACGGAATCCAATGCCTGGCAGTGTCACCCGATGGTACTTTGGTAGCCTCATATGCACCAGATCACACAATCCGACTTTGGGATCTAATTAAAGGCGAACTGCTTGCGACCTATCATATCGACGATACTGCCACGGATCTTGCCATTGGTCCCGACAACAGAACCGTACTTGTCGGCAGCGCTTCAGGCTCCATTCATAAACTCAAAATCAAAATGCCGGGAGAAACCCCTGAATTGCAACAAGCCATTCCACTTTTGGCAAATCAAACGACCAATACTTCGAAATCGCAAGCACAACAGGCATCCTTAGCAAAAGCACTGGATAAGAAAATCAAAATCACGAATTCCCTGGAGATGCACTTCGCCTTGATCCCTGCAGGGAAATTCATGATGGGTAGCGGCAAATCCGCAGCAAAAATCGCCCAACAGTTCGACACCAATCCATCCTATTTCGAAAAGGAGCACCCTCAGCACGAAGTCCAAATCGAGAAACCTTTTTATATGGGAATGCATGAGGTCACAATCGATGATTTTAAACAATTCGTAAAAATGACCGGCTATAAAACAGAACTGGAACGCAGTGGAAGAGGTGGTGCAGGCTGGGATGAAGTACCACAAAAATTCAGGACCGGGATTATAGAATTCAACTGGGTAAAAACCGGCTGGTTGAAAAATGACTTCCATCCGGTCGTCAACGTCAGCTGGAACGATGCCGTCAGTTTTTGCGAATGGCTCAGCCGAAGAGAGAAAGCAAAATATCGCTTACCAACGGAAGCAGAATGGGAATACGCCTGTCGTGCCGGGACCACGAGTCTGTTTCACTATGGCAATGCCCCGGAAGCGATGACAGAGTTTGGGAATATCTGGGATGGATCCGCTAATCAGCAATTCCAAGAGAACTATGGTGATCTAAAGGGAATCTCAGCGGAGGATGGTTTTGCATTTACCTCTCCGGTAGGCAGTTTCAAAGCGAATCCCTGGTCCCTGTATGATATGCATGGTAATGTGAGAGAATGGTGTAGCGATTGGCTCGATGATGACTACTATCAGACCTTCAAAGGCGAAATCGCCACCGATCCCCAAGGCCCCAATGCCGGTTCCGCGCGCGTTTTACGCAGTGGCTGTTGGTCTTTCTTCCCTCAGCACGCACGGGCGGCATCCCGCTCCAAACTCACCCCCTCAAACTACGCGCATAATGTCGGGTTTCGTGTGGTTCTCGAAATTGAATAACAAAGCCACCCACTTGCTCGCAGCCTAGTTCACAGACTAGTTCGCAGCCTTAACCTTCTTTTTCTGTTTACCACTGCCCCGCTGTTTCTTTTTCTGCTTGCGGCCTGGAGATTGATCATGTGGCGCATCAGGAGCATTTTTCTCAGGGAACCACCGTGCAAGCTGCTGTTTCACAGTCTTGTAATTCGGATCGTCCGCCAGATTTTTCCATTCCATCGGATCCTGCGAATGGTCATACAGCTCTTCGCTGCCATCTTTATAGCGAATCAAACGATACTGATTGCTGCGGATCGCATGATTCATTCGGCCATGCGTCGTTAGCGCCGGTCGTTCCCATGTCTTCGTGGGTTCCTTCAACAAAGGCACCAGACTGACGCCATCCAGATGTTTTCCGATCGGCAGCACACACAGTTCACACAGCGTCGGGTAGATGTTCATAAAATCAACCGCTTGCTTACAATGGGAACCCGCTTTCGTGACGCCGGGTACAACCATCATCAACGGTGCACGCGTCGCTTCTTCCCAAAGCGAAAACTTGCGCCAATGATGTTTCTCACCCAGATGCCAGCCATGATCGCCCCACAAAACCACGATTGTATTGTCTGCATACGGGCTGGCATCCAAAGCATCCAGTACACGCCCCACCTGCACATCCGCAAAAGCAATGCTGGCCAGATATCCCTGCACTGAATGACGCCAGTTATCCGTTTTGAGAATCTTTGCGTGATCTCCTTCCGGCTTCGCCATTCGCACGCCGGCCTTGGGAATATCATCCAGATCATTTTCCAGCACCTTGGGTAACTGAATTTTGTCGAGCGGATACATGTCATAATACTTGCGAGGCACCTGCCAGGGCATATGCGGTCGATAAATACCACACGCCAGGAAAAACGGTTTCGCATGTTTCTTGCCGAGATAATTAATGGCGTAGTTGGCCATCTTATAATCGCTCATCTCCCGGTCTTCCACATCCAGTACGCCCCAGATGATCGAGCCTGCGCGGCTATGGGGATCTTTCAATACAGCGGGCGTCGGCTTGGGATCGCCTGTCTGCTTCAGATAATCGTCCCACGAATCAGGATCGTTATAGCGACCGTGAAAGATCTTTCCGGATCCCACTGACTGATAACCATGTCTGCTAAAATGCTGAGGCAGCGTCACCACATCCGGCATCACCGGTCGCCAGGGTTGTGGATTCAAATAGACGCCGGAATTCGAAGGGCGAATCCCGGTCATCAAAGCAGCCCGCGAAGGATTGCAAGCCGGCGCAGCACAATGGGCGTTCGTAAACAACACGCCCCGCGATGCCAATCGATCAATATTCGGCGTCTTACAATCAGGGTGCCCGCCCAGACAACTGATCCAGTCATTCAAATCATCGACGGCAATAAACAACACATTCGGCTGCTTCGTCTCCGCGGCAAATGTGCTTGCCACATCAGCAAATACGATGAACGCCAACAACAAGATCGAAACGAGCGAGCGACTCATAAAGGTTCCCCTGTAATCGTGGTAGAGGTTTGACTTCAGAACAGGCGATTATACCCGTTCAAAGCAGCCACACGATAAGCTTCTGCCATCGTGGGATAATTGAACGTCGTATTGATGAAATACAATAGCGTATTCGCCGAGCCGGGCTGAGACATGATTGCCTGACCAATGTGAATAATTTCTGAAGCGTTTGGCCCAAAGCAATGAATCCCCAGAATTTCCAGAGTCTCGCGATGAAATAACAACTTCAGCATCCCCGTTGGGCAATTCATAATCTGCGCGCGAGCCAGATGCTTAAACATCGAATGGCCGACTTCGTAGGGAATTTTCGCTTCCGTTAATTCGCGTTCGGTCTTGCCCAGAGAACTGATTTCAGGGCTGGTATAAATGCCCGTTGGAATATCACGAATTAAAGCCCGCTCGCATTCCCCATTATCCAGATGACTGGCGGCATAGCGTCCCTGCACGTAAGCAGCACTTGCCAGTGATGGAAAACCGATGATATCTCCTACAGCATAGATATGCGGTTGCGAGGTCTGGAAATCGTCATTCACTTCGAGCTGACCACGAGAATCGGGCTGAATCTCTAACGTTTCCAGACCCAGGTTTTCTGAGTTTCCAGATCGCCCCGCTGCAAACAGCAGGATATCGGTTTTCAACTTCTTACCGGATTTAAGAGAGATGATCACACCGTCATCAGTTCCCTCGATCGATTCATAATATTCACAATGCCTCAGTAAAACACCACTTTCGCGCATATGATAACTTAACGCATCACTGATTTCATCATCCAGAAAGTCGAGCAGGGAATTGCGGGTATTGACCAGGTTTACCTTCATACCCATCGTTCGCAGCATGGATGCGTATTCACAGCCAATGACCCCAGCACCATAAACGCTGATCGATCGCGGCGTGAAATCCAGATCCAGAATCGTATCGCTGCAGAAAATACGGGGATGATCGAAATCAATATCAGCGGGACGATAAGGACGCGACCCAGTGGCAATCACCGCGTGGTCAAACGTGACTTCTTCTGTCAGACCATTGGGTGTGTCGATGTGTATTCGATGCGGGTCTAAAAACCGAGCCTCTCCTTCAACGAGTTCAACGCCATTTCGCTCATAAAAGGTACGTCGCATTCCCACCTGCTTCTGAATCACGGAAGCAGCGGTCTTCCGCAATTCAGGAAATTCCAGATCCAAAATCATTCCAGAACGCCCCATTTGGCGCAAGTGGGAATTGATTTCGGACATCCGCAAAATCGAATACCGCAGCGCTTTACTGGGAATGGTCCCTTTGTGCGTGCAACTACCGCCGATCTCGTAGAACTTCTCGATGGAAATCACCGATTTGCCCTGCTTAATGGCTTGCATCGCTGCCCCTTCTCCACCAGGGCCGGTCCCAATCACAGCCACATTAAAATGTGATCCTGACATCCTTGAAATTTCCTTGATAACTTGCACGACATACCGCTGAAATGAGCAACCACTTTTCAGCAATGATACGATGAGCAGAATGGTGTCTATAATAATTGAGGAATCGAGTGTTAACTTACCACCAATCGGGTGGCGCAAACAAGTCTTTTACTTTCATCGTAAAATCAGGCAGCACGTCACCACCAACGATTTTTCCATTAATGTCGATTACCTGACTCCCGGTCCCAGGCAGATATTCGAGTACTTCGCGTGTCTCTGGGTCAATCACCCAAATCAGTTCGACGCCCCAACTCACATACTCGGTGACATGCTCTTTCATCAACTGACGTCGGCCTTTGGTCGATGCGACTTCGATAATCGCAGCAGGTTTTCGTTCGGTGATCGCTTTATCGGTCTCTTCAAACCGCTTACCTGTTTTGAAGAGACTGACTGCAGGAAAACGGATCGTATCCGGGTTCCGTTTCACGATCAGCCCCAGCTCAAAACAGGCGTATCCCTGATCGACTTTGTGAAAATAGACGGATAGCATCTTCGAAACATTCAACACAATCGTGCCATGTTCGACATCGAGCTCATCGAGTGCAATGACTTTCCCCTCGCTCAGTTCCATCCAGCGGCCCCCTTCCGGCAGATCAATCCGGGCATCCAAAAACTGTTCCGCAGTATAAGTTTGCGATTCTGACATCCATTTTTCCCATCAGGTTGCGCTTATGTTTATTGAGAATTTCGCCCCGTCGCAGGTTTCACACGCTCACCTTTCAATTTTCCTTTAAACATCATAGCATACAGGCGGCTCTCTCGTCAGTCTTACCTGAAGTTTCACAACAATCCCATACGATTTACCGTCATGAAAATTCGTCCCTTTCAACCGCCGGATTTGAACACTCTAAAAGACATCACTGTCGAAGCCTTTCAGGGCGTTTCCATTGATGAAGGCATCGAACGCGAATTTGGCATCATCAACGGACACGACTGGAAATGGCGCAAAGCCGGCCATCTGGAAGCCGATGCCAAACGCGAACCAGAGGGGATTTTTATTGCAGAAGTCGAAGACAAAATCGTAGGCTATATCTCGACCTGGCACGACCCGGAAGCGGGCATCGGCTATATTCCCAACATGGCGTTTATTCCCGAATGCCGGGGGCAGGGCATGGGCCGCAAATTGCTGGAATATGCACTTGACCACTTTCGTCGGCTCAATCTTTCCCTTGCGAAAATCGAAACGCTCGAACAAAATGCGATTGGCAATCACCTTTACACTTCACTGGGGTTCAAAGAAATTGTGAAACAGGTGCATTTCGTCGCACCTCTGAAACCATCAGCCACGGATGAGGGACAGTAATTCCACAGATCTTTTGAACCATCAAAGAGAACGCGATGCAAATCACCATTATTGGCGCACAAGGACAACTGGGACAGGACCTGATGTCAAGTCTCGCTGCAGACGGACATCAACTCACCGGCCTGACCCATCAGCAGGTTTCCATTGAAGACGCCACCAGCATCGCAGCGGCCCTTGATCAAAGTTCTCCCGAACTGGTCATCAATACTGCAGCCTATAACAAAGTCGATCAGGCTGAATCAGAACCAGAAATCGCGTTCGTAATCAATGCACTGGGACCGCGCTTACTGGCTCAGTATTGTCATCAGCACAACCGCCGCCTGCTACATGTGAGTACCGACTACGTGTTTGGCCTGGAAGGTCTCCGCGAGCCCGCCTACAAAGAAACTGACGCGCCAGGCCCGATCAGCGTCTACGGACAGAGCAAACTGGCGGGAGAATATTTCGTCCGGTCGATCTGCCCTCAACACTATGTCGTGCGCACATGTGGCCTGTATGGAAAAGCCGGCAAAACTCGCAATGGGAACTTTGTCGAAACCATGTTGCGCCTCGGCAAGGAACGTGATGAACTCTCCCTGATCAACGATCAGCATTGCACGCCAACATCCACACGTGATTTGTCGACCGCCATCTCGCGGCTGATCACCACAGACCAGTTCGGCCTGTATCATGCCACTAGTTCGGGGCAGACGACCTGGTGTGAATTCGCACAAACCATCTTTGAATTAACGGGGATCAATGTGCAAACAAAACCCATCCCAACGGAAGAATATCAGGCGGCTGCCGAACGGCCCCGGTATAGTCTGCTTGACTGCTCAAAACTGGAAAAAGTCACCGGCTATGCATTCCCTCACTGGAAACAGGCTTTATCAACGTATCTGGAATCGACCGAATGAAATATCAATAAGCCAACTACTTAAAACAACTTATGTCGATTTACGTCCCCGGGAAATGTGCTGCCCCTACACTACCGGATCTAGCGATTTTCACTGCGATACCAGTTTTTTGCCCTTCGCTGGCTGGCTTTCACACTTCAGGCGGATGAAACCATTGCAGCACCGATTTTGGTTTGATACACTCCCTCTTCGCTGTTGTGTCGATTTACCGAAGTCTCGACAGATTCAAGGCTTCAATCGTTGACATTCAACACAAAAAACAGCATAAAGAGTGCTTATCGCTCCCGTTACATCAACGGTCGATAAAGCCAGGAGAGATGGCAGAGAGGCCGAATGCGCCGGTTTGCTAAACCGGTGAGCCGTGTAAACGGTTCCACGGGTTCGAATCCCGTTCTCTCCGTTTTCAGTCGTTGTAATCGTTTCCCATCAGGGCGGTTGCAACGACTTTTTTTATGGGCACCGTCCACCCAGACCAGAAACAGGCCTACGCAACAAATCTGCACCGCAGACTGATCAAATTCAACTTGACGCCAACCCGACGTTCGCCATGATTCACCCCGTTGTGTGTCGCGCGCGTGGGCACTACTGGTTCAGTTGAAGAACCGGAACCACTGAAAAAATCAGCATTATAAAAGGCCCTCGTTTCAGCCACATTTGAAGTAAACCAGCCTCGAAAAGTGATGCGGGTCGACACACACCACCACACAGCCGCCCCCCTGCCAACCAAGCCCACCACAACACCAACACACATCTGCACTCCCTCGCCAAACAAATCGTTTTGCTTTCCCTTGACCGACCCACGCACATCCTGAAAATAGTCAACAATCAATCGGACAGTTGAATGCGCCCAATAATACAAACCAACGGGTAGGCCCGAAACCAATTCAGGCCGCGCGCAGCGAGCAGGAAAATGAGAGATCGACCAACCAAACCAGTTCACAATTTCACTCCAGAAAAAAGTAGGGTGCGGCCCTATGTGGCCGCCCGCCTGGCGACGTTCCCTTTAAAACAAAAGTGCGAAGGGAACGACATCAAACTGAGCATGCGCCTCACTCATGACGGGCCGAACACAGCCAGCAGGAATTCTCAGAGAAAACAAACAAACCAGCATCAGATCATCCCTAAAAATAACATTCTCTGTGGCACTGTTAGCTTGCCAACAGTGATCGAGCAATCGAAAACCCACCCCACCATGAGCGGCACGTCGCCAGCCGCCGTTTCAAAACCAGTAGGTATTCCAAAGCCCCAAAGCCAGACAAATCCTACCAGATATCACCCGCACTACCCCAGATGAACACACCGCACCACGTGTGATTCAATCTCACCCGAATCAAAAACCTTCATCGAAAATCATTCTGTTACTTCACCGATCTCTTTTATAAAATAGAAGAATGCCGTGATCTGATTTCCTTCGGGCTCTGACCACTTTATTGAGTTCTTTTCTCCCATTGCTTATGCACATAAGCAATGGGAGAATGATAGTCGAAGCGGATGGTACTTTTATTACAGTCATCGGGAAAACGTCAAATGCCTGGTATCAGAAAGCGGTGAAACCATGATAGCGATCCATAATTTCAAAAAGCTGATTGGCAAGAAGGTTAGTCGTTTTCTAATTGTTGTTTGGCCACCATTCGGGGAGGCCAAAATGTTAGATGTTGACATATCGATTGGCTTGATCGTTGATGAGCATGAAGGTGTATTTCACATTCAAATCGACAAAGATGACTGCTGGACACCGATCGTTTCCGAAACATGTTTTGACGAAATCTTCGAATGGTGCAAATTTCAGCAACGCATTGATGATTGGATGAAATGTCAGATTGATGGCCCTCTGCAAAACGAAGTTTTTGATGCGACTCATGAAAGCATTTTTGGCAACATTGTATCCGAGGAAATTTTGGATATTGAATGTATTACTCTGAAGTCAAAGTTTAATCCATTTGCCATTAAAATTTGTTTTCGAGATGACTCTATTCTTGTGTCACCTATAAGTGATGGGACTACAATCGAGACTTCTTTGTTCAACAAAACAAATAGTTTGGGAGTGTTTCGCAGCCTGGGTGATATTGAGTTTATTCCACTGAAGGACGCAGAGAAACGTATTTAGTACTCCATTGCTGCCCAGCTAAAGCCCTTCACACCGCTGTTGGTGTTCTCTCAGCCATTGGTGAAACATCTTTATGCTGGAATTCTTTAAGGCTCAGGAACCTATAATTTCAAATTTCCCGGCCATCTCATAGCACCATTATTCATCAACCGCTTCCTGATCCGAATCACTCTTTTTATTGTTTCCGCGGGGGCGATGTAATCCGTAGAGGGCTCTCTGGAAAACGGGGGTCAAGAACGCACCAATGACGGCAGCAAATAGGATCACTCCTAAAATCGCGTAGAGTGTCACAAACAGTTTTCCCCCGGTGGTGACCGGACGATCGACGGGGCCGTTTCCGGTGACGACCAGAGAGGCGTTCAGGCAGGCATCCATCCAGTCCAGCTCTTCCAGGTAATGAAAGCCGACGGCTCCCGCGCCCAGTGCAATGCCGTCAACCAGCACAGCACCGCCCAGAAAGAGTGCTATCCGATAGAGAAAACGGAGACGCGGCGAATGAATGTGGCGGGGCGATTTCAACATTGTTTCCTACTTCCATGCATTTGATGTGGTTCGTCGTCTTGAAACGGATTCAAACGTCCGGACAATCAGTGGTGCAACTGATCTACTCTCACCGTTTCTTGATCGATGTTTTCCAACTCAGTATCGAATTGCACAGCTATGATTTCAGTTTTTCCTACTTCTGGCAAGAGCAGAGACCTCGGATCAATGTAAAAGCGGGAAACCTGATTTTTCACAGGCTTCCAGGTGCGGCCATTTTCGGGAATTGATATACTAACCAGCAACCCGCTCTACTCCCCCAGTCTATGAAGCCAATAACCAAGATGGAAAACTCGGCACAAAATCAAGATGACGATTCCCCAGTGAATCCCCCGCAGCAGCCCGGAATTCGCGCAGATCTCGATGAATGTCTCAACTACGCCTCCTGGCAGAACTCAGTCCCGTTCCTGAAATCGCTGGAAGTTCACAATCGCTCGGCGGAAACGCTCACCGACCTCGTGCTCAGCATGCACACCGAACCCGAATTTGCCCGTCCGAAACAATGGCGATTCGAACGTATTAAGCCTGGTACCAGCATCAAGGTCAACGACCTGCTGGTCGATCTCGATCCGTCCTATTTGAATGGTCTGAATGAAGCAGAACGCGGGCAGGTCTGTTTTTCTCTACATCAAGGCGATACAAAGCTCGAAGAACGAATCGATGATGTCCGCATTTTAGCCCGCGATGAATGGGGGGGATTCAACGCGATGGCAGACTTATTGGCTGCTTTCGTGATGCCGAATGACCCGGCGATCGCCCGAATTCTCAAAGCAGCCAGCGAGATCCTGGTCCAACACGGGCATGCTTCAGCGCTTGATGGATATCAACAACAGGATCCCGCCCGTGCTTTCATGCAGGGAGCAGCGATCTGGTCGGCAGTTGCCGCGGAAGGGCTCACCTATACCAATCCTCCGAAAAGTTTCGAAACAGTCGGACAAAAAACCCGCAGACCTTCCCTAATTTTAAAAGACGGATTGGCGACCTGTCTCGACTCCAGCCTGCTGTTTGCAGCGGCTCTCGAGGCGATCGGCCTGAATCCGGTGCTGATTCTGGTCGACGGTCACTGCTTTGCCGGCTTCTGGGTCATCGAACACACGTTCAATAATCTAATTGAGACGGACTCCGCGGAAGTACGTAAAGGGCTGGCAGCCAGAGAACTGATCACGTTTGAAACAACGCTGATTACAAATCGTCCGCCATCCCCCTTTGAAGCTGCAATGGCAGCAGCAAAGCTGAGAACGCTGGAATCGGCCGCAGACGAGTTTATCGCAGCCATTGATATCAATCGCGCCCGCATGGCACAGATCAGGCCTCTCGCATCGCACGCAGATTCTCAGTTGAAAGAAGTCCCCCCATCCGCAGGTCACTTCGCGATTCCCCTGCCGAGCATGCCCGCACCAGGCGCACTCGCAATTGATCCCCCTGAAGAAAAACCAAAAACACCGGAGGGTCGAATCGAACGCTGGCAACGAAAGCTGCTCGACCTTTCGCTGCGAAATCGACTGTTGAACTTTCGCTCAACCAAGCAGACGGTCCCGTTCTTTTGTCCGAATGTGCCTTTACTTGAAGACCGTATCGCAAATCAGTCTTCGATCCGCGTGATTTCTCTACCCGAACAAAACCCGTTGGGTGAGCGAGATGCCAAACTACACTTCCAGAAAACAGGTCAGGATATCCACACCGAGTTTGCACTCACTGCGTTAGAACGAAATGAGATTACTTCACCACTGACCAGGCTCGAACTCGATACCCGTTTGACCAATCTGTATCGCACTGCAAAGAACGATCTTGCAGAAGGGGGAACTAACACACTGTTTCTGGCGGTCGGTTTCCTCAAATGGAAACGGTTACCGGAAGATACACGCTCGTATCGTGCTCCGTTGTTGTTGATTCCCATTAAGCTCACACGCAAAAGCGTTTTGTCACAGTTCCATCTGCGTCATCACGAAGATGATGTCCGCTTCAATGCCACATTGATTCAACTGCTCAAGAAAGACTTTGATCGCGATATTTCTCAGTTCGAAACGGATCTTCCCCAGGATGAGAGCGGCGTTGATGTCCCTCTGGTTCTAGACCAGATGCGCAGAGCGGTCCGCGATATACCCGGTTTTGAAGTGATTGATGAAATCGCTTTGTCAACGTTTTCGTTCTCGAAATACCTGATGTGGAAGGATCTGGTCGATCGCACGGAACTTCTGGAAGAAAACCGGGTTGTGCATCATTTAATCCGGGATCCTGATAAGCCTTTCGAATCCAACACCACGACAGCAATTCCTGCGGCGCAGGACATTGATCGTAATTACGTTCCCGCACAACTGATTCACCCGCTCGCGGCAGACTCATCCCAGTTAGCAGCCATTATGGCCGCCGCCGAAGGGCACGATTTTGTGCTGATCGGTCCGCCGGGAACGGGGAAAAGCCAAACCATCTCGAACATGATCGCGCAATGTCTGGCAAACGGAAAGACGGTCCTGTTTGTCGCTGAAAAGACAGCAGCCCTCGATGTCGTCTATCGGCGTCTCTGCCAGAATGGTCTCGGCGATGTTTGCCTCGAGTTACACTCCCATAGTGCAGAGCGGAGTCAGTTTTATTCGCAGTTGCAGAAATCCTGGAAGTCGACTGAAAAAACCGATGCGCGTGAGTGGATCAAGGTGAATGAGCGCCTGAAAATCAAGCGTGATGAACTGAATCAATATGTCGTCGCCTTGCACGCAGTTGACTCCACAGGCTGGTCAGTCTTTCGAGGCATGGGCGTCGCTGTTAAGTATTACAATCTGGATGCACCGCTCCTGGATTGGGACGATGCCATTCAAATTGACGAACAGAAATTTGAAACGCTCGAAAACCTCATCGATGAAATTGAACTCACGTTTCGTGCCATTACCCCTAACCCGGCTCTGAAATCCATTACCACAACAAGCTGGTCTGCCTCGTGGGAATCAAATCTGCTGCGTACCGTCGAATCAGTGATTCCCACCGTGTCGGCTCTGGAAGCGCCACTCCGAAATTTTGTCAACGGAATCGGCTTGGAAGAGACAGACGATTATTCTCTAAAAATGTATAAACACTTGCGAATCCTCGCAGGCACGCTGCAAGAAGCAGCCCGGGAAAAACTGCGGATCATTTTTGACAAAGACTTTTCCAGTCTGGCTGATCAGGTAAGCAGGCTGAAGAAAGAAATCACCGCGTATCAAGTTGCACAGTCAGCAATCAACGCAACCTATGAGTCGGAATCGATCAATCGAATCCCCGTCGATGATCTCGATTTTCAGTGGCGGCAGGCGGCAGCTTCGTTCTGGCCAATCTCATTCTTTGCAAAACGCAAAGTACAGAAATTGTTACAAAGCTATGCTGTGTCGGGAGTGTCTGATCCGGAAAAAGATCTGCCACAAATTCGGCTGATGCAAAAATATCTCACCAACATCGCAAATAATCCGCTCGCCAACCGCACTCCGCACTGGAACGGCTTGCAAACCGATGTCGGGGAATTGACGTCATTTCTGCAGCGGGCCGAACAGATCCGAAAAACGATTGTCGAATTTGGCCAAGTAACCAACTCACTCAAAGTGGTTTCCTCGAAACTGGCGCCGGTGATCATCGACGATTCCACAGACCACCCGCTACTGGCTGATGCCCAGGCCTTTTTAGCCGCCAATGATGCGTTTATTCAAGCATGTACCGAGTTCCGTGAAATTGCAGGAGGCAACCTGTTCAATAATGAGGAACCCCGTCTCATCAGTTCGACACTGGCGACTCTGGAATCGATCAAGGCGAATCGAACGGAACTGAAACGCTGGGTGTCCTGGTCGGCAATCAAGCAACAAGCCTTTGGTAATGGCTTAGGTCTGTTCGTGGAAGCATTAGAGGCACAGCAGATCAAACCAGAGGGACTGCGAACGACTTTCGAAGTCTCTTTTGTTCGCTGGTGGTTGCCTAAAGCCATTGACCGGAACGATACACTGCGGCAGTTCCAACGCTTTAAACATGAAGATACCATCGAAGATTTCTGCAGACTGGATCAACTGGCGCGGACCGAGTCGGCCACTCAGGTGCGCAATCAGGTCGCTCATGATTTGCCGAAACCCGATCAAGTGCCGCGAAAATCCGAACTGGGACTGCTACGACACCAAATGGGTCTCAAACGCCCCAGCAAAGCAATCCGTGAAGTCATCTCGGGCATGCCGGAAACATTCGCCAAACTGGCGCCCTGTTTATTGATGTCCCCCTTATCCATCGCGCAATATCTACCCCCCGAACAGGCTCTGTTTGATGTGGTCATTTTTGACGAAGCATCACAGATCACAACCTGGGACGCGATCGGCGCCATCGCACGCGGGCGGCAGACCATCATCGTGGGTGACCCCAAGCAGTTACCGCCTACCAATTTCTTCGGCAGAGCCGATGGCGACGAAGAAAACGAGGAACTGGAAGACTACGACCGCGACCTGGAAAGCATTCTCGATGAAGCAACCGCATCTGGCTTGCCACTCCTGCAGTTAAACTGGCATTACCGCAGCCAACATGAGTCACTCATCTCATTCTCAAACTGGAATTACTACGAAAACAAACTGATCACCTTTCCTTCCGCAGTCACTGAAGACCGTGCCGTTTCGCTCAAACACCTGCCGGAAGCGATTTATGACCGGGGCAAAAGTCGCACCAATCAAATTGAGGCAGAAACACTCGTTGCCGATGCAGTCGAAAGAATGAAATCCTGGCTCACGCTTGCCGAAGACGACCGTCCGACTTTGGGAGTCATTACTTTCAACAGTCAGCAACAGACATTGATTCAGGATTTATTCGACCAGTCTTTGCGGGAAGCCCCCGAGCTGGAATGGTTTTTTGATGATGCGCGAATCGAACCCACGGTTGTCAAAAATCTGGAGAACGTTCAAGGGGACGAACGCGATGTCATGCTGTTCTCGATCACCAATGGCCCTGATGAAGCCCGTCGTGCGATCGGGCATGTGTCACTCAATTTTGGCGCCTTGAATCGCCAGGGAGGCGAACGGCGTCTGAATGTCGCCGTCACCCGCGCCAGACAGGAATTGATCGTGTATGTTTCGTTTCTGCCGGATCAACTTAAAGCAGAACGCACCACGTATCAAGGTGTGCGCGACCTCAAAGCATTTTTAGAATACGCGCAAAAAGGAAAGTCTGTTCGCGGCACAAACCCCGTCGAAGCGGAACATGAATTTGAGTCTCCCTTTGAAGAGGCGGTTGCATCCGCTTTGATGGCGAAAGGCTGGCAAATTGTTCCCCAGGTCGGCGTATCGGCGTTTCGAGTTGATCTGGGAATCGTCCATCCCGACAAACCAGGATCGTTTCTGGCGGGAATCGAATGCGACGGGGCCGCCTATCATCGCGTTGCCACTGCCCGCGATCGCGATAAAATCCGCGAGCAGGTTCTCCGTAAACTCGACTGGGAAATTCTGCGCGTCTGGTCTCCGGACTGGTGGTACGATTCACAAGGCGCACTCGAAACAATCGATCTCATACTGCAGGAATTTCTGGAGAACAGTCGTCGTGAACAGGCCGCGCTGGTTGATCATGAACCAGCGATATTGATTGATGAACCAGACAACGCGGAATCGGTATCAGACAATCCGGAAACGAATCCGTGAATACGTCTGCTTCCCAGAAACAGCCGCCAAGCGAATTGTTTTCAAGAGATAATTACGCCGGATGTGCGCCGGGAGTACCTGCTTCCACAACAAATGCGGCACGTGGTGTCACATGACCACCTGGCTTCGTCACATCATCAACCACCATGTACTCACTCGTCCATTTCTCGGGAGTTAAGGTGCAGCGTACATAACCACGCTCAGAATTCTGGAACTGCACACCGGGGTTATTCGATAGCAATTCGGCATGCCCTTTTCGCTTCTGCTGACCATTCCCACCGCTGGAAATGGATGTCCCGACAAATTCCGTCGCGATCACAGGCGTCTCCGTCTTCCGATCATCCACACGCAGATGATTCACCCAGTTCGAGTGAATGTCACCTGTCAACACCACCGGATTGGGAACGCGGCGATCCGCCAGAAACTGCATCAGCCCCATGCGTTCATAAGCACAGCCCGGCCACTGGTCCATTGAATACGCTAACGGGCCCTCTTTCTGAGGAAAGCCGACCATCCCCATCATCACCTGTTGCGCCAGAACATTCCAAGTGCTGTCGGAATCAATCATCTTCGACTGCAGCCAATGACGCTGACGATTCCCTAACAGTGAATTTTTATTCGACAGTGCCGCATCGTTGATCGGTGACTTCTTATCCCCATTCGGCTGATCGGTACGGTACTGCCGGGTATCCAGCACGAAGAAATCTGCCAATCGACCAAAAGCAGCCTGACGATAGATTTGCATATGCGGCCCGCGTGGCAATGAACGTGGGCGGAGCGGCATCATTTCGTAATACACCTGATACGCATTCGCACGACGCAGCAGATACGCGACCGGATCCACGTGCGACTCTTCGGAAATATCTCCCGCACAGTTGTTATCAAATTCATGATCGTCCCATGTCAGAAACCACGGACATTTTGCATGCATTTGATGTAATAAAGGATCGGAACGGTACTGAGAATAACGCACGCGATAATCGCCCAACGATTCAATCTCGGGACCCAGATGTGTCCGAACTTTTCCATTGCGCCCGGACGCATATTCGTAAATGTAATCCCCTAAGTGGAATACAAGATCGACATCGTCGCGGGCCATCTGCTCATACGCCGTGAATAATCCCTGTTCAAAGTTCTGACAGGAAGCAAACGCAAACTTCAGCTGTTCGGGCATCGCTGATGCAACAGGCATGGTTCGGGTACGCCCCACGGGGCTCACAGCATCGCCCGCCTGAAAACGATACCAGTACCAGCGGTCAGGCTGCAGTCCGGGCACTTCCACGTGCACGGTATGCCCTAACTGTGGTGTGGCCTGCACGGTTCCAGAAGCAACTGGTTTTTGAAAACCTTCGTCGTCTGCGACTTCCCAGCGGACTTCAACCGCCTGCGGCCCCATTCCGCCGTTGGGATTCAGAGGCTCCGGAGCCAGTCGCGTCCATAAAATCACACTGCTCGAATCTGGATCGCCCGACGCGACGCCCAGCGTAAACGGATCACTCTTAAAGACAGGCGAACGATCAGCCCATGCTGCCCGCGTTAGAAATGGCAGAGACGATAACGCTGCCCCATAGGACAGAAATAACCGCCGACTGACGCCATTTTCTGATTTGATTGCCGCTTGAAGTTGCTTGTAATTGAACATTGTTGCTCTACCTGTTCTGAATAAGATCGGCGGGAAGGATCATTCGGGAATGTATGTGGGTTTGTGCTGCACGAATCGTATGTCGGCGGATGCATACAGGACAGCTTGATTAATTCTAAAGTACCAGTAGACCACAGGCAACGAAAGATAAATTCAAAAGGGCCTGCTTTGTTGACTTTTAACGCGAACTTCATGAACCGGTGGTCGCGCCAAGAGTCATGCCGCCCTTATTTGACTTCCGCACTCTCCAGCCCTGCATTTAATTCCAGCACTTTTCCAATGATCCGTTCTTCCACATCAGGCTTATAAGGACGGCTCGCTTCATAGCCCCCTTCCAGCAGGACCCGCTTACTGGGAATGTAACCAGAATAAACATTCGAATAACCGGCGACCCAAATCGCAGGCCCTTCCTGCTCAAACAGTTCCTGCTTGATACGGAGTGCATAATCGACAACGACTTCTGTTCCCAGCGCGACAATCGTCAGGTCATTCCCGAATTGAATCACCTGCACGGGATAATCCCAGGGTTCCCGTTTCTTTTCTGGCAGATATTCGAGTTCAACCGTGCCATAAGCCGTCTTGAGCGGTCCATGCAAAACATGCTGATGCAATAACGTGCGTTGATTGACTTCCAGAGCGGCTTCTATCGCCGTCGCCAGTGCGCGGCCGTGCTTGTGTGCATAATGCAGTTCACTCCGCGGATATGGATTCTGATCGCCGCCACACCCCATCATGAACAGCGCCGTCACGCCAGGATGATCCTTTTCAAAATACTCTTGCGCAAACCCGGCATAGTCGCCCAGCCACTTGCGAAAGCCCATCGTAGTATTATGGCAGGCATAACCAAACATGACCGCTTTCAATTCTCCCTTAGGGTCGTCCACGCGAAGCACAGGTACCTGATGATCCACCCGCCCGTTGGGATTCGGATGATTACGATATCCGGTCGCAGTCGGCGTACGACGATTCATGGCAACCGAACAGCGAGCCGCCGACCAGCTCAGATTTGCGGGTTGCATTTCTTCAATGGCCTCACCGATTGTCTTGACTAGCGTCGGCACCAGCGTGTCATAATATTCTTTTGCATCATCACGACCATACGCGGGGCCACAATGTGTATGCGAGGCATTCATCAATAACGCCTGCGGAGGCAAATTGTATTTTTCCTGAACCTGTTTTGAAACGTCGGCTCGCAGCCGGTCAATCACGCCGATCAAATCGAGAGTCACAAATACAACCCGGTTGCCCTCTTGATCTTCGATCGCCAGTGCTTTGCCATACAGATCTTGCTCGGTCCCTTCCGCCGGCTCCTTGCGGCCTGCATAGCCAGCCATCCGCAGAGGTTTCGCAGGCGTGATCTTCGCCGACGCGACCCCCGCTTTCCATTCGACAGACTCCGCCTTGGCAGTTTCGGCTGCTTCTGTGTGAAAAGTGAGACTGAAAATAAACAGCAGACAAAGCGAGAATCGAATCATGCGGGTGGACCTTTTTGATTACAGGAATGTAATGGTGCAATCAGAATCGAGTCTAATCGCGGAGAGACTCAGCACCTTGATCGTACCCGGCCCAAACGCAGTGATCAACAGTTTTCCCCAATATCAGCCCCTGAAGGGGTGAACACGACCACATCGGACTACAACTGGCCCGTGAATCCCGCTATTATAATTCCTGAAGATCAGCTTTCCTCATCTGGAAATCACAAACGCAGTCATACCGGAGACCACAACAATGAAACATATTTTTCTGGCCGTTTTTTTACTGTTATCACTGGCCGCAGCGCCGATCAAAACACCCGAACCCGACCAGCGGCTCGCTGTCTGGCCTGATCGCCCCCTGTTGGACAAAAGTGATGATGAAGTCTCCTACAGTAACATTATCCGCATTACCAAAGTCAAACGGCCCGCCATCGAATTCTACAAATCCAAAAACGCCAAACCGAATGCCCCCGCGGTCGTGATTTTCCCAGGCGGCGGCTATAACGTGTTGGCCTATGATCTGGAAGGCACCGAAATTGCCGAGTGGTTGAACTCCATTGGCATTCACGCTGTCGTTGTCAAATATACGGTTCCCGGCAATCAGCGCGAGGAAGCCCTCAAAGATGCGCAACGTGCCCTGGGCCTTGTCCGCAGTAAAGCCAAAGACTGGGGCATCAATCCCGAACAGATTGGGGTCCTCGGTTTCTCCGCCGGCGGTCACCTGGCAGCAAATCTCTCGACCAACTATCAGAAACGGAATTACGAATCCATCGACGACGCCGACAAACTAAGCTGTCGTCCCGATTTCACCGTGCTGATTTATCCCGCCTATATCTACCAGAAAGAAGACAAACGACAGTCGGCTCCCGAAATCAAAGTCAACGCCCAAACGCCGCCCGCCTTCATCGTGCAGACGCTGGATGACCGGCGTCTCGTTGACAGCGCGTTCAACTACACGCGTGATTTGAAAGACGCGAAAGTCGACGGCGAGCTTCATCTCTACGCAAAAGGAGGACACGGCTACGGAATGCGTCCTTCTGACAACCCGATTTCCGGCTGGCCGAAATTATGCGGAGACTGGCTGAAACGAACCACCGGAAAGTAACATCACATTCGCTTCGATTTTCTCGCCTGATTCTGATTGAATCGAAGCGCAGTCGGCTGCACAATAGAAACGGTATCTTCTATTCCCGCTAAAAATACAGGAGCCATCATGCATACCGCTGCTCTCCACCAACGACGTCATTTTTTGAACACCGTTTTTCAAGGCTGCGTAGCAGGTTCACTGTTTCCCTCTGTTGCTGCGGTACTCGCCGAGGAACGACCACAGTCTTCCCGCAGCATTCCCGCTGTTCCCGGTAAGCTCTCCATCCACCTGAGAAAACGGACCGCCGAAGCGCCTGGGAAAGCAATCAACGAAGCAACAGAATGGAACGCATCCGAAACCGCCATTATCATCTGCGACATGTGGGCCGACCATCCCTGCAAACTGGCGGCTCAGCGGGTAGATCGGATGGCACCGAAGATGAATCAGGTGATCTCAAAGGCCCGTGATCAGGGCGTCGCCATCATCCATGCTCCCAGTGGCGGAATCGAATTGTACGAAGACACGCCGTTTCGCAAACGCATCAAAGAGGCCAAGCCGTCCAAGCCCCCCGCACCAATTCAAGGCTGGTGTTATCTGAACCCCGAAAAAGAGCCACCTCTTCCTGTCGACGATACCGTACAACGTTCCACAGAATCCACTCTGCGAGGCTGTGATGACCCGATCGCGGATTACAAAAAGAATACCGACCGCCACGAACATCCGGCGATTAAGATGGTCGGCTACGATGTCGTTAGTGCCAACGGACAGGAGATCTATAACTTTCTGGAGCAGGAACAGCGCAAGAACATTGTACTGATGGGCGTGCATACCAACATGTGCGTTCTGGGCCGCCCGTTTGGAATTCGTCAGATGACCTATCTGGGAAAGAACGTGGTCCTGTGCCGAGACTTGACCGACGCGCTCTACGATCCCCGTGATCGTCCCTTTGTCAGTCATACCCGGGGCACCGAAATGATCATCGAACACATCGAACGCTACTGGTGTCCTTCGATTCTCGGCCGTGATCTCACCAAAATCATTCCGGGAACGAATAATCCTGTGACGTAGATCAAAGGGTGTCTCTCAGCTGCTTGACCTGAGAGACACCACCAAAGATCACTTCACCAGATCAAAATTCACCTTGTTTTCCTCATTGACTTTGATGATGGCTTTCAGGCCAGATTTTTTGACATCGTTGTATCTGACGGGAATCAGTGAGATCGTTCCCATCCCGGATGCATCTTTGGGATCCGGCTTTGTCGCAAAGATGGTCACTTTATTCTCACCCACCGGGGCACCATCGCCTTGAATTGTCGTGGTGACTTCCACAATCTCTCCCCCTTTGATGGTTCCTGAAGCGGAACGACCTGAGGTTGGATGAAACACGATCGTCCCTTCATCTAACGGTTTTCCATTCCATATCACAGACCCGTTTACAGAAGCCACTTTGGGTGCATCGTCGATGCCTCCTCCACAACCGCAGATCAACAAACTCAACATCAGAAATACGACATTCTTTATCTCGCGCGAATACACTGACATGTTGCTCCTCTCAAATTTCATACTGGATCTCATTCAGACATCTTACAGCAAACCGTTTAACCGCCGAATCCGTCCACCGGATTCCCGTCAGCTTTGTCTCCCAGATTCCGGTAAAGATTACCATCGATGTTTTCACTCAGAAAATGCACACTGCCATCTGCCAATGTGAAGAAGGCGCCCCCTTCATGTCGGCTGCGAAAACCGATCGTAGCATTCGCATCACCTCGACTGAGTGTGCCAGCAATCAATTCCTCATTCCGGTAATTGATCGGATGCGCCATCGTGCCCCAGCTTTGATAACCCCAGTCCTGCCAAATACAAAGAGGACCTACCACTTCACCGATCATAATCGTATTCGTCGTCCCGTCAGTCACATGGCTGATTCTGGCAGAGTAACCGCTGCGGCTGAACATGCCTCGTACATCCCTTACTTTAGGAACACTACCGAATTGACCATAACTCGCACCAGAAGTTCCGGGTGTGGTCGCGGTACTGTTGGGGTGGCCGCCAGCTGAGATCGCATAATCCGTCTGACCACGCTGCTCACCACCCGCATCGTCAGCCCCCGTATCGGTATCCTGAATCATGGGGTCGGAGGGACACTCAACAACTTTGAGCCGTTCCTTTTTAAGTGCGAGATTCGTTCCATGCATGCCGTCGGTACTGAAATTCATTTGATTGTAAAGCGGGGCCTGATCAACATAAGGCAGGATGCGTACGGTCCAGCTGTGTCGAATCCGCCAGGTCTGCGGGGCGGGGGTGCCACTGTCCCCAGCAGCACAACAGGTCTGCTGCAGTGGAAATTGACTGAACGTTTCGTGATAATTATGAAAGGCTAAACCGAGCTGCTTCATATTATTCTTACAAGAACTCTTCCGGGCTGCTTCCCGTGCCTGCTGAACGGCGGGCAGTAGCAGAGCAATCAGAATCGCAATAATGGCAATCACCACCAATAACTCAATTAATGTAAAACCACGTTTCCGTGAGCGCTGTTTAACCATGATCCCGATCCTTTGAAAAAATGAAGAAGAATTTCTATCGATAACAAAACTTTTTAAGTTGAGAGAAACACCCTCACGCGAGTATTTCATTGAGAATTCACATTTGATTGCAAGAATGGAAAACGACGATTCACACTAAGAATTCAGTGATAAATCCGATCTGATCACTGTGGAAGCCTGCGCCAACGGATACGTTAGTCTATTAATATACATAAGATTAATTAAAAGTTTACTGATATGTTCGCGAAATTGTCAAATGTTTTCTGATTCGAATTGAAAACTGGGGCAATTCCGCCTGATTGGAGCAAGGAATCAATGCAGACACTCGACCCTTTTTTCGATCAACAGTGGTCTGAAGCCCTGGAATCCAGCCTTGGAACGATCGACGAAGTCAGAGAAATCCAGTCCGAGAACCGTCCCGCAATCAAAGTGTTCTACTTTGAAGATCTCCCTGAAACGGGAACACTGACCGCAGTGACTTGTGGTCTCTCCTGTGCTTCTCACCCCGACTGGAAACACGGCAAGCCCGAACTAATCGTTTCGCTGGATACGACAGACAGAAGCTGGGGAATGGCGGTCGGCTATTTTGCGTCCGCGTTCTTCAATGAGAAACGCTTTTCCTACGGCGACCTGTTTCAACTGGACGATCCCTTTTCCAGTGAAAGTGAAATGAACGCCTTTTTTGTTTTCGCGCCTTCATTTCTGGATCAGGAGCAGGCCACATTTCAGCTACCTGACCGCACGATTCATCTGACGGGCATGTATCCCCTCTATAATGCAGAGATCGAACTTTACCAGCGAATCGGCTTAAAAGAATTCTGGCACGCAGACGGGTTTGAGCTCTATAACCCCAACAGGATGAAAATCAGAGTTGACTGAGAAGCTCTTGCAATGCGCAAATTAATTGCTCAAAGTATGAATCAAAGGTTCCTGACACCTTTTTCTATCCCAGGTGTAATATTTAGGATTGATGACTCACGTTATACTGGTCTCTCAATTAAAGCTGACAAAATGGCAGCAGCAATTGGGTATCCACCAGAGCCGAATGCTTCAGAAGGAGCGCATCAAAGGTATGAAATAAAAAGACTAAAATATTTAAAAGCTTATAATGCACTACTCTTCATTCGATTGATGCAGGTTCAAGATGCACTACCCGGACGTGGTCCTAAAGGAAGTGGGGCTGGGGTACGTGCTAGGCCCGCTCGGCGGAGGGGTTTAAGCATCCCGAGAAGGCATTCATACCCCACCAAGATCACAGATAACAAGGTCATAGATAGCTTTCGTAATAGGAAAGCTCACCGATCGATTGTTGCAAGAGCAACGTGGACAAACCATGACAACAAACACCTCAAGGCTAGGACATTAGAAGAGGCACGAGACTTCAGTATGGGACCTCGTGGCGCAGCTCAATATTTACCTAATGTGAATAATAAAGCATTAGAAAAGTTGGCAACAATTAAAGGTCATGTGAAAGTGCAAGAGGGTAATACGATATATTTCTACTACAAATTTCAAAAAAATATCGGATATGATGGTGGGGTTGCAACGAAATGGATTCGAGCAGAGATTTCTTCAGGGACTCTCCACGGTCATCCAATGCGTTATGAAAGATTACCAAAGGAAGTACGGGACTCGTACAGAGGCATAGATTTATGAAAGGGTTACTTAATGGATAGAAGTGAATTACAAAAGTGTGAAATACCATCGAATGATAAGTGGGTGGTGACACAGAATCATATTTTGACGATTACTGCTGAGGAAGCGAGACATGTAACGGGTTTTGATGAAGGCTTTAAAATCTGGGATTTATATTTTTTACAAGACATGTTTCACGCCGTTTCTACAGATGAAATGTATGTGATTGATGTTGGTTGGTATCCAGAGGGTTCACCTGAGGGACATTATTCTTTAGTTTTAATTGAAAGAAACCCGAAGGAAAATATTTATAATTGGGATAAACCACTTGTTGAATTTGATACCCGGTCTCTTGATCAACTACTCTCAAAAATAAGAGACCTGATGTCTGACGAACAGAAAATAGGGGCAGGAATAAATGGCACTTTATAATTCGGACAGAAAAAGACAGAAAAAGGTGTCAGGAACCTTTTTGTTGACTTTCCAGTTCCATCGTGT